>Ga0210394_10005035_pt1 | contig 15009 bp, 15 predicted proteins | sample IncBWC12MmetaG_FD_160121 | JGI IMG/M metagenome (GOLD analysis project Ga0210394, IMG submission 160121) | Forest soil microbial communities from Barre Woods Harvard Forest LTER site, Petersham, Massachusetts, United States - Inc-BW-C-12-M | ecosystem: Environmental > Terrestrial > Soil >... | reverse complement strand
GACCTTCCATGGCGTCCGGCAGCCACACGTACAAGGGAATCTGCGCGGACTTCCCTGTTGCACCGAAGAAAAGCAGCAGCGCAATGGCCGTCAACGTGGCGTTGCCCACTTCAAAATGCCCGGCGGCGATCGCCGGTCCGATCTCCGTGAACTGAATGGTTCCTAGAGTGCCCAGCATCAGGAACAAGCCCAGAATGAAGCCGGAATCGCCGATGCGGTTGACGATGAACGCCTTCTTGCCCGCGTCGGACGCCGATTTGCGCAGGAAATAGAAGCCGATCAACAAGTAGCTGCACAGCCCGACGCCTTCCCAGCCAACGAAAAGCAGAAGCAGATTGTTCGCCGTGACCAGCACCAGCATGGAGAACATGAACAAATTGAGGTAGCCGAAGAAGCGGTAGTAGCCGCCCTCGTGAGCCATGTAGCCGGTGGAATACACGTGGATCAGGAAGCCCACGCCGGTGACCACGAACAGCATCACCGCCGTCAGCGGGTCCATCAGGATGCCCCACGGGACATTGAAGCGCATGAACGTGCCGGCGTTGGTGTGCATCGCGCCGGCGGGCACCCAGTCGAACAGGTTGTACGTGATCACCCGATCGGTGACGGGGCGCGCCAGCAATTGCCAGATTGCGCCGAAGGCGTAGCACATGGAGAGAAACACGCTGCCGACACAAACGACGTTCACCGCCGCGTTAGGCAGGCGCTTGCCGATGAGCAGCATGATCGCCGCGCCCGCCAGGGGGAACAGCGGAATCAGCCAAACGTGCGCCAGAAAATATTCGGTCGGCATCATTGCGTTAGCGCCTGCTCATTTCTTCCTGCACCGCTGATTTCTTTTGTCATTCTGAGCGAAGCGAAGAATCTCTCCTGGTTTCGGCCGCAACAGAGGGATTCTTCGCTTCGCTCAGAATGACAAACCGTTGCTGCGCACAAGTGCAGGCCACTACCACTTCAGCAAATCCATCTCATCGCCCAGCAACGTCTCGCGGTTGCGGAAGTAGGCGATGATAATGCCCAGCCCAATGGCGGCCTCGGCGGCTGCGTCGGTGATGATAAAGATGGCAAAGACGTGCCCCTCCGCCGAGCCCACCAGGCGCGAGAACGCCACCAGGTTGATGTTTACGGCGTTCAGCATCAGCTCGACGGACATCAGGATGATGATTACGTTGCGCCGCGTCACCACCCCGATCACGCCGATGGTGAACAGCATCATGCTCAGGAACAGGTACTGCTCCATGTGAATCATCGCCGGACTCGCCCTTTCATATCTTCTTTTTGCCCATGACCACCGCGCCGATCATGGCCACCAGCAGCAGGATCGACGCGACTTCAAACGGGAGCATATATTCGCTGAACAGAACTTTTCCCACCAGTTGGGTACTGGGCTCGAGCGCGCTGGCCGGCGCAGCTTCGGGGAAACCCAGGTGAGACCGGCCCATGGCGATAGCAATGACGAGTTCCGCACCCAGAACAAGGGCGAGTATCCCGCCCACGAACGACTGCCGGTTCCACTGATTCTGGTGCAGCGAAACGTCCATGTTGATGAGCATGATGACGAACACGAACAGCACCATGATGCCGCCGGCGTACAGAATCACCTGCACGATGAACAGAAACTCCGCATGCAACTGCAAAAAGATACCGGCGGTCGCCAGCAACGTCGTGATCAGAAAGATGGCGCTCTGCACTACGTTGCGGCGCGTCACCACCAGGATCGCGGAGACAAAGGCCAGCAGCGCAAAGAAATGAAATATGATCTGGTCAAGCATCTTTGAGCTTCTCTTCCGTTCCGCCCACGAACGGGTGCTTGTCTTCCTGCTTTTCTTCTTCCCAACCCAGGAAGCCGGCCACCAAGAGCGTCAGCACGGTGGTGATGGGAAAGGTGATCCAGGCGCTCCATCCCCATTGCCGGTGCACCGCCAGCGCCAGGCCGATGCCCATCACGTTGACGATGGACAGGGGAATCAGAAATTGCCAGCCCAGGCGCATCAACTGGTCGAAGCGATAGCGCGGGAAGGTGAACCGCAGCCACATGAACAAATAGATGTACAGACCCACTTTCAGCAGGAACCAGAACGCCCCGTGCAGCCCCGGCTTCAGGCCCGGCAGCATGTTGTTCACGGCGGGCACCAGCGGCAGCGCCAGAACAATGGCCGCCACGATGAGCAGCAGCCCAACGGCCACCATGAACATGCTCTGCACTTTCACCGGCTGCTTCGGCGCGCGATAGAAGCAATATCCGCCGACCAGCAGCATCAGCAGCGACGGGAAGCCGTCCAGGAAATTGAACGCCGGCGTCCCGGCGAACGGCCGCAGCCATCCGCCCAGAAACAGCGTGGTGGCGATGGAAGCCACCACGACCATGTTGGTGTACTCGGCGAGGAAATAGAGCGCCCAGCGGAAGCCGCTGTACTCGGTCATGTAGCCGGCCACCAGCTCCGATTCCGCTTCCGGCAAATCGAAGGGCGCGCGATTGGTCTCCGCGATGGACGCCACGAGGTAGATGAAGAATCCCACCGGCGCCACAAAGATGAACCACCAGCCATAGGCATTCTGCGCCCCGGTAATTTCCCGCGTGGAGAGGGTTCCTGCCAGCAGCAACGCGCCGACGATCGCCAAACCCGCGGCGGTTTCGTAGCTGACCAGTTGCGCCGCGCTGCGCAGCGCGCCGAGCAAGGAGTAATGGCTGTTGGAAGACCATCCGCCCAGCACGATTCCAAAAATGCCGAGCGCGCTGATGCCCACAATAAAGAGCAAGCCGACGTTCAATTCAGCAATCTGGAACCATGGCCCGATCGCCAGCGCGGACATGGCCAGCATCGCCGCGGTCACCGAGATCAGCGGCGCGATCCAGAAGAGCAGCTTGTCCGCTTCCTCCGGGATGATGTCTTCCTTGATCAAAAGCTTCAGCGCGTCGGCAATGGGCTGCAGCAAGCCGTGCGGGCCGACGCGCATGGGTCCGAGCCGCGCCTGCATATCGGCCATCACCTTGCGTTCCATCAGCACGATGTATCCGGCCACCAGCGGCAACACCGCCACGATGATCAGGGCGCAAACCAGCGGCACCCAGATGGAGATCACGAAATGGATGACGTTCATCAGCATGGCGCTAGCGGTCCACTTCCCCCAGCACGATATCCAGCGTACCGATGATGGCCACCACGTCGGCCACCAGGTGCCCGCGAATCATTTTGTCGAACGCTTCGAGATTGATGAGTGATGGCGGGCGGATGCGCACGCGGTAGGGCTGCGTGGTGCCATCGCTCACGATGTAGTAGCCCAGCTCGCCCTTGGGCGCCTCAATCGCGTGATAGACCTCGCCCGGCGGCGGCTTCAGCACCTTGCCGACCTTGCCCATGATCGGCCCGGACGGAATATTTTCGATGGCCTGCAGGCAGATCAGGCGCGACTGGCGCATTTCTTCCATGCGCACCATATACCGGTCGAAGGTATCCCCGTTCGTGCCGGTGGGAATCTCGAATTTGTACTGGTCGTAGGCGGCATACGGCATGGCCTTGCGGATGTCCCACTTCACGCCGCTGCCGCGCAGCACGGGCCCGGAAGCGCCGTAGTCGATCGCTTCCTTGGCGGTGAGCACGCCGATGCCCTTGGTACGCCCCACCCAGATGCGGTTTCCGGTGAGCAGGGATTCGTATTCATCCACGCGCTTGTCGAAGGGCGTGCAGAAGCGCTCGACATCATGCTCCAATTCGTCGTAGGCCTCATACTGCAGGCCGCCGATGCGGAAGGCGTGGGTGGTGAGGCGCGCGCCGCAGAATTTTTCGAAAATCTTGAGGATCTCTTCGCGCTCGCGCAGGCAGTAGAAAAGCGGCGTGAGCGCGCCGATGTCCAGCGCGTGTGTGCCCAGCCAGAAGAGGTGGCTGGCAATGCGCTGGAGTTCCGTGAGAATCGTTCGAATGACGCGGGCGCGCGGCGGCGCTTCGGCGCCCAGGAGTTTCTCCACCGCTTCGCAGTAGCCCAGGCCATTCGAAACCGCCGCGACGTAGTCCATGCGGTCCACGTAGGGCGCGAACTGCTGGTAGCTGCGGTGCTCGGCAATTTTCTCCACGCCGCGGTGCAGGTAGCCGATCACGCACTCCGAGCCAATGACTTTTTCGCCGTCCAGGCGCAGCTTCACGCGCAACACCCCGTGCGTGGATGGGTGCTGCGGCCCCATGTTCAGGACGATTTCGTCGGCCCCGAGGACCGTCGTTTCCGCCTGTGCGGCAGCCGGAATGCGCTCGTCAGCCATGCGCTATTGCCCGCTCTCGATGCCCAGGTTTTCGCGCACCCAGGCGGTGTCCTGCGTCAGGATGTCGTAATCCTTGCGCAGGGGATGCCCTTGCCACTCGTCCGGAAGCAGGATGCGCTTCAAGCCGGGATGGCCTTCGAAGATAATCCCGAACATGTCGAAGACTTCGCGCTCCATCCAGTTGGCGGTGGTCCAGATTCCCTGCACGCTGGGAACGCGCTCGTCCGCGGCGGCGTGGGCTTTTATTCGCAGCCGCTCGTTTTTGGCAAACGAATACATGTTCAGCACCACATCAAACCGCTTCTCGCGCTTGGGCCAGTCCACTGCGGTTAAGTCCGAGAGCCAGTCAAACTTCTCCACGTCGCGGCTGTAAAGCGCGATTTCCGCCAGCAGTTCGCGCCCAACCACCAGAATGGCTTGTTTGCGATCCGTCCAGGCTTCCAGGATGGCCGGGCCGAACTTTTCCGTGTAGCGCTTTACGAGGTCGTTATCGAGGGCCACAGGGCCTTCTTTAGGCGGGGCGGCAGGCCTTGGCGGTGCAGCGGCCGCAGGAGGCTTTGCGGCGGCGGGAGCGCCCGGTGCAGCGGGAGCGGCGGGCTTGGCGGGAGCGGCGGGCGGCTTGGGTGCGGCTTCTCCCCCGGCGGCTGGCGGTTTCGCTCCAGACGGCTCAGTCGGTGAACTCGCAGACGGCTGCTTTTCTTCCGGGTCGTTTGCCATGAATTAGGGAGTAGAGCGTCCGCACCACCGGGGCGCGGCCAATATTAAGTTGTAGCTTTTAGCACACGGCGGAAAAGCGAGTCAACTTGTTCCGCCTGATTTCAGGGGTCTTCCCCGCCGTGCGGCTGTGCGCAAAAAAATTCCCGGCCACTACCGCGGCCGGGACGCCGTTCTCAGAAAGCCGAGTCGCCGATCACACCCATTCCAGAGCGCCCTTTTGGTAAAGCCAGATATATCCAATGATCAGAATGCCGAGAAAAACGAACATGCTGACCAGGGCGTAGAGCGGAGAGAGCCGGAATCCTGCGTCGCGCGTGGAAAAGAGCACCGCCCACGGAAACAGGAACGTGGTCTCCACGTCGAAGATAACGAACAGGATGGCCACGATGTAGAAGCGCACCGAATAGCGTCCGCGCGTGTCGCTCTCCGCCTCCACGCCGCACTCGTAAGGCTTCAGCTTGGCGCCCACCACGGGCGGAGTGGGGCGAATCAACCGGAAAACGACCAGCGTCACCGCCGGGAACGCGCCGGCCAGCAAGGCGAAAATAAAGATCGGAATGTATTGTGCCGGCATGGTAAGTCCGCCGAAATCCTAACACATCCGTCAAGTGGGGCCAATTCGTGGCGGGTGGGACGGATCCTGTTGGGTGGGGCTACCCTTGCGGAATGACGCGTTTCGGTTAACTCCCGTATGGGATTGGGCAAATCGGCCTGCAAAACGTCCTTGCCGGAGGGAGTCGGCGGCTACAATCGAGACAGTTGTTCGATGTTCCAAGCTGAAACGAAACGAATGGACGCTTTTAGACTTAGGGAGGTTTGGAATGCGTGTGGGCATTCTTTTCTTGGGGATTTTTCTTCTTTCGGCCTCGGTAGGGGCCCAGGGACCGACAGGAGCAGGCGGTGACGGGACTCCAACGGCACCTCGGATCAGCACCCCGAATGGCAGTGAGTTTGACTCCTGGCAGCTCGCCATCGGCTATCAATACAACCGAGACAATTTGCTGGGCAGCCCCTTCAATACCCATGGTGCCAATGTGGACCTGGTCCGGTTCTTTGGTCGATGGATCGGAGTGGAAGCCCAGATGGGCGTCGGCTTTCTGGGCACCACGGGATCAACTACCGTGCCCCCCAATCTGGGCGCTAAGTCGCTCTATATCGGGGGCGGCCCTCGTTTTGCTTACCGCAACCGCAGCCGGTTCGAACCCTGGGTGCACGTGACGGTCGGAATGGAACATTTCCGCTTCGACCAGACCGCGGGGCTGCTCGGAAGCAACAATGGGCTGGCGGGCGACGCGGGAGGTGGGGTGGACTACTACCTGAAGACGCACATTGCGCTGCGTGCCGAAGGCGACTTTATCGGTTCGCGCTTCTTTTCGGCGACCCAGAGATCATTTCAGGTCGTTGGCGGGCTGGTCCTCGACTTCTAGGCCTCTTATTCCCTTACCGGTCTCACCCGGCATAAACGGCGCGGAGCTGTCGTTGCAAGAAACGACGACGGAGGAATCTGCGCTAACAGGCAGACTCCCCGCGCCGCCGGAAGACAAATCAAGACAAAAAAACCGGGCTCACTGGGCTGGATTTACGCGCTGGAGGCGCGCTCGCCAACCAGGCGCGCGTTCATGGTGATTTCGGCCTTGAGCAGGCGCGAGATGGGGCAGCCGGCCTTGGCGTCCTGAGCCGCCTTTTCGAAGGCCGCGGCGTTGGCGCCGGGAATCTTGGCAGCTACGTCGAGATGCACCTTGGTGACCGTGAAGCCCGCGTCGGTCTTTTCGAGGGTCACAGCCGCGGTAGTCTCGATCGAATCCGGCGTAATTCCGACGGTCCCTAGTTGCGCGGATAGCGCCATGCTGAAACACCCGGCATGCGCCGCGGCGATTAATTCCTCGGGATTCGTGCCGATGCCGTTCTCAAATCGCGTGGAAAAGGAATATTGGGCATTGGAGAGGACTTTGCTGTCGGTCGAGATGGTCCCCTTGCCTTCCTTGAGCGAGCCGTTCCAGACTGCTGAAGCTTTCCGAACCATGGATCCTCCTGTGCGATGGTCTGCTTGAACCGCACCCATGCTACTCCCGCGCTGCCGGGCGGGCAAGGCGATCAGGATTCGCGTTACGATTCGAGGATCAGCTCTTTGGCGCGCTCCGTGGCTTTCATCACCGCTTTGATCAGCGTGACGCGCAGCTTGCCGTCTTCCAGTTCGAGAATGCCGTCCATGGTGGAGCCGGCGGGAGTGGTGACGGCGTCTTTCAAGAGTGCAGGATGGTCGCCGGTGTCCAGCACCATGCGCGAGGCGCCCATCATGGTTTGCGCCGCAAGCAGCGTGGAGACGTCGCGCGGCAGGCCGACTTTCACTCCGCCTTCGGCCAGCGATTCTAGGATGATGTAGATGAATGCGGTACCGCTGGCGGAAAGGCCAGTCACGGCGTCAATCAGCTTTTCATCTACGACCACCGTGCGCCCCACGGCCTGAAACATGGCTTGCGCAAGGTCCAGATGCTCCTTGTTTGCGTGCACGCCTTTGGCGAGGCCGGTCATGCCCGCGCCGATGGCGCAGGGAGTGTTCGGCATCGCGCGGATGACCGGTAGATCCATTCCCAGATGTTTCTCGATGAGCTGCGTCGATACCGACGCCACCACAGAGACGATCAACTTGCCCGGCTTGATCTCCGGCTTGATTTCCTCGCAGATTTCCTTCACTGCCTGGGGCTTCACGGCGAGCAGAATAATGTCCGCCTCGCGCACGGCGGCGCGATTGTCGGTGGAGACTTCAATGCCCAGCTGCTTGGCGAGCGAGCGCGCCTTCTCCGAGTGGCGGACGGTGGCGTGGACGCGCTTCGGCTGCACCAGCTTCTGCTCGAGGAATGCGCGCAGCAAAATGCCGCCGATCTTGCCGGCGCCCAGAACGGCCAGCTTCTTGTCCGCAAGGGTTGTTTTCATGGTCCCAGCATTGTTGACGAGGCCAGCGTGAACGTCAAGGTAGCGCAGACTTCAGTCGGCGGGGTTCCACTAGAACTTGGCAATAGTTGAACTCTCGAGCCACGGGCCGTCCAGGCTTAAAAACGCCCGCGACCAGAAACCCCGGGTACGCATTGGAAACCCACAGACTAGAAGTCTGTGCTACTAGCGGCGAGCACGCCGACCGATTCCACCGGCGTGGTAACCGTGCGCTGGCCGTCAGCGTGGAGTTCCATGCGGAAGCCGGGGTAGATGCCGCGCATTTTGCAGAAGCTGCCGCCGAGCGTGGCGCCCGTGAGCCGGGCCGGGGTCAGTTCGGGAAAGAATTGGCCGCCGCGAACCAGAATTTCGCCGCTGGGGCCGTCGATCACGATAATCTCGTAGAGGCTGTTCAAGGTCCGCACGACTAGCTTCTCGTTGTCTTCCATGCGGTCCACCTGGACACCGTTGGTCCACGGGCCGTCGGCCCAAGTATCCAGCATCGCTGCGGTCGCGATTGATGTTCTGTCTTCCATCGGTCTCCACCCGATCTTGCTACAACATTGGATGCTTCGAGATGCCTATTCGTTCACGCGATAATACAATAGCCCAAATCTCACTTGGCCCCATAAATTCGTACATTCCTTGTCTTTCCGCCCGGTCCATCCATAAGGCAATGTATCAACGCAGGTTCTCCACCAGATAAAGAACGGAGGAATGCCGCGGAAACGTATAGGCGTAATACTTGAGGTCCGGCGTCATGATCGCGATAATCGATGTTGTTTGCACTACCTGCGACTGAAACTCTTTCCAAGGGGTGCGCTTGCCGCCGGCCAGGTCCACGAGCGTCAGCACGAGTTCGCGCCCATTTGCATTGGCTACCAATAACGACTTCCCGCCATTGGCAAAGCGCACGGGATACTCGGCCTCTTCCGCCCCCTGCAGCGCAACCGGAGGACTCCCGTTCAAGTGATACAGATCGATGCCCCCTCCATCTTTTCGCAGAGCGACGATTGTCCCGTCCGGCGAGAGCTTCGGGAACGAATCGCGTGCCCCGGCTTGCACCAGCACGGGGGCTCCGCCGGCGACGGGTTGAAAATAAACATTCCAGTCGTTTTGCTCGGTCCGCCCTTCGTACACGAGGAAGCGGCCATCGTCCGACCAGGCGGCGTTCTCATACGCAACGAGCCCTGGTGTTGGCAATTCTCTCGGCTCACCGAGGCCCACCGGCTGCAGCATCAGCTTTTGCGACGATCGGGTCGAAGCCGCAATCCATTTCCCGTCCGGTGAAATGGTCGCGTGGCCGGACCCAACGCTGACAGGAGGTGAGCCATCCGTTGACCGCACATAAAGTTGGCCTTCGTTGGCCACGGCCCAAACTTCCCCCTCCTCTATAAAGCTGATGCTGCGGCCATCGTTGGTAATCCCTGTGGGATCGGTATCGTCCAGCCAGGAATAGGGGTGCTCTTGTTTGTCCCCCGGGAAGAAACCCACTAACTGAGCGCGCCAGTCCTCGCGGCTTAGAAGAACGCGGCCGTCGCCCGCTATATCGTGCAGGCGCATAGCCGGCAACGACATAACGACCCTTTGTTTCCCCGAGAGGGTGACAGCGCGGATGGAATCGGCCCAGCCGGCTTGCGGGGAGTTCGATGCAAACCACACCTCGTTGCCGTCCCTGCTCCAAGCGAGGCCCTCCACGCTTGTCCAACCTTGGGAAAGAATGGTTCGGTTTCCTTTCAGATCGACCACGTCAATCTCGCCTTCGTCCGAGTTCAACGTTGGGTGGTTTTCGAAGGCGATTCGGTTTCCGTCTCGCGAAAATCTCAGATGGCCGAACCAGCCGGTCTTCTGCTGATACAAGATGTGTCCAGGCGGAAATTCCAGCACCGCGCCCTGGGCCGAAAATTTCGATACGGCGAGCTGCTGGCCGTCAGGGCTCCAGTCCGCATACGCAATATGGCCGGCCAGGTCGCGCGGCGATCCACCGGCTAGACTCACGGTCGCCAATGTCCCGCCGCAATCGAGAACGAAGACCTGTTCACAATCGCGAAAAACCGCCAATTCGTCCGCAGCAGAGATGCCAGCGACCGTGGTAGACGCAATTCCCAGGTCGCGCGATTCCGGGCGGCCGATGCGGTATGTGGAAACGTGCCGCGGCTGGCCTTCCCACTCACCGCTATAAACAATGGTTTGTCCGTCATGGGAGAAGCGCGCGGCGCCCAATACTCCTTCGCGAAACGTAACCGTGGTGTACCGCACGTTCGGCGCTTGACCCCGGCCAAGAAGCAACGCGGCGCCGGTGACGATCGCCAGGATCGCAGCGATGGCCCAGGGTATCCAGCTTCCCTTTTTCTGAATGACAGGCGGCGCAGCGACGATCGCCGTGGTTGCTGGTGGCCCCTCTTCGAGCGCAATGCGCACATCGCCGATGGCCTGCCACCGCTTGCGCGGGTCCTTGCGAAGGCATCGCTCCACGATCGAGCGCGGGAATGCCGGCAATGCGGAGAGGTCCGGTTCTTTCCCGATGACTTCGACAAGAATGTCCGAGACCGTCTCGCCGCTGAAAAGCGGCCGCCCCGTAAGCATTTCGTACAGCACCGCGCCAAAGGCCCAGATGTCGGCCCGCTTGTCCACGGTCTTGCCGCGCGCCTGCTCCGGGCTCATGTACGCAGCCGTGCCCTGAATGACCCCCTGAAGAGTCGCTGCGCGGCTAAGCGTCGGAGAATTGTCAATGTCGGCGGCAGCCGCATCGTCCTCGAAGGCCTTGGCCAGGCCGAAGTCGAGCACTTTCACTTTGCCCTCGGGCGTGACTTTCACGTTGGCGGGCTTCAAGTCGCGATGAACGATGTTTTTTTCGTGCGCGGCTTCCAGGGCTTCGGCAATTTGAATGGCGATTTCCAGAGCCTCGTCGAGAGGTGTCGGGCCGGCCTTTACCCGCTCCGCCAGCGTCTCTCCGGGAACGAGTTCCATCACCAGGCAAGTCACGCCGCCGCATTGTTCCAGGCCGTAGATGGTTGCGATATTGGGATGATTCAGGGCCGCCAGCAGGCGTGCTTCCCGCTGAAAGCGGGACAACCGGTCCGGATCGTCCACGAAAACTGTAGGAAGGACTTTGATGGCGACGTCACGGGAGAGCTTGGCATCATGTGCGCGGTACACTTCCCCCATTCCGCCCGCGCCGATCGGCGAGAGAATTTCGTAGGGCCCTAGTCGCGTTCCTGAAGGGATCGCCATCGGCTCCCGCCAACTTCCCCTCGCGGACTCCAGCTAAAAAGTGAAAGCCGCGGTCTGGAATCCAGCGAGTATATCGCAGCAGGCAATCCCCAAACGTCGCTATTTGGGCGTGTGTGAATTGCGCTGGTAATTTTGGGGGACTAAACAGCCTGCGGGACAGCGTGCGGGAGAACCCGCGCAAAAACGCCCGCTTTTGTCATTCCGAGCGAAGCGAGGAATCTCCCTTTCTCTTGCCAGTGGAAAACCCGGAGAGATTCCTCGCTTCGCTCGGAATGACAAAATAGAGGGTGGATCTTCCAGGTTGTGAATCTAATCATGACGCGCGCCGCCCATGACTTCGAGGGCGTGCGGGAGCAGGTCTGCGACGGCGTCGAGGGACTCGATGGCGCCGCGCGGGCTGCCCGGCAGATTGACGATCAACGCGCGCCCGCGGACACCGGCGACTCCGCGCGAGAGCACGGCTCGTGGAGTTTTCTTCCGGCCTTCTGCGCGCATCACTTCAGGGATTCCGGGAAGAAGCTTCTGGCACGCCTCCGCGGTGGCTTCCGGTGTGGAGTCGCGGGGGCCGATGCCCGTTCCGCCGGTAGTCAAGATCAGGTCCGCGCCTCCATTGTCGGCAAGGACCGCAAGGCGATCCCGAATCGCTTCGGGCTCGTCGGGCAGGACGGCCTCAGAAACCACGTCCCAGCCGAGTTGCGCGCAGCGGTCGCGCAGCGTGGCACCGGAAGCATCCTTGCGGATGCCTCGCGACACGGAATCGCTGATGGTGAGGATGGCGACGCGCATGACGAGGCGGAATCGTAGCACAACAAAGTTCGGGTGCCGCACCCTTGCGGTTTTCAAGGGTGCGGGTTTAGGGCCCTGAGAGCGGAAAGTCCGCACCCTTCACAAAATTCGTGAAGAGTGCGGCACCCGCTTATCGAGAACTTAGAGGAGGAACGGAAGGAGAAAGGTCTGCGGTCGTGAAGATACCTAGCTGCCGACGCTCTGGTTGGCTTCGTCCATCAGGCGCATCGCTTCCATCAGCAAGCCGGTGGTGGAGAGCGTGGTGGTCTCGCGGTCCGAGGTGGCGCCGAATTCGATTTGAAATTCGCCGTCCAGCCATCCAATGACCTGATAGGCGACCGAATCGCCCTCCGCGTTGCCCGAGTGCGCATGCTTGCACTGGCCGGCGTTGAAGTAGAGCTCGGCCGATTCCCCGTTGCGGCGCAGCGTCAGCCGGCAGGTTTTCTGGCCCATCTCCAGCGACTGCATGAGCTCGGTGACGCTCATCTCCTCGAGGCGGCCCTGAATCACGCCGGGGCGCGCGGCGTACTTCTGCATTTTTTCCAGGTGCAGGCGGTCCACGATTTTTTTCACTTGGCGCACCAGGTCAGCGACGAAAAACGGCTTGGGGATGAATTCCTCTACGCCGCCGCCCACCGCCGGTCGCAATTTTTCTTCGATGTCGCCGCGGCTGGCGACAAAAACGAAGGGAATATTCCGCGTGCCCTCGCGCCCGCGCAACTTCTCGAAGAGCTGCCGCCCGTCCAGGCCCGGCATGCGGAAGTCAGAGATGATCAGGTCGGGAGGGTTGTCGATGGACTTCATCAGGGCGTCCGCCCCGTCGCTCGCGGAAACCACCTCGCAATGCGATTCCATCCCGCGGCACATCAAGTCGCGCACCAGCGGATTGTCATCGACAATCAGAACGTGGACGTCCTGTGAAGGGTTGGCCATCTTTCACGATGCTGCAGGGAGGGCCGCTACCGCTTGCGGCGCAGGTAGTGGCCGCTCTTGCCCCCGATTTTTTCCAGTAAAACGATATCCGTGATTTCCATGCCCTTGTCCAGGGCCTTGCACATGTCGTAGACCGTGAGGGCCGCGGCGGACACTCCGACCAGCGCCTCCATCTCCACCCCGGTCCGCGCCGTGGCGGAGACGCGCGAGGAAATCTCCACGCCATTCTTGCATAGCCGCGCAGTCACATCAATGTGCGTCAGCGGCAGCGGGTGACAAAGAGGTATCCATTCCGCGGTGCGCTTCACCGCGGCAATTCCCGCAATGCGCGCGATTTCCAGGGGATTGCCCTTGGGCAGCTTCTGCTGCCGGAGAGCCCGCAGCACTGACGGCGACATCCGCACGAAGCCGCGCGCCAACGCTGTCCGCTCCGTGACGGCTTTGTCCGTCACGTCCACCATGGCCACTTCGCCGCGTTTTCGGAAATGCGTCAGCTTTTTCATGGTTCTCTTCTGTAGTTCATGAGCCCGTGGCAGGTGGCACAGCCACTCTGGGCTGTGTGGTTTTCTAGGCGCATACGCGGGCTTCTGGCCTAACGCCGATCCCAAAACCCGCACCGGCAAGAATGCCTGTGCCACCAAAGTCTAATTCGAACCAGCCTGCGGAATCAGATGGCTCCGCGGCGCGGCAGCACGTCCACCCACTCGCCCGGATCGATCTCGGGCCGCTCTGGTCCAACGATCAAAAAGCCATTCGCCAGCGCCAGGGCAACGATATCGCCGGAACCCTGCCACGGCAATTGCGTGACGCGCGCTTCCCTGCCTTCCCATTCGATGCGTGAGGGCAGGAAATGCGTGACCGGGCCCTTTTCGCGCGCCGGCGTGGCCAGCTTGGCTCGAAACACCGGGAGCGGACGGGCATCTGCGCCGCTCAGCAAATCCACCGCAGGAAGAACAAAAAGTTCGAACGTCACCATGGTGGAAACCGGGTTGCCCGGCAAGCCAAAGACGAGCTTATTTTGGCAAACTCCAAACACCGCGGGGCGTCCGGGACGAATCGAGACTCCGGTGAAGTGGAACTCCGCGCCCAGATCGGCGAGCACCTGCTCGACCAGGTCGTATTTGCCCATGGAGACGCCGCCGGAGAGCACCAGGATGTCGGCTTGTAGGCCGCGTTCCATAGCTGCTCGCAAAGCGCCTTTTTCGTCCGGGGCATTTCCCAGTTGAATCGTTTCCGCGCCCGCCGTGCGCGCCAGGATTTCGATGGAGATGCCGTTACTATTGCGGACTTGCAGCGGTCCCGGCTGGGAGCGCGCGTCCACGACTTCGTCGCCAGTGGAAAGAATCGCCAGCCGCGGCGCGGCGAAGACCTCGATGCGCGTGGCGCCCGCTTGCGCGGCCAGAGCCATCTCGGCGTAACCCAAGCGGGTCTTTGGCGCAACGAGTAACGAGCCTGCGTGCGCTTCGCTGCCGCGCATGACGATGTGATCGCCGCTTTGAACGGCGCGATCCAGCGCAATCGTCCGACCGCCTCGTTTGCTGTGTTCCACCATCACCACGGCGTCTGCGCCGCGCGGGACGGCCGCGCCCGTCATGATCTCCACGCATTGCCCTGAAAGAACAGAGCCTTCAAAGATTCCACCCGCCCGAAGTTCGCCAACACATTCGAGGCGCGCACCGGGCTGCTGTGCATCAGCAGCACGCACGGCAAAGCCATCGCGTGTGGAACGGTCAAAGGGAGGATAGTCGCGGTCGGCAAGTACGGGCGCCGCCAGAATGCGGCCGAAGGCTTGCTCGATTTCCACCGGCGTGCGCGACAGCTGCCGCGGTAGCGCTCCCGCGACCTCGATCACTTTCTGCCGCGCGTCAGTGTAGGACAGCATGCGATTCGCCTGTCAGATCCACGAGGCCAGCTGCGTGCCGGCGCAAACGATGGTGGCGTCGCGGTCGGGGCCGGTGGAGATCATGCCGATTTCGACGCCGAGGAATTCGGAAATGAATTTCAGGTAGTCGAGAGCGGCGCGCGGCAGCTTCCCGATCTCCTTCACGCCGAAGGTGTCCGACTGCCATCCCGGCAGGGTGCGATATTCCGGAGTCACTTCGGCCAACTCTTCGGCCGAGGCCGGCATTTCGTTGATCAGCGAGCCCTTGTAG
>Ga0210394_10005034_pt1 | contig 15010 bp, 17 predicted proteins | sample IncBWC12MmetaG_FD_160121 | JGI IMG/M metagenome (GOLD analysis project Ga0210394, IMG submission 160121) | Forest soil microbial communities from Barre Woods Harvard Forest LTER site, Petersham, Massachusetts, United States - Inc-BW-C-12-M | ecosystem: Environmental > Terrestrial > Soil >... | reverse complement strand
GATCAAGGGCGCATCGCTCACGCTCTCGCCCCTGCCGGATCGGCGGCGAGCCTGGCGTTGTCGAGTCCTGCATTGTTGCGCGCCAGCGCCTGCTCCGCGCGATAGCTCGATCGCACCAAGGGACCGGATACGCATTCCAGAAATCCGATTTCCAGCGCCCAAGCGCGATACCGGTCGAACTCCTGCGGCGCGACGAATCTCTCGACCGGCAGGTGATTGGGCGTCGGCCGCAGGTACTGCCCCAGCGTCAGCACATCGACGCGCGCCGCGCGCAGATCGAGCATGGTCTGGCGAATTTCGGCGTCGCTTTCTCCCAGCCCCAGCATCAAACTGCTCTTGGTGAGAATCGCAGGCCGGTGGCCCTTCGCCGCCCGCAGCACATCCATGGTCTGCGCGTACCCCGCGCGCGGATCGCGCACCGGGTGCGTCAAGCGCTCGACGGTTTCGACGTTTTGCGCGAACACGTCCACTCCTGAATCGAGTACCGTGCGCACATCCCGCAGCACCCCTTGGAAATCCGGGGTCAATGCCTCGACCGCGGTGGCAGGATTGCGGCGCTTGATCGCACGAACAGCCGCCGCATAATGTGCGGCACCACCGTCGCTCAAGTCGTCCCGGTTCACCGATGTGAGCACGACGTACTTGAGATGCATCAGCTCGACCGAGCGCGCGACGTTTTCAGGTTCTTCCGCGTCCAGCCAGCCCCGCGGATTGCCGGTGTCCACGGCGCAGAAGCGGCAGGCTCGCGTGCACACGGCGCCCATGAGCATAATGGTTGCAGTTCCCGCATTCCAACATTCGCCGATGTTCGGGCACTTCGCTTCCTCGCACACCGTGCTCAAGCGATGCTCGCGGACGATGTTTCTGACCGCGCTGAACTCGGCTCCGATCGCCAACGGCACCCGCAGCCAAGCCGGTTTGCGCAGCGTCGCAGCGCCGGCCTGCGAGTGTTTGACCCCGTCTTTAATGGCCGTAAAGCCCTGCGGGGTCGTGTATTTTTCACCGCTGCGCACGCTGCGCGGCTGCGGCACGATGGGGATGCCTTTGAACTCGGCCATGCGCCCAATTGTACCCGATTGGCCGATTTGCCCCGGGCCGCGCCGCGCGATACCCTATGGAAACTGCGCCAAAATCCACTCGACCAGCTTTCTGAGGTCGTCCTGCGGAATATCCGTCGACGGCATGGCATTCGATCCCCATGTGCCGCTGCTGCCGTTGAGTATGCTTGCCGACAGCTCATCTCTCGCGTTGTTGTCGCTCGCGTACTTCTTCGCAATGGCTCGATACGAAGGACCCTGCAGCGACACATCGTACAACGAGTGACACGACTGGCAGTTGTACTTGGCAGCAAGCCTTTCGCCCGTCCAATCGCTGATCGGTTCGTCAGCCGCGGCGACCGCAACGGCGCCCAGCGTCAACAGCACCATGGGTAGAAGCATTTTCATCGCAACCACGTTCGCACGCTACCCAAGGTTGCGGCAATTGGCACAAGGTCCAGTGCGGCCGCGGCGCACTAGCGCCTGCCGTTCAGCTCCTCGAGCCGCTGCGGCGTACCGACGTCCTCCCATAAGCCGGTATGCAACTGCGCGGAACATCGCTTTGCGGCCATCGAGCGCAGCAGCAGCGGCTTCAAGGGAAACACGCCGTCGGCACAGCCGGCAAAGAAAGCGCTGCGATACACCGCAATGCCGGCAAAGGTGTACAGGACCTTCGCGGCCGGCTGCGCCATGCCGCGCGCCAATCCAAAATCGCCTTTAGGGTGGTGCGGCGGGTTGGGCACCAGCACCACATGGGCATCGCAAGCGGCGGCCAATGCCAATGCCGCGAACGGGAAATCCGTGTAGATGTCGCCGTTGACCACGGCGAATGGCCCCGGCGCCAGGTGCGGCAGTGCGCGAAAGATGCCGCCGCCGGTTTCCAATGCCTGCGGCTGCTCCTCGCTGTACGTGATGGCCGCGCCGTAGCGCGCGCCGTCGCGCAACTGATCGCGGATTTGGCCGCCCAGCCAAGCCAGATTGATGACGATGCGTCCGATGCCGGCGTGCGTCAGCGCGCTCACATGGCGTTCGATCAGTGACTCGCCGCGTATCCGCAGCAGTGGTTTCGGCGTGCTGTCCGTCAGCGGCCGCATGCGTTCGCCGCGCCCCGCGGCGAGTATCATCGCCGCCCGCGGCCGCTCGGGTGCGGCGCTCAAGCGAGTCCGCTGCTCATGCGAGCGCGCGCTCTTGCGCGAGCGGGAAGTGCGGGTCGATGCGCTGGGCGATGAAATCGGCGAATTGCGCGGTCTCGGCATGCGCGGCGGCGGTGTCTCGCGCGTACTGCAAGACGCGCGGCAGATCATTGAGGTACTGCGGCTTGCCGTCGCGATAGTACAGCCGCGAAAAAATTCCCAGCACCTTGATGTGCCGCTGCAGCCCCATGAGATCGAACCAACGCAGGAACTCGTCGGCGCTTGCCGGCAGCGCGAAACCGTGGTCGAGCAGCTGCAGGCGGTAATCCAATGCCCATGCGCGCACCCGCGGCGGCGGCCAGGCGATGTAGCAATCCTTCAGCAGGGACGCCAAATCGTAGGTGACCGGACCCCATACCGCATCTTGAAAATCCAAAATGCCGGGATTGTTTTCTTCGCTGAGCAACAGATTGCGCGAATGATAATCCCTATGCACGAAGGTCGCCGGCTGCGACGCGGCGGAGCGCACCAGCGTTTCGAAAAGCCGATCCAGCAGGGCGCGCTCGCGGGCGTCCATGGTCAGCCGCAGATGCCGGCGCAGGAACCATTCCGGCATGAGTTCCATCTCGCGCATGAGCAACGTTCGGTCATAGCGGGGCAGATCGCGCGAAACCGCGGCATCGGCCGTTTGCATCGTTCGCAGACTCTTGAGCGCATCGGCGTAGAGACGGTCCGCAGCGCCCTCCTTGGGCAGCTCATCGAGGTAGAGCCGCGATCCTAGATCCGACAGCAGCAGAAAGCCGCGCTCGAGATCGCGCGCCAGCACCAGCGGTACGTTGAGATCGGCGCCCGCCAATATCTTCGCGACCCTGACGAAAGGTCCCATATCTTCCTTGTCGGGCGGCGCATCCATCACGATGTAGGTATCCGCGTCGCGCGTGACGCGGAAATAGCGGCGAAAACTCGCGTCGACGGATGCCGGAGCTATCAGACCGCCCGCGAATCCCAGCTCATCGACCACCCATTGCGTCAAATCCGCCAGACGGGAATCGCTTGCATCCGATACATCCATGCTTGACCATTCGCAAACCGCAAATGCGGCGTTTTAAGTATACCGACTAAGGCGACGCTTTTTGTCCATGGCTTCTCAGGTCCGGGCCGCATTCATTCTCTCCTGCCTCGCGGCCGCCACGGTGCGTGCCGCGGACATATGCCCCGCCCCGCCGAAATATACCTCGACTCGTCCCGCCGACATTGCCATTGACGATCATCGGATTTACATCGACAGCGACGATGCCCTGCTCGGCGCCGATGGCAATGCCGTGGTCAACGGCCGCGTGCGGGTGCGCCAGGACGAACGCAGCATTGCGGGGGATTCGGTCACCTACGATTACAACGTCGACCAGCTGACCGTCAAAGGGGCGGTGGACTTCATGGATCCGAAATTGCGCGTGCGCAGCGTGACCGGCCGCTACGACCCGGTCGCCGGCGCCGATTTCAGTCAGGCCAATTTCCAGCTCATGGACCGCAACGGGCGCGGTATCGCCAAGAATATTGACGTCAGTCCGGACGGCAAAGTCGCGCTCAATGAGGTCTTCTACACCAGCTGCCCGGTCGGCAAGGACGATTGGATGCTGCACGCAGCCGAACTCAATCTGGATACCCAGCTTCAGGTGGGCGTTGCGCACCATGTGACCATGCGCTTCATGGATGTGCCGATTTTCTACACGCCCTATATCTCATTCCCACTGGGCGACGAGCGCAAGAGCGGCGTGCTGTATCCGAATATCGGCCATTCCGGCAACAACGGCTTCGAATTGGCGGTACCTTATTATTTCAACCTGGCGCCCAACTATGACCTGACGCTCACGCCTGGGATATTGACCGCTCGCGGCGTGCAACTGACCGAGGATTTTCGCTACCTGACGGCGAGTTCGCACGGTCAAATCGACTCCACTGTCCTTCCCAGCGACAAGAAAGACAACAATGACGACCGCAATTATGTGCATTTCACCGATGTCACGGACCTGCAGCGCGGACTGCGCGTGGATGCCGACATCGCCAATGTCGGCGACAGCAACTACTTTCAGGATTTCGCGGTTGGCACCGACCAGACCAGCGTGACTTACTTGGAGCGGCGCGCCGATTTGCTGTACTACGATGATGCCTGGCGAATCCGCGCGCAGCTGCAAAACTTCCAAACCATCGATACCATGGTCAGCGACGCGGATCGTCCGTACTCGCGGGTACCGCGCGTGCAGGCGAGCGCGCTGTATCCGATCGCCGAGAGCAATTTTGAATTCGTGTTCGACAGCGAAGCGGTCAATTTCCTGCGCGGGGTCGGGCCCACCGGCTTGCGATTGAACCTGGCGCCGGAAATACGCTGGTCGAACCGCGGCCCCGGCTACTTCTTCGAACCGGCCGTCGGCTACGACTTCACGCAGTACGACTTGAAGGATGTGGCATTCGGCGCTCCGAGCACCCCCACGCGGGCGCTGCCTTACGCGCGCTTGGATGCGGGACTGGTGTTCGAACGCGATGCGGGTTCACAAGGGCAGCGCACGCAAACGCTGGAACCGCGCATCGTCTACAGCTACGTGCCCTACCGAAATCAGAATGATCTGCCGATTTTTGACAGCGCACTGCCCGATTTCAATCTGACCGAGCTGTTCCGCACCAACCGGTATGTCGGGTCGGATCGCATCGGCGACGCGAATCAGGTGGCGCTGGCCTTGACCACGCGGCTGTTCGACCACAATTCCGGCGCGCAGTATCTATCGGCAACCATCGGGCAAATTCGCTATTTCTCGATTCCGCAGGTGGGCTTGACCGACACCGACTACTTGGGCCCACCGGCGGCTGCGCAGGCTTTTCAAATCATGCCGACGGTGAATCCATTGGCGATACCCGGGGCCCTGACCTGGCGCGGACAGTCGTTTACGCCCTATCCCGGACAATACGTCTCGCCCGATCAATATCTCATTGGTTTTCCGCGGCAGCCCGTCGCGTCCGAGCCCGGACAGACCACCCCGAACTATCCCGCCTCGGACCTCATCGCCGACGTATCACTCACCGGCTACAAGCATATGAGCGTTAACCTGGACTACCAGTGGAATCCCTATACCTCGCAGACGGAGAAATCGGAGATTTCGGTGCAATATCACCCGGACTTCAACCGGGTCGTGAACATCGGCTACCGCTTTCAACAGGGCATCCTGAAGCAATATGACGGGTCTTTCGCCTGGCCGATCGCCGACCGTTGGAATACCGTGGGCCGCTGGGTGTACTCGCTCCAGGACCATCAGACCATCGAGCAAGTGGCTGGATTTGAATACAAAAGCTGCTGTTATCGCATCCAGCTGGTGCAGCGCCGCTACATCAGCAACCGCAACGGGGGACTGGATACCTCGTTTGCATTACAATTGGAACTGACGGGCTTAAGTTCGGTCGGAAAGCGTGAGGATTCCTTCCTCGAAAGATCGATCCGTGGGTATTCGACCCGCGACCCGAACATCCAGTAACATTTAGATGGAATTAGGATCTTGACTCATGCGTAAAGCCTCTCAAATCTGCGCGGCTCTGATCGCGCAGGTGCTGTTGCTGCCGGCGTCGCACGCGCAGACCCGCGACATCGGCGTTCACGGCGAAATGCTCGACCGCATTGCCGCCATCGTCAATGATGGCCTGGTCCTGAAAAGCGAGCTGGACGTGCAGATGGATTCGGTCACGAAGCGCCTGACCGACCAGAGAATCGAGTTGCCCTCGCAAAGCGTGCTCAGACAACAGGTGCTCGATCGTTTGATCGTCCAGGAGATCCAGGTACAGCGCGCGAAGCATGTCGGCCTGACCATCTCCGACGAACAATTGAACGGCGCCCTGCAGGAGATCGCGGCCCGCAATAAAATTCCCTTCGACCAGTTGCCCACGGCACTGGCGGCGCAAGGCATCGATTACAAACAATACCGCGAATCGATGCGCAAAGAATTGACCTTGAATACGCTGCGGCAGCGCGATGTGATTTCGCATATCAACGTCACGCCGCGTGAACTCGAGCAATATCTCGCGCGCCAGCAAAGCGCCGCGTCGAGCGACGAATTCAACGTATCGCACATCCTGTTGTCGCTGCCGGCCGCCGCCACGCCGCAGCAGCTGGAGGAAATCTCGCGCAAGGCACAGGATTTGGCGACCCGAGCCGGGAAAGGCGAGGACTTCGGCGAGCTGGCAATCGCGAATTCCAACAGTCAAACCGCCCTGGACGGCGGCCAATTGGGATGGCGCAAGGGAGCGCAGCTGCCGCAATTCGTATTGGATCTGGTGGTCAAGATGAAGCCCGGCGAAGTCAGCGAACCGGTGCGCACCCCGAGCGGCTATCACATCGTCAAACTCAACGAACGGCGCAGCGGCGAGGCGGCCGTGATCATCAATCAGATTCACGTCCGGCACATCCTCATGAAGCCGAACGAGCTGGACGACGATGAGACTGTGCGCCAGAAGCTGGCCAGGTTGCGCGACCGGATCGAGAAGGGCGAAGATTTCGCGGGCATCGCCTCGACCTCGTCCGAAGACCCCGGCTCGGCGCCGGACGGCGGCGATTTGGGTTGGAGCGGTCCCGGCACGTTCGTGCCGGAATTCGACAAGGCGATCGCGGATCTGAAAGTCGAGGAGATCAGCGAGCCGTTCAAGACCCGCTATGGTTGGCACATCGTACAGATGTTGGGGACTCGGACTTACGACAGCACCGAAGATGTGCGGCGCCAGAAGGCGTTTGTCGCCATCCGCGAGAGCAAGGCGGATGAGGAAACCGAGTTGTGGCTGCGCGCGCTACGCGACGAGGCCTTCGTCGAAATCAAGATGTAGGCGAGCGCTGCGGTGTACATACCGCGCATCGTCATCACGTCGGGGGAACCCGCCGGTGTGGGGCCGGATGCCTGCGTCAGCCTGGCGCAATCGGATTGGGAAGCCGATCTGGTCGTGGCAGCCGACAGCGAGTCGTTGGCGGCGACGGCGGCGGCGCTCGATTTGCCGATCAGCCTCGAACTCTACGACCCGTCGCAACCGGCGAAATCGCATCGCGCCGGGACTCTCAGGGTCCTGCATATTCCGACCCGCCGGCCCGTGGTGGCCGGGCAGCCGGACTTGCGCAACGCCGCCTATGTGATCGAGATGCTCGACCGCGCCTGTGACGGCTGTATGAACGGCGAGTTCGCCGCCATGGTGACCGCGCCGGTCCAGAAGAGCACGCTCATCGAGGCCGGGTACCCCTTCAGCGGCCATACTGAATATCTCGCGGCCCGGACGCGCGCCGCGTTGCCCGTGATGCTGCTCGTCAACGATCGGTTGCGAGTCGCACTGGTAACCACCCACCTGGCGCTTGCCGATGTACCGCGCGCGATCACGCGCGAACGGCTGCGCGCCACCCTGCGCATCGTGAACACGGACATGGAAAGGCATTTTTCCTTGGCGGCGCCGCGGATCGCGGTGCTGGGGCTCAATCCGCATGCCGGCGAAGCCGGGCATTTGGGACGCGAGGAATTGGACATAATCCAACCCGTGATCGCGGAACTCAAGCAGCAGGGACTGCACCTGCAAGGACCGGTACCGGCCGATACCGCCTTTACGCCGCGCTTCCTCGACACGGTCGATGTGATCGTGGCCATGTATCACGATCAAGGCCTTCCCGTGATCAAACATGTCGGATTCGGCAACGCCGTGAACATGACCTTGGGCTTGCCGATTTTGCGCACCAGTGTCGATCACGGGACCGCCTTGGCGCTGGCGCGCACCGGAACAGCCGACACGGGAAGCCTGCGCGCCGCTCTGTCCCTCGCCATCGATTTGGCGGGCGCGCGTATCGATGATGCAGGTTCGTAAACGCTACGGTCAGCACTTCTTGCATGATCCCGGAGTAATCCGGCGAATCATCGACGCCGTCGCGCCCGTTGCCGGCGAACGCATCGTGGAGATCGGTCCCGGACGCGGTGCGTTGACCTGGGAGCTTCTGCGCCGCGCGCGGGCCTTGGACGTCATCGAAATTGACCGCGACCTGGCTCGATCTCTGATGCTCGATCCGCGCGCAGCCGGCGGACTGCATGTGCACGTCGAAAACGCGCTCGCCACCGACTTCGCGAAGCTGCGCGCGGATGGCGCGCCGCTGCGCATCGTCGGCAATCTGCCATACAACATTTCGACGCCGCTGCTGTTCCATCTCCTGACGCAGCGCGCTGCGATAGCGGACATGCACTTCATGCTGCAGAAAGAAGTGGTGGATCGCATGACCGCCCGGCCTTCGAACAAAACCTACGGCCGCCTGACTGTCATGCTCGCCGCCGTCGCCGAGGTCGAACACTTGTTCGATGTCGGTCCCGGCGCGTTTCAACCGCGGCCGGCGGTCTGGTCGGCGATCGTGAGGCTGCGGCCGACGCTCAATTCGCGCTTCGACATCGGCGACGAGGGAATGCTGCGCACGCTGGTCACGGCGGCGTTTTCACACCGCCGCAAGACCTTGCGCAATGGCTTGAAGGGATTGCTCACGCCGGAGGAAATTGAATCCTGCGGTATCGACCCGCAGCTGCGCCCGGAAGCGCTGGCGCCGGCACAATTCGGCCTGCTCGCCGCACACCGCTCTCGGTTATACTCGAACTCGAATGACCCGCTATAAGAAAGTCTTGGTATTGCTGGATCTGTCCGACGCCAGCGCACAGGTCGCCGCCGCGGGACGGGATCTGGCAGCCGCCTCGAACGCCGCTCTGGTGGTCCTGCATGTCGTGGATTTCGTGCCGGTCGAGCCCATGGGGGAGTCAATGATGCCGACCGGGCAAATCGAAGAAGATCTGATAAGCCGTGCGCGTCTCAAATTGAAGGACCTCGCCGCGCGCTCGGGGCTTTCGCAGGCGGATATCAGGGTCGAAGCCGGCAACACCAAGGCGGAAATTCTTCGGGTTGCGGAAGAGGAAGCGGCCGACTTGATCGTCCTCGGCAGCCGCGAGCGCCACGGACTCGCGATACTGGTGAATTTTACCGAGGACACCGTCCTGCACGCGGCGCACTGCGATGTGCTCGCGGTGCGCCTGACGTAATTCGATGCAGAGCATGACACCCGAGCCGGCGAATCCAAGAATACGCGTTGAGGTTGAAACCTCCTATGTCGAGGAACAATCCGATCCGCGCGACAAAAGATTCGTGTTCTCGTGCACCATCACGATCCGCAACGAGGGACAAGTGCCGGCGCGCTTGCTCACGCGCCACTGGATCATCACCGATGCGAACGGCAATGTGAAGGAAACGCGCGGCGACGGGGTGGTCGGCGAGCAGCCCTACTTGAAGCCCGGCCAAGGATTTCGCTATTCGACGGGAGCCGTGATCGAAACCCCCGTCGGCACCATGCAAGGCAGCTATCAAATGGTGGCGGATGACGGGCAGCAGTTCGATGCGCCGATCGCGCCGTTCCGGCTGGCGATGCCAGGGGTACTGCACTAGGAGCCTGCCTGATGGCGCTGTACGCGATCGGCGACGTGCAGGGCTGTGACGCCGAACTCGGCGAATTGCTCGGCAAATTGAAATTCTCGGCGGATCGCGATTCTCTGTGGTTCGTCGGCGACCTGGTCAATCGCGGGCCCGAATCGCTCAAGGTTCTGCGCAGAGTTCGCGCCTTGGGCGATGCCGCAACGGTCATCCTCGGGAACCACGACCTGCACCTTCTGGCCGTGGCCTGCGGCCGCGCCCGTCTGCGCAGCGACGATACGCTCGCGGATGTGCTGGCCGCTGCCGATCGCGGGTTCTGTTCGAATGGCTTCAATCCCGGCCGCTCATGCACGAGGACTTGGGATTGAATGTCTGCATGGTGCACGCCGGTTTGCCGCCGCAATGGGACCTGAATTTGGCGCGCCAATGCGCGCGGGAATTCGAGAAAGCCCTGCGGCGCAATCCAAGCAAAATATTCGACCGGCTGTACGGCGACCAGCCGGACCGCTGGCACGATGCCCTGGAAGGCGATGAGCGTCTGCGCTTCATCGTCAATTGCTTTACCCGCCTCCGCTACCTCGACGAGGACGGCCGCTTGGCGCTTCGTGCCAAGGGGGCGCCGAACAAAACGCAGACGAAATCGCTCATTCCCTGGTTCGAGGCGCGGGGCATTCGCTGGCGCGGTTCACGCATCGTCTTCGGCCATTGGTCGACGCTGGGTTTTTTTCAGAATGCCGACGTGACGGGCATCGACACGGGCTGCGTCTGGGGAGACCGCTTGACGGCGGTGCGCCTCGACATCCCGGATACGCCGCCCATACAGGTGCCTTGCCGAACCTGAGCCTGTCTCTGGCCGCTTAAGGTCTCGCGCCGGCCCGCAGCGCCTCTCCGTGGACGAAAAATCGGCTGCCGCTCAATTGATATGGCACGCAGGTGATATCTTTCTTTACGCTGCGAGTCACGAACCGGGGCAGCACCTGGCGTGCAAACTCCTCGACCAATTCGCAATCGCCGATGCCGAGATTGCGAAAAGCATCGCTGGTGAGGGTAAAGGGCTGGTATCGGGCATCGAACGGGGCCAGATCGCCCGGATGCAGCGGCTTAGGCTTGGGTTCCGGCAACGCCGGCGAGGAGAAGATGAGGCGAAGATTGGGACCAACGGGACCTCTGCCCAAGCGCGGCGCGGATTCGTCGCAGCCGATGGCCGATACCTGCAGATCGCGGCGCGCCCCCAGCTCCAACAGCAGCGCTCGCATCTTGTCGCGCAAGCCTTCGCAGGAATAGCGCGAGGTGCGGCCCATGTAAAAGAAATCGAGGCGTTGCTCCTTCCACACGGCGCTCAGCGCGCCGTTGTCTGCGCCGGCAGCACCGCAGCCCGCCCACAACGGCAGCGCGCACAGCAATCCGGCCCCCGCGGCCACCCAAACATTGCGCATTGAAAACCTCCGGGCGATTCGACCATCGCCGCGCCCGCGAAGTTTCACGGCCCCGCTATAATGATCCCATGCCGGCAGCCATCCCTTTCAACCTGCAGCAATGGATCCACCAGAACCGCGATTTGCTCAGACCTCCGGTGGGCAACAAACTCCTGTTTGAAGACAGCGCTTTCATCATCATGGCCGTCGGCGGACCGAATTCGCGCAAGGATTTTCACCACGACCCCAGCGAAGAGTTTTTCTTCCAGGTGCAGGGCGATATGCTGCTGAAAACCCTGCAGGACGGCAGGCTGACCGACGTACCCATCCGCGAAGGCGAGGTGTATCTCCTGCCGGCGGAAGTGCCGCACTCGCCCCGGCGCCCCGCTGGCAGCGTGGGGATCGTCGTCGAGCGGCGCCGCGCCGCGCATGAACTGGATGGATTCTCCTGGTACTGCGAGAACTGCGGCAATCGTCTTTACATCGAGCGGGTTGCGGTGCGCGACATCGAGAGCCAGTTGCCGGAAATCTTTTCGCGCTTCTATTCGAGCCTGCAGCATCGCACCTGCACTGTTTGCGGCACCATCATGCAGGTCCCCGCCTGACCGGAACGGCGCGCCACTCTGCGGTTGCGATGGCCCGGGACGCGGCCGACCCTCTGGCGCGCTATGCGGGGCTGTTTCACCATCCTTACGACAGCGAGGGGCGAAAGCTTACGTACCTGTGCGGTCACTCGCTGGGGCTGCAGCCGAAATCCGCCGCCCAGTATGTCGAGCAAGACCTGTCGGACTGGCGGCGCTTAGGGGTTCTGGGACACGAGGCCGCCGAGCGCCCGTGGATCGGCTATCACGAACGCGCCGCGCCGGCGCTCGCCGATCTGCTGGGCGCCGATCAGAGCGAAGTAGTAGCCATGAATTCCCTGACTGTAAATCTGCACCTGATGATGGTGAGTTTCTTCCGTCCGGATTCGCAGCGCAATCGCGTGCTGATCGAGAGTTCGGCGTTTCCTTCGGACCGCTACGCCGTCGTGTCGCAGCTCGAATTTCGCGGCCTCGACGCGGCGCAGAATTTGATCGAGGTCGCGCCAAGAGCCGGAGAGCGAGCCTTGCGCACCGAGGATTTGACCGATCGTATCGCAAAAGAGGGATCCCGCCTGGCGCTGGTCCTGTTGCCCGGCGTTCAATATCTCACGGGACAGTCGCTGGATCTGCAACCGCTGATCGGCGCAGCGCATCGGGTTGGAGCGGCCGTAGGCCTCGATCTCGCACACGCAATCGGCAATACGCAGCTGCGTTTGCATGATTGGAATGCCGACTTCGCCGTGTGGTGCAGCTACAAATACCTCAACGCCGGCCCCGGTGCCGTCGGCGGCTGCTTCGTTCACGAGCGGCATGGCCGGCGCTTCGACCTTCCCCGCTTCGCCGGCTGGTGGGGACACAACAAAGCCGCGAGATTTCGCTTCGAGCCGGATTTTGATCCGATCGGCGGCGCGCAGGGCTGGCAAATCAGCAATCCGCCTATTTTATCCACCGCGCCGCTGCTGGCGTCACTGGAGATTTTTCAGCGCGCCGGCATGGCTGCCTTGCGCGAAAAGTCGCTGGCGCTGACCGGATTTCTACAGCACCTGCTCGAAGAGTTGATCCCCGAATCGGTGCAGATCATTACCCCAGGCGTTCCCGAGCAGCGCGGCTGCCAGCTCAGTCTGCGCATTGCGCGCACCACGGCCGAAGCCCGGCGCTGTCAAGAGCGGCTCAAGGCCGAGGGCGTGATCGGCGACTGGCGGGAGCCCGATGTTCTGCGGCTTGCGCCGGTGCCGCTTTACAACTCATTCAGCGATGTGGCCGCGGCGGCCGGCGCGTTGTCGCTCGCGCTGCGCGCGTGATGCCGGTGATACGCATCGTCGGCGCCGGGCCAACGGGCACGCTGCTCGCCATCCTTCTTAAGCGGCGCGGAATTGCCGAGATTGAGATGTACGAGAGCCGGCCGGACTTGCGCAGCTCGACCGCCGAATCCGGCCGTTCCATCAATCTGGCCCTGGCCGACCGGGGAATTCACGCCCTGAAGGTGGCGGGCGTCTTCGAGACGCTGCAGTCGGCGATGCTGCCGATGCGCGGCCGGCTCATTCACCACGGCAATGGCGATACCTCGTTTCAGCCCTACGGTCAGCGGCCCAATGAGGTGATCTATTCGGTTTCGCGTCATCGGCTGAACCAAGCTCTGCTCGAGGTAGCCGCACGGCACTCCGGCATACACATTCAATTCGAGCATCGCTTCGAGACGGCCGACTTCGCCGCGGGCACTGCGCAGATCCGCGACCTGCGGCGCAACCTGATGCTAACCGTGCCGATGCAGCCGCTGCTCGCCGCCGACGGGGCAGGCTCGTCGATGCGCCGCGAGATGGGCGCGCTGCATCTCATTGACGCGCGCGAGACCGATCTCGAGCACGGCTACAAGGAATTGTCCATTGCGGCGGGCCAAGGCGGCAGCCATCGAATGGCTGGCGACGCGCTGCACATATGGCCCCGCGGCAACTACATGCTGATCGCGCTGCCAAACGCCGACGGCAGTTTCACGGCGACCTTATTTCTGCCGAAGCACGGCTCCTTGAGCTTCGAGTCATTGCGCGATCCTGAGGTCGTCGAGCGGTTTTTTTCGCAGCAGTTTCCCGATGCGCGCGATCTCATGCCGGATTGCGTCGCGGAATTCCTGGCTCACCCGGTCGGTTTCCTCGGAACGGTATATGCGAGCCCGTGGCACGCTCGCGGCTTGGCGGCGCTGATCGGGGACTCCGCGCACGCCATGGTGCCGTTTCATGGTCAAGGGTTGAATTGCTGCTTCGAGGACTGCGTCGAATTCGACGCCTGCGCCGCGCGCCATTCCTCATGGGAAGCGGTCTTCGCGGAGTTCGGTGCAGTCCGCAAGCCGAATACCGATGCGATCGCTGCGATGGCCCTGGAAAATTATTTGGAAATGCGCGAGCGCGTCGCGGACCGCCAATTTCAGCTGCAGCAGGCATTGTCCTTGGAACTTGAACGGCGCTTCCCGCGGCAATTCATTCCGCGCTACTCGATGGTGATGTTCCACCATGAAATTCCCTACCGCGCAGCCCTTGAGCGCGGCAGCACGCAGGCGGAAATATTGGCCGATTTGACCGCCGGTACCGTTGCCGCCGTGGCGGACGTCGACTTTGCGCGGGCGGCCTCAGAGATAGCCGCGAAGCTCGCGCCCGTCTAATTCGCGCCCGCCTAGCTCGCTTGCGGCGCGGTGCGCTCGAGCGTGAGAAAACTGTAGGCGTAGGCATTCTGGCCGTCCGCTTCGTGGCGCGCGCGACTCGATTCGCGCCATTCCGGCGTGCGCCAGTCCGGGAAGAAAGTGTCGCCGCCCGCTATTTGGGCGTGCACCAAGGTGAGATGGATGCGGCTCGCAAACGGCATACAGATCCGATAGATTTCCGCGCCGCCGATCACCATCAACGGCGATTGGTTGCGCGCGGCCGCACGCGCCTCGCCGAGCGTAGCCACGACTTTGCAATCGGCCGGTGCGAATTGCGCGCTGCGGCTCAAGACTAAATTGGTTCGGTCCGGCAATGCCTTGCCGATCGACTCATAGGTTTTGCGGCCCATGAGCACATGCCGGCCGACGGTCAGCGATCTGAAATGCCGAAGGTCCGCCGGCAGATGCCACGGCAGCCCCCCTTCGCGGCCGATGACGTCGTTTTCCGCCGCCGCCACAACCAACTCCAGTGCCGCATGCTGCATCCGTTTTTCGACCCTCTCTACAGCTTCGCGGCCAGCGTCGGGCTGGATGGATCCAGCGGCTTGGGAGTCAGCGCTTGGATCGTACCGCGCTTATTCGTCGAACAGGTTGCGGTTGCGCGCAGCACGCCGGTTTTCGCGTCATGAGCTTGAAGATTGAACGTGTATTCGCGGCCATAGTAGCTTGCCAGCGCGCTTTCAGCTTGAGT
>Ga0210394_10005033_pt1 | contig 15011 bp, 13 predicted proteins | sample IncBWC12MmetaG_FD_160121 | JGI IMG/M metagenome (GOLD analysis project Ga0210394, IMG submission 160121) | Forest soil microbial communities from Barre Woods Harvard Forest LTER site, Petersham, Massachusetts, United States - Inc-BW-C-12-M | ecosystem: Environmental > Terrestrial > Soil >... | reverse complement strand
TGGAGAGCATGATTCTCGATTCGTTCGATTATGCGGAAGAAGATTTCCGTCAGCGGCAAGTGATCGAAGCGCGTAACGAAGCTGACACGATTCTGGCGGCACTGGACAAAGGTAAAAAGAGCCCGGCGTGGGGTCAGCTTACCAGTGATGAGAAGAAGAAGATTGCAAAGCTAGAAAAAGCGTTGGTTCAAGTCAAAGCTGAAGATGACCACGCGGCGATCCGGAAGGCGATTGACGCCCTGAACCAGGGCACGATGCGGCTGGCGGAATTGATGATGGACACGGCGGTGAGCACAGCGCTCAAAGGCAAAACTATGGATGAAGCCGATATGGGCGAGGGTTCGGAAACGGGGCATCCCGTGGCCCGGGCGGACTTTGAGTAGCTCGGGTAAAGGGCATTTAGGGTTTGAAGGGGCACGGCTTTCAGCCGCGCCTAGCATCACCTGTTAAGCGACTTGCGGCGCGGCTGAAGCCGTGCCCCTTCAAAACTCCAGCCGCTCAAGGGTTTTGTCGGCAAACTGTGACGGCGCTACTGATTTTGCAAGTTATGGCCATCGCTGATTTAGCGTGCCAGAGGCTGGGCCTGCGAGCGCAAGATGCGTTCGCGACCCTGCGGGACGCCGGCGCTACTAAGGAGAAGTCATGGCAGATGAAAAAACAAAAGGGTCAGGGACTGCAACCGTGGATTCGCCCGGCGAAGGCACTGTGCAACTAACTTTCTTGCCCGAAGGCAAGACCGTTGAGTTCGAGCGCGATAAGCTTCCCTACAAAGACCACGGCAAAGAACTGTCCATCCTCGATGTGGCCTTGAACTATGGCGTACGTCTGGACCACGCTTGCGGCGGAAACTGCGCCTGCACCACCTGCCACGTGTGGGTGAAGGAAGGGGCGGAGAATCTCTCTGAAATGGACGACGACGAAGCCGACCGTCTGGACATGGCAGCCGATTTACAGTTAAACTCCCGTCTCGGGTGCCAGGCAGTGATTACGAAGCCCGGCAAAGTCGTAGTTGAGGTTCCGTCGTGGAATCGCAATTACGTTTCTGAAGAGCACTAGGAAGATAAGTGAGTTCGCAGCAGGCTGAGGATCCAAAATGCCAAAAGATCTAACCTGGGACGACGCGGAAGACATCGGCATCCTGCTCTCAGAGGCGCATCCTGAACTCGAACCGCTTTCGGTCCGCTTCACAGAGCTGCACAGTTATGTTACCGCGCTGCCGGAGTTTAAGGACGATCCTAAAAAGTCCAATGAGGGCAAGCTCGAAGCCATTCAAATGGCTTGGCATGAGGAATTCCTGGACAGAACGCAAGCCTGATCCGGCGAGTTCTGTCGCAAACAGTTGACAGTTCTTTTACTTCGCCATGACAAGCCTGATCTCCCCCCGCCCTATTCTGTGACCACCTCCTGAGTTTCACTGAACGAAGATCGGATAACATCTTCCCTCTCATGTGAAAAGGGCACGGTGCATACCGTGCCCTAATTTGAATTGAGCGGTGACGACTGGAGCTACCCTACCGCTGCAGGCACCGGCTCTTCCACGCTAGCCTCGCGCAGAAACTTCGCCGCTTCCTCCGGCGGAGTTGGATTAATGTAAAAACCTGTACCCCACTCGAATCCTGCAGTCTTGGTCAGTTTGGGCATGAATTCGATATGCCAGTGGTAATGATCGTTGGTTGGGTCTTGCACCGGCGAAGTGTGAATCACCAGGTTGTACGGCGGATTATCCAGAACGCGATCAGCCTTGAGCAGCAGCGTCTTGAGCGCCTTCGCCAGATTTTCGAACAGTTGCGATGAAGAATTTTCGAATGCCGACTCGTGCTGCTTCGGTAAGATCCAGGTTTCGAATGGAAAGCGTGGCGCGTACGGAGCGAGGGTGAGGAAGTCCTGATTCTCCGCGACCACGCGCGTGGCGGCCTCTGTTTCCTGCCGAATCACGTCGCAGAACACGCAACGTTCTTTATAGATGTAGTACTGCTTGGCCCCTTCCAATTCCTCGACCACATAGATTGGGAGAATAGGCAAAGCGATCAACTGGGAATGTGCATGTTCGAGGGATGCCCCGGCGGCCTCTCCGTGATTCTTGAAAATCAAAATGTATTTGAAGCGGCGATCCTTCTTTAGATCAAGAATGCGGTCGCGGAAAGTCCAAAGCACATCTTCGATTCTTTTGGGAGGCAGGGTGGCGAGACTGGCGGTGTGGTCGGGAGTTTCAATGATGACTTCGTGGGCTCCCACGCCATTCATCCGATCAAACATGCCCTCAGCCTGGCGGCTGAGGTTGCCTTCTATCCCTAACGCTGGGAATTTGTTGGGAACCACTCGCACCGTCCACCCTGGAGTATCGCGCTGTGGCGGAGGTGCTCCATTGGGGTTCGGGCGATAGGCCTGGATCTCGGGCGGGGTCTTGCTCTCGTTTCCGTAGCAGAACGGGCAAAAACCGCCTTTTAATTTCACTCCCTCACGGGCAAAGTCGGTTGGACGCTTGGCGCGGTCTGTCGAAATAATTACCCATCGACCTACAATTGGGTCTTTTCTGAGCTCGGGCAAGGACTAAATCCTTTCAATAAAGGCGTATGGATCTGGCTGACGCCAGTCTGTATTAAAACCAAATTTTTATTCTACGATAGAGGGAAGGCATTACGAAATAGCTCTATCAGTGGCTGGCTGGACTGCGGTTCATAATACACGGTCACCACGTCGAAGCGCCACTGGCACGGACGCGCCAGGTGATGAAGATACTCATCGGCCACGGCCGCCAAACCGCGCTGCTTGTCTCGATCCACGGCAGCTTCTGCGGGCTTCACGGCGTGCGTGGTTCGGGTTTTGACTTCGATAAAGCACAACACCCCGTGGTCCCAGGCAATCAGGTCAATTTCTCCGCGGCGGCGCGACGAGCGAAAATTCCGAGATACCATTACGTATCCCAGACGGCGGAGATAGAAGTACGCATCCTCTTCGCCGCGGCGACCGGTCCGCTGATGCATGGGAGTATCGTCGGGCGGAAGCGTCCGCTCCGCTACCCAATCCAGCGCCCGAACTACGGCCTGCGTAGCTATGGCTGAGAATTGCGAGAGCGAAAACACCGAAGACATGTGGGCCAATCCGTAAATAGTAAGGCCTGGGGCGTAGCCAATATGTGACAGACGTCACACGCAATAGCTTAAATCACAAAAAAAAGCCGGTCGAGCGTTGCACTCGACCGGCCATTGTCTTACTCACCGCTTTTATTGGTGAGTTGCGGGCTTCGCCTTCTTTTTCGCCGCTGCGGCGTGTGGGTGGTCCGGAACCGCTTTGACCTTGGATTCATCCACAGGCTGCGTGCCTTCTCCAGTGAACGTTCCGCCAGCAGGAACGATCCAGTACTCGGCGGTCATCGTGCCGGCGCTACCGGTGCGGGTCTCGATGCGGCTGGGATCAATTCCCAGCTTGGCTTCGCCGCCCGTGAGATAAGCCTTCGAATTGACGGCGCGTTCAGCCGCCAGATTCTTCCGCTTTTCCGTGGGTTCGGCATTGCCGACGATGATCAGCTTATTGTCTGCGTTCTGCTGCAGGTTCTTGGCAACGTCGTCCAATTTGCCTTTGCATTCGTTATCAACGCGCCACGGCTTCTTGATTTTGGCCATGTTCGCGAAGTCGCATTCCGCCAGCTTGCTGGCTTGCGGCGGTGGCGGTGGTGGTGGGTTTTCAACCGTTACTTGAGTCGAGGCCTGCGTATTCAGACCACGCGTGTCGGAACAAGTGGCGGACACTGTTATGGTTCCCGCGGATGCACCGGTCGTATTCAGAGTCCCAGTGCTGCCGGTCCCGGAGATGCTTCCGCCGCTGGCAGTCCAATCAGTGATGTTCACGGGGACGTTATCCGGACTGGTACAAGTGCAGGTAATGGTCGAGGCTCCGCCCGCCTGCAACGAAGTCGGGCTGGCTGAGCAAGAGAATGTAGGCGGATTCTTCGGCGGCTCCTTCACCGTGAAGTTCGCGGTGCAGCTCGCCTCTCCGTTCGTCTTCCTCTTGGGATCGCTGACGTGAGCTGTCACCGTGTAACTGCCGCCGGCGACGCCATTGGTGTCGATGCTGGCGGTATTGTCTTTGCCATTCACCTTTCCGCCTGTAGCGTTCCAACTGTAAGTCAGCGTGTGTTTGGGATTGAAGTTAGTTGTCGAGGCGGTAGCCGTGATCGGCTCGCCAACCATAACTTCATTGGGCTGCACCGAGCAACTCGCAGTCGGCGTCACTAACTCAGGATAGCCAAAGTTAAACACTAACCCGGTGCGCAGGCGAATCCCCTGCAGTGAAGGGCGCCGAAGATCGGGGAACGCTGCCGACACCACCGAGGCATAATTTTGCCTGGCCCAAACGTAGTCCGCCTCAGCGACTCGCACAGAGAACCTACGGTTGACGCGCAGGTCCCATCCGCCGCCAAGAATCGCGCCAATGCCGTTTCCGGTGGGCAGCCCATCGACGTTAAGCCGGTTATAGCTCAACAAAGTATGTAAAAAGAAATTTGACTCATCGGTGCGCAGGTTCAACTTGGGACCGAGCGAAAGAGTGGTTTCATAGTTATCCCAATTGGTACCGAAGTCGCCTTCCAATCCAAAATACTTTTGGAAATTGTAAGTGAAGGCCGTGCCAAACCCGGTGGGCATATCCGGCAACGTCATTTTGACCGGAGCGTTGTAGTTTTGGAATGGGGCGGGAATGCCGGCACCAGGATGGAGCCATTGATAGCCAAGGAAGATTTCGTACTTGGGGGTTTCTACGTCCTGCGCCAGCGTGACGGCTGATAACAGAACGACGGTTAACATGAGCAAGAAACTAGCACACAGCACACGCGTGCTTCTTAAACCGGGATGAAACGACATATCGTCCTCCGAAACTTTTTAGTCAGCTTGTATATCCATGCACACTTACAAGATTGGGAATCCACAGCATGGTAACCGTTAGAAATCAATACTTCTTAAATCTCATGTAGACAAATGCCAAGAAGCGAGGTGTTCATAACCATAGTCGTAAAATCAGAGTCAACATTCTACTTGATGCCGATTCGTTGCGTCCAGCAAATGAACATGCGGGTTTGTCTTGATTTGAGATTAACTGCGTCGTCTCTGGACACCGGCCGAGTTTTTGCCTGAGCGCGAACCAGTATGCTTGCAGCAATGGCAACTAGCCTTAATAATGGCTAGGGACCTATTTCAATGAGCCGGAGCGTATGAGCCAGGAAAAAGTACTGATCGTCGAAGACGAGGAAAATGAGCGGACTGGGCTTGCCGAGCTGGTTTCGTCGTGGGGTTATACCGCCGATACGGCGAAAGACGGGGCGGAAGGTCTGGAAAAAGTTTCCACTTGGGCACCCTCCCTGGTGGTGACCGATCTTAAGATGCCGCGAATGGGCGGACTCGAACTGTTGGAGCGCATTGCCGATGACAGCAAAACGGTCGCCGTAATCGTAGTAACGGCTCAAGGCACGATTGACAGCGCCGTGCAAGCCATGCGCATGGGGGCTTACGACTACATCACAAAACCTATCGACATCAACCGGCTACGCACCATCCTACAAAACGCGTCAGCCTTATTGGGAACTCGGGTGGAACTGGAAGTTACCCGCCGCAAGTTGCGGGATGCTGGGTCTCTCGGGAGCCTGGTGGGCTCGTCGAAGAAAATGCAAGAACTGTTCCGCCTGACCGAAATGGTGGCGCCCAGCACCGCGTCGGTGCTGATTACGGGGGCCAGCGGCACCGGTAAGGAATTGGTAGCGCGGACCATCCATGAACTCAGCCCTCGCCGCAATCGCCCATTCGTCCCGATTAATTGTGCAGCGATTCCGGAAACTCTGATCGAGAGCGAGATTTTTGGTCACGAAAGGGGCGCATTTACCGGGGCATTAGAACGCCGGACTGGCTGCTTCGAACTGGCGGAAGGGGGAACCTTACTGCTCGATGAAATTGGGGAAATGCCGGTCGGCACCCAAGCTAAACTTCTGCGGGTGCTGGAAGATCGCAAGCTTCGCCGTCTGGGAAGCAAGGTGGAAACCACCGTGGACGTTCGCGTTCTCGCCGCGACCAACAAAGTACCTGAGGAGGCGGTGGCTCGCGGCGAGTTGCGCAACGATCTTTACTACCGGCTGAACGTTTTCAATATTCACATGCCGCCGTTGCGCGAGCACAAGGACGATATTCCCGCTCTCGTGGAATCTCTTTTGAAAGATATGTCCACCAAACATGGACGCAAGGTCGGGGTGGTCAGTGAAGCTGTCCTGAACCTGTTTCAGAATTATTCATGGCCGGGAAATGTGCGCGAGTTGCGAAACGCGTTGGAGCGAGCCGTCATCGTGTGCGACGGGGCAGTAATTGAAACCAAGCACCTGCCCCCCGGGTTCGGCCAGGCCACGATTCGTACGTCATCCGAAGATCCTGATGCAATACATTTGGGTGTTGGCACGACTGTCGAAGAGGCAGAGAGGCGGCTTATTCTTAAGACTATTGAGTCGACCAGCAATAACAAGACGCGGGCGGCGGAAATTCTCGGCATCAGCTTGAAGACCCTGCATAATAAGCTGAAGGAATATGGCAACGCTGCGGCCGATGCCGCTCTGGCCAGGGAGGATTAGCCGAAAGCGGAGGTTGTTTGTTCGGTCGGCTGACTGAGGATGCGTCGCAAAACTCAAATCGTGCTTGCCATTACCTTGATGGTGGCGGCGCTGGTGTGCTCATTTTCTTACATTTATGTATGGCAGATGCTGCGACAGCGAGTCACTTTCGCGCACGATACTGCTGGTTTTCTCAATTCTCAACTTGCTTATCTCGCGGCGAACGCAATTCCGGATCTGACCAGCACGCGGATTGACACCAACAACCCGGTTAAAGTTCGGCGAGCCATTGCGGAATATCTGGCGACCAACCTCGATTTGAACACCATGCTGGAGTCGGTTCTGACCGACTGGCCAATGATCTATGACGCGGCCATCGTTGACAGCGACGGCAAGGCAATCCTCCATACCAATCCCGACCTGGTCGGCAAAGTTGTGCCTGCCCGTCCTGATTTCAAGATCGTGCAGGATGCGAAGTTCCGCCGGCAGCTGCGCCTGGTGTACCACCCTCCGACCATTTATGAAGCCCGTTTGCCATTGCAACTGAACGGGCAACCGTTCGGCAGCATTCGGCTTGGCATTTCAACCGTATTTTTGAAAAACGAGATCACCCCGAAGCTGCAACAGGCTGTGATTTTCTCTGGAATCTCGATCTTGCTTTCGCTGCTGTTGGCGGCTGGCCTCTCCCATCTCGCGCTTGGGCCCCTGGAACGCATCAGCCGCAGTCTGGATAGCGTGACCGCGGGCGATGCTGATGCCGTAAGCGAGGAGGAAGCCGGCCACGATGAGTATGGACTGGTGACATTGAAAATCGCCCACTTGGGCCGGCAGATGCGCGATGCCAAAGAAATCTTCTCCGCATTGAAAGACAACGTCGACCAGATCATGGGAAATTTGCAAGACGGGTTGATGCTGTTCACACGGGATTCGCGGGTGGTTCTGGTAAGCGCTTCGGTCGAGCGTTTTCTCGGCCGTCCCCGACGGGAATTGCTGGGTCGCACGGTCAAGGAAATCTTTACCCGGGACACGCCGCTCGGAGTGCTTGTGCTTGACGGTTTCCAGTCGCGGCATCCTATTGCCCAGCGCGAAGTTGAATCCTCAAACACGAAAAGGGTGCAGGTATCTCTGGATTTCATTCAGGAGCGAGGCTCTCCGATTGGCGCCCTGCTGACCTTGCGCGATGCGGAATCGGTGCGGCGTATTCAGGATGAAATTGAGTTATCACGGCAGATGTCCGCCAGCGGCCGCACTACGCGCGGAGTGGCCCACGAGGTGAAGAATCCCATCAATGCCATCGTGCTGCATTTACAGTTACTGCAGGGCAAGCTAAAACAGATTGATCCGGACACGCGCCGCCACATGGATATTATCGGCAGTGAGATTCATCGGCTAGATCGTGTAGTTCAGATTCTGGTCGACTTCACGCGTCCGCGCGATCTGCGTCTGGAGGAAATCGATCTGCGCCGACTGCTGGAGGATGTGATCATGCTCGCTACCCCCGACACTGAGCAGCATGGCGTGACCGTGAAGCGCCGGCTGGGAACCGAACCACTGGGCGTGAGAGTGGACGCGGATGTGATGAAACAAGCCATCTTAAATGTGATTATCAACGGAATGCAGGCGATGCCGAGCGGTGGCACGCTGACTATCTCGGCGGGGCGCGATGACGATAGCATTGTCACCGAAATCCGCGATCAAGGTGTCGGCATACCGCACGAACTCCAGGAAAAGATCTTCGAACTGTACTTCACCACCAGAAAAGGTGGCAGCGGAATTGGGTTGGCTCAAACTTATCAGGCGCTGCAGTGGCACTATGGCTCGATCGATTTCGAGACCGTGGAAGGGCAAGGCACCATCTTTCGTCTTCGCCTGCCAGCCTATTCGATCCGAGTTGAGGCGAATGGTGAGACTATACCGGCTGCTACGCCCAGCTTGACTCTTCCCAATTCGTGAGTAGAGTAGGGCGCGAGCTTCGCCTGAATTGAAACTGTAACTCAGGCATTCGTAAAGTGAATAGTGCAGCGGCGTTTATTCGGCGATAGAATTCGCTGATACCCAGATTGCTGATACGAAGGACGAACGACATGAGACTGGCCGCCATTGTCGGAATGTGTCTGCTGACATTTTGTGCGCCCGGCAATAGTGCGGCGGTCGCGGCATCGGCCGCTTTGCAGGCGAGACAATCGCAGAGCAATTCTTCCTCGCAAAGTGCGACTGCCGCATCACCGAGCGATCAGCAAGAAACCGCCGACCCGGCCAATTTGCCACAACCGGCAACAGCAACCGCGCCCTGCCCGAATAATTCTCCATCCTCATCGACCGTTCCGTCAGACTGCAAGCCCGTGACAAAACCCAGGAAGCACCGAAAACCCGTTGTGGCGGCGCAAACACCAGCACAATCAGGTCCCACCAAAACGGTTGTTCCCAATGGAGGAACAGACGACCATAGCGTAAATCTTTCGCCGGGCGTAAGCCCGCAACAGGCTTCGCGAGAGGTGGACAGTACCAATAAATTATTGGCGACCAGCGACGCGAATCTGAAGAAACTTTCCGGTCGCCCGCTCAATGCGAACCAGCAGGATACGGTAAAGCAAATCAAGAGCTATATGGATCAAGCTAAGAAAGCGGCAAGCGGCGGAGACTTACAGCGCGCCAACAATCTTGCAATGAAAGCGAATCTGCTTTCGGCTGAATTAGCGGGACACTGAAAACCTAATGGAGGACTGTCTTGCCGGTCCAACCGGGCGAGAACGCCCGGCCTCCAATGTTTGCCACGTGGCACGAGCGGAGTCAATGCTGTAGTCTGAGCCGATGCAAGGTGAAGATCGCGTCGGGCCCAGTCTCGTGTCCGCCGAAGTGAGCCAGCCACAGAAATCAACGCGCCGGCCGCTTCACCATTCGATCCTCTTCATTGTTCTGATCGCATTTTTGCTTCGCCTCGCGGTGATCAGCGTGGGCCACACTTATCGAATCACGCCTCGCCGTGACCACTTTCAATTTGGCTGGGAAATGGGACGGCTTGCGCGTTCCATCGCCGAAGGGCAGGGATTCAGTTCGCCGACAGATCTTCCTACCGGACCGAGCGCATGGGCGCCGCCTCTTTATCCGTACATTCTCGCGGGTGTATTCAAATTGTTCGGGGTGTACAGTGCGCTCTCTGCGTGGGTGATTCTGGCATTCAACAGCATTTTTGCGGCTCTAACTTGTCTTACGCTTTACCTCATCGCGGAGCTACTTTACGGACCTGGAGTGGCGCGCGCAACCGCATGGGCGTGGGCTGTTTTCCCTTATGCCATCTATTGGCCGGTACGCGTGGTGTGGGAGACAAGCCTCACCACTTTTTTGCTGAGCCTCGCACTACTGCTTACGCTTCGCATGGCGGACCAGCCGCCTCGCCTTCGCACGTGGATTTTGTTCGGAGTGCTCTGGGGCGTGATCGCACTGACCAATACCGCGATTTTGAGTATGTTTCCATTCTGCCTGCTGTGGCTTCTGTATTGCCTTCCCCGCAGGGCCGGGCAATTGGTTGGAGCAGCTTTGTGCGTGCTTACCGCTGCTCTGGTGGTGAGCCCATGGCTGCTGCGCAACTATGAGGTTTTTGGCAAGTTCATTTTCGTTCGCGACAATCTTCCGCTGGAAATGTACGAGGCTAACAACGACCAATCCGCGGGACTGTGGACCCGCAACGAACATCCCGGCAACAATCCCGAGGCCATGCGGAGGTTTCAGGAATTAGGCGAGCTCGGATTTATGACCGAAAAAAAACAGGAGGTCCGCAGCTTTATACGCGAGCATCCAGCTCGATTTTTGCGATTCACGGCCGAACGAGCTGTTTATTTCTGGATCGCTCCGCCGCAGGCAACGATCGTCGCGGGATACGACCTGATGATCTCTCGTCACACCAACTTCTTGCTAGGAGCCGTACTTGCTTTCGCGGGGTTGTGGTTAACCATTCGCAATCGAAAGCGCGGAGCATTTTTGCTTGCCTGTTTTTTGCTGCTCTACCCGCTTCCCTACTATCTCGTGATGCCCTTCGTTCGTTACAAGCACCCGATCGAGCCTGAGATGATCATGCTGATTGTGTATTTGTTTTGGGAGTCCCGGCGCATTCAAATTGCGTGGCCGCGACTTCAACGAACCTAAAAACCACAAAGGACACGAAGGTTCACAAAGGAAGATTGCCGCGAATCTCGCGATCGACTGCCGGTTGTCCCTGGCGAGTTGGCGGACGCGTTTTCTTCATTTAAATTAGATCATGCGGTCCATTCTGCAGAAGCCGGCGTTGCGCTTCGTTTTCGCTGCCAATGTGATTTCGATGTTAGGCAGCGGAATGAACTCTGCCGCGGTTGCCTGGTACATTCTGCAGGCCACGCACTCTGAAATCGCCCTAGGCACATTCGCCGTTCTGCAAACCATTCCGGCCATGCTGATGCTGCCGTTCACTGGCGTCATCATTGACCGCGAGGACCGCCGTCGCTTGGTCATGATGCTCGACGCCGGCCGCGCCGTCGTTATCCTCGCGGTTTCTATTCTTGCGTTTATGGGAAAAGCAAAGATTTGGGAACTCTACCTGATGAACACGCTGGTGGCCGCGGGCTTTTGGATGTTCTGGCCCACGATCACAGCGCTGATCCAGGAGTTGACTCCCGGCGAGGAATTCGTCCACGCAAATACGTTTCTCCTAGCAGGAATTCAGGGAGGCTGGCTGATTGCGGGATCTATCGTCGGATTCGTTTACAACCGCATCGGGCTGGGCGGGGTTTTGCTGATCGATTTCTCCACCTACCTGGTTTCGTTTCTCTGTTACTTCGCGGTGCGAAAGGGGCGGCACGTGGTGCCACGGCCAGAGGAGTTGCGCGCCGACATCGAGGCCGCGGAAACCGGAGTCGAGCGCTTTGTGCGTGAGATGCGCGAAGGCATCCAGTTTCTCCGCAATCGGCGGAGTCTGGTTTTTCTGGGAATCAGTTGGGCGCTGTTCCTGGCCGCAATGACGACCGGAGTCGTTGTCACTCCTCCGTTGAGTGACAAGGTGTTTCACGCCGGTGCTGTCGGGTATGGCTGGCTGAATGCCGGATGGGGCACAGGTGCGTTTGCGAGCGCTCTGTATGCGCCTTGGCTGATTGCAGGACTGGGCGCCCGGCGCTCAATCGCAATCTCGATGGGATTGCTGACGATCAGCATGATCTTAGCGCCGCTCTCTCCTGCGCTTGCCATCGCCGTGTTTCTCTACGGCATGATGGGATCGGCCCGCGGCGTGAGTGGCGTGGCCATGAACACCAGCATCATGGAGCAGGTGCCGCAGCATTTCATGGGGAGAGTGCAGAACACGTTTTATTTTGCGGGCACCGCGATGCAGATTTGCCTGGCCCTGCTTGTAGGAGCGGTAGCGCAGGTGAGTCTGGTCGCCGGATTCTCAATCATTGGATTGGTATATGCGGTCGCATTTGTCAGCGCCAGCTGGCCCGTGGGAGCGGCTTCACCCGTTCATGAAGCCACCCCGGTGAAATAAGAGCTTTACCACAGAGACACAGAGGAATCGAGGGTCTTTTTGAATTACCATCACAAGTTTTTTCTCTGTGGCTCTGTGTCTCTGTGGTAAATAAACCGTTCCCGCTGTTATTCTTTCTGGTCCAATTTCATTAGGAGACACGCATGTCCTCCAGCCTCGAAGGTCGAGTCGCCGTTGTCTTTGGAGTCGCCAACAAACGCAGCATCGCCTGGTCTATCGCACAAGGTCTGCACAAGGCCGGCGCCAAGCTCGCCATTACGTATCAGAACGAGCGCTTGGAGCAGGAAGCTCGGGATTTGATTCTTTCGCTGCCCGGGGCTGAAGGATTCATGTGTGACGTTTCTGATGACGCCGAGATTGCGCGTCTTTTCGACAAACTCAAAGAGCGCTATGGCAAGTTGCATGTTCTCGTGCACAGCGTGGCTTTTGCGCCTGCCGAGGAAATGAAAGGTGATTTCGTAAACACGAGCCGAGAGGGATTCCGGATCGCGCACGATGTCAGCGTCTATTCGCTGATTGCGGTGGCGCGAGCGGCTGCGCCGCTGATGGAAGACAGGGGCAGCATCATCACCATGACCTACTACGGCGCGGAGAAAGTTGTGCCTCACTACAACGTGATGGGAGTAGCCAAGGCTGCGCTCGAATGCACGGTGCGTTATCTCGCATACGACCTGGGCAAACGCAAAATTCGCGTGAATGCAATTTCCGCCGGGCCGATCAAGACTCTCGCCGCTCGCGGTGTCTCTGGTTTGGGAGACATGCTGAAGTCCCATGCCGAGCGCGCCCCTCTACAGCGCAATGTGGACGTGAACGAAGTCGGCGCGACTGGCGTCTTTCTCGCTTCAGACGCGAGTTCTGGCATCACCGGCGAGGTCATCCACGTAGATTGCGGCTACAACATCATGGGGTTCTAGAGGCTTATTCACTACAGAGACACAGCGCCACAAAGGGACCCGAAAATATTTCTCTGTGACTCTGTGACTCCGCGGTGAAAGTTCTTAGCGATGGATGATTCGCACCCTTCGCTCATTTTCGGTCACTCGTTCCAGAGAAATCTCCACGTCACATTCGCGTTCAAAGCGTGCGAACTTTTCTCCCCATTCGATCAGCAGGATGCTGTTTTCCGCGATCAGGTCGTCAAGCCCTAAAGTCTCAAGCTGGCGCGGCGTATCCACGCGGTACAAATCGATGTGATAGAGCTGCGCCTCAGGCCCGCGGTATTCGTGAATCAAAGTGAAGGTAGGGCTGGTTACATTTTCTTCCGCCGCCGCATGGAAGGCTTCCGCGATGCCTTTGACCAGCGTGGTCTTGCCGGCTCCCAGGTCGCCGCGAAGCACTACGATTTTCGGCGGCGCCAGCATACCAGCCAGCGAACGACCAAGGGTGATCGTCTGTTCTGGGGAATGGGTGATGAATTCTCGCGTCTCCATGAGGTCGGAGACCAGTATAGCGAGAGATCAAATGGCTTCGCTGCGCACGCTTATCCGTGTCGCTTTGGCGCGACCCACTGAGAGGAACGAAGTCCGAGGAAGTCCTTGTCCACCCTGGAGTCGAGAGCGTCGCGCAATGTGCGGTGATCGTTGTCCTCGAGCGCGATGAAGCGAAACGGCTGCAAAGTTCCTTCGCGTGATTTGACGGTTGGCTGCAGTATCTCTGCCATCCCGTTTACCGGGCCCGATTCTGTCTCGATGGTAACCTCGACCAGATTTCCCTGCTCCAGCGCTCCAGCCAATCGCAACATACCGCCGGTCTCGGAAATGGTTTGAAGTTTCCCTCGCGCACTGCGCCCGTCGTTCAGCTTGATCACTACGGGAATTGTGTTTTGGAATTGCACTCGCTGGGCGCGGTGCTGAGGATGAGTCTGGGGGAAGTGTGTCATAGCCAAATCCACTATGTCATGACAGGCGAAGGTAAGGCAGATTACGGAAGCACTTGTCCGGATTCTGGCTCTGGGCGCCGCGTTAGACCGATTTTGAGTGGCCAATAGCGGTCCCGCAAGCTGTACTAGAATCGAGCTGCCACGCGTTATTCGGCGTTCTTGTTACACTTCTGAGATGGACCACAAAGGGCGGCTAAAGAGGTTGGAAACCCTTCTGGACAGCACCTCGGTGGACGCCTTGCTAATCACCCATTTGCCCAACATTCGCTACCTTTGCGGATTTACCGGAACATCTGGCGTTCTGGCCATCTTAGAAACCAGCGCAATTTTCTTCACTGATGGTCGGTACAGTCAGCAGGCGCGTGCGGAGGTGAATGGATCGCGGGTCGTAATTGCCCGGAAGCCGCCGCTGGCCGCTGCGGCGGAGTGGCTGATAGAGAACAACAACAAAATTCGGCGGAAGAAGCCGATCCGGCTTGGCATTGAAAGTGAACACTTAACCGTGGCTGCGCATTCGCAACTGGCGTCTATGCTGCGGCGCGACTTTAGGTTCCGAGAGACGCGGGGTTTGGTTGAACAAGCAAGGATGGTGAAGGACGCTGACGAAATTGCACGTTTGCGAGCTGCGGCGATTTTGGGGGCAAGCCTGTTTGAACGGGCGCTCGAGGTAATCCGCCCGGGCGTAAAGGAGACTGAAGTTGCGGCCGAAATGGAGTACCTGGCGCGGCGTTCCGGAGCAGAAGAAATGTCGTTCCCCACTATCATTGCGTCTGGGAAGCGATCGGCGTTGCCGCATGGTCGCGCGTCCGCGGCTGCGATTCCATCGCGGGGATTCGTGGTCTGCGACTTCGGTGTTATACTTTCCGGCTACTGTTCCGACAGGACTCGCACGGTTCACGTTGGCCGTCCGACGGGTGAAGCGCGGCGAATCTACCAGGCGGTGTATGAGGCGCAAGCCGAAGCCATAGCAGCAGTAAAGCCGGACGTGAGCGTCGGCAAAGTAGACGAAGCCGCGCGTAATGTGCTGAAAAGGAATGGTT
>Ga0210394_10005032_pt1 | contig 15013 bp, 12 predicted proteins | sample IncBWC12MmetaG_FD_160121 | JGI IMG/M metagenome (GOLD analysis project Ga0210394, IMG submission 160121) | Forest soil microbial communities from Barre Woods Harvard Forest LTER site, Petersham, Massachusetts, United States - Inc-BW-C-12-M | ecosystem: Environmental > Terrestrial > Soil >... | reverse complement strand
GCGCTTGCCTCGTTGGTTGCGCAATTATCGAGTGCCTCTTCCGTCCTTCCGATGGTGTTCGCCGTGCATCCGCGCACCCGCAAGCGGCTCGAGGAATTTGGGCTGATGACAATATTGGAGAATTGTCCGGGCATACGGCTCACCACGCCTTTGGCTTACATTGAATTCATGAATCTGGTATCGAATGCCGCCGTCGTAGTGACGGATTCGGGCGGCGTGCAGGAAGAAACCACATATCTCGGTATTCCCTGCCTCACGCTGCGCGATACGACGGAACGTCCCATCACGATCGAGGAAGGCTCCAACCGCTTGGTCAAGACCGAGGCGCTCACCGACGCGCTGGGCGACGTGCTGAATGGACGCTTCCGCGCCGGACGGCGGCCTGCGCTGTGGGACGGAAAAGCCGCCCACCGAGCGGTCGTCGCGTTGAGAAGACGAGCGCACATTCATTAAATATTCAAATACATCCGCGATCCCGCGTGTACCGGTCGCCGTCAGACAGGGGCTGACGCTGTTGAGCGGCGCTTCCCTTGCTCAGTTGGCACCGGCGATCGCCGCACCCATGATTACTCGGCTCTACAGTCCGAGCGATTTTGGTACGTTCGCCTTTGTGTTGGCCACATTCGGTTTGCTGGCGCCGCTTGCATGCATGCGTTACGAACTAGCCATTTTGTTGCCCGAAGATGAAGAACGCGCTGCACATGTGACTCTGCTGTGCCTAACTCTTGCCTCTGCGACCGCGGTTTTGTCGTTCTTGGTCCCGGCCGGCCTCTGGCTATTCTCACCTGACGCGCGAATTCGCGCCTTCACCACTCTGCTGGTTACCATGTTACCCGCGGGAATCGCCATGTTGAGCATTCAACTGATAGCGGACAGTTGGAGCCTTCGCACCCGGAACTATCGAGTCCAATCTATCGCGACCGTTGTCCAAGCGTTTGTCACGATCGGGAGTCAAACGTTGCTCGGCGCGAAGTGGGGCAGTAGTCCATATTTTCTGGTTTTTGGAACGCTAGCCGGTTCCTTCGCGGGGGTTTTATCTTACCTGCCGGTCATCCAAGGGCAGATCTTTCCCAGACTGAAGAAGTATCTCCTTTTCGCGGGAGCGCTGCGTATGGCGCGCCATTATTCGTCGTTTCCGATTTACGCCGGCCCATACGCTGTTGCAGTCCAGGCAGGCGCACGCGGCATCTTTCTGGTGCTGGGCGTTCTGACATCGACTGCGGTCGTTGGACAATATGCATTGGCGCAACGCGTGATGTTTCTGCCCGTGTGTACATTGATGTTGGCGGCAAGTCAGCTGTTCTTTTCGCGAGCGGCGCAAAAATTGGATGATCCTCGGATGCCGTACATGGTAAGGACAATGCTCATCGCGGGGCCGCTGACGTTTGGGCCAATTTTTATGCTTGTCTGTTTCTTCGGTGAGTCGATCTTCGTGTCCATCTTTGGACCAGCATGGCAGCAAGCCGGACGCTTCGCAGTCATTCTTGCCGTACCATCCATGGCGAAATCGCTGACGGTATGGCTGGAACGTGTTTACGACATCCGCGGGCGCCAGCGCCTCGCGTTGATACTCGAGACGTCATACGGTGTCATAGCGCTGGCGACCACGTACATCGCGTTGCGCACGAGTGGGGATGCCGAAATTGCGCTGGAAACGTATGCTGTGGTAACCGTCATCTACCACGCAATCTTGCTGCTGAGTTCCCTGTGGGTCGCAAAGTTTGATCTCCGCATGGGCGGTGAGTTCCTGACGGTCACGATTGCCATGAGCCTTTTCATGATCGCGGGCGACCAGTGTTTCCGATGGCTGGATGCGGCGACATTAGTGAGGTTTCTCGGAGACGTCTTGCTGGCGTTGCCGATCATCGCGGCCGGCGCATGGATTGCTTCGAGACGCTTGGGCGAAAAGAGGCCACCATCGGGCGCGATCTCGTTCTAAACCACCCGGTTGGGCGCGCCGGTGTTCCACAAAGTTCGTCGTCTTGTCGCAGTGTATTTTGGAGGTAGTTTGAAGACTTTTTTTCCGATATCGCAACCGTCGATAGGCGAGCGCGAGTTAGAATATGTCACCAAAGCCGTCCGATCCGGTTGGGTGTCATCCATTGGCGAGTACATCGAAGCGTTCGAGAATTCGTTCGCGGATTTCTGTGGAGCTCAATTTGCACTCGCAGTTAGCAACGGTACGGCGGGGCTGCACCTTGCCCTTGCAAGTCTCGGCATTTCGGCAAACGATGAGGTCATCATTCCAGACCTTACATTTGTGGCTACTGCCAATGCAATTGCGTATACGGGTGCACGTGTAGTGCCGGTTGATATTGACCGACAAACGCTGTGCATTGACGCGACTGCAGCCGAGGCGGCTGTAACGTCCAAAACAAGAGCGATCCTGCCCGTCCATTTATATGGGCAGGCGGCGGCGATGGATGCGCTGCGAACTATTGCGCGACAGAGGAAACTCTTCCTCGTTGAGGATGCCGCTGAAGCACACGGCGCAGAATACAAAGGGACACGGGTCGGCGCAATTGGCGATTGTGGCGTATTTAGCTTTTACGGTAACAAGGTCATTACCACCGGTGAAGGCGGCATGATCACCACTAACAATCGTGACCTTTACAATAAGGCCAAGTTGCTGCGTGATCACGCAATGAGCCCGGTAAAACGTTACTGGCATACACAAGTGGGTTTCAACTACCGGATGACGAATCTTCAGGCCGCCTTGGGATTCGCCCAGATGGAGCGCATCGACGAGTTTTTGGAGAAGCGCCGAAAGATCATGGCATGGTACCGCAACGAACTCGAGTCCATACCACGGTTGCGGTTGAATTATGAAGAGCCCGGCACGCGGAACGTATACTGGATGATATGTGTGGAAATCAGCGGTATCGGAGAATTGACGCGAGACAAGCTCATGAGCCGTCTACGAGACCAAGGAGTCGACAGCCGCCCATATTTCTATCCCATCTCGGATTTGCCGATGTACGCTCGAGCGAATACGCCGGTTGCCCATGAAGTTTCAAGGTGCGGACTCAATCTGCCTTCGTACACTGATTTGTCTGAATCGGATGTGCGCCAAATTTGTGCGGTGACGAAGGACGTGATATCGCAGCTTGGAGTCTGAAAGAAATACTCCATGTAACCGGCAACAACCGCATGTCCACTCGCAACATTCGACCTTCGTACACGTGGGAACAGGCAATTGAAATTCTGCGTTCCGATCCCAAGCACCGTGAGCTGATATTTGATGCGTACCTCACCGAAGATTTGGGCGATAATTGTCGGAGATTTTCCGCCAGTCACGAGTTCCATGAGTCCCTGGATCTCCTGAATCGTCATATGCCCGGCTTCAAGACGGTACTCGACATACCCGGAGGAAATGGTATTGCGACGGTCGCATTTGCCAAGGCGGGATACGACGTCACGGCGGTAGAGCCTGACCGATCCAGTCAGGTTGGGAGCGGGGCGATTGCGTTCAATTTGAATCGCGAGGGGCTGCGCGCAGTCATCGTCAACGCTTTCGGGGAGGCATTGCCGTTTGCGGATGCAAGATTCGATGTTGTTTACGTGCGGCAAGGGCTGCATCATGCAAGCCATCTCACCAGAATGATATCCGAGCTTTCGAGAGTGCTTGCGCCGGGCGGCTTATTGCTTGCCGCCCGCGAACATGTAGTCGACGATTACGGTAAGAGCCTTCGTCGGTTTCTGGATTCACAAGTCGACCATCAGCTGTACGGCGGCGAAAACGCATTTACTTTGACGGATTACAGAAACGCCTTTTCCAATGCGGGACTCGTTACGGTGGTGGAGTTAAGTCCTTATGCCTCGCCGATCAACATGTATCCAAATGATCAAACAAGTCTGCGGCATAAGATCTTGAATTCTCGAGAAGGTAAAATTCTGCGATTATTCATGTCCGCGAATCTCGTAGCTCGAATCGGCTGGTGGCGGCTTGCGGCAAGGAAGGTTCCCGGCAGGCTATTCAGTTTTCTTCTCAGAAAGCCGATCTGAACTGCGATGCTAAATGCGTTGGTTCCACATGTTCTCGCCTTGCGTCGCCGATGGCCGCGTACCTACGAAGTCCTGGTCAGCTTGGGTAGGCGATATTTGGGCAAGCGGTTCGGGGTATACCCGCGCCCGTTGGCGAACGAAATAGGCGCAGTGACCGCCGTATTGAAGAGTTCACAGTGGAACATGTGCTATGGCAAGGGATTGGCGCACGAACGACTAGAGCAAGCGTTTGCTGAATACCTGGGAGGTGGCTACGCAGTTGCCGTCAACACGGGTGGCATGGCGCTGCAAATGACGCTGCGCGCCTTAGGGTTGACACCGGGCGATGAAGTGATCCATCAGGTCGACACCTGCGCAGCAACTGCGATGGCCGTCATCAACGCCGGGTGCACGCCGGTATTTTGCGATATTTCCCCCGAAACGTTCATGTTGAGGGAAAGCGGCGTCTCCGAACTGATCAGCACGAAGACCAAGGTTGTAGTCGCGACCCACATGTGGGGAAACCCCGAGGATATGGAATTGATTTCGCAGGCCAAGGCGGCTCACGGCATGTTCGTGTTGGAGGATGGGTGCCTCGGTCTCGGAGCCATTTCGCGAGGTCGATTGATCGGCTCAATCGGTGATGTCAGCGCCTTCTCGTTCGGTTGCCTAAAGCCGATTCAGGGCGGCGAAGGGGGCATGATATTTACCAAAAACGAGTCGCTGTCAAGAGAGCTCCGCTCCATGCGCCATTGGGGTGATAGGACGATCGATTTCGGCGTCAGGGACGTGACTCAACTCTCTTGGAACGGTCGAATTTCGGAAATTGTAGCCGCCGTGGTGCATGAACAGCTAAAAGCGTATCCCGGTCATCTGCGGAGACTGCGCGACGCAGTACACACATTCGCGAAGTTCATTCGAGGAATTGATGGAATCGCTCTGCACTTGGGTGCTTCAAAAGACATTGAGGATGCGTCATTCACCCAAGTTGTGCTACGACTCGATGAGGGTCTTTTCGGATGGAAGAAAGCCGAGTTGCTCGCTGAGCTTTACAAACGAGGGATACAGGTTCGACACGCGAATTTTGAACCGATTGTATCGCTGACCTTTTTCAAAGAACACAAATGGCGGCCCTGGTTGCCCTCCGGTGATCACGATCGCATTGCCGGAAACTATTCAAGGGAGTTCCCGGACGCGAAGCAACTGTTCGATCACGGCGGAATAGGCCTGGGCAACATCAATTTCATGTCTGGCGGCAACCTGAAGAATCTCATGCGAAATTTGGGGGATATAGCGCGGCTTCGTCGTGCGTAAAGTCGGCATTGTTGCATTGTCATCTCCGGCGTTTGGCGGCACTTTCCAGTACACGATCTCGATGATCGATGCCCTGCGGCGAATACCGGACAACGAGTACACGATTTACACCTCTGCCGATAACGATTCGTTTGACGGCTTGGGGATTCCCATAGTCCGGATCGCGCCGGCCCTGAAATCGCTGTTGGCGGTCGTTTGGACGAGGCTGATGCCGGGCCGGCGTGGCGTATTCTTTCGCGAAGTCGACCTCGTCATCGCCCCGATCTACACGACTCGCCTGCTGGCTTGTCGCCGGCCATTTGTGTTCACCATTCATGACCTGCAGGAACGCTATTACCCACATTACTTTACGATGGCGCAGCGCTGCTGGCGGAGCTTCGCGAACCACGCGTTGGCCAACAGGGCGCAGGCGATTCTTTGCGAATCGAACCACGTCAGAAGCGACATCAGCAAGTTTCTGAAGGTGGAAGACTCGAAGATCATCGTGGTTGCGGCTCCGCCGTTGTCGGCACTCGCGGCGGATCATTTGGACTCGGAGTTCATCGCACGCCGCGCCAAGGAAATGAATTTGCCGGACCAGTTCGCTTTTTATCCCGCGCAGTTCTTTCCCCACAAGAACCACATGCGCCTGATCGATGCGTTTGCCGGCGTCTCTCGAAAGTTTCCCCGGTGTCATCTGCTGCTTACGGGTCAAAAGCGCTATGAATATGCTAAGGTCATGGCACACCTGACCGATCTGGGCCTCGAAAATCGAGTGATGCACCTGGGATATGTGGACACCGATAGCCTTGCGGCCGTGTATCGTCGGGCCACTTTTGTGGTGGTTCCCACCTTGTTTGAAAGCATCAGCATTCCGATTTACGAGGCGTTTCGGCTGGGGGTCCCGGTGTGCGCCTCCAACGTCGTCGCGCTTCCCGAGCAAGTGGGCGACGCCGGCGTTCTGTTCGACCCTTTTTCAATCGAGGATATGACGAACAAAATGTGCGACTTGCTCGCCGACGTCGAGTTGCGACGAAGTCTGGTCATCAAAGGCAAGGAGAAGGTCGGCGCGCTCACGACCGAACGGTATGCGGCCCAGCTCTCCCGCGTATTGAATACGATAGCTCATTCGACTCCATGAATTCGCGGCCGCCGATCATATTCATAGAGCAGTATTATTTTCCCGACGGGTGGGGCGGCGCGCAGATTCCTCGCGACATCACGATTGATTTGCTCAATTCGGGTTACCCCGTCTCAGTCATCTGCGGCCGAGATCAGTACGTTCCGGTCGATCCGGAGAATGACGATCCGGGCGGGGATCCGGGTAAACGGGGCGTCAAGATCAGATACGTCCCGAGGCTTCCGGCTCTCAGGCGCCGACCCAAAGGCCTGCTCAGTCAATGCTGGTTTTGCCTCATTGCCGTGGTGTTCGTGCTGTCTCACGGGCGCCGATCGATACTCATGGTGCAAACGAATCCCGCATTGATGGTGGTTGCGGCCGGGGTCGTGGCAGCGCTATTTAAAAGGCGGGTGATCCTGATCGCCCAAGACATTTATCCGGAGGTAATGATTGCGCATGGCATGATCAAGCGCGGCGGCAGGGCGGCCAATTTCCTGCTGGCCATGTACCGATGGGCGTATAGGCGCGCCGCCTGCGTTGTTTCTTTGGGGCCCGAGATGACCGCTCGACTCGCGGAGAAAGGCGTCGCCGCCGGACGAGTACGCGAAATCTCGAATTGGGCGACGGGCGATCTGCGATTGGTTCGCGGATCGTCGAATCGCTTCAGGACCGAATGGGGCCTCGGCGACAACTTCGTGCTCCTGTATTCGGGCAATTTAGGTGTGGTACATGATGCCGAGACCATGCTGCGCGCGATTGCCGCGGCCCGCACCTCGTTGTCTGCTTTGCGGATGGTCATCATTGGCGCGGGAAGCCGAATCGCGGAAGCGCGAAGCCTGGTGGATTCCCTGGCGATCGACGATCTGGTGCTGTTCAAGCCGTTGGTGCCGGATCATCTCCTGCCTTTGAGCCTTGGAGTCGCCGATATGGGCGTCGTGAGTCTGTTGCCGGGTTTTGACGGATTGGTAGTCCCAAGTAAACTGTTCGGTCAAATGGCGCGAGGAATTCCAACGGTTTATGTGGGTCCGAGGAACAGCGACTTGGATAGGCTGATCGCCAAATCGGGCGGAGGAATAAGCGTGGAAAACGGCAACTACGCCGAACTTGCCGCGCGGCTTGTCGAATTTGCCTCCAACCCGGCGGCACTCGAGCAGATGGGGAAATCGGCCGTGAGTTACTACGCGCGGCATTTGTCCCGCGAAATCGGCCTCGACAGTTATCGCTCAATCGTGGCGTCGGTTGCCGGGTCCGAATGCGCTACTTGAGCCGGTCCGCACCGTGAGCCGGATATTGGTGACCGGGGCAGACGGCTTCATTGGCAGAGCCTTGATCGATTCCTTGCACCATTCGGGCGGCCCCATCGTAGGGGTGGTACGCGGTGCAAGCGGAATCGAGACGCCCGGTGTGCAAACTGTGCGAATTACGGACATTCGCACCGTAAACTGGGAACATGCGCTGCAGGGTGTCGACTCCGTTATTCATTTGGCCGCGCGGACTCACATTCTGCGCGAACGCAATTCGAATCCCCTCGTCGAATACCGAGCGATCAACGTCCAGCCTACGGTCGATTTATTCCGCGCGTGCCAGGCGGCCGGCGTCAAACGTTTCATATTCGTGAGTTCCATCGGGGTCTACGGTAGATTGACCGAAGGGCATCCTTTTACGGAAAAAGATGTAGCCCGCCCCACCGAACCTTACGCATTTTCGAAATGGGAGGCGGAAGAATCGCTGCGCGCGCTGCTCGTTCGAGGTTCCACGAATCTCATCGTCATCCGGCCGGCTCTCATCTACGGGCCGTATGCGAAGGGCAACTTCCTGAAATTGATGCGTTGGATCGATGCCGGTCTGCCGCTGCCGTTCGGCGCCGTCCATGCGAAGCGCAACTTCCTGGGATTGCGGTCGTTTTGCGCTTTGCTGGGCAAATGCCTGGAAATTCCGTTCGAGGACCAGCAATTGTTTGTCGCCGCCGACACCACGCCGGTGACGACGAGCGAGCTCATCAGCGCCATCGCTGCGGCCATGAACATCAAGGTGAAGCAAGCGCGGCTTCCTGCCGCGCTGCTGTCTTTTTTGGCGAAATCAATTGGGCGGGGCGCGGAATTCGAGCGGTTGAGCACCTCATTCGAGATCGATTCGGCACATGCAACGACGGTACTCGACTGGAGGCCCAATCCGGCCCTGGGCGCCGATCTGCAGGATATGGTTGACGTGTATCTGCGAACCAAAAATGAAAGCTGAGGAATTCTTGCTGATATTGTTCGCGTCGACGTTCGCGCTGGCGGTGCCGGGGACGCTGTGTGTTCGCGTCGTCGCGATACGCCGCGGACTCATGGATCACCCATCGCAGCGCAGCTCGCACACCATTCCCACCCCGCGGGGCGGAGGCCTTGCAATTGTCGCCGCTCATTTTGTCGCCTTGCTGGTTCTGCATCTTCGGGGTTACATCACACTGTCGGAGTCGATTGCGCTGATGGCTGCCGGCGGAGCGGTTGCGATGGTCGGAATCCTGGATGATCGAAGATCCGTGGCTGCGAGCGTCCGCTTCGTGGTGCATCTCGGAGCGGCAATCGCGGTAGTGGCGATGTTTGGCGGCGTCGCGACGCGCGCTCCTTGGATTGGCCAGCTGGTCGCGATCCTGGGCATCGCATGGGTCACAAATCTGTTCAATTTTATGGATGGCATCGACGGAATCGCCGCCAGCGAAGCGGTATTCGTCTCGCTGACGGCTGCCGGCATGATTTTCGTGTTGAATAGGGACGTGGGCCTGGCAGGTGCATTCGGCGCCCTGGGGATGGCCAGCATGGGATTTTTGGTGTGGAATTGGCCGCCGGCGCGGATATTCATGGGCGACGTCGGGAGCGGCTTTTTGGGATTCATGTTGGCCTCGTTGGCGATACTCGCGAGCCGGCGAGAGCTGATCGCTCTGCAGGTGTGGCCGATTCTGGGGGGAGTATTTCTCGTGGACGCGACCGTAACGCTCATTCGGAGAATGGTTCGCGGCGACAGATGGTACGAAGCTCACCGCATGCATGCCTACCAGCACCTGGCCCGCGTTTGGGGCGGACATCTTCCGGTGACGCTGGGCGTTTGCGCGGTGAACGTGGGTTGGCTGCTGCCGTGGGCGTGGTATGCCTCGACGCATCCGTCGGCGGCTACGCTGTGCCTGGTCATGGCGTTGTTGCCGCTCGTGGCGGCCGCGATTTGGGCCGGCGCGGGCAGGCCGTAGATGGCGAGGACAGCTGCGAGAAACGACGCCCTTCTGCCCGCGCTCGCCCTACGCGGCCGCCAAGGTCTACGCTTACTGGACAACCGCGAATTATCGCGAAGCCTACGGCATGTTTGCCTGCAACGGCATTTTGTTCAACGATGAATCACCCGTGCGCGGCGAAACGTTCGTGTCGCGCATGCACGGCGCGATTGGGGGCACGCGCGCGACTATGTGCGGGCGCAATGGTTGATGCTACAACAGGAGGCGCCGGAGGACTTCGTCATCGCCTCCGGCCGGCAATTTTCGGTTCCCGACTTCGTAACCGCCGCCGGCGCCTTGCTCGACATGAAGATCGAGTGGCGGGGCGAAGCAGCGGACGAGGTTGGCATCGACACCCGCAGCGGCCGTACATTGGTGCGCGTTGATCCCCGCTACTTCCGTCCGACCGAAGTGAACACGCTGCTGGGTGATCCCTCCAAGGCTCGTCAAAGGCTCGTCTGGACCGCAGAAGTGTCGTTTGCAGAACTGGTCGCCGAAATGGTGTCTTCAGACCTTGCAGCGGCGCGGTGCGACGCCCTCGTCGTCAAAGAGGGCTACAGAGTCTACGGGGGCCGTGAGTAATATGCGGTGCAGCTAACCGAAGCCAAGCGAATTCCTCCACGTGGATGATTTGGCCGATGCGGTCTTGTATCTTTTACAGTCCTACGATGATGAGCCCACTCATCATGTCGGCGATTGGCTACAGTGGAAGACTGATCTTTACGGATCTCGGATGGCGGCCGCGAATCAGCTTAAAGAACGGCGTCGAGCAGACCTACGGATGGTTCAAGGAACATTTCGCCGAGGCTCGACTCTGATGGTCAACGCACCTGCATTTGGCGCGTTAGGGGCATTAACTCGAGTTCATTCGCGACACTGTTGACGATTGATCCTATAAATTCGGTACACTACGCGTCAGGGAGATTAAAAAAATCCATGCAGCGACCAGACCGAAGTGCTAACCGTCGCTAGCCGGGGTTGAGTGTCAGGGAGGTTCATCTTGGGTTTAAAGACCGTCGAATCGACTAGCAACTTTGCGCGGCAAACCGTCGAAATGCCGGGACCGCTGAAACGCGTCATCGCGATTTGCACGGATTCGGTCATGACGCCGCTGGCGTTGTGGGCCGCGTTGGCCCTCAAAACCGGTAATCCCACGTTCGATACCTCTGATTGGCCTGCCTATGCGGCCGTGATCGTCGTCAGCACTCCGATTTTCGTGCGCATGGGTCTGTATCGCGCCGTCATCCGTTTTCTCGGTCACAAAGCCGTGTTTGCCGTCGCCCTCGCCGTTTCGTTGAGCGGCCTGCTGTTGGGCATCATAGGATTTGGGCTGAAAATTCCCGCGCTCTCGTGGAGTGTGGTGACCATCTACTCCTGCCTCGCCTTGCTCTACGTTGCAGGCTCCCGCTTCGTAGTGCGCTACTACCTGCTCACTCACTATCACCAGCCGACCGTCGCTCGGGTGGCCATCTACGGCGCAGGTGACGCCGGTGCTCGCCTATCCAGCGCCTTGTCGACCACTCGCGCCTTTGACCCGCTGGTCTTCGTCGACGACAAGCGCAGCCTGCACGGGCGCATGGTCAATGGCATCAAGGTCTACCCCCCGGAAGAACTTGCCATTTTGATCAAAGATCGCAACATCGACCGTATTCTTCTGGCGCTGCCGTCATTGACGCGGCGTCGACGCCGGGAAATCTTGAGCTCACTCGAACCTTTGGGCGTGCACGTGCAAACGGTGCCGGAATTCGAACAGCTCGTCACCGGCAACGCGACCGTGGAAGACATTCGCGAAGTCGATGTGTGCGACCTGCTGGGCCGGGATTCGGTACCGCCGAAGCCCGGTCTGTTCGACGCCTGCATCCGCGATCGGGTGGTCATGGTGACCGGGGCCGGCGGCTCGATCGGATCCGAGCTCTGTAGGCAAATCATAGGCTTAGGCCCAAAGCGGCTGGTCTTGTTCGAGATGTCCGAGCTGGCCCTCTACAACATTCAGCGCGAACTGCGGACGTTCGCGGATCACCATGGCATGCCCGTCGATCTGGTCGGACTGATCGGCAATGCGCACCACAAGTTTCGCTTGCGCGACATCCTGCAGGCATACCGCGTGCAGACCGTGTATCACGCGGCCGCTTACAAACATGTACCGATTGTGGAACAGAACGTCATCGAGGGGATCCACAACAACGTCATTTCGACTTGGTATGCCGCCGAGGCGGCTCACGAGGCCGACGTGGAGACCTTCGTGCTGGTTTCCACCGACAAAGCGGTGAACCCCACCAATGTCATGGGTGCGACCAAACGGTTCGCCGAAATCGTCTTGCAGGGTCTGCATCGGCGCGGCAGCAAGACGCGGTTCTGCATGGTGCGCTTCGGCAATGTATTGGCATCGTCCGGTTCCGTGGTGCCATTGTTCAACGAGCAGATCAAAGCCGGCGGGCCTGTCACTGTCACTCACCCCGAGGTGATCCGCTACTTCATGACCATCCCGGAGGCCGCGCAGCTCGTGATCCAGGCCGGTTCGATGGCGGAGGGCGGCGATGTCTTCGTGCTCGACATGGGTAAGCCGGTCCGAATCGGAGATCTGGCGCGCCGGATGATCAATCTCATGGGGTTAACGGTACGCGACGAGCAGCATCCGGACGGAGATATCGAGATATCCTTTACCGGTCTGCGCCCGGCCGAGAAACTCTACGAGGAACTGTTGATCGGCAACAACGTGACCGGTACGGAGCACCCCATGATTCTGCGCGCCATCGAGCATTCCCTGCCGTGGGAACGCGTGCAATCGCTGCTGGAGGAGATCTTGGTGGCGATGAGTCGGTTCGACTGCCATCGGGCGCTGCATTTACTGGGCGAAGTTGTCGAGGAGTACAAGCCGGCGCCTGAACCGCATGATCTGGTTTGGGCACGGCAAACGACCGTGATCGCCGATGACCGCAAAGTCACCAGCCTCAAGCCCCGCCGCATTGTCAGAAACACGGGACCCACGGATACTGCCCATCCTTGAAGGGGCGTTTCGTTCGTGAGGTGTGGGTGTGTCTAACGGAACGATTCTGGTCACCGGCGGCGCCGGCTATATCGGCAGCCATGTGGTGCGCCAATTGGGCGAGGCCGGCGAAAAAATCGTCGTTATCGACAACCTCGGTCGGGGCTTCAGGCAGGCGGTGACCGCGGGCGAGCTGGTGGTGGGCGACGTGGGGGACTTCGAGCTGGTGTCGCGGCTCTTGAGGGAGCATCGGGTCGACACGGTCATGCATTTTGCCGCGCATACCATCGTGCCCGAGTCGGTGGCGCAGCCGCTCAAGTACTACCGCAATAACACGAGCTCCACCCGCACCCTCCTGCAGGCCTGTCTCGACAACGACGTCCGGCAGTTCGTGTTTTCGTCCACCGCGGCGGTGTACGGCATGCCCGATCAACCACTGGCCGACGAGGACTCCCCGACGCGCCCCATCAATGCCTATGGCACCTCCAAGCTCATGAGCGAATGGATGCTGCGCGACGTGGCGGCCTCGAGCGCCCTGCGCTATGTGGCCTTGCGGTATTTCAACGTGGCCGGGTCCGATCCTGGCGGCCGAATCGGCCAGGCGACGCAGGGCGCCACGCTCCTGACCAAGGTGGCCTGCGAAGCCATGGTCGGGAAGCGGTCGCACGTGTCGGTGTTCGGCAGCGACTACTCGACCCCGGACGGCACGGGGATCAGGGATTATCTGCATGTGGAGGACCTGGCCGCGTCGCACTTGAACGCGCTCGGGTACCTCCGCAGTCAGGGCAAGTCAGTAACCCTGAATGTGGGTTACGGCCACGGCTACTCGGTGCGCGAGGTGCTGCGCATGGTCGAGACTGTCGGCGGCAGGCCCCTGGTGATTCGCGAGGCGGCGCGGCGGCCCGGCGACCCGGCGTACCTGGTCGCTCGAGCGGATCGCATCCGGGCGGAACTGGGGTGGCAGCCGCGCTATGACGACCTGGCAGCGATCGTGACCCACTCGCTCGAGTGGGAGAAGAAACTGCAGCGCGAGCCCTGGATCTAGGCGGCCCCGAGGTCCGCCGTTCGCGCTTTACTTGACCCCCCAAAAGGGCTAGGCTTCCGCGTTCTTTTCCCAGCTAAATCAGAATATTACGCATGCGAATCACGATTTTTGGCTCCGGGTACGTGGGCCTGGTCACCGGCGCGTGCTTGGCCGATGCCGGGAATCAGGTGCTGTGCGTCGACATCGACGAGGGCAAGATCGCAATGCTGAAGCGTGGCGAAGTTCCCATCCACGAGCCGGGGCTCGATGCGGTGGTCAATCGCAATGCCGACGCCGGACGTCTGCGCTTCACCACCAGCGCCGAGGAGGGCGTGCAGCACGGCCTCTTCCAATTGATCGCGGTGGGCACCCCGCCCGACGAGGACGGTTCGGCGGATTTGCGTCATGTCCTTACCGTCGCCCGCTCGATCGGCGAGCACATGGCCGATTACAAAGTGGTGGTGACGAAATCGACCGTGCCGGTGGGCACCGCCGATAAGGTGCGCGAAGCGGTCCGAGCCTCCTTGGCGGCGCGCCACTCCGCGGTCGAGTTCGATACGGTCTCGAACCCGGAATTCCTCAAGGAAGGCGCGGCCCTCGACGACTTCATGAAGCCGGACCGGGTGATCATCGGTACTGACTCCGAGCGCGCCACGGAGCTCCTGAGAACCCTGTACGAACCCTTCACGCGCAACCACGACCGCATGATCGTCATGGATGTGCGCTCGGCGGAACTGACCAAGTACGCCGCCAACGCCATGCTGGCGACCAAAATCAGCTTCATGAACGAATTGGCCAATATGGCGGAGCATTTCGGCGCCGACATCGAGGCGGTGCGCGTCGGGATTGGTTCCGATCCGCGCATTGGTTATGCCTTCATCTACCCCGGCGTGGGCTATGGCGGGTCTTGCTTCCCCAAAGACGTCAAGGCATTGAAGCACTCGGCCGACGAGGTGGGCTACGACGCCAGCGTGTTGACGGCGGTGGAGGCCGTCAACAACCGGCAGAAGCAGGTGCTGTTCAACAAGATCAAGGGCCACTTTGGCGATTTGCGCGGCAAGACCATCGGGCTGTGGGGCCTGTCGTTCAAGCCCAATACCGATGATATGCGCGAGGCGGCGAGCCGGGTGTTGATGGAGTCGCTGTGGGCTGCCGGCGCCAAAGTGCGCGCCTACGATCCGGTCGCCATGCCCGAATGCGCGCGGATTTACGGTCGGCGCGCTGATCTGACCTTGTGCAAAACCAGTCCCGAGGTGCTCGAGGGAGCCGACTGCCTCGCCATCGTGACCGAATGGCGGGAATTTCGCAGCCCGGACTTCGACGCCATCAAGAGTACCTTGCGCACTCCCGCGATATTCG
>Ga0210394_10005031_pt1 | contig 15015 bp, 11 predicted proteins | sample IncBWC12MmetaG_FD_160121 | JGI IMG/M metagenome (GOLD analysis project Ga0210394, IMG submission 160121) | Forest soil microbial communities from Barre Woods Harvard Forest LTER site, Petersham, Massachusetts, United States - Inc-BW-C-12-M | ecosystem: Environmental > Terrestrial > Soil >... | reverse complement strand
GTTGTCCGATCTGCAAGTGCGTCTCGTTCACCTCGATGGCCGGGCGGAAGGCGAGAAAGAACAGCTCGACGGCGGGGATCGCAAACAAGGCCGCCGCGATCCATGCGGGTGCAGACCATGCCGGTGCAAACCAAGCTGGATTGAAAGCCGCGCCCAAGCCGTGCGGCATCCATGGGGTGTTCAGCAGCCACGCCGGATCCCAGCGCAGAGCCGACCAGATGGAAAGCGCGGTTCCGCAGACTGCCACGATCGCCATGACAAGGTAGCGGCGCGAGGGGGCGAAGCGTGCGACCGGACTGCTCACAGTTCCAGACTAGCATCCCTTTGGTTGAATGGGGTGGGTGCGATTGGTGGGTGCGATTGGTGGGTGCGATTGGTTTGGGCACACTACGGCCTTTGCGCTTTTTCTTACTCGCGCAAAAACGGAGCGCTTCGCGCCCTTTGCGCTTTTCTTATTCGCGCAAAACGGAGCGCTTCGCGCCCTTTGCGCTTTTGCATCGCCTACGCGGCGGGCCTCATTCGCGAACGAGACCCACCGCGGATGGAAAGGTTCCTCTACAACGATTTGGCATACACCGGTTGGTTAGACCGATGCAACCGAAACCGCCAAGATTTCCTTCGTCAAGAGAATCGATTCTCCCTCCGGCTTGCTTGTTATCGCTCACCGGATTCATCACAAGACGACGTTGCCTGGCCAGGCTGTGCACGTCCTTCTGGCTCCATGATGATGCCGGAACTTGCGCGTGAGGGTGCGCGCATGACTGGAAGTGATTGAGACGAGGCCAAAAACAAATTTATGCGAGCGTGGTGACCGGCGGAAATGAGAATACTGTCCCGGTTTTTGCGCCAACGCTAGCGCACTTCGATGGAGACGATCAGTCCTTCGCCATTTACAGTAACGTCGATGGCGTAATCACCCGCATTCAGGGGATTGCCGTCTTCCGACCCTTGGCCGTGGACGTACGTGTCCGTTAAGCCGGAGGAAGCGGACGGAGCGAATTGTTTGATCGCTCCCACGAGGGTTGCGGCAACCACGGCAGTGGTTCCGAAGCAAGGTTTCCCGGTGGTTCCCATGACCTGGGACACGACGATGCGGGCGCAACTGTTGTTGGACGGGAAGTTCGAAGGGACAACCGAGGATAGGGGGACACTTGTACCGGCGGTGGCTACAGTGACCTTGCCGAGGGAGAAGATTTCCATTGTCAAGAACTCGCTTTCATTGAATAAAGGACGAAAACGTCCTTCTGCCTCGATGATGCAGCCGGCGCCCGCGCGGGAGGGCGGGCGAAAGCGGGAAGTGATTGAGGCGAAGGGAAAAGAAGATTTATGCAAGCCTGGTGATCGAGGCTTCCGCCGGCCCTTCCCGGTTCAATAAAGGAGCAAGTCCGATGCCGTGCTTCTGCGCGATACGCCAGATTTCCTCGACCCGCTGCGGAGTAATCAGGCCGCGGCCTTGAGAGAACGGCTCGAACCGCTGCTCCATGGCTAGAAGAATTCCCTCCAGCAGGCAGCCGTGCGCGATGTTGCTCAGCGAGTAGGGATAGATAATCCCAAGGAGGTCGGGATCGAGTTTTATTCCTCCGGAGGCTCTGCCGAGACCACCGTAGAAGATTGCGCCGTTGCGCGGCACGAAATGGGGAGAGAGATTCCTGGGATATCCCGCATCGCAAATGATCGCGCCTTGGGAAAGCGCGTCGCCCTGGGAAAGAGCGTCGCCTTGGAAAAGAGATCCGAGAAGCACGTCCGAAGCAGGCAGGCTGGCCACGCAAATCACGAGGTCGGCCTGGGGGCTGAGCCGCGTGGTTTCTAAGGAACTCGCCGGCACAAGGGAGCTTTGATTGGTTGAAAGGGGCTTGGCGGAAGCCCTCGAAGCTTCCGATGATTTGGCGGGCTCTGCGGAACTGGCCCAAACAACGGAGTTCCCAGGGCTGGGGAACTCGGCGGCGAGTTTCCTCAGCCGGTCCGGATTTCGAGCGCTCAGAAACAAGCGCTTCACCCGAGGGGCGAGACAACGCGCGCAACCTGAGCCGACATCTCCGCTGGCGCCGACGATCAAGACGCTGGATTCGGCGAGGTCGCGGCCGGCCAACGCCAGCGCGCGTTCAATGCCTCTCACAATCAGGGCCACGGTCAGCGTGTTTCCGGTGGTGAAGGCGGTTCCCGGATGGGAGGGGAGGAGATCGGTTTTCCCTTCGATCAGAATGGAACTAAATCCACCCAGAGTTACGATTCGCGCGCCCTCGCGGATGGCAACCTGCGCGGCGTCACGAACTCGCGCGAGGTTCTCCCGCAGAAAACGGCGGTCCAGCCGGCCGGGTGGAATGAAGGACTCGATACAGACGCCGTGCACCCGATGGCCTTCGGACGATCCCACGGTGACGCGGCTGGAAACGCGGGGAGGAATCCACGGAAGAATATCGCGGACGTCTTCGATGGACAGAGGCGGCCGATCGGGGCCGCGAAGCAGCGAGACCGCCGCGGCGGCGCGGTCCCAGGTTTCGAAATGGGTGATCAGCGCGAAGTCGAGCACGCTGCTTCAGACCGGCAGTTGCGCCACCCAGACCAGACTCGATTCACCGGGCACGCCGATTTCATCGAGAGTTCGCAAATAGCGCTGCAAGGAAGCTCCGCGAATCTCGCTGAGGCTGACGCCGACTTGAGGAAGCGACGACTTGACGCAAGTCCCCGCGCAAAGGCCGCAGCCGCAGTCTCGATTCTTGGGCGAGATCATCTGGGCCAGGGTGGTCATGATCGCCTCGTGTACCTCATGGACCTTCGCATCGAAGCCGCGGGGGTCGCGCGCACGCTCCCCCTGGAGCATTTGGATGGCGTGGGCGACATGCTCATCCTCCTCGGCGGCGATGCGGGCGAAGGTGGCGCCCAACTCGCCAGGCGCGGCTTTTGCAACCACCCGATAGCTTGCTACAGCAAAGGACTCCAGCATCACTTCCTGGGCGAGGATGCAGCCGATGAGATCGCCAGCGTGGGCGCGAGCCAGAAAACTCGCGCGGATGCGCTTCCAATATTGAGCTTCCAGATTCGTCGCGACTTCGATGCCGAGCGCCTTGGCGGCCGCGGTGAACGAGGCAGCGTGGCCTGTTTCACCCTGGGCGTGCTCGAGGGCTTCGGCGTGTTCGGCGGGGTCCTGATAGAGTTGCGCGAGCGTGTTGTAATTCATCGCCCCGATCAACTCTCCGGTGACGGCTTGCGCCAGGACGTCGGCCCAGATCTGAATTTGGTGGGCTGAACATTCGAGCGCGTCACGTCTAGCCACCGCAAGAGGCTGCATGTCTCGGAAGTATACACTGGACGGTGAGCCAACCGCTATGCGCACACGGACACGGATGAACCCACGGTTTAACAGCCGAACTTTCACTGTGCTGGCATGGGCGGCGCTGCTGGGCGGAACGGCGATGGCGCATCACGCTTTTGGCAAAGAGTTTGATGAAAAGAAGCCGGTCACGCTGGAAGGCGTGGTGACGCGGATCGACTGGGAGAATCCGCACGTCTTTTTTTACGTGGACGTGAAAGAATCCGACGGCACGGTGGTGAATTGGGCTTGCGAGACCAGAGGTCCCAATGGACTGATTCATCAGGGATGGAAGCGCGATTCGATGAAGATCGGAGACAGGGTGGTGGTGAAGGGCTTCCAGGCTCGAAACGGTTCTCACACCGCGGATGGACGCCGGGTGACGCTGGCGGATGGGCATCGGATCTTGTACGGGCCGCATTTCTGATTTGGCCGGCCACAAAGGCGGACTGAGCCGACTTGTGTGGGCTTTGGAGTGACTGATGGAAAACGGAGTGCTGTGCGAACCAGTTCCTCCAACGGCGCGAAATTGGCAGGTCGGAGACCTGCCCCACTGCGGTGTGCGACCATCGTTTAACCGCTGGCAGGTGGAAGACCTGCCCCACCACTTCGTTTAGGAGGAAAGCGCATGAATCGGTTGTGGACGATTTTGGCGACGACTTTTGCCGCGGCGGCGCTGGGGCTTATTGCCGCGTGCACGGTCACGCACCGCGTCGCGGTGCCGGGGACGACAACCCCTCCCGCTCAGTCGACGATCGTGGGGATTACGACGAACGCGGGCGTCGAGGTCACGTTCGACCAGCCTGCGGCCCTTCAGGGCGACAAGCTGGCGGCGAAGGTGAAGAAGATGCCTTACGAGATTGCTCAGGCCGACATCCAGCGCTATTGGGTGGAGACGCGCACGAAGAGCACTGCTCGCACGGTGGGGCTGGTGGTAGGCGTGGCAGGGGCAGCGGCGGTGGCGATCGCCGTGGTGGCCATAGCCAGCGCATCGCGGCACGTCAATATACCCGCCGGCGGCGGAGGATGTTGCCTCTTCGTTTATTCGTGGGACGGCCAGCGCTACAATTTCGACACCGAGGCTTACACGGGGGCGATTACGCGCGGCCTGGAACGGGACGACTTCTCGCTGCTCAATAAAGTACACGAGCAGGGCGGCGAGTACCGGCTGATGCTCTCCAACGACAACGATGAGACGCAGTACACCGATCAGGTGGAGTTATGGGTGGTGGATCACAAACCCGGCGTGACGCCGCGGGTGGGCGGCGACGGCTCCTTGTATAGCGTGGCGGAACCGCATCCGCCGCTGGCGGCGCACGATGGCCAAGGGAAGGATCTGCTGGCGTGGCTGACGAAGCGCGATGGGCTGATCTGGGAGCCGTCGCCGGCCGAGCCGCGCCAGGAGGTGGTGCTGACGTTTGCGAAACCTGCCGGTGCGAAGCAAGTTAAATTGGTGGCCAGCGCGACCGAGACGCTCTGGGCCGGGGAGGCGGCGGGCCACATGCTCGGTCTGCTGGGGCCGCAGTTGCCTGGTTGGTATGAGCAGATTGACGGCGATCCGGCGGCTCGCGGGGAGTTGCTGGCGTGGATGGCGCGCGAGGAGTTGTTCGCGCTGAAGATCGAGGTGGAAGAACCTACGGGATGGCAGGTGCGGGGCATGATGCCCATCTCCGGGCCGTTTGTTTCCGACGAGCGCGTGACGCCTCTGGATGTGAGCCGCGTGGCGGGAGACACGGTTCGCGTGCGCCTGCGTCCTCCCGCCGGATTCTGGGCGTTCAATTCGTTTGCGGTGGACTATAGCGCGGACGGCCCCAGCGAAAGCCGCGCGCGAGTCACGAAGCTGGAACCGGTGCGGGCTCGGGACGCGGCAGGCCGGGATCTGCGGCCGGCGTTGTGTGCGGCGGACGGCCAGTATTACGAGATGCATGAGCAGGGCGAGCAAGCGACGGTGGCCTTTGCGGCGCCGCCGGCTGTGTCCGGGATGGAGCGGACGCTGTTCCTGCACAGCCGGGGCTACTACCATATGCACATCGCGGAGACCGGCGAACCCGATTTGGCGGCGTTTCAGAAGATCCTGACAGAGCCGGGAGCCGGGGCGGCGTTCTCGGCCAAAATGTTCGCGGCGATGAGCCGGTAGCTTCCTTCACGGCTATTTCGTCCGGGCCCGAAAATGGCAGGTCGGAGACCTGCCCCACCACTGCCGGTCAGTGATTTACAGCCATGCGGGATTTACAGCCATGCGGGATTTACAGCCATGCGGGATTTAGAGCCATGCGGGATTTACAGCCATGCGGGATTTACAGCCATGCGGGATTTACAGCCATGCGGGGCAGGTCTTCGACCTGCCAGTGGCTTTAGGCGCGGGCTCTTAAAAGACCAGAATCAGATTATTCATGGTGGCGGTGGGGATGCGAATGCATCTCTCCAGACGAATGACGGTGCCGATGCGCGTGGACCAGATTGGTGCGCTGCAACAGTTCCCGATCGCCGAGGATGTCGCCGGGTGGGCCTTCGGCGGCGAGGCTGCCGGCATCGAGAACGTAGCAGCGATCGGCGATGTCGGCGAGGTCATCCAGATCGTGCGTGGCGATGATGACGGATTTCGGCCCGCCGCCCCATTCGACCAGCAAATCTATGAGCTGGCTTTGGCTGCGCGGGTCCAGGCCTGCCGTGGGTTCGTCGAGCAGCAACACCGCGGGATCGAGCACCAGGACGCTGGCCAGCGCCACGCGTTTCTTTTCGCCTCCCGATAAACGCTGCGGTGGGCGGTCCTTCAAATGGCCGATCTGCAACCAGTCCAGCGTCTCCATCACGCGTTCCTTGACATCCGCCTTGCTCCAGCGCATTTGCAACGGGCTGAAAGCCACTTCGTCAAAGACGGTGGGGTTGAACAATTGCGCATCAGGATTCTGAAACACCAGGCCCACCTGGCGGCGGAACGCAAAAGCAAACTCGTCGTCGGCGAAGTGCTCCTCGGTAAGGTCCTCGCCGCGGAAGCGGACGCCGCCCGCCACTCCGAAATGAAGGCCGTCCAGCACACGGAGCAGCGTGGATTTTCCGGAACCGTTGGCGCCGAGCAAAGCCACGCGGCTGGCTTCGGGAATGGACAGGCTCAGATCGTTGAGCGCGGCGTTACTCTCATAGCGATAGGTTAGCCGGTCGACTTCAAAGAGCGGCTTCTCAATGAACATCAGTGCCCCACCCAAACCAACGCGGCGGTCAGGCCGCCGAAGCCGAGCGCAGCCAGCCAATCCGAATTTTGCATACGGAAATCGTCCAGGATGTAGACCTCGCCGCGAAATCCTCGCGCTTGCATGGCCAGATAAACCTCATTGCTGAGGTGGAAGGTGCGGCTGAGCAGCGCGCCGGTGCTGGCGATGGCGATGCGCCGTTGTTCGCCCCGAGTCATGGGGCCAACCGTGCGGCTCTTGCGGGACTCGAACATTTCATGCGCATTTTCCAAAAGGAGCAGAATATACCGGCAAGTCATTCCAAGGATCACGACGAACACCACTGGCACGCGGAACAGGCGCAGGGCTTTGAGAATGTGCATCCATGGCGTGGTGAAGACCAGGACCAGCGCCAGAGTCGCGGCCGTCTCCGAGCGCAGGATCAGGAACCCCGCCGTGGTGATCCCCTGTGAGGTGACGGTCCAGAGCAAGGCGGGCAGCGTATAGATAACCGTGCCGGGAGTCAGAAACAAAGCCGGCACCGCGAAGGCGGCGCTGAACGTCATGGTCGCAAACCAGACGCGCGTGGCGATCATCCAGATGGAGAGGAACGAGAGTGCGGCCAGGATGATGGCGGCCAGCAAAACCGCGGCAATCACCCACAATTTAGCGGCCATGGCGGAAGCCAGAATCAATGCGCCGAGACCAGCCACCTTGACTCTGGGGTCGAGCCGCTGCAACAATCCGCGGCCACTGGCGGAACGGTCCGCGTACAATGCCCGGTCCATTGCAGAGTGGAGACCGTCGATGGTGTGCTCGATAAAACCACCCCGCGAACGACGGTGATGGTGACCGGTCATGTCGCTGGTTGCCGCGGCCGTTCGACAACGAATCCGCGCATCAGCCGGACCACGAGAAAGCACACCAGCGTCACCAGGCCGGCTCCGAACATGGCGGAAAGAAGATATCCGAACTTGGCGCTTCGAATGTAAGGCGGGGCGTAGCGTGAAAACGGGGCGGTCCACACTTGGGACATTTGCTCCAATCCCTGCGGCGCGCGCGTGGGCGCGGCCTGGTGCAGGGAGGAATCCGCGATCTGTTCGCGGATGGCGGGGCTGGAGAAATCCGACGCCATCCATTCTCCCCACGCCGCTCCGGTGGCGAGAATTCCCAGTGGCGTCAGGAACATCAGCAGGCCCAGGCCCATCCAGAGGGGCTGAAGGGAGCGACCGGCGGGGGCGCGGCTTCCTTCATCGAGCTTCACGGCGTTCCCTGCCGTGGCTCTTAGCAGAGACGGGTCCGACCACTGGAGAAAAGCGACGAGGCCGGCCGACACGATTAGCTCGGCCATGCCGGCGATGGTCAAGTGGCCGATCATCATGGCTGGAATCGATACGCTTAGCGGATAAGGGCAGTAGAGCGGCGCTCCCGACGCGTCCTTATAGAACAGTGGTTGGATTCCGAATTCGATTGCGGCGAGCAGCGCGGAGACGTTGATGGCCGCGTATCCGGCCAAACCCGCGGCGACCACCCTGCGAAAGGAAACAAGTGGCGCCCGGCCGGCGATGGCTCGATAAAACACATACGCCACCAGCGAGCCGACAATAGCCATGTTGAAGCAATTGGCGCCGATGGCGGTGATTCCTCCATCGCCGAAAAACAGGGCTTGGATGATCAACGCGACCGAAACCGCGAGCATCGCCGCCCACGGACCCAGAACCACAGTCGCCAGACCGATGCCCACGGCATGGCCCGTGGTGCCTCCCGGAAGCGGCAGGTTGAACATCATGATCAGGAAACAGAAGGCGGAGAAGAGCGAGATCAGGGGCACCAGCCGTGTATGCAGCGCCTTCTTTACGCGCTCCAGCGCCACGTACCAGAAGGGCGTGGAACCGGCATAAAAAGCAGCGCAGGTGGAGGGGCTCAGATATCCGTCGGGAATATGCATTTCTGCCTTCAATAGCGCTATTTCCTACCGTAACACGATGCCTGCTGCCGGCAGGTCGGGCTCCAGTCCAAAATCGGCAGGTCGGAGACCTGCCCCACTAGGATTGAGATCCAGCGCCTGCTTGAGCAAGGCATTCCCGGCATCCGGGCGTCCGCCCGCAATCGCGATGATCCCCGCATGATAGAGGAACATTGGCTCCGGAGTGTGCTGCGCCAAAGCTTTCCGGCTGGCGTCTTCGGCGTCCTTCTGATTGCCGCTCCGAAAGAGAACCCAGCTCAGGGCGTCATAGGTGTAGACATCCTTGCGCGTGTCTAATTCGCCGCGAATCAGCTCCAGGGCTCGGTCCAGGTTCCGATTTTGATCCGCGTAGACCAGGGCCAGCGCGCGATTTCCTTTTTCACCATTCGCGCGGCCAAGCTTGTCGATGACGTCGATCAGGGCGCGCTGCTGCGTGGCTTCAGTCGTCTTGCCGAGCTCGGTGTAGATGGATTCCAGCGCCTCCGCGTATTCCGGGAGGGGAATTACCGCCTGGGCTTTCTGAAAGTTGGCTTCAGCTTCTTCAAATTTCCCGTCGGCTGCCAGCATCCGGCCCAGCGCGGCGTGGGCGCGATGATATCCAGGCAGAGTTTTCAGCGCCCGATCGTAGGCGATGCGGGCGTCGGCGGTCCTTCCGGTTTTCGAAAGCATGTCTCCGAATTCGACCAGGCACCAAGCCAGATTCTCAGGCGTGGGACTGCCTGCCTCAACCGCCGTAGCCATCCAGTTCAGAGCCTGCTCCGCGTCGCCAGTAACAAAGAGGTGATAGGCGACGCGGTTATAGCTGGTCAGGTTGGGAGCGAGGGCCAGCATGCGTTGGTAGGCTTGCCCGGCAGCGTCGTACTGGCCCATCTCCATTAAGGAATCACCCAGCAGCCCCAAGGCTCCCGCATCGCTGGGATTCCGATCGAGCAGGCTGGAGGCGAGATCCGCGGCGCGCGGGAAGTTGTGACGATGCGTCTCGATTTCAGCGCTCAGCCGGATGCCGTCGTAGCTCTTGGGATCGGCAGCCAGCATATTGTCGACAATTGCGGCCGCGCGATTGAGGTACGCGAAATCCGTGGTCTCGCGCATTTTTTGGATGAATGCCGAGGCCAAGCCGGCCTCGGATGCCGGATCGTTGGGCGTCTCCTTAAGGGACTTCTCGAAGAAAGCGATCCGCTGGTCCGTGGTCATGTGTGCGATCTGCGGCCGGCGGGTTTCGGCGAAAGCGATGGAGAGGCAGAGGCTACAAATTAGCGTGAAGGTTTTCATGATCATGAGAGGAACCGCAGAGGCTGAATCCAGCCGGCCGAAACAGCCGTCATCGCCAACCCGAGGACGATGACGACCACCGCCGAGAACACGGGAATCATTCGGAATAGCGGGCTCCGCATGGTCCCGTCGCCCTTCGGAAGAAGATGTTTCGCAAAGATGGCGAGCATGCCGAACGCCATCAGAACCAGCACCAAACCGGTGCTGAAGCCGGCCAGAAGAATCAAGCCCACGCCGGGATGCCCCAGCGCAATCGCGCTCAGCATCAGGATCAGGGCGGAAGGACAAGGGACCATTCCGCCGCTGATCCCCAGGGCGATGAGGCTGCCCGGCGTGATCTCGCCTTCGATCATATGGGTGTGGGTTGTGCCTCCGTGGGTGTGAACGAGGCCGCTTTCGTGAATGGGCGGTTCAGTTCCTCTCAGCTCGGAGATCCGGGTGTGAGCCGAGGCAGGTCGGAGACCTGCCCCACTTTCGGGTGGCTCAGGTTCTCTCAGCTCCGAGTTGCTGGAGCGGCCCGAGGCAGGTCGAAGACCTGCCCCACTTCCGAGTGGCTCGGCTCCTCTCAGCTCGGAGATGCGGCTGCGGGCAGGTCGGAGACCTGCCCCACTGTGCGAATGCGAATGGTCATGGCCCGAGCCTGCGAGATTCAAGGCTCGCTGGTAGAGCAGCATCAGGCCGATCGATACGATGGAGAGCCCCGAGATTGCGCCCAAGAGCGGCACGATCTTTTCCGGAACGAAGTATTGCTGGAAGAAGAGCATGCCCAGTCCCAGCAAGAACACGGTGAAGGTGTGTGTGAAGGTGACCACGAAGCCCAGGAGTCCGGCGTGTTTCAGTCCGGCGTGTCTCGATGCGACTCGGCTGCCCACCAGATAGGCCGCGACAATGGTTTTGCCGTGACCCGGCGACATTGCATGGAGCGCTCCCAGTCCGAAGGCGACCAGGATGCCGAGCAAGATCACACCGGCTGGGAGCTTCTTCTGTTGCAGCATTCTTGAAAGGAAGTCGCCGCGGACGACGGTTCCGGGAGCTTCCGGCTGTTGCTGAGAGAAGGCCTGCTGCTGAGAGAGTGGCGCGGGGATTGCGGGGTGGGAATTGGCAGGACGCAGACCTGCCCCACTCCAATTGACTCGGGCGGTGAGGTCTTGCGGCGGAGTGATGCTTGGGTCGGTGGGGTAATAGGTGAGCGATTTGCTGAGATCGGCGCTGCCTTGAGACGACGTCTGAATGACCGCGGACGGATCGCGATCTACGACGATCTCCTTCCAACCGGCACGGCCTGGGAAATTGCGGTCTTCGTAGGTCACCTCTCCCGGCTGGATGGCCGCGACGGCGGTGATCGAGGTTCGCAGCACCGGCATTCCGCCAGCGCCTTCGACAGCCGTGGGCGACGCGGCTCGAATCCGCAAGGGCACGCGGCGACCCGCCTGAGTCACGGAGATGTTATCCAGCCACTCTTGCGCTTGCTGCTTCGATCGAGTCGTGAGGGCCGGTTGGTCTCTCCAGTCGATCTTCCAGTCGCCCATTAACTGAAAGGTGGGGATTTCGGCCAGATCCAGGACGTAGGTGAGCTCCATCCCGCTAGCTTTGAAACATAGGCGCGAATAGTGATTCACGCTGAAATTCCCCATGGGATGCGCGCTGAGCGTCATCGCCGTCAGTGCCAGATGAATCGCCGTCTTCCTCATATCCGGTGATACGAGTGCGGCGTCCGTTTGGATGTTCGCGGCCGGCAAGGCAGGTCGGAGACCTGCCCCACTAGCGCACCTGGGGGAAACCGAGGTCTACGGTGCTGGTGCCCGGATCGGGCCAGCGGCTGGTGACGACCTTGGTCCGGGTGTAAAACTGCACGCCTTCCGGCCCGTAGATGTGCAGATCGCCGAAGAGCGAGGCCTTCCAGCCTCCGAAGCTGTAGTAGGCGACGGGCACGGGAATGGGAACGTTGATTCCGACCATGCCGGCTTCGACATCGAATTGGAACTGGCGGGCGGCGCCACCGTCACGCGTGAAGATTGCGACGCCGTTGCCGTACGGATTCTCGTTGATGATGCGGAGCGCCTGGTCGTACGTCTCCACGCGAACCACGCCCAGCACGGGTCCGAAGATTTCATCGCGATAACAGCGCATGCCGGGTTGAACCCGATCCAGGAGCGACGGGCCCAGGAAGAAGCCCGAGCGGCGCGAAGCGGCGTCGTGCTGGCGGCCGTCGACGGTGACGGTTGCGCCTTCCGAAGCTGCGTTGGTGACATAAGACGCCACGCGATCGCGATGTTCCTCCGTGATCAACGGGCCCATTTCGTTGCCCGCGTCGTTGCCCGCCTGGTCGAGGCCCGGGCCAACCTTGATCTTCGCCATTCTTTCGTGTATCGCGGAAACCAGCGGATCGGCCACAGTGCCCACGGCGACTACAACGGAGATCGCCATGCAGCGCTCGCCCGCGGAACCGTAGGCGGCGGAGACAGCGGCGTCCGCGGCCATGGGAACGTCGGCATCGGGCAGCACCAGCATGTGATTCTTGGCTCCGCCCAGGGCCTGCACGCGTTTGCCGTTGCGCGTCGCGGTTTCATAGATGGATCGTGCCACCGGAGTTGAGCCCACGAAGCTGATGGCCTTCACATCGGGATGCTCCAGCAGGCGGTCCACCGCGACTCTGTCTCCCTGGACTACGTTGAAGACGCCGTCGGGTACGCCGGCTTGCTTCAGCAGTTCGGCCACATACAGGCTGACCGAAGGATCTTTCTCGGAAGGTTTGAGGATGAACGTGTTGCCACAGGCGATGGCGCTGGGGAACATCCACATCGGGACCATGGCCGGGAAGTTGAAGGGCGTGATGCCGGCGACGACTCCCAGCGGCTGGCGGATCTGATACACGTCGATGCCCCGGCTGGCCTGCTCGGAGAAGCCGCCCTTGAGGAGGTTGGGAATGCCGCAGGCGAACTCGATGTTTTCGAGGCCGCGCGCCACTTCGCCCATGGCGTCGGGGAGGGTCTTGCCATGCTCGGAGGTGAGCATTTCGGCGATGCGCCGGCGGTTGGCATCCACCAGCTCCCGCAGCTTGAACATTACTTCGGACCGGCGAGAGAGCGGCGTGGCGCGCCACTCGGCAAAGGCGCGCTTGGCGACGGCGACGGCGTGATCGACCTCCTCGACGCTCGCGAAATCGACCTTGGCCTGCTCCTCACCCGTCGCCGGATTCCAGACCACGCCGGATCGGCCGGAGGCGGAAGCAGACAGACGCCCGCCGATCCAATGGTTCACCGTTCTGACTCCGATGCTGACATCCGCAATTGCCATGGTTTGCCTCCTACTCAATTCTGCTCCATTCCTGGCATGTTCGGAAGGGCTCGGCCGTCCGTGGCGAGATTCTCTCACACTCTGGGGGGCGAAGGAGCTGGTGTCTGGAGGTCGGTGTCGGAAAAGCCGATTCTTTGTTTTCAATAACTTCTCGGGTTCAAATCGCAGTGGAATTTTTTCCGAGGTTTGATCTGGCGGTGACTCCGGGCAGTGGGAGGCAGCATAGGGCAGGAGGGAGATTCGTGGGCGGGCGAGGTCCTTGATCACGCCCCAGTATGCGCGCGAGTTTAGCGGCGGTGCGGCGAAGGAAAGTGGGAAGTGCTTGGAAGTTCAGAGGATATGCCAGGGTTTTGGCGAAGGATGGCGTCCGGAACGGCCCGTTTGAAACAAGCGTAAAATAGGGGAGGCATGTCCAGACGAGTCGAAGCGGTGTACGAAAACGGTCTCCTCCCCGGCCGCTGGAGCCATTGACTCTCGAAGAGCACCAACACGCGACCGTGACCATCGAGGGTGCGCCAAAGGATTCTTGCGATTCCTGGATTGATCACGCGTACCACGCGGCATTGGAGGCGTCCGTTGAGGCCGAACCTACCCTGGAAGACGTGCGCAAGGCGCTCTCGCCGATTTCGGGGAGCCTTTCCGACGCGGTGCGCACCGAGCGAGACGCTCAGGGCTGATTTCCCGGATGGCTCGGTTTTTCGATACGAGCGCACTCGCAAAGCTCTATCACGAAGAAACCGGCAGCACGTTCGTTTGAACGACTTTTCGAGATCCCAAACCGAGCTTCGTTCATTTCGCGGTTGGGCGCGATTGAGATGCACTCAGTATTGGCAGGCAGGGTGCGTGCCGGTGAGATCGCGGCGGAAGCCCTGGAACTAGCCCTACGGAGGTTCGCGGCGATATTCGCAAGCGCAGGTTTCAAGTCGTGGCGCTGCGGGCGAAGCACTACGAGTCTGCGGAGAGATTACTGACTCTGTATGGACCGGCTGGGCTACGGACACTTGATGCTCTGCAACTCGCCGTGGCGCTGGACCTTCTGCGAAATCAACTTGTCGAGTCCCTCGTTGCAGCGGACCGCGTTCTGGGCCGAGTCGCGGCCTTGGAAGGCCTCGACGTGATGAATCCTGAAGGGCCGTAAGGGTGAGGCCCTTCGCGATTGGCACACCGTTCAGAGGCCGAGCCGCTGGCGTGCAATCGAGATTAATCAACTACGCTCACGGCTGACGCGAAATCCCGAGGTGGTTAGTTGGGCGCTGTCGGATCCTGAACGATTGAAGATGATTCGCGATTTGTATGCTTCCGAGGTTTACGAAACGTGTCGCAGGTCGGCCCAGCTGGCGACCTGAGAAAAAGGCAGGCCGAAGGCCTGCTCCACTCAGAACCGGAACAAGACTTCAATGTATCCGAACCGTCCGTCTTTGCCGTTGGGATAGATCTGCTCCATCGCGGCGAGGCCCTGCGTATAACCCAAGTAAGCCGTGACGGTGAGTTTGCGGCTCAAGCGGTACTCCATGCTGGTGTCATATAAGTTGCCCAGAGACCGGCGGCCGGACGTGGAGCGGCCGGTGTAGCCGAAGGTCCAGGGCTGATACGCGCCGCCGCCGCTGTACCAGAGATCGTTGGCGTCGCTCAAGCGAAGCGAATGAAATTCGCTCGATAGGGTGAGTTTGCTGTGCGGCCGCAGGATGAGTGCGCCGAAGGCGTCCTCTGTGTTCATCATGTTGAAGAACGGAAAGCGGGCGTAGGGCCGGGGCGTCGGCAGCACCTGAAAGAAGGTTTCATGCTTATTGTCGTTCGGATTTCCATCGCCGGATCCCATGGTGAATCCACCGCGCAGCCACGGTTTCACTCGCGGTAGAATCTTCGGCTGGAATCCGCCCTCCAGGTCGAAGGCGTACGAGAGTTGCCGCTGCACGCCCCAGCGCCCGGTTTGCACGGCGCCCCACCCGAGCACGTCGAGCGTGCCGGCGCCGGTGGTGAAGGCGTGTAAGCTATGGCCG
>Ga0210394_10005029_pt1 | contig 15023 bp, 19 predicted proteins | sample IncBWC12MmetaG_FD_160121 | JGI IMG/M metagenome (GOLD analysis project Ga0210394, IMG submission 160121) | Forest soil microbial communities from Barre Woods Harvard Forest LTER site, Petersham, Massachusetts, United States - Inc-BW-C-12-M | ecosystem: Environmental > Terrestrial > Soil >... | reverse complement strand
GGATCTGACCAATACGTCTGTGCCCGTATCGTCCAATGTCTTATGAACCCATTCGTATGCCGAACGATAAACTGACCAGCTCTTGGCATCTGGATGCCGTTTGATCAGGCCCTCCAAATGCCAAAGCCACATCTTGTTGAACAGCGCGTCGTCCCCCATCCATGTTATGTAGTCCACTCCGAAATTATCCAGCAGATACTGGGTACCGAAAGCTAATGTTTGTTCCGTTCCATCCAATCCCTCATCTGTTTTCAAAATGACGTTGAATGTCTTCGTCAACCCTTCCATCGGACCATTATACTCAGCCGCATGTCCAGCCTTTACCAACAACAGAAGCCTAGTCTCATGCTCCAGTCGCTCAGTCTGAATCAAGGAATTGAAGGCATCTGCCGCTAACCTCTTCCTTTCGTCATTATACAAGAACGATGGAAGTACAATCCCTAATTTCATTTTGCCACCATGTGCAACTTCTCGGGTCCGTCTTTTATGCCATACAGCAAATCCAACTGTCGTACGAATTTGGCTCTGGCATCATTCAGTCTGACGATCTGTTTACAAAGTATCGCCAGCTTGAACACCGACGTATCTGGAGTCTCTCTGACGTTATCTTCTGCCTGCCACAGCAGCGCGTTTATCGCAGCCAAACCATTTCTGTTGTAAGCTATCGTCTCTCTCTTCTTATCGTACATATCTTCATCGCCACAGCAGTCTTCTATCAGACCGTTCTCCCAATTTCTGAACACCTCGTCTAGTGAAGCTTTCTCAGCTTCAAAGTGTGTCGAATCTCGGTCCAGCTTCTTCGAAGCTGCAATCTTCAGCTCGAGAATGGAGAGTCGATCTAGAATTTCACCTGGGCTAGGATTTAATAGCCGCATCCTGTTCCTCCATTCTTCTTAATTCTATACTGCTAGGTGGCTCTAACTCCAAAGTAGGCCCCTCTCCTATCGACAAATTCAAATAATGCCGAGCTATCAACAAAAAGGCATTATCTATATCATCCGCTTCAAAATACGCATCTGCCTTCAGATGAAATCTCATGACAGCCACCAATCGTTGTCGACGTACCAGTCGACAGCCATCTGAATCCCTTTATCAAGCCCAACCTTTGGCTCCCAACCCAGAGCTTTCATCTTGTCGCAGACCAAGGCGTAGCGACGATCGTGTCCCGGCCGGATATTATGATCGTCTATAAAACAAACTCTTCGCTTCCACCAGTTATCTGGATCCGGATCTGATTCTCCTTGATTCAACTTCTCGTCGTATGCGGCAATAATATTTTTTGCCAACTCCAAATTCTCAAGCTCCTGAGAACCAGCTACGTGGAAGACTTGTCCCGACTCAATCGGCTTAGCTGATGTGTACGCAGCTAACAGCAACGTTAAGATTGCTTCACAATGATCTGTCACCCATAGCCACTGACGTCTGTGTTTGCCATCTCCGTAGACTGGAATCTTCTGTCCATTGATCAAAGCCCGGACGAATGCTGGAAAAGCTTTTTGTGGATGCTGAAACGGACCGTAATTATTTTCAGTTCTCGTCACGGCTGTCCACATCCCGAACGTATGTGCGTACGAAATGACTAGAGCGTCTGCTCCAGCTTTTGACGCAGCGTACGGATTCGTCGGATTGATTCTCGCATCTTCTTTATATGCGCCTTCGAGAATCGCTCCGTAGACTTCATCGGTAGACACTTGGACGAACTGTCTGACCTTATTTCGTCTCGCATCTTCAAGCAAGCGGTAAGTGCCGACAACGTTCGCCTCAATAAACGGCCAAGGATCCCTAATCGAGTGGTCGACGAACGTCTTCGCTGCAAAATTAACAACTGCATCACAACCTTCTGTCAGCCCGGAGATATCCAACAGCAAGTCCCCACGAACAGTCCGGACTCTAGATTGCTCTTTATCTGACATCCATATGCTATCTGTCCGCAACCTTTCCCGGTTACGCTGATCGTTATTCCTGACAAAGGCAACTACCGAATGATCAGTCTTCTCCAACAAATGCTTCACAAAATGACTGCCGATAAATCCTTGAGCCCCGGTAACAAGTATTTTCATTTCATCATCCTTTTCTTATTTATTCTGATAGAAGCTTCTATTCAAGTCTCTCATCGTACCGAGACCCCCACAGCTAAGCTCGATGGTTGCTGCCAAGTTCATTTCTGCAGCAACTCCGGAAACTCTTCATGCTTCTTCTGATAATCCTCAACCAACTTCCCTGCTGCCACCCAAGCTTCGATGCTGGAGCCGGCGTCGATCCATTGGCCCTTGACACTCGACCACGCCAGATCTCCATCCGCCGCGTATGAATTGTTTACATCCGTAATCTCCAGCTCACCCCTCTTCGATGGCGAACAGGTTCTGATGCGATCGAAGACTGTGGCGTCATAGAAATAAACTCCGATGATTCCCAACTGTGTTGCTGGATTGATAGGCTTCTCTGTGATGAATAGAATCCTCTGCGAATCTTTCTCCATCGTCGGCACGCCGTAGTTCTCTGGATCTTTTACCCGGGCTGCCAAAACCAAAGCCCCTTTACCATACATCGGATTCCTATTCGATGCCTCCCGGAATTTTCTCATATATGGTCTAAGCGAATCGCCCAACATGATGTTGTCGCCCAACACCACACAACAGTCGTCCTTGTTCACAAACTTCTCTGTCAACGCCAACGCAGCTGCTATCCCGCCCTCTCCTTCCTGATAGACGTAGTACAAGGATTTGAAACCCCACTGCCTTCCATCCTTGCAAAGTTTCATGATCGCTTCTGTTGACTGCCCACCGACGACGATCATTACATCTTCTATCCCAGCATCTGCCAATGCATCGAGCGGGTAGAAAATCATTGGTTTACTACCCACTGGCAGTAAATGTTTATTGACAACATTTGTCAACGGACGAAGACGCGTTCCTAACCCCCCAGCTAATAGAATTCCTTTCATGACAAAGCCACTCTCCATCCTTTTAGAAATACACGAAATACTCGCCTACCAGAAACTTTCTTACCTTCCCAAGCTTCGATAGCTTTCCAAAACCAATGCAAATCTATATGATCTTTCCTACTCAAAGCATATAAATTTCTTGGCTTATCGTTCTTCTTATCGCCGTCTATATGATGAACGATAAAACCTTTTGGAATCTCACCATGAAACTTTTCATAAACACATCTCGCATGACATTTTGAAGACAGCTCTCTGCTACAAACTCCCCAACTTCCATCCTTTCTAGCAAATAAAGCTACGTTCTTGAAATATGGACTAAATGGTATTCCCGCGGCTCTTTGATTCTCTCTTCTGGTATCTGAAATCTGTTGACGAACTTCCTCTGAACGAGCTACACCAGTTATCGCTAACTTCAAATTACGAATTCTTTTTCTCTTAATTCGCAGAATTTTTTCCCTACCAAACCCAGCCCATCTAGGATTTGCTAACTCCGCTTTCGATACCGTTATCGTCATTCTATTCTCCTTTTGCTTTTAGTAACTCCGCTTGCGCGGCATCTACTTTCTGTTGGGCATCTGCTACTCGCTTCGCTTTCTGGTCGTCTTGAGTCTTTAACAACTGTGCCGCTGCAATCTCAGCAGCTGATGGTACTTGCTGTGCAATTATTGTTCCAGTCGTACCAGGCAGTGCTGGTGCCATTACTGATGGTGGCAATGTTGCCGCTGGCGAAGTCCTGGCTACCGCTTCTGCTGTTGCTGGAGTCGTACCACCAGTGACGTTGAAATCTTTCGCTATCGCACCAAAAACGGCAATACCCGCACCAGTCGCCCAAGTCTTCCAACTCATACCCGGCTGGTAGTAATTGGCTGCGATATACATCGCCCCGATAAAGATACCCAACGTTGTCGTCTTCCAACTGTTCATAGGAATGGGAATGTTCATTCAACTCTCCTTACTATTGATTGTACAAAGTCTGCCTCTTCTTTTCGCACCGGTATCAATATCCAACCAGCGTCTCGTCTTACTATTTGATCGTCGTCCTTTTGCCCATCTGGAGAACAATGCCACTGGCGACACATTCGTGGACGTCTCTCATAAATCCCACACTTGCCTTCTCTGAGATAGAAACACGCCATCCCATCTGGTGTGGAAGCGAGAATCCCTTTCTCATTATGAAAGTAATTAGGAAGCTCGTCTTCTTCCAACTCGACCGAAAACCCAGCCCGTCTCGTACAACACATGCCATGACACAAATGGATCGCATCCAGACAGTCACAACGAAACTGAATGGATGCGAAAACTCCGTTTTGGACGAACACGATTTGCCCGGATTTCAGCTCTTCTAGAACAGTTGTCGTAATTTGTGCCATGGCCCCCTCTATAGCTGCCCAGAACCGATGACAGCTCGATATTCGACTACTTACCAGGGGTAACTGGAGCCCGAACTGACGACTTATCCCGGGACAGAGCATCTGCTGGAGACTGGTCTCCACCCTTCTTCCAGATCTCTGTTGTCGGCTCCTGCTTCTTCAACGGCGTCGGAGTGTCTTTCGGCTCCTGTCTGTCTGCTTGAATGTTGCTGACCTTGTCGCTCATCTTTGATTCTCCTTTTTGAATTTACTAATTTGCTGAATACCTGGGAAGTTGCGCAGGCTTGTAACCCATGCCCTGCAACTTTCCCCGCGCATACGCTGCTACGTTGTGAAAGTTTTCGTCCTCAGCTGCCAAAGCTGCGTTATGAAGCTTCTGTGGATGGCTTATCGTCGTGTCAGTCTTTCCTCAGCCCCACCTTTCTTTACGGCATTATCAATTCTCATTTTCTCATGACTCCACTCATTGTCTGTTGGTGCCCGAACCGGTCTCGGTCCCGATCCAGGACCACCAGCTACCAAAGCATCGTGATGATGGACGGCCAGATGGGCAGCGGCAGCTCTTGGATGGTTGACATGCTCACCACAGAGTTTGCACGTATGACCCCCGTCTGGATGATCTGTGAAGTTCTCTTTGACGGCAGCATGGATTTCTGCTACAGCCAACATGCTAGTCAAGCGGCCAGCGTCCATCCCAACAGCTTGACTGGCACAATGATCTCGAATCGTAAGCATTTAGAAACCTCCCCTCCCACCCATCCTTGCTCCAGCTCCGGCCCGTGTTCCCCCACCACCTCTCGTGCCGTTCGTCATCCGTCCGGCAGGGCCCCCACCAGCCTTGGCCTGTTGTCCCTGCTGCTTCAGCTGTTGCTGCTTCAGCTTGTTCTGTTGGACCATGGGATCTTCGTTCTCCATCTGCTCGTTGCCCAAGAACTCACCCAGCTTCCCAGCGCCCTTGCCCGAGCCAGCAGAACTGGCCCAGCGCCCACTCTTCTCGACCGTAACCGTCTTGCCCGTCTGAGGATGCTTGTAATACTTGTTGCCAGCGGCATCCTTGTGGATCATGTTGTAGCCGGACTTACGCAAAGCGGCGTGATGGTTCGTATCATCCCCTTGCGCCAGCGAGTCCTTGATCAGACTGGTGCCGAGATCCATGGAAGATTTTCCCTGCGATCTTTGGGCGCCTGGACCAAACCGCGTCCAGCTACCATCCGGCTTGATCATAATGGTGTCGCCGTCTTGTCCCGTGAAGCTGGTGCCAATTTGCCCACCACCAAGATCTTCGTCTGAGCCTTGATACTCGTACCCGAGCTTCGTCAGCATCTTGATATATGGCGCTGCTTGTACTTCCGGCGGTGCCATCGGAGCTCCCGTATTTGGATCCACGCCCCCACCACCACCGGAATTTCCACCAGCTCCCGGCACTGGTCGCCCACCACCAGGACCCTGTGGAGCCATGTCCGACTGGTCGTCTTGTGTCCCAGGCAACGAAGGTTTTGCAGGCTTCTGCATTGCTAAATTTGCTGCACCGAATAAATCCCTAATCACTGTATGCATTTCCTTTTCTCCTTTGATCCTTTCTGAAAACTTATTTACTGGCGTCACTAGCGTCTACATCACTCACGTCCATCTCATCAATCTTCTCACCACGCTTCTTAGCTGCTAGCTGTTTCTTAAGACGATCGGCATTGAAAATCTTCGGATTCAACTTCACCTGTCCGAAGGCGTTCAACTTCGCGCCACTGGCTGGTGTCGTACTGCCTGGATCGGGCCCACCACCTCCCAGTGCTACCAGCTCGCCAACCCAAGCCATGATGTGTGTCTCACCTCTGAGTGCCGCCGCTTTGAAACGGTGCTTGCCATCTATAACGATTGTCTGTGGAACGAAACCATGCAAGGACTTGCCGATTTGATTACGATTGTAGTCTACAATGATCGGTTTCTCTTCCCGCGCGTGGATCTTTTTCAAAACAAGATTCTCCCCTTTGGGTTCACAGGACATCGCGGCCGCGTTCAGAGGCATGCGAACCAGCCTAAATCTTTTCGATGGCAGCCACTTCTTTGCCCACGACTCCGGCGTGTGATACAAAAAAGGCTGATCACGTTCTTCCGCCTCAGCAAATATATCCCTTGCTATATCAAGGGCCACCCGAATCTCTTTCGAAACCCTTCTCTGCTGTAAGCCGTCGTCTCTCAGACGCGTATACGCTGTCGCTGCTTCTAATTTCATTTTCATCCCCCAACGTTTCCTGTAAGCATCTCCGTAATCGTTATCCAGCAACCTTCTGCCCTGGCGGCTTCGTCAATCAAAGGAAACAACTCCCCGAAAGCTTCGATCGTTTCCCAAATAGCATCTTGCGTTCTTCTCTCACCAACCAGAATACAACCTCTGGTGTCATCTGGAAAGTCTCCCCAATGAATCTCAATTTCGCTACGTCCCGGTATCCCATTGATCAGTGGCATCAACCTGTCGAAGTGCGGAGAATCGTAAAGCGTAACCGGAAACCTCCCCATAGGAATACAAGAACCGGGCTTACCGTCTCGCTTTGGCAGCTCGAGTGTCTGAAACGTTGGCGAGATAATCGGCTGCGCCACTGTTAAGATGCCTTGCGTTGACTTAGCCGAAAACGAATACCTGTTCAGATACATCTCCATCTAGTGTCTCCACGTCTCTATAGCTACCAACCAACCCAGCAGAAACAGTTCCACGATCATCGCACCCAACATCAGAAACCGGTACTGCTTGTCTAACCATGCCTTCGTACTATCCCAACGAAATAAGTTTTTCACGATTGCCTTCTCTTGGATAACGAATTTCCACCTCGACATGATTACCAATCCTTCTGACATTCTCCACAACGAATGGCCCACGCTCCAGAGCCTTCTCTGTCAGTTTTGTCATCTCTGAGCTCGTCAACAACTTTCTTGCTTCTGTTATATGCATTATTCCTTCGTCTGAGGCTTCAACTTAAACGTCAGCCCATATCTCTTGTTTAGGAAGCCACTGGCTCTTCCTATATTTCGAAACGAGACTTCCCTGTGGTCAATGATAGCCCCATACTCACCCAGCTTCCGCTCAATGACGTTGACGGACAGATTGCCAAGATTTCTATGGACCTCAACTGATACTCCTTTGTCCGGAGCTGCTTGATGAATGAAGAAAGTGTTCCGTTCCTTTGGATCATTATAGGTCCTATGCTCTGCCAAGTCCACCAGAAACTGCCCCTTGTAAGGACTGGGCTTGTTGACCCACGTCCCTTTATTCTTCTCATATTGCTTGGGACTCTTGAGCTCAGTAACCAAGTGACCTTGCTGAGCTACGAACTGATTCTTGACCCGGCCTTTCCAAACCGGCTGAACGTTTATCGAAATGTTCGGCTGAGCTTTTATCCGGCTACCGGCCTTTCCTTGCTTAATGGCTTTCGCTATCCTGCCTTTCGCTTTCTTCATAGATTTGGCAACACCCTGCTTGATTGCCAACCTGGCTCCGGCTCCTCTTTTCCAGGCGTCGTACGTCTTGACCACATCCCAAGGCGACATCCCACGCTTAATCTTTAATCCTGTCTGTCTCATCTTCCTGACCATCATGTTGTAGGTCTTCTGTGTAATTGGCCTCCCACAATGTCCAGCAGCCGGATTACAACCCGATCCTGGACCACCAGCATGTATCCAACCAATAGGTGAAGATAGCAAGTACTTCGACAACTCTATGAATTGGAGTAGCGTTGCCATCTACTTCTTCCTTGGCTGCACAATCACTGGTATTGAAAACTCGGCCTGTACTCCGGCTTGTATTGCAATTATCCTCAATACGTAACCACCACCGACGCGAGCGCTGAATGTTGGTGGCACAACTCCCTGATACGTCGCATCCGTTCCGTTCACATAATTCAATGGCAGATTATTCAAAACCGGATCTGGATTGCCTCTGCGATCGAGTAGCGTAGCTGTCACCGTTGCCTGCGTCAGAAACAATCCACTGACCTGATCTTGCAGTTCTGTAACCTGCACCACTTGCGTATTCGATGGATACAAATAAATTACATTCGGAAGCATCTAAAGACCTTCCTTCGTTACACGCAACGCTTCTATAATCAGCTCCGGGAACACTTCGATTGAGTGCAATACTATAGCACTCGGAGCAAAGACAATCTCCGTCAGAATAGCATCCAACCAAGCAGCCGTCTCGGAATCTGCTAAAGCCAACTCGACTACGTGTTGTAGTGAATTATCTAACTGATCTATCAGGGTCAACGACTCACCACTGACAATCATCCCCCACAACGTAACCATCTGCTCTTGGAATAGAATCGCGTCGTTCAATTGCAACGCGTAGGAAACCAACGCCGAGAAAGCATCCAGCTGAGCTGGCGTTGCGTCTGAGAGCTGGATTAACAGAGCTTCTGTAAAGACCATCTGATCTGTCTGTGCCGCCATCTGATCATTGAGACCCACTCCCGTGCCGGCACCAACCTGCTCCGTCAACGTTACCATCTGATCGCTCAGCATGATACCAAAACCAATAACCGGGCCTTCTGTTATTGTCAGCTGATCTGTAAACTGATAGCCAAGACCTATTCTTAGCAAATCAGTCAACGGCAGCGTATCCGAAAATCCCAGCGCCCATGCTATCTGACTGGCCAGAGCATCTGACATCGACATCGTATCAGTAAGCGACTGGAACAAAACGTAGCTGAATGACATCAGGTCAGTCAGCGTTAGCTGATCGGCTACTAGAGAACCATAACCAATGCCAGTCTGATCTGTCAGGATTAGCTGATCGGCTACCGAATCCCCGTAACCCAACTTAAACGAATCCGACATTAGCAACTGATCGAATTCGAATATGGATATCAGCGCACCAAGCAACTGGAAAGTTATGGCGTCCGACATCGCCAGCTGATCTGTAATCAGCGAACCATAGGCAATACCGCTTAAGACATCTGATTGTGTCAGCTGCTCAGCTATGAGGAAACCATAGCCCAATCCCGACTGATCTGAAACTGTGAATTGATCGGTGAATGTAGAGCTCAATGGGAACAACGCGGCCAATGAATCCGCTAGAGACAACTGATCCTTTAGCAAATCGCCGTAGCCTATCCCCAACGAATCAGATAGCACCAAAGTATCTACTGCTGTGATACCCGCTTGTACTAAAGCGAATATCATCGCATCCGAAAGCGTTAACGAATCCACGAACGGCTCTGGTATCAAGCCACTGGGGAATGCTATGGCGTCTGCCCAGTTCTGTCCAAGGTGTGAACAGAACAAAGCCAAGTCATACTCAGCTGTTATCGTGAGAGCCCCGACATCCGACATCAACACTTGGTCCACTAGCGTCAATTGGAATTGCCCAAAGTTTCCTACCAAGTTAAAGGCATCTGACATCGTCAACGAATCGGCGACTATCAATCCATAGCCAACGTTCAGTGCATCCGACAACGACATCGCGTCGCCGAACATCGTAAGATCAGCCAATAGAGCTACTGAATCCGACAACGACAACGTATCCGCTATGATGTACGCATCCGCTGGACCTTGGAACATGTAGTCCAGTTGATCTATCTGTGCAAGGGAATCTGCGAAAGTCTCTTGTATCGTCAAACCAGGAATCGAGAAATTAAATAAGTCTGATAGTGCGAGCGCCTCTGCTATTACCAAACCATAGCCAAGGAAAAGTTTATCAGACTCCGCCAGAGCATCTGTCAGCGATACCCCAACCGCTCCACCACCAAGAACGAAGTCCAACTGATCTGTTTGTACCAGCTGGTTTGATCTTTCCAAACCATAGCCGAGCATCAGCAAGTCTGACATCACCAGCTGCTCAGCACTCAATATATCATACTCGGTAACAAGAACAAAGGCGTCTAACATCGACATCGTATCAGCCAAAATCGCAGCTGATACTTGCGCGGCTATTACAGCATCTGACAACGTCATTGCATCTGTTAGCAGTATGCCGAAGCCGACTAAGTCCCCCGAAGCTCCACCACCAAAGGGAATCGAGCCAAATGGTCCTGTGCCAAACCCAGACTGATCACTTAGAATCAACTGCTCAGCAAACTGTAAAGAGATCTGCCCAATCACCCCTAAAATCTTTGAGAAAGAATCCGACAATGTCAACGTATCTGACAATGCTTCCGTTGCCCCAGGCCCAAGCAAAGCCGAACCGAAGGCATCTGACAATGTCATCGTATCAGCTAACGTTACTGGTATCGGTGTTGCTGTGCTCTGCAAACTGGCGTCTTGCCAATTCTGTCCAAGATGAGCACAGAACAAAGCTATGTCGTACTCTCCGATAACCACTGGAGGCACATCTTGCAAGGGCAACTGCTCAGCAATTAAGTCTCCATAACCGATCAACAGACTCTCGGACAAAGCCAGAGTATCAGACAACGACTCCGTTATATTCACTTGATTTGAAAATGAATTGAACGAATCCGTCATCGTCAACGAATCCGTCAAACCAAGCTGTATCAAAGCCGTGAGATTATCTGCCCAATGTGCTCCCAAATGCATGCAAGCCAAAGCCAGATCATACTCGCCGATGATCGTCGGAGCCACATCTGACATCGTCAACGAATCTGATAGCAATATCCCGAAGCCTATCAGGTCCCCAACTGCCCCACTACCGAATGGTATTGATCCGAATGGGCCAGTACCAAATCCCGAACCATCCTGCATGACCAACTGATCACTAAGATTCAAAGGCAGGATATTCAAGCTGACCAATACCTGTTCACCAACGTGCATCCTCAAACCTTCTGAGAATAATGCTTGGCTTTGCTGACCAGCTGTGGCTACCGTTGTCGCAGGCAACAAGAATGATACGCTATCTGTCCATCCCCACGCTGCGGGAATGTTATCAGAAAGCTGCAAACCAATCTGTAGCACAACTGAATCTTGCTGTGCTAGAAACTCCGCTAACGAAGTTTGCAATGCCATCTTTATTGGCCCTTATACGCCAACGTCTCTGAAAACAAATCCTGCCCAAGACTGGGAATAAAAGCTGCCATCTGATCTGTCCAAGAATCTGCCGCGGCAACATACGGAGCGTTCGTCGCCGTAGGTGAAGTCTGTATCCAAAATGCTGGATAAAGCAATTCCCCGACTAGAGTATCAATGAAAGTAAAATTTGCTCCAACAGTCGCTGTCTTGGTATCCAACCCACACAACGCAATAACTAATTCTCCTGTACCAGATGGTGTCTGTACACTTCCCGTCGTTGGATTAGCTGTCGTACCGTCTTGCTGCTGTGAGAACGACACATCTAATGGGCTGACCTGCGCTCCACCCAACCAAGCTTGTGCTGCCATGGCTCCGTTCGCTACAGATAAAGCAAAGGTCAACGTGATCGTTATCGTCCCAGCCTGTGAATTTGGCATGTAATAGATGCCATAAATAAAATCGTTCGTCGCATTCAAATGCGCCGGGGCCGCTGCTAGGTAATTTCCCGGGTTTACATTGTCGGCTACACTGACCAGAGAATTCCCCCCAAACCCCGTAAAACCAAACTCCACCGTAATCAAGTCTCCCAACTGAACTCCAGTCAAAGTAACGACGACTGTCGTTGAAAAGCTGGAGCCGTTATCTTGGCTACTATGTGTGTCTAAAGCGTACATCTTTTATCCTTGGCTCTCGAATGCCAACGACTCCGTAAACGAATCCTGAACGGCCATGAATGTTGCTATGGCCATGGTAATCGTTTGCGCTGGTCCCAACGTTATACCTGCCGTCTGTACTCCAACAACAGAAACTATATATACTTCTGTCAACATGGACTCATTACCCGCTTGACCATCCGTAAACTCAGATGCCAAAGACCCTGCCCCAGCTGTCAAGGCATCATCGTTCGGAAAATCCTGAAATTGTCCAAACACCAGTTCGCTAGCAGCTATCGTTGGACTAGCTGTTGAAATGCTTGGAGAGTTCGAGGAAGACTGAGTCTTGGTATTGGATTGATCTAACGGGTTCATATCTGCTCCGGAAATTTCCCAGATATGGAGATGTATCTTCTCACTACCGGAGCCGTTTGCCGTGACAGTACACGCACCACCTTTACAGGCTCTTACGTAATCCAATCTACGCAAACCCGCTGCAATAATATTCTCTACTGTGTTTCCCGCGTTATCCGTAGAAAGTGCTGGAAGTGCTCCGCTGGCTTGAATAGCATATATCAACAAATTTCCGAGCGTAGTCGGAGACAGAAATGCCAGCGACAAAGAACTGACACCGGCTGCCTGTATACTTCTGTGTTGAACAACTCCTAGTGCCATATGATCCTCAATGCATGATTACAGTCAAACTTGCCGGCGCTACGGGAAGACTCGGAGCCGATGCTCCACTTATGACGCCAGTGATCCTAGGAACCTCACTCCATTTCGTGCTGCCTGTTACGAATGGTTTGCAATTTATACTGGTGTTCAAAGTTGTCCAAGCGTCTGACCCTTTGTAACCGCCTTGTGAAGAAACGACATTGTAAAATTGTGCCACTGCCCCTAACGAAGTAGACTGATGCCCTTCGTCTACGCCGATGTCGCAAGTTGGCCAAGCATTAGAAAACGGCACTTGACCTGCTGCTGTACATCCTGCCCCGAAGCAATAAAACGTCTGGTTCAGAGCCCACGTTGAAATGTTTGTCTGTAACCCAGAATTATCTTGCGTTGGGTACGTATAGTTCGCAAGATCAAAAATGTTCGAGGCTGGATTCAAAATGATATTGAGATACCAATTCGCCATAAAAGAGCGAAGATTACCACTAGGCGTGTAGCCCATATCGTCTATCCATGACGTAACGATGGCTGAGTAAGCATTCTGAAACCAAGCGTTACCAGACTGTGGTGTGTTTGGACCTGTAACGTTTAGTGGACCACCTGCAAGCACATAGTTACTTCCGCTCCCATCTGAGAACCCCTGCCCTTGCGTCCATGAGCCTAAAGCCGTTCCCGTACCACGGAGAATAGTCGATCTTTTCGTTACCCCGTAGTTATAAGATGTCGTATTTGCTGGATAGTCGTTAGCCAAGCCACGAGCACCCTGCCAGACTGAGATGTTCTGTTTTAGGAAGTTCTCAAAGTACTTCTTTTCTGGTGAACCGTCTATGGCAATAAAAGCCGCCAAGGCATTGTCCCTAGCTTGCCACGTCTGCCCGCGTTCTTGGCTTTGGTAATAGTATCCTGACGCTCCGTTTCTATGGGTCGCGTCTGGAACCCCACCTATAAGGTTTACACAAGCCTGATTACTTGGACCAAGGCCAATTGCATAAGCGCCCTGCATCATTACCGTCTCGTAAAAGAAGTACTGCCCAGTCATCAAATACGGAGCGTAGGCAGCATTGCCACTGTGTGTGGTGTCTAGATTCGGTAACGCACCCCACGGCGCAATATCCTCTCCACCAGTACCGAAATTGATCGCGTCAGCTGAAAAGTTATTGTTACAAGTAGTCGGAGAAGCTACGCTATTCAAGGAAACTTGTGTTCTGGCCACAATCGAAATTGGCCGACCTTGTGTTGTCCCTGTCCCATCAGCGTTGTAGAAACCTCCATGACCAGCAGGCTGATCGGCTTCGCGGAAGCCATATGGGACCTCATTTATTAAGTAGCCATGACCACCAAGCAAACCACTCTGGAAGCTTACCCCACAGACGTTTGGATCCTGTGACTGAAAGCAAGCTATATCCCAAGTCGGTAACGCCCCGTGATACTCCGCTGCTCCTGTTGCTCCGATAGCTATGGGAATGCAACCAACTGAAAAGTTCCCGGTCGTTAGAACATTCACCAACCCATTAGAGCGACCAGCAAAGAACGCTGGAGTACATTGCATTGGATTTGTGCCACTAGATAAAGTCGTGGCTGTAACTTTTAGATATGGATCCCAATGCGGCGTAAATTTTGTCTCCGCCAGATACCTCCAGCTGCGGTCTACTGTCATCAACGATAATGGATCTGGTTGATTTAACCAGAACACCCGCTGCCATCTGGTCCGTGTCTGTTGTTTAATACTTCCAGTTGCTGGTATCACGGTCACTGGAGCTGCCCCGCTACAAGGCGTGCCACAACCAATCGTCACCGTAGCATTGTATGTCTGGTCTCTTGCTGAAAGCGTTGGTATAGTAGACGCCCAAATATCTTCCAGACTGACTCCAATCTGTACAGCGTTGTTCTGTGGATAGAACCAGGCTTCGAATACCGGGTGAAGCGGATTGCCCGTGCCCCCGTCCGTGTTCACATCGAACGCTCTTGCACATCGGTCCTCTATCTTCACTGCTGTGACGATTGGACCTTGCAACCAGTAGTTTGCTAGTCCACAATCGCCCTCAATATCCGCACCTGGATCGTCTATCGTGGCTGCCGACAAGATTGCCCGTGCACTGATCGTCGGACTGGCTGTTCCCGTTAATGCAATCGTTGCGTCGAAATTATAGCCAGTAGCCAACATCTGTGCTTTTGTCTGTGGTGTACCATTGTTACAACTGGCCTGACTGCGATACGTAATATCTATCGTAGCCCCAGCTGGCCACGAAGGAATGATAAAACTTACAATTCCAAACTTGAGTGTTCCATCTGGCCAACGGTTCTTAACATCTGTTTGTGTTGTAGCTACTGCTACTCCATCTATGAAAGCCGCAGCACAAACTGCTACGTCTCCATCAATGAAAGGCCTGGCCGCCGAAATCGGTTGATTTGTTAATGTTGCCCCGGATGTATTCG
>Ga0210394_10005028_pt1 | contig 15027 bp, 12 predicted proteins | sample IncBWC12MmetaG_FD_160121 | JGI IMG/M metagenome (GOLD analysis project Ga0210394, IMG submission 160121) | Forest soil microbial communities from Barre Woods Harvard Forest LTER site, Petersham, Massachusetts, United States - Inc-BW-C-12-M | ecosystem: Environmental > Terrestrial > Soil >... | reverse complement strand
CGGCCAGTTTCCGGCGAGCGCCAAGGCCGGCACCGCCAGCATGTTGATGGCGTAGCCGACGAATGCAGCCGCCCAATACTGGCGCGTTTTGTCCGCGAGATAGCCGGTGACGGCGCGAAGGCCGTAGCCAACCAGTTCGCCAAATCCAGCCACCAAGCCTACGATCGTGGCGCTCGCGCCAAGCGAGCCGAGAAAAGGTCCGAGGATAGACCGGCCGCCTTCGTAGGTTGTGTCCGCAAAGAAGTTCACGATTCCGATGACCAGCACAAATCGGAATGCAAGCTTCGCTACGCTCGAGTTGTTGGTTGGGTTTGCCACGTTGTCCGCACTCGGCATGAAGTTTCCAGGTCGCTGACCGCCGCCAAGTGTACAGCGGGAATCAATTGCGGCGCGTCATCACCACAGCGGCGCGACTGCCTGTACCTGGAAGACGGGGGAAGGGCCATTCGTACCAGTGAGATGGAGCAGGGTCACATAGGCCTGCGCCATCGGGTCATAGGTTACCGTAATCAGCCCTCCTTTCCCAGGCGGGCCATCCTGTCCGTTGGTCCCGTCAAGGCCGCTGTGTCCATCCTGGCCATCGGGCATTCCAATTCCTCCCTGGCCTCCTTGGCCTCCTCGGCCGCCGCGCCCGCCCCTACCTCCTGGCCCTCCGTCCGCATGCACGGTCAGCGTGCCGCCCTGGGGGTCGACCAGATAAAGCCTCCGGTGTCCCGAGGCTGAGACGCTGAATTGGATGAGCGGCATGCTTCCGGGTTGCAGCGTCATCAAGACCTGAACGGGCGGCGCATTTCCGCCGGGACCGCCATCCTCGCCATCCGAGCCATTCGTTCCGTCGCCGCCATTTCCTCCCGGAGACGGATTATTGGGGTCCATCGAACCCGAACTGCCCGACGATCCATCTGTTCCGTCGGAGCCGTTGGAACCGTCCGATCCTGCCTTGCCTGAAAAACTCGAAACGAAAGCGACGTTGTAAACGAAGGGAACATCGAGTTCGGTGCTCATGACCCCGGGTTGGCTTGGAACCGTGACGCTGACATGTCCCACTCTGCCGTCGCTGACCCGCGGGTCCTTGGCCAGCGAGATCACGCCTTTCTGATTGACCGTCACCACGGTTGCCGTGACCTTCAGTTCCTTCCACTGGATCTTTCCTTTGCCCTGGCCCTCGCTCAGCAAGACTTTGCCGTCCGGCTGAGTCGCGGTCACCACCAGGGGCGACGTGTGTCCCGGAGCGATTCCCGGTCCCTTGGGCAGGCTCACTTCGATCGAAGTTACCGGCGTTTTGCTTAGATCAACGCGTCGCCCGAGTTTGACGTTGATGGCGCTGCAACCAGTGAGCGTGAAGACCATCGTCCATACAAAGAAGCCGGCGCGCACCAGCCGGGCGTTTTCAAGAGACAGGATTGACCAACTCGTTTTCATTGCCAGCCTCGTACATCTGACGGGGATGGCGCGCGTTTCGTTTCGCGATCTGCTACGGCGTTGCGGATAGGCCAATCTCTGGCCTGAGCAGAATGCCGCGGGGTTTCGATCTTTCCCGGCCGACCCAAGCCAGTGGCGTAGGCCGCGTTTGAGTTGCCACCGAAGCAGCCCGGCAAATGAGGATGGACGACATACGGCTTGTTCTAGAGAACATTGACAATTTCTGCTCCCGTGGAAACTTCGGATTGGCCCGATTTAAATTTTGCATTGGCATTATCATCCGGCGGCGGGTAAATTGTGCCCTTCCCGTTTTGCAATTTGAGACTACGCGAAAGGAGCTTGTAAATCGGAACCCATGAAGAAATACAAACTGGAGTACATCTGGCTCGACGGCAGAAAGCCCGTTCCTGAGCTGCGCGGCAAGACTACCATCAAGGAATTCGGGACTGCTCCAACGCTTGCCGATCTACCCCTCTGGGGTTTCGACGGCAGTTCCACCATGCAGGCCGAAGGGCATAAATCCGACTGCATTCTCAAGCCGGTGGCGCTGTATCCCGACGCGAGCCGCAAGGATGCGTTTATCGTTCTAAGCGAGGTGATGCACCCGGACGGGACCCCGCACAGCACCAATGTTCGCGCCACGATCGAGAACGATCCCGACCTCTGGATTGGATTCGAGCAGGAGTACTTTCTCTATAAGGATGGGCGCCCGCTGGGCTTCCCGACGGAGGGTTACCCGGGTCCGCAAGGCCCGTACTACTGCGGGGTCGGCTACAAGTACATGGGCAACATGGCAAGGCAGATCGTCGAAGAACACTTGGAACTCTGCTTGGCGGCTGGCATCAATCACGAAGGCATTAACGCCGAAGTCGCCAAAGGCCAGTGGGAGTTCCAGATCTTCGCGAAGGGCTCTGCCAAGGCCGCCGACGACACCTGGACGGCGCGGTATTTGATGGCCCGGCTGTGCGAAAAGTACGAAGTCGATCTTGAACTCTACTGCAAACCCGTCAAGGGCGATTGGAACGGATCGGGCATGCATACCAACTTCTCAACAAAGTTCATGCGGGAAGTGGGCGGCCAGGACTATTTCGAAACGCTGATGAAGGCGTTCGAGAAAAATATTCCCGAGCACATCGCCGTCTACGGTCCGGACAATCATCTGCGCTTGACCGGTCTGCATGAAACGCAGGCCATCGACAAGTTCAGCTTTGGTCTTTCCGATCGCGGCGCTTCGATCCGCATGCCGGTCAATTTCATCAAGAACGGCTACAAGGGTTACCTGGAAGATCGCCGCCCGAACTCCCAGGGTGATCCTTACCAGATCATCTCCCGCATTCTGAAGACGATCAATAGCGTGCCGAAACCTGCGGTCGCCGTGGCCTAGCCGCTAACCGGAGCCCAACCCGATCACTCCTGGCGCGAGAGCCGACCTGGTTCTCGCGCTCTTTTTTTGTCCGCGAGGATAACTCAAGGACCAGACACCCACTGTTTACCGTGGTAACGCGTCTGCCTGGCCTATCCAGCCTTACACCGGCCCCAGCGGGCTACAGTCTGAAAGCGCTAGATTCAGGCCGTTCTTCGTGTTGCGGTTGGGGCATTCAGATATTTGGCGGAGGTTACGTTTGGCCGCGCACTCACGAATGCCTCGCTGAAAGGCATGTTCCTATTCTCGCTCATGACCAAAGCTAGGTAGCCCGGCTTGAGACCGACGGAACCAAGAAAGGCCGCAGCTTTTGGCAGCGGCCTCTTAGGTCCGTATTTCTCGCGGCACTACTGTTCAGCGCCTTCGAGGTCAGGGTTTGTATTACTCGCCTTGGTCTTGAACAGCACCGCCTTCGTCGACGAGATGATAACGAAGATGTTGTCGCAAGTTGTTGATGTTGCGCCGATGGTACAACCCGACGGAATGTGCCCCGTGCCGTTCGAATCCACAGAATAAGTGTCGGTGAAAGTTTGGCCGCCACTCAAGGTTCCGCTGGAGTTATCGTCGCTTGTGCCGGTGATATTTCCGGCTCCATCAAAAGTCGCAAAGCCGGTGCTTTCGTCAACACTTGTGTCTTCGGGTTGGATTGTCCCGAAGGCATAGGTGCCATTGGTGGATGAAACCGAGAAAGAGCTGCCGGTCTGGGGCTCGACGAAGCCCGATTCAACGTGGGCCGTGCCGCTGCCATCGGTCAGCATCACAAAGCCTTTATTCGGGCTCACCAGATAGATGATAGGAGCGCCGCCGCCACCGGATACTGAGAACGTAGTACGTCCATTGGAGGCCACGCTGTAAGTACCCGAGGCACTCTGCGTCTTAAAGGTCCCTCCGTCGTTCTGCAAGCCAGAGAACGAGAAATTCGCGCCGCCGCTGGGGGTGAAAAGACCAGTGGAGACCCGACTATTCGTGCTCCCGCTCGAATTCCCTAGGCCGGTCGTATATAGAACGCTTGTCGCGCTCAACGATGAGCCGGAGAAAGAACCAGACTGTAGTTGGGCTGATCCGACGAACAGATTATCGACAGCTTGGCTGTCGGAACTCAGGATGAGCACTTCGCTAGAGGACACAACGTAGAGAATGGAGTCCACGGCCGTGCTACCCGAAGGAGTAAACGACATGGTGCCGCGGCCATTCGCAGAGATGCTGTAGGTGCCGCTACTAATCGAAATGGGAGACGTAGGATACGTGGTGCCGTTATTGTCAATGCTTCCGTTAGAACTGAAATCAACAACGCTGCTGGTGCCAATGCCTCCGCCGCCGCTGAAAGAAAGCACGCCAACGGCGGCGAACTTGCCACCTCCCAGTATGGGACCGGAGACGCCGAAGGCGTAGTTCCCGTTGATTTGGGAAGTCAAGAAAGCTGCTGAGTTCTGCTTGGTCAGCACGCCAGAAGCGTTCGATCCGGTTGCGTCGAACTCGACGATGTGTCCGGTCGAGGCGACGCCGCTGGAGATTGCGCCGAGCGAGAATCGGAACGTCTGAGTTCCCGCCGAAGTCACAATCGTCAAGCAGCCGCGATGGTCCGAACCCACCGAATACGAACTGCTCGCCGAAGTGATTGACAGATTCGTTTGTACGCCTGCGACATCGCTGCTGTTAATGTCCTCAACACCGACGAGCTTGGCGACGTGTCCAGCGCCGTCAAAGTCGAAGGTGCCGCCGATGCCAACTGGTCCGCTGGCGTCGAAACCTCGCAGTGCCATGGCATATTGCCCGTTCAGCAGCGACTCGCTGCCTGAGCCACAGTTCGCGGAGCTGGTGTTGATCGTCGTTGAGTCGTTGGCATTTGCCGAAGCTGATCCGCCGCCCGAAACATTCACCTGATTGACTTGCGGCGACGACGCACTCGCTCCTACGCTGACCGTCACAGTGATTGTCGGATAGCTCGCTCCACTTCCGAGTGCGTCACTGCGGTCACACGTGGTCGCCCCTCCCGTACCTGGGCAGGTCCACCCTGTGCCCGCCATGCTGCTGAGCGTCAAGCCGGACGGAACTGTCTCGGTCACTGTTACTTTCCCGCTGGTCGGTGCCGTCCCTGTGTTCGAGACCGTCACAGTGTAGGTCGCGCCCGTCTGGCCCTGCGTGAAGTTACCCGAATGCGTCTTGGTGATGCCGAGAACGGGTTCGATGATGGTTGTTGAGTCGCTGGTACTGGCAGTGCCTACGTTGCCGCCGCCAGAAACGCTTACTTGGTTTACCTGCGGCGTAGTTGCATTCGCCGCCACATTTGCCGTAACGGTAATTGCAGGATAGCTTGCCCCGCCTGCTAGCACATCCGTACGCGTGCAGGTGTTGGTCACGCATGTCCAGCCCGTACCTGCCAGGGAGACAAGTGTCAAGCCCGACGGAATCGTGTCGGTCACGGTTACAATTGTCCCGTCCGTCGGTCCAGCACCTACCCCATTGGAGACCGTCACTGTGTAGGTCGCACCTATCTGCCCCTGAGTGAAATTGCCGGTATGCGTCTTGCTAACGCTAAGGACGGGTGGCGGATTGTTCACTGTGATCGTGAAGGCCGTTACAGCCGACGACTGACCAAACGTGTCGCTTATTTTTAGCGTGAAGGCGACTGCCTGCTTCGTTGTCGGAGTTCCCGAGACAACGCCGGTGGAGGCGTTGAGTGATAACCCGTCAGCCGGAAGTCCCACGGCGCTCCAAGTAAGCGTTCCGGTTCCCGTGTCGTGGAACGTGAAAGAGTAGGCGGTCCCGACGATGCCAGGTCCCGCTGCCGTCACTTGTGCCTGGGTGGTAGTGATCGTTGGAGCCGGTGGGTTGTTTACAGTAATCGTGAACGGCGTGGCTGCGGAAGACTGGCCAAATGCGTCGCTGACTGTGACGATTATGATGAGTGAGGCTTGCGATGTCGGTGTGCCGGATACAATGCCCGTGCCCGCTGCAAGGGACAAGCCGTCAGAGGGAAGGCCGGTCGCGCTCCATGTGAGTGTTCCTGTACCGCTACCGTGGAAGGTGAAGCCGTAGACGGACCCGGCTGTCGCGGGCGCTGCCGTCACCTGTGCCTGCGTTGTGGTAATCGTCGGCGCGGGGGGATTGTTGATCGTTATCGTAAGCGTCGCTGTGGTGTTCGACTGAGGGGCAGCGGCACTTGAATCCTTTATGGTGACGGTAAATGTGACCGTCCCTTTCGACGTCGGTGTGCCGGTGACGGCACCCGTGCTCGTGTTGATCGAAAGTCCGTCGCTAAGACCCGTAGCACTCCAGCTAAGCGTTCCCGATCCGCCTGTGGCCGTGAAAGTGAAACTGTAGGCAACGCCGGCCGTGCCGGGCGCTGCCGTTAGCTGCGCTTGGGTTGTGGTGACGCTCGGCAGCGCGTTCACTGTAATCGTCACGCTCTTGCTAACGTTTGTGCTCTTAATTGAAGTCGCGGTAATCGTTGCGGTCCCCGTCCCGCCTGTCGCGTTAAACGTCACTGAGGCAGTGGTCACGTTCGCCAGCGCCGTGCAAGGAGTGCCCGTGCAGGTCCAGGTCACACCCGCACCGCCGTCGCCCGTCGAAGTCACGTTGATGGTGATGTTCTGGCCTTGATCAATTGCCAAAGCCGACCCGCCTGGAAACGTCAGCGTGACGCCCGAACCGCCGCCGCAACCAGCAACGACTGTGACAGAGACCAACAGAACAAAGGTCGAGATCCAACCTGCCAAACGCTTCATGGCGTTTTCCTCGGGGCGCTTGCCAAAAGCTTGGGTCAGCCCTGGGAGAGAATTCAGCAGTGGGCCGGGTGACGCCTAAATCTCTGGCGCGCAGATTTGATTTTTGTGATGATCGTTCGTAGATGATTGTAAGAGTGACGGCGGGAACCTGAATCGGGCAGATGTATTGCCAGTGCCGAATCGAGAACTGTACTGATACGCGCCAGTCCGGAAGTTGATGTCGATTTTGGTGGTCGACCGCTACTCTGCTTCTTCGGCCAAGGCAAAAAGCTGCATCGCTATCGTCTTGACTCAAGGAAAAGCACAGATGAAGCCTTGGATCTGAATCCACGATAACTAATAGTCCGACAGGTTCGGGGACCGGGGTACGCAGGCTCGCTGGTTATCCCAATTTCTTGGCCCAGGCAGAACCTATGGTCCGATTTCACCAGCCGTGCGATCGTCCAACTCCAGTCCCATCAGGCGGTGGGAGCCCCCTATGTTTATCGGCCATTCAGATACCCTTGCGTTAATACAGATTGAATGGAATCGCCCCTGCGGGAGTTAATCCTTCAGATGCTCGAGCAAGACGGTTACACTGTTCTCGATGCCGCCAACGCCATTCAGGCACCGAGCTGGCGGCAAGATCGACCTCCTGTTGACGGACGTTGTGATGCTGGGCATGAATGATTGACCATTTGCTTTCGCTCTATCCGCGAATCAGGACACTGTACATGACTGGCTACACGAAGCTCGCCGTACCGCTCAGCGACATCCTTCAACAGGAGCGTACCCTGCTGCAAAAGCCTTTCACGCATGAGACTCTCGCCCGCAAGGTTCGCGAAGGATTAGAAATCCGTTGCTCACCTGTAATAGCTTCCCGGTGAATGGCTGGTCATGAGTGGGATCTTCGGAATACTCTCGCTGAGTGCCCAACCAGTGAAGAAGTCGGAACTGGCTCGAATGACGGTCGCCCTAAGGCATCGAGGACCCGATGGTGCGGGAGAATGGATCGCAGGAAATCTCGGCCTAGGGCACCAGATCTCGACAACTTCGGGCTCGAGTCGGCGCTCCTCGACGATTAGGTTGCAGGGCGGCCATCTCATCGTTGCTGATGCTCGAATCGATAACCGCAAGGAACTCATTGCCACGCTCGGACTAAGGGACGCGAAGCCCGAGGATATCGAGGACGTCGAGCTGATCTCGCGTGCGTATGCGGAATGGGGTGAACTGTGCCCGGAAAGGCTGTTGGGTGATTTCAGCTTTGCAATCTGGGACGCGTCAGCGCAGCAATTGTTCTGCGCGCGAGACTGCTTCGGTGTAAGGCCCTTCTATTACTACCACCGCGCGGATGATGTCTTCGTTTTCGCATCTGAAATCAAGGGTCTTCTTGCTACGGACATCGTTCCTCGACGTATCAACGAACATCGGATAGTTCGATATCTCCGGTCTGATCTCGAAGATAAGACAGCCACCTTTTATCAGGAGATCTTGCGGCTCGCGCCGGCACACAGCTTGACGATAGCTCGCGACAAAATGAAGCGTCGTTGCTATTGGTCCCTGAATGCTTCTTCAGAACTCTCGCCGCAACCAGACGAAACATTCGCGGAGCAATTTCGCGAAATATTCTTTGATGCCGTTCGTGCTCGAGTAAGTAATTGCCCAGCGCTCGGTTCAATGTTGAGCGGAGGCCTGGACTCATCGAGCATCGTGTGTGCTACCAGAGACTTGTTAGCTCGGAGGGGCGATCAAGTGCTGCATACATTCTCGGCAGTATTTGATGAGGTTCCCGAGAGTGACGAACGTCTGTTCATTGAGGCTGTGATATCAGGGAAACACCTAAGGTCACACTTAGTTAACGGCGATGTGCTAAGCCCGTTGATGAATCGCGGTGAGTCGTTCTGCTACCAAGACGAGCCTTTCTACTTACCCAATCTCTTCTTGCATCAAGAACTATATGACAAGGCTCGGGCACAGGGCGTGCGTGTTGTTCTGGACGGCTTCGACGGCGACACCGTTGTTTCTCACGGCCTTCAGCATTTGGGCTATCTCGCGCGTCGGTGCCGATGGGTCGCACTCGGCAATGAAATCGTCAGCCTGTCGGCGCATAGCCAATGTTCGGCTTGGAATATCATTCGTCACTCTTTGCTCGGTTCAATCATTCCCCAATCGTTGAAGACGTTATATTGGTTCGCGCGGCGAGCGAGTGACAGGGGCCCTGGTACATCAAGAATTGTGAATGCGGATTTCGCCCGTGGATTGGGTATTGACCCGCGTGCTCCGGTATCGGGGTCGAGGCAGAAACAAACCGGGACTGACGCCAGAAACAGCCACTATCGTAGTCTTACATCAGGCCTAATACCATTTGCTCTCGAAGTTGCGGATCGGGCTGCAGCGGTGTCTTCGGTCGAACCTCGCTATCCATTCCTTGATCGGCGACTGGTGGAGTTCTGCCTTGCGCTTCCTCTAGAACAAAAACTCAAGAAGGGATGGACCCGCGTAGTGATGCGCCGCGCCCTCAAGGACACACTTCCGCACGAGGTGTGCTGGCGTGGGACCAAGTCCGACCTTAGCCCGAATTTCGCACGAGCGCTCCTCAGGTTCGACAAAGAACTGTTGGATCAAGAGATTGGCGACGCGGCGAACCGAGTCTGGCGATACGCCGACATGAAGTTCGTGCGGGAGGCGTTTCAGCGCTGTCTCGCGACGCCTTCAAACAACGATGCTTTGGTGGTTTGGAAGGTGATCACGCTGGCATTGTGGCTGGAACGCATTCAATCCTGTTGACAATGTGCAGGAGTGACATCTATACCCATTGAGTCGCGTTCTGCAGCGCAGTGGAATCGAGGCTGACCTCGGGATTGCTGGGCACGATGGACTTGTCCCAAACCATTTGCGATGGTGAGGTATGAACGACCGTCCTGAAGGTCGTCCCAGAGGCTGGAAGAAATACCAGAGGCCCGAGCTTGAGATCCTTGGCTCGGTTCAGGAATTCACACACCTCATCGGAACATCCAGCAACGACGGTCTCACCGGAACTCACATCTTAGGCGGCGCGAAGACCCGGAAACCTCTCCCCAACAGAAGGCGGGCATGAAGCTCTATCAGGCCTATGGCCTTAGCATCCGTTCGCCACTTGAGTTGCCGGAACTGCGTCCAGGTCAGAGGGCTGTAGATGTGATCGTGCGACGTAAGAATGCAAATCGATCAGGCTATCCTCAGAGAGACAAAATCCGTTGGCTTGGCCGACATCAGAACAGCATTAGTCTCTCCTGTCCAGGCGTGGGCCGTTTTGTCGTCAGGAAAACGTCCATCACTATTCGACCCGAACCTGGTGTCGGAGAGGCACTCCTTCGACTGCACCTTCTTGGGCCCGCTATGGGCGTCCTCTTGCATCTTAGAAAAGCGTTGGTTCTGCACGCGAGCGCTATTGAAATCAACGGTCAAGCAGTTGTGATAGCCGGCGAATCCGGTTGTGGAAAATCGAGTCTTTCGTCCGCACTCTACGCGCGCGGTTACGCTGCGCTTGCAGACGATCTAGTCAGGCTTGATAACAGCGGCGGTCATTGGAGGGCTTTCCCGGCGTTCCCACATTACAAACTCTGGCCCGACGCCTTGCGTGCTCTCGGACGTCGATCCGCTGAAATGGCCAGAATTCACCCTCGCTCCGCAAAACGAGTACTTCCCTCGATCCAACGATTTGCGACGAAACCCGTACCGATCCGCTGCATCTACATTCTGCGCATAGGTAGGTCTCTAACAGTGGAGCGTCTTCCTCCAATGCAGGCTTTCGTTGATGTAATGAGGCAAGCGTATTGCCGGTCCGTAGTTGGCCTGACAGGACCAATCTCGCATTTCTTCCAGTGCACACAACTTGCACAAGGTGTTCCTGTGCGGCGATTAAGTCGAACAGAAAATCTTTTGTCGCTCGGCGACCTGGCGGATTTGGTCGAGCGGGATCTATTGTCTCAGGAGCCGCCACTGTTATGAAATCAAGTGCGTACCGGGACCGAGAGGTGCTGTCGTCCGACCGGTTCGGAAGTGGCGCGAGGTTGAGATCAAACAGGCGTCGCGACTTGTTAGGCTTTCGCTCAACTGGTTTGAGCCATCGTCTGGGCCACGAACAAGAGAATCCTCTGATTCTTTTTGCCCCAGGCTATGTCATCGCTTGCCTTGCGCTTGGGCCGCCACTTCGTCCAGTTTCACCGATCAGTCCGGAATCGGAACTAGCTGATCGGCCGCGGAGAGGTGATGAGTAATTCGGCCAGCAACTTCGCGCCGTGCTGCCAGTGAGGACTGGTCCCCAGTTTGGCGACGAAGTCCGCACCAGCTTTACCGCTACCCTCGTTTACTACCCCGCTTAGTTCGACGCTTCTGTCCTAGAGCGTTTGGCACAAGGCAAGCTCGTGGATGCCATTCTGCCAGGCGGCTTGTTGCCGGTGAGCAAATCGACACTCCTACAGTAGCTGAAGCGAAAGTATGCAGCGGGCGCTGTGCTCCGAGGCGGAATTGGACCCAAAAGGACCCGGTTTTTTTTCGGGTTTGTTTGTAAGTCATGGAAATATGGCGGGGACGACGAGACTCGAACTCGCGACCTCTGCCGTGACAGGGCAGCGTTCTAACCAACTGAACTACGTCCCCTTCAATAACTTACAGAAACACCGTTTTGGCTGGTGTCTGTAGTGGTGTCAATTCGCAATTCTTGTCACCGTGCCACTCCGTTGTCGAATTACGAATTTTACGAATTATAGCCGGTGAGGCGCTCGACTGCAACGAGCTTATGCTCGGGCGCGAGATGCGCGTAGCGCATGGTCATCTGGATTTTCTTGTGACCCATGAGCCTCGCAGCGTCAGTCAGATTTGGGAATTAGTGCACCTTCTGCGCCATCACTCTTATCTTGTCGAAGTTCACAAATGTTGACACTTAGCGAACATACTTTATGAAGATCAATTTCAAGTTGCTGCTTACCCGTCAAGACGAGATGCCAAAATTACCATCCAGTGAGGCATTCCCGGCAGAGATAAGACGGATGTTGAGATCGTAAAGGTGGCTGGTCCAGTATCCGGTTCCAAGTGCTTGATTAGTTCTATAAAGGGAGAAGTCAAGAAAAAACACTTCTGCGCTGGCTGAAAGTTTTCTTGCTTCTCAGCCCCCTTGGATGAGCAGGATCTGTTCTGACGCCCCGCACCATGTGCTCGGTTGCTGGACTCTGGGGCCCAGCAATGTGGGGTTCTTCTCTCAGCGATTTTCATCGCCTATTCGCAACGAAGCCGATCTGTTCCGAAACCAACAAAGCAGAACGTTGGTCGTTGGGTGTCAACCATGGTTCTATCCGGGACTCGTGGCCCATAGCTTTTTCTGGTTATCCGAGAGGGCCTAGGGTCGAATGTGAGACTCGGTGTCCGAGACACACAAGGCCTAACTAACCAGCTGAGACTCTCTCTCGAACCAGAGTGTCTCGAGAACCTGCCGGCCACCGCCAGAGAAGATCCCCGGGATGGAGCGGAAGCACTCAGAGACACTCAAGCTGTTTGTGGTTTCAGATGTTGGGCGTCGAAGCACACTCCTCTCTTCCACACCATCAACACGATGGTGGCAATCTTCCTGGCCAAGGTCAGGCGTGCCATCTCCGGCCGGATGCCCTTGTCCAGCAAAGCGGTGTAGAACTCCTGAAACGGACCGGGTTTGCCCGAAGCCACGATCGCTGCGCCCTTAAACAGATTCTTCAGATCGTGATTGCAGTTTCGGTTCAGTCCGCGAATGGAGATCTGTTTCTTCACTCGTTGCAACTGCCCGTTGACACTCCGGTGATCGGCGCTACTGTGTGTCTCGATGCCCAATCCGCTGTAGGTCCATAGCTGCCTCTTGGTCCGGAAACGGTGTGGGGTCTGCAGAATGCCCAGCAGTACGGCGGACCGGATCGGACCGATCGAGGGAATCTGGCGGAGCCGTTTCCAGGCCTTGTGCTTCTTGCACTCCGCGAGCAGTTCCCGCCGCACGTCCTGGCGCAAGATCCGTAGCGCATCCAGTTGTTGGTAGTAAAACTCCGCCCGCCGGCGCACTCCCGGCTCGGTGATCTTCCCCATCCACTCGGCACGATGGCGCCGTGCATAGACCTGCTTGCCGCTACAAGGAATCGCCCAACTGCGATAAATGGCCTTCACCCGGGACATGACCCGTCCCAGATCTTTGGTGATGGTCAGATAACTGCGCACCAGTTCCTTCAGGCTTCGCAGGCCATGTTCACCGTGATAGACCGAACTGAGATGATTGAGCCGCAGCAGCTCGGCCAGCCGGCGCGCGTCGATCTTGTCACTCTGGTTGCCTTCCCTCAGGGAGGCATTCTTTCGCGGATCGCACACCACCAATTTCATGACGTGCGGTTTCAGCAGGTCGTACAACCAGGCCGCCCAGGTTCCTTCTTCAAACGTGACCTGCAAGTCTCCGCGTAGCCCATCGATCAACTGCAGAATCATGCTCGCTTTCGTTTCGATCACGCATTCCATCACCATCTTTCCTGCATCATTCCTCACCGCAATCGAAATGCTTTCCTTGTGCACATCCATGCCGATATATTTGGTGCTAGTCATAAAAGGGTGCTCCTTTCTGGAGAGGTTCGAGCCGAACACTCAAAACCTACTCCAAAAGGGGCGCCCTTTATATTGCGTCGGATTTCCGGAGATGTGGGTACTGGGAGCGACTTGTCCGGTTTGGGTTAATCAGGACCTATCTTTTCCTTACTTGTGTTGCGGTTTGAAAATAGCGCGAGCAGCATTCCTGTGACCCAAAGAAAATAGCCTTCACGCGGGAGCAGATGCTCGTCGTGAAAGACGATCCAACAAAAGGGAAAGAGCGGCAAAATCGCTACTCGCAATACTTTCCTGACGCTGTCCACGCGTCCACTGAGCGCAAGGGCGATGAAGACGAGGAAAAGGATGTTGATGAGTCCACTCACCGCAAGCGAAAACAACTCAAGCCGCGCGGGAATCCAAGACATCCCGTCTAGAACCCACTTGATGAGCTCCCAAGAGTAAAGAAGCGTCGTCCATGCACAGTCATAGCCGAGCGCGGGGCCGCCCGCACTCGTGCGGATGCCTGCGACGGCCACGAGCAGAAAACTGAGTATATAAATCAGTACGCCGATCCAAAACTGCCTGGCGTGGCGAAGTTGCAGAAAATGCCTCCAGCACACATTCTATTAGCGCATCAAGAGAAGGTCCCTGGAAATAGCCAATCCGTGTTCAATCGGTTTCGCTAAGTCCTGATAAGTCGGGTTAGTCAGGACTTAGGTCCGACATACCCGGCCCCCAATAAATTCTTTCGCCACCCTGTCGTCTTTTGCCCGCCGTTTCCGATTACAGTGATAGGAAGTCTGCGTCCCTTGGCTTCTAGATTTCTCTCTAGAGGAGAAACGAAACAGGAGGACAGCATGAATACTGAGTCTGCGAGCCGAACAGGCCCGCGCTCCCTAGTCGCCGATGACCATGCCATGTCCGCTGAAGCATCGTGGGGACTTTCCTGTCGGTCGAGAACGCTCGTAATCTTGGGAATTGTGACTATTGTACTTCTTGCTGGGTGCGGAGGCGGGGGGAGTCAGAACCCGCCAGTCACTCCAACGATTACCACAATCTCGCCGAACAGTAGCGTTGCTGGTGGCGGGGCTTTCACACTCATTATCAATGGGACCAATTTCGCCGCATCTTCGGTGGTCAACTTCGCCGGGTCGGCTCCCGTCACCACGTTTGTCAACTCCACGCAATTGACTGCGGCCATCCCTGCCTCCAGCATCGCCTCAGCCGCCACGCTGGCCGTGACAGTGACCAACCCCGCGCCCGGCGGTGGCACCTCCAATCCGGTGAACTTCACCATCACCAGCGGCGGCCCTAGCTCCGTCCCGACGATCAATTCTTTCTATCCAAGCTGCGCCCCCGCAGGAGAACAGTTCGTTGATTCAGTAGACAATCAGTTGATGGTAAGTGGGCTAAATTTTGTGGCCAGTTCAGTCGTGCGGTGGAACGGCACCGACCAGCCGACCACTCTTGATAGCAATAGCGGAGGCGATATAGTTACTGCTCAGATTTCGGCGAGTGACATTGCGGCAGCAGGGACAGCCGCGGTCACAGTCTTCAATCCTCCACCCGGCGGTGGTAGCTCAAACTCCTTGACCTTCACCATAACGCCAGGAGGAGTTTATCCGCAGTCAATCGCAGTGGACTCTGCCGGAAAGTTCGCCTATGTGGCGAATGAGGGCTGCAATGGCGGCGTGGTTGGCTACGTGTCCATGTATACGATCAACCCCACCACCGGTGCCCTAGCGTCCATAGGACCACCCGTGTCCTCTCTAGATTACGACGCCGTATCGGTGACCGTAGATCCGTTTGGCAAGTTCGTCTACGTGGCAAATGGGGGGGATGGCTTTACCAGTGATGGCAGCGTCGCGATGTACACGATCAACGCCACGACCGGGGCCTTAA
>Ga0210394_10005025_pt1 | contig 15032 bp, 9 predicted proteins | sample IncBWC12MmetaG_FD_160121 | JGI IMG/M metagenome (GOLD analysis project Ga0210394, IMG submission 160121) | Forest soil microbial communities from Barre Woods Harvard Forest LTER site, Petersham, Massachusetts, United States - Inc-BW-C-12-M | ecosystem: Environmental > Terrestrial > Soil >... | reverse complement strand
CGATTCTGGCTGTCGGCTCAGGCAAAGTCACCGCCACGTGCACTGGAGACTCCACGATCGCCACGAGTTCGGCCTCCATAACCCAGACCGTCGAGCCATCGCGTGGAGTGATCAATCTGCCACATCGCCTTCCCGCGTTTCCCGCGTTTTCCAGTGTCGCGGGAGGTGACTTGGTATAGACTTCCCAGTTCAACTTGAGGACGACCCGGTTCCCCCCATTTCGTTCTCGAGTCGTGATCACTCTCGCGCAGTCCTCAGGACGGAATGGACAACACGCTCGCTCTCACCAAGGCCGCGAGTTCAGGCGGGCCCAGGCTCTCGGCCCCGGCTGTCCTTGGGGTCGTCGTTCTCGCTCTTCTTACCATCCTGCTTACCTGGCGCGCCAGCATTCTCGAAACCGCGCTGCAACGCCAGAGCGAGCAGCCCGAACTCGTCGACAAGCCTGCTCCCGATTTTTCAGCCTTGACGCTCGACGGCCGCACTGTTTCCCTGGCAGATTTCCGCGGACAAAAGAAAGTCGTGGTCAGCTTCTGGGCCAGTTGGTGCGGCCCGTGCCGGCTGGAGATGCCTTCTCTTATCCAGTTCTACAAAACCAACCATCGCGACGCCAGCGACTTCGAGATTCTCGCCGTAAGCATTGATGAAGATCCCAAGGCTGCCGCAGACTTCGCCACGGCCATGAAGCTCAATTTCCCCATACTCGTCGACCCCGATCAGAAAATCGCGAATGCCTACCAGGTGGAGGGAATTCCCACGATGTTCGTGATCGACAAAGACGGAAAGGTTATCTACGGCCGCGCCGGCTACGACGCGACCATGACATTTCAACTCGCCTCCGAGCTCGGGATCAAGGACAACAAGAACGCGGAAGGAAGCCGCTGATGGCGAAACCAGCCATTGAATTCGCCGGGATCAACAAGGTCTACCAGCGGCGCTTTGGTGGAGTTCAGGTCGCGGCCCTGTCCAATATTTCGTTCGAGGTGGCGCGCGGCGAAGTCTGCGCGTTTCTCGGGCCCAATGGGGCAGGGAAGACCACGAGCATGAATATCCTCATGGGATTCATTTATGCCAGCTCGGGACGAAGCCGCGTCCTCGGTTACGAGCCAGGCGATGTGCGCGCCAAAGAGCGCATCGGATTTCTGCCGGAAAACTTCGCCTTCTACCGCTATCTCAACGCAGAAAAACTGCTGCAATTTCATCTTCGCCTGAGTGGCCGCCAGTTGGCGGATCCGGCGGCATTGATTGCCAGCCTGTTGGCGAAGGTCAAGCTCGACACATATAAAGGATTGAAGATCGGAAAATACTCGCGCGGCATGGTGCAGCGCCTGGGTATTGCCCAGGCCCTCCTCGGAGATCCGGAACTCCTCGTGCTCGATGAGCCCACGTCAGGCCTCGATCCCGCAGGGCGCAAAGAAGTGCGCGACCTGATCCTCGCCCTCAAAGCCGAGGGCAAGACGATCTTTCTCAGTTCTCACATCCTCTCTGAAGTCGAGCAGATTTGCGATCGCGTGATCATCATCGACCGCGGCCACATGGTTCGCGCCGGCACCATGCAAGAAATGCTCGCCGAAGACAACCGCGTCGAAATTATCGTCGACCAGTTGCCCGAAGCATTGGAGCAAGCCGTCAAGGAGCAGGGAGCATCGCTCGAGCGGGAGGCGCACCGCGTTCGCATCGCCGTGGATGTCGCGCACAAGCGCGCCCTGGCAGAAATGTTGTGGGCCTCCGGTTGCGACGTAGTCAGCCTCACGCCCATGAAGAGTTCGCTCGAAGATACGTTCCTTAAGCTCGTCGCAGAAGGAGGCGCGCCGTGAACATCTCCACCGCGGCCATTCGGACCATCGCGCTCAGCACCTTTGGCAGCTTTCTGCGCAACAAGGTGATCCTGCTGTTCGGCAGTTTGTTCCTTTGCATCGTTCTGCTCATGATGACTCCGCTGCTCGCCTATAAGGCAATGACCAACCCCGCCAACGCTCAGCAGATGCAAGGACTCATTCTGAATGAGGTGGCAGCAGTCATCTCGATGGTAAGCGCTTTCGGCAGCCTGCTGGCCGCATGGGCCGCCGCCGATTCCGTAGCCGGAGAAATGAAATCCGGAACAATTCTCGCCGTCATGGCCCGCCCGCTGCGCCGCTGGGAGTTCCTTGCCGGAAAATATCTAGGCGTGCTCATGCTCATGGCTGTCTATGTGGTTGCCATGCTAGGCGTCACGTTTCTTCTGGCCTGGCTGGGTGGCCAGAGCTTTCATGCTTCGCTGTGGACGCTGATCGTTTATCCTCTCGTGCGCTACGCCGTCTGGGCCTCGATCGCGATGTTGCTGGTCACGATGCTGCACCCGATTCTGGTCATGGGCGTGGTCGTAATTGCAATGACGCTGATCACAGTGTTTGCCTCGGCGTCCCGCCACATTCCGGCCTGGTTGCGGCTCCCGGTGCACCTTACGCTTCCTCTGACCGGCTTGCTTTCCGAAGAGCGCTTCCTGGTCATCACCAAGGCCTCCTTGAAGCCCTTTCCCTGGACCAGTCACCTGACTATCCTGGCCTACGGTCTCGACTACGCGCTGCTATGTTTTCTCCTCGCCGTCTTTGTCTTTCAGCGCCGCAGCCTGGCGCGCGACTAGGGACCATCGCCTTTGGGATATAATCTCGCCCACTTATGCCCTTGACCTCTGGCACGAAACTGGGTCCTTACGAAATTCAATCGCCAATCGGTGCTGGCGGAATGGGCGAAGTCTACCGCGCCCGCGACAGCCGTCTCAACCGCGATGTCGCCCTCAAGATTCTCCCCTCTTCCTTCTCCACCGATGCCGAACGCCTGCAGCGCTTCGCCCAGGAATCCCGCGCCGCCGCCGCGCTCAACCACCCCAACATTCTTTCCATCTACGACATCGGCGAAGCCCAGGGCGCGCCTTACGTCGTCTCCGAACTGCTCGAAGGCGAGACCCTTCGCGACCGCTTGCAGAATGGCCCGCTTTCCTCGCGTAAAGCCATCGACTACGCGCAGCAGATTGCTCGCGGTCTGGCCGCGGCCCACGAGAAGGGCATCGTCCATCGCGACCTCAAGCCCGAGAATCTTTTCATCACCCATGACGGCCGAGTAAAGATCCTGGATTTCGGCCTCGCCAAGCTCACCCGGCCCGAAGCCGACACCGCCGGTGACGCCCCCACGCAGCAAGTAGGCACCGAAGCGGGCACGGTGATGGGCACCGTCGGCTACATGTCACCCGAACAGGTTCGCGGCAAGTCTTCCGACTGGCGGTCCGATATTTTTTCTTTCGGCGCGGTTCTCTATGAAATGCTTTCGGGCAAGCGCGCCTTTCGCGGCGAGTCCGCCGTCGAGACTATGAGCGCCATCCTCAAAGAGGATCCTCCCGACCTCGCCGAGACGAACCGCAACGTCTCGCCTGCACTGGAACGCATTGTTCGCCACTGCCTCGAGAAGAATCCCGCCGAGCGTTTTCAGTCCGCGCGCGATGTGACTTTCAATCTCGAAGCCCTCACCGACATTTCCACTTCCACTCGCGGAGGCGTTCGCGCTCTCCCGGAAGAGAAGTCTGCCCGCCGCTGGGGCCTTCCGCTGGTCGGTGCGTTCTTGCTGCTTGCGTCATGGGCGGGTCTGTATCTTTTCGCGCGCCGTGGAACTGCACCGTCGAGTCCCACCTTCCACGAAGTCACCTTCCGCAACGGAATCATCTGGGACGCTCGCTTTGCCCCCGACGGCCAGACCATCATCTACGGCGCCGCCTGGGACGGCGCGCCGCAGGAAATTTTCTCGACGCGCTATGACAGTTCCGATTCGAGGTCCGTCGGCCTGCCGTCCGCGCAGATTCTTGCGATCTCCTCCAAAGGGGAGATGGCCATCTCCCTGCATCCCGTCAACGCTACTCCCTTTACGCAGGCGGGTACTCTGGCGCGCGTTCCTCTCGCGGGCGGAGCCCCACGCGAGATCATCGAAAATGTTCTTTGGGCAGACTGGACGCCCGATGGCCAATCTCTAGCAGTGATCCGTTCCACCTCGTCCGGACGCACTCATTTGGAATTCCCCGCTGGCACTGTGCTCTATGAGCCCAAGGGATGGGTCAGCCATGTGCGCTTTTCTCCGGGCGGCGATTTCATCGCCATCGGCGACCATGTTGGCGGCGGCGACGATGGCCGCGTCGTTATCCTTGACTCGCGGGGCAATCGCAAGGCCAGCTCTTCCTTCTATTCCAGCGTCGAGGGCGTGGCCTGGGCTCCCGCAGGCCACGAGGTGTGGTTCTCCGCCGTTCCGGCCGGCTCCGCGCGCTCCATCTATGCGTTGGATCTCTCCGGCAAAGAGCGTCTCATCTACCGTTCGCCCGGCGGTCTCACGATTCACGATATCAGCCGTACCGGCCTCGTTCTGCTGACCGCAGACAAGGCTCGCCTCGGTATCTCCGCTCTTCCTCCAGGCGAGACCCGCGAACGCAGCCTCTCCTGGTTTGACTGGTCTCTGCTCGCCGACATGTCGCCGGACGGTAAGACCATCCTGTTCTCCGAGACCGGAGAAGCCGCTGCCGGGAACTACAGCATCTACCTCCGGAAGACCGATGGCTCACCGGCCGTCCGCCTCGGCGACGGTGGCTTCGGCGCTCTTTCTCCCGACGGGAAGTGGGTTGTCGCCGCGGTGGGTTCGCCCGCCAAATTGGTTCTCCTTCCCACCGGAGTCGGCGAGCCGAGGCAACTCACCGACAACGAGGTCGACCACTTCAATTGTGCCTGGATGCCCGACAGCAAATCGATCATCTATGGTTCTGCCGAATCTGGCCACGCTCCGCGCAACTACCTTCTCGATATCCAAGGCGGCGCCCCGCGCGCGTTGACGCCCGAAAACACCTTCGGGAGTCTGATCTCGCCCGACGGCAAATTCCTCCTCGCGATGGATGGCAAGCGAGAACGCTGGCTCTATCCAATCGCGGGCGGAGACCCTCAAAAATTCAGCGTCGTCCCGAATGCCAACGAGCGCACCATGGCATTTTCCCCCGACGGCAAGAGCGTCTTTCTCCGTACCATGACCGTTCCCGTGCAGATTACCCGCGTCGACATCGCGACCGGAAAACGCGAGCTCTGGAAAGAAATTGTCCCCGCAGACCCCGCCGGCGCGCAAAGCATTCCCAGCGTCCGCTTCAGCGCCGACGGCAAATCCTACGCCTACTCCGTCGGCCGCATCCTCTCCGATCTGTACGTAGTTGACGGCTTGAAGTGACAGCGCTCGTGATCTCGCTGACATTCACCAACACCCTGGCTGGCCCGTCCTTCGCGCCGTGTGCAGGTCGGGAGTCCCGACCCGTTGACCTTCGGCAATTGTGGAGTATAGTTCGGGGCGTCAGGAATCGAGTCCTGCGCACAAATGAGCGAAGGCATCCAACAAGGCAGCCCGGATCAGACTAGCGGTTGCAGCGAAGGCTCCCCGGCAAAGCTGCGCCGCCGCCTCGCTGGGGATGTAGACAACATCGTTCTGATGGCTCTCCGTAAGGAACCGAACCGGCGTTATGCCTCAGTCGAGCAATTCGCTGAGGATATTAACCGCCACCTAGAAGGCTTGCCGGTGTTGGCCGTAAAAGGGTCCGCCGCTTACCGTGCAAGTAAGTTCGTCCGGAGACATCGGGCTAGTTTGGCAGCGAGCGCGGTCGTCGCAATCGCTCTGGGAGTAGGGGTGGTGGCCACCCTCCGCGAGGCCGGCATCGCACGCCGCCAAGCTGAGATTGCAACCCTAGAGCGCGCGAAAGCGGAAAAGCGATTCGGTGACGTCCGTGAGTTGGCGAACTCGCTCATCTTCGAAATCCACGATTCGATTCAAGGCCTTCCCGGCGCCACTCCTTCGCGCAAGCTCCTGCTCGATCGCGCCGTACAGTATCTCGACAAGTTGTCGCAGGATGCCACCGGTGACGTGGCCCTTCAACGTGAGCTGGGTTGGGCTTATCAGCGATTGGCTACGGTGCAGGGCGACACTACGCAATCGAATCTCGGACAGGTGAGTGCAGCCGAGGTTAGCAACCGAAAGGCAATGGCGCTGTTTGAGGCAGTGGCGAAGGCAAACCCTGACAACCTAACCGACCAGCTCAATCTCGCCATGGTCTATCGCTGGCGTGCTTTCCTCGATATCTACGAAACGGTCGGCCGCGCCGAGATCGACCGGGCTCTCGCCGTCACCGAACCCCTGGTGCGCTCCCATTCTAATAACGTGGACCTCAAGAACGAGCGCGCTTACGAATACTTGATACTGGCCAGTATTCAGGACGCTGTAGGAGACCGCTTGCTGGCGATCGATTCGTTCCGAAAGGTCTTTGACCTTCGCCAAGAAATACTCCAGGAAAATCCTTCCTATCCCGGCATTCGTCAGGGCATAGCCAAGGTCACAGTCCTGCTGGCGCATGAAATGGGGCGCTTCGGATCAAGGGACGAAGCGCTTCGCCTGATGAACACCGGCATCGCTGAGTTTCAGGACTTGGTAAAGGCGACAGCCGGAGACCCCGGGATGATCCGGGAACTGAGCGCTGCCGAGAGTCGACGCGGGGATGTGGAACTGATGCAGGGCGACATTGCCAGCGCCCGCGACGATTTCAACAACTCGCGACGGCGGATCGAGCGTCTCGCCAGGCTCGATCCCGAGAACAAGATGTTGCAGTCCGACCTCTGGGTGGTTCAGTTCGAAGATGGGCGAGCGCTGGCTGTTGCCGGTCGCAACGCTGAGGCTCTGCCGGTTCTCGAAGGGGCGTTTGGGGGCTACAAGTCTCTTCACTTGGAAGCTGATGTCGGGCCTGGTCCTCCAGCCATGCAGGCGTGGATCGGAGAAGCGCAGCAGGGAACCCACAACTTCGCCCAGGCATTGAAGAACTACGAAGCAGCCGCCGCCGGCTTGGCTGAGGATCAAGCAAATTTCGATGATGCGCGCTGTGACCTGGCCATGGTTGAGGCGAAGATTGGCGACGCCCTGCTCAAAATGGATCGGGAGCAGGAAGCTGCGGCGCACTATGCGAAAGCGCTTGAGACGGCCAGACTATCTGTCTCGGTCGAGCACAATGATGTTCCAGCGCTGTACGCCGCGGCCGAGGCGTATGCCGGAGTCGGCAACCTCGCTTCGTTACAGGCGCGCAAGACGACCAAGATTACAGCTCGATACAAACTCTGGAACGATGCTTGTGTGTCGTATGAAAAGAGTCTGAGCACCTGGACGCAGATTTCGAATCCGTCCCGAGTCAGCGGGAATGGCTATTTGGCTAGCGATCCCAAAACGATCGCGCTTCGATTGGCAGACTGCAAAGCTCACTTGTATCGCCCGTAGCGCACATCAGCGCACATCCCCCTCCGTTGACTTTGGTTCCCCCGAACCCTAAGATGGCTCACCTGAAATTTGGGGATCGACGTTGCGGGCAGCGCCACTGCGAACAAGATGATCGGCCAAACCATCTCTCACTACAGGGTGATCGAGAAGCTCGGCGGTGGCGGGATGGGTGTCGTCTATAAGGCCGAAGACACCCGTCTACGCCGCTTCGTGGCCCTGAAGTTCCTTCCCGAAGATGTGACCCGCGACCCTGCCGCGCTGAGCCGCTTCCGCCGCGAAGCTCAGGCCGCATCGGCGTTGAATCATCCCAACATCTGCACGATTTACGACATCGGCGAGGAGGGCGACCAGGCCTTCATCGTCATGGAATATCTGGAAGGCGAAACCCTGAAGCACCTGATCGGCGCCCGCCCGCTTGAGACCGAAAAATTATTGGCCATTGGGATCGACGTCGCCGACGCGCTGGATGCGGCGCATGCCAAAGGCATCGTGCACCGCGACATCAAGCCGGCAAATATTTTCGTCACCCAGCGTGGCACGGCCAAGATTCTCGACTTCGGACTCGCCAAGGTGACGCAGGAGTCGAATCGGGCGCTCGATCCCACCGAAGCGACCAAGACCGAAGGCACGAGCGCGCAGCATTTGACCAGCCCGGGCTCGGCGCTAGGCACGGTAGCCTATATGTCTCCCGAACAGGTGCGGGGCAAGCCGCTCGATGCCCGCACCGATCTGTTCTCCTTCGGCATCGTCCTCTACGAAATGGCGACGGGAGTGATTCCATTTCGCGGCGAGACTTCTGGAGTCATTTTCGACGAGATCCTGAACCGCACACCCGCGGCCCCGGTGCGTCTCAATCCCAGGCTTCCCGCCAAGCTCGAAGACATCATCAACCGCGCGCTCGAGAAAGATCGCGATCTGCGCTACCAGCATGCCGTTGATATCAAGTCAGAGTTGATGCGCCTGAAGCGCGATTTGGATTCGGGGCGCAGCTCCTCCGTGACTCCGGCGCAGGAGGCCGCGCAGAGTGGCAGTGCGTTCCCGCTCGAGGCCCAGTCTGCAACCGCACAGAGAACCAGCGGTTCGGCTCGCGCGGTGACGTCGCCTTCGTCGGGCAGTGCGCAGGTCGCCGCCGATACTTCGCCGGCTCGCTCCTCGTTCAAGTGGATGGTTCCGGCCGTGGTCGTATTCGTGCTGGCCGTGATTGGCCTCGCCTCCTACGTGCGCAAGCACCAGGCCGTGCAACTCACCGACAAAGACCAGCTGATCCTTGCCGACTTCACCAATCAAACGGGCGACGCCGTCTTCGATTCCACACTGAAAGAAGCGCTCGCCATTCAACTCGAGCAGTCCCCGTTGCTGCAACTGGTCAGCGATTCGGAACTGCACAGCAATCTTCAGTACCTGGGCCAGGCCCGCGAACAGAAGATCACGCCGGAGCTGGCGCAGCAACTGGGCCAGCGCCTCGGCGTGAAGGCGTATCTCGCTGGCACAATCGCCAACCTGGGAACGTCGTACGTGATCTCGATCAACGCTGTGAACTGTGCCACGGGCGAAGTCTTCGCGCGCGAGCAGGAAACCGCGCCCGACAAAACCGCTGTCCTGCAGGCGGTCTCGAAAGCCGCCACTGCGATCCGGGCCCGCCTGGGGGAGTCGATGGCCTCGATCCAAAAGCTCACCACTCCCTACACCAACGTGACTACCGCCAGTCTGCAGGCATTCCACGCATTTTCGCTGGGCGAGGACGAGCATCGAATGGGCAGGGATTTCCAGGCGCTTTCGTTTTACGCGGAAGCCGTCCAACTCGATCCAAACTTTGCCATGGCCTACGCCCGCCTCGGTGTCACCTACTCGACCCAGGGTGCGATTGCCAAGGCGCAGGAGTGCATGAAGAAAGCCTACGATCTGCGTGAGCACGTGACCGAGCGCGAGCGCATGTACATCGAGGCCCAATCCGCGAACTTCCAGTACGACCTGCCCAAGGCGTTAGAGTCCTACAAGCTGTTCGCCGCAACCTATCCCCGGGATGCCGCGGCGTGGAACAACCTGGCCATTGTGTATTCCAATTTGGGTGATTTGGAGCAGGCCGCGGCCGGCTTCGAAAAAACCTGGGAGATCGCCAAGTGGGATAACGTAGCTGCCACGAACAGCGCCAGCACCCTGATTTCCATCGATCGGTTGCAAGAGGGCGAGCGTTACCTGAAAGAGGCGAAGGACCAGGGTGGCGGCGACGACATCAATTACCACGGCACCGCTATGACCGACGAGTTTCTCTCCGGGCGAACCGATTGGGAAAAGCATATGCAATGGGCCGCCAGCCGCCCCGACGGGTTCAATATAGAAGCAACCTCGGCTATGCTCTACCTGTTTTTGGGCAGGATGCACGAGGCCGACCACGCCTGGGAGCACGCGGCGCAAAGGGCCGAGCAGCAACACTTTGTCGATGCCGCGGGTGGCCTTTACGCGGTCAAGGCGCTGCACGATGCCATCGTCTCCAACTGTTCCGCCGCTCGCGAAACCGCGCACCGCGGCTTGGCGCTGGACCATTCCATCGCAACCGTCCCGGACGCCGAGCTTGCTCTGGCGTTATGCGGTGAGAGTGCGACTGCGCTGAAGGCAGTGGAACGGCTGGCCGCAGAATCACCGAACAACACGTTGGTCAACGATATTTATTTGCCCGAAGTAAAAGCGGCCGTCGCACTCGCGCAACACCATCCGGAACAGGTGAGCACAATTCTGAACCCAACCGCACCTTACGTTCTGGTGTCGAAGGCGCCGCAACTTCTGGGACGGGCTTCCTTGGAAACCAAGAACCCGCAGCAGGCGGTCTCCGATTTTGCTCCGGGCCTGCGTTACCGGGGGTTGGCCTTGGGAGAAGCGACGGGAGGGAGTACGCAGTCGCCCGATTACATTTTCTGTCTCCTGGAAACGGCCCGGGCCCAGGCGCAATTCGACAAACCGGCCGCCGCGAAGAGCTACACGCAACTGCTCGACATCTGGAAGAATGCCGACGCAGATTTCATCCCCGCCCAGGAAGCCAAACGCGAACTGGCAGCTCTGACGAACCAAGCAAACTGAAAAGTAGTGCCGCAAAGTGGCGCCACTGTCTCGGTTGCCGTCCGGCAGCCATCCCCGCTCGCCGCCCCATTTGCCTCTCTTGAATGTATTGCGGTGAGCGCTCCGCTTCACCCCATAACTTCCCGTTGTTGTCCTGAATCGGAGCAGGTTGGGGCTAGAGGTTGTAGCCGAAGGAGTCGAAACCGTTGCCCAGTTTGAAAGACTTAGGGCAATCGACTGTGACGCTGCTCAGGGATATTTGTTTTCAAAGCCAGACCGCAACCGCTTCGTCTTCCTCGTTGCGCCTCCAAGGCAACGAGCATCACATCACAGCACTCCCAAGTCCCACTCTCGAGCGTGCCCCGTTTCAAGTTTCGCTTGAGCGCGACTTTTCTGCTGCCGCCCGCATCTTCAGCGTCAGAAAGATTCGAGGCGTTCCCGCTGCCGAACCGTCCATGGAGACTCGATTTCGAGTACACCCGTGGCCCCGTCGCATAGTGTCGGAAGCGGCGGTGGCGCCGCAACAGCCCCTCATGTTCAACGCAGTTTTGGGCGGTATTCCGGGACATTGTGTTTCGATCACCCACGCTTCCGCTCCTCGGTCGCCGCGCGGAAGAATATGGTCTGTCCGACCGCCAGTCGACCGATGCGAGTGACCGCGCCGTAGACTCCCGCGTTGTTCTGGTTCGCGCGAACAACTGCCTTCATCACCTCTGGCGTCGGACTGGCTGAGTCAGGATCAAGGTTCACCATCGAGCAGCGCTCGTCGCGCATCGTGACGATGATCGCGGGGGCGTCATCCCCCTCGCCGAACGAGAGCACACCGCCCAACCACTCGTCCTCCTGGAAGGGAACCGGTCGCAGTAGACGAACCACAACATTCGGGCGAAATCGTCGCACGTCCAGGCTCCGCCCGGCGAGTCGTCCGATCTCGCGCACCGTATCGCTGGCGATCACGGAGATGTTCGCTTCGTCGAAGATGCCATGCTTCCACTGCATCATCTGTACAGGAGCCCCGTACCGGCGTTCGACCTCCGCTGCCAACTCCTCGCCGAAGGTAGGCATCTGTTTGCCATCCGGCGTGCGAATATGAGCAGGAAGGTCCACTTGAGTGCCGTGTGCACGGCGTTGCGGAGCAAACAGGAGCAGGTCGGGGAGCTTGCTTGCTGTTAGCCACGGGAACCCGCTGCGGTCACCCATCCGCCGGAACGCCAGGCGTCTGTCGCCATCCAGGCCGTGCCAGCCCAGGTTGGCGGCCTCGAGTTGCTCGCCGCCCATGGACTTCACGGGATACCGGAAGATCGCCTCGACCTGTGCGATTTCTATGAGCATGCTCGATATCTTCGTCCAGCCAGCACATAGGTTGCTTCGCTCGGCTACCGACAAGAATGTGAGTGCAGGTTGGAAGCCGGTGCGCCACGGAATTACGCACAACCCGGCGGATCGTGGATGTCGGATGTGCCCGTCACATGGTACCATTCCCGCGTGAGTGACTCCGCTTGCGTCCCCCGTGCGATCTCGGCCGTTCCGAGCGCCGTCCCAACCGCTGTCCCAACCGCTGTCCCAACAAAGACGGTCGCTTCGCGGCATTCTGCCCTCGTCCGCGCCACTCACTGGATCACCACCCTCTGCTTCTTTGCCCTGCTCGTCAGCGGAATGGAAATCGTAATCTCTCACCCCCGCTTCTATTGGGGCGAGACCGGAAACGTTCTGACTCCACCATTGTTCAAACTGCCAATCCCGGCCTCGAGGAATCTGGTGCCGACCGGATATGGTTATGTGCTGCCGGACCAGAACGGATGGAGCCGCTACCTCCACTTTCAATCTGCCTGGGTGCTGGTATTCACCGGCCTGCTGTACATACTCTTCAGTTTCTTGGCCGGGCACTTGCGGAAGAACTTGCTCCCGCATGGTAGCGATCTGAAGTGGAGAGCATTCTCGACTTCGATCGCAAGCCATTTACGCTTCCAGCGGCCGGCTGAGGCAGAGGCCTGGTCGTATAACGTACTCCAGCGCCTCAGCTACCTGTTCGTGATCTTCGTACTTTTCCCGTTCGTCATCTGGACCGGCCTGGCGATGTCTCCTGCCTTCGTTTCCGTGTTTCCGGCCACCGTGAATCTGCTCGGCGGCCAGCAGTCCGCGCGCACACTTCACTTCTTCGTCACCCTGGCGCTCGTGCTGTTCCTGCTGGTCCACGTGGGGATGGTTTGGTTCGCCGGATTCAAGAGCCGCATGCGGGCAATGATCACGGGCAGAGCCGCTAAACCTGACGCCGAACCGATGGAGCGCACATGAGCGAATTTTCGCCCCGCGAAGCGTTACCTCGCAAACTGTCACGCCGCAAATTGATCACCAGCGGAATCGCAGCCGCGGCTGGAGTAGCAGGCCTGGGCGTGGCCGCACGCCTTGCGCAAAAGTATGGGTTGATCCCGCCGGATCACGGCGGAATCTACGGACTCGGCGAAACCCTGACCTACGCCTCCCAGCGCCTGCTCACCCGGCACTCATTCGCTCGCGAGTTCTCTCGGAGCCAGATCTCGAAGCCTCCATTCCCCAACGAAATCCCGCCCCTGAATGAAACCTTCAAGCGCCTTCAGGCCGGAGGTTTCGCGGAATGGCGGCTCTCGGTCAACGGAATGGTCGCCCGGCCTGCCTCGTTCTCACTTGCCCAGCTTAAGAGTTACCCCTCCCAGAGCCAGATCACTATGGTGCAGTGTGAAGAGGGTTGGTCCTATATCGCCGAGTGGATCGGCGTGCCCCTCTCCCAAATCCTGCGAGCCGTGGAAGTCCACCCGCAAGCCAAATACGTTGTCTACTTCTCGATCGATCCCGACTGGTGGGATAGCATCGATATGGCCGACGCATTGCATCCGCAGACTTTTCTTACCTATGGAATGAATGGCGATGAACTCCCGGTGGGCAACGGCGGGCCGCTTCGCCTGAGGGTACCCCGCCAGATCGGCTACAAGAACGTAAAATTCATCACCCACTTGACGGTCACCGACAATCTGAAAAGTTTCGGTAAGGGGCTGGGCTCCGCGTCTCCAGAGGGAGGCTATGCCTGGTACGCCGGCATCTGACACGCTCTCGAGGGTGCCCCGTTCAAGCTTCGCTTGAATCGTCCCTACCCGTTCCGGGTGCCCATGACCGGTGAGGTTGTAGTTGCCCCCGATAGCGATCGCTACTTGTTCAAAACCATGATGCCCATGCTTGATGTCGAAATACTGCGCGGTGGAAAACCAATCCTCGGTGAGGTTCAAGCCGGGAGAGCGATTCCACCGGATCGCCAGTCGTTCCCCGTCCTGGGTAGGGTAGCGGCCGAAGCAACAGTGCGTTGATGATGCTGAAGATCGATGTATTGGCGCCAATCCCGAGCGCCAGAGACAAGATTGCCGCTACGGTAAAGCCAGGCCCGGTGGCCAACAAGCGAACGGCATAAGTAAGGTCTTTTGCCAACGTGTTCATGCGCCGCCGGGTCCCCCTTGGAGAAACGAGGATCCCTGGAAATCAGGTCCTCGTATCCCGCGTTTTTCTTCCATGGTGCACCACTGTCGCAATCTACGACGTGGCCTAAATGGCGATTCCCGCCGAGCGGTAAATCTGCATGATGTAGCGCATGTCGCGCAAACCTTCTTCCCCCGGCGATTGCGGCTCCAGCCCGTTTTGAATGCACTGGGAGAAATGGTCGGCTTCGGCCTGAAACTGCGAGGGGTCGCGGGCCGGGTTGAGTTCGTCCAGCTGGGTACCGGCAAAATCAGCTCGCAGCCGCAGTCCTTCGTAGACGAAAGCCGAATCGACTTCGAGCCAGCCTTTCGATCCATGGACGCGATAGAAACCTTCCATATTGGCACCGTAGGTAGTGTTGCAACTGGCTACAATGCCGGAGGGGAACTTCATTGTCCAGGAAACATTCTCCTCCACTTCCTTGAAGCGGCCGTCCTGATCGATGACCGAGGCAGTAGCCGCGATATGCTCCGGTTCCTCGCCGGTCAAATAGCGGCATGCGTTGAGCGCATAAATGCCCACATCAAAGAGCGGCCCTCCGCCGGCGAGTTTCTTGCTGAGCCGCCATTCGCCGGGGGAAATGTTGAAGCCGAAGGTGCTCTCGATGGCCTGCACCTGGCCGAGCGCGCCCTGCCTGATGAGCCGGATTGCTTTCAGATTGGTGGGCTCGTAGTGGCAGCGATAGGCGATCATCAGCTTGACGCGCGCGGCCTTGCAAGCCGCGATCATGGCCTCGGCCTCGGCCATGCTAGTCGACATAGGTTTCTCGCAAAGCACGTGCTTTCCGGCTTTGGCGGCGCGGATCGTGTACTCGGCGTGCATCGAGTTGGGCAGTGCCACATAGACGGCATCGATGGCAGGGTTGTGCGCGATCTCGTTGAAGTTTTCGTAGTTGTAGATGGAGCTTGCCGGAACGCCGTACTCGGCCGCGATCCGCTCGGCTTTGTCGCGATGGCCGCTCACGAGCCCGGTGATCTGCGAGCTGGAAGTGCTGCGCACGGCGGGCATGAAGTGGCCCGCGATGCGGCCGAGGCCGATGATGCAGTAACCGGTCTTCCGAGCAGCGGAGGCTCCGGCATGCAGATTCGGGATAAACCGCGCTGCCAGGCCGAGCGCGCTGAGCTTGGCGAAATCTCTACGGGTCAGATTCATGGCGATTCGATTCACGCGTT
>Ga0210394_10005024_pt1 | contig 15033 bp, 14 predicted proteins | sample IncBWC12MmetaG_FD_160121 | JGI IMG/M metagenome (GOLD analysis project Ga0210394, IMG submission 160121) | Forest soil microbial communities from Barre Woods Harvard Forest LTER site, Petersham, Massachusetts, United States - Inc-BW-C-12-M | ecosystem: Environmental > Terrestrial > Soil >... | reverse complement strand
GCGCCGTCGGGTTCCTCAGCGCGAAATGCCCGCGCGACCGCGAGCGCCGGATAAAGGTGCCCTCCGGTCCCGCCGCCCGCTATCAAAAGGCGCATTGGTCCTCCGTTTAAGTCCGGTTTCTGCATTGGTGCCACGGCGCGCGATGCTCAGCAGCACGCCAACCGCGGCCAGGGTCGTCGCCAGCGCCGTGCCGCCGTAGCTGAAGAAGGGCAGCGGCACCCCGGCGATCGGCAGCGTGTTGGTGACCGTCGCCATGTTGAGCAGCGCTTCGAAAGCGATCCACGTGGTGATCCCCACCGCCAGGACAACGCCAAACCGATCCGGGGCCCGCAGGCCGGCTCGGTAACCGCGGATGGCAAAGCATAGGAAGCCGAGCATCACCAGCGTGTTGCCTGCCAGGCCCGTCTCCTCTCCGATGATGGCGAAGATGAAGTCCGTATGCGCTTCGGGCAGCCAGCCGTACTTCTCGACCGAGTGGCCGATGCCGACGCCGAACAAGCCGCCCGAGCCGAGACCGTACAGGGCCTGGGTCGCTTGAAAGCCCGCTCCCAAAGGGTCGGAGAACGGGTCTTCGAAGGAGACGAGGCGCGCGACTCGATATGACTCGAACACCGTCACTGCGACCAGGCCGAGGCCGAGGATCGCGACGAGCAGGACGATGTGCCGCAGGCGCGCGCCACCTGCCCAGTACGCGCTGATGAAGATGCCGACGATCACGATCGAACTCCCGACATCTTTCTCCAGCACCAAAAGGACCAGCACGCCGGCGAGCATCGCCGCGATCGGCAGGAGACCTTTCTGGAAGGTGCCGACGACCGAGGCGTTGCGATCGATCCAGTGGGCGAGGAACACCGCGAACGCAAGTTTGCCGAGCTCCGACGGTTGGAAGGTGCCGAGCGGACCGGCATCGAACCATCGACGAGCGCCGTTGACGGTCACGCCGATGTGCGGCACCAAAACGAGGAGCATCAGCACCAACACCACGGCGGCGCCCGCGGTGGCCAGGCGGCGGAGCTTGCGGTAGTCGAAGCGGCCGAGGATGAACAGCGCGGCAAACCCGACGAGCATCCACACCGCCTGCCGCTCGGAGTAATACAGCGCGGACTGCTGTTGCGTGTAGGCGTAGGCCATGCTCGCGCTCGTCACCATCACCAGACCGGCCGCACATAAAAGGACTGTCGTCAGGAGGAGGACACGATCGGGCTGGCCCTCCTCGCGAACGCTGGCGCTCATCGAGGCGCTCCGAGCTTGGCGTGCACAGCGGCCTTGAACTGCCGCCCGCGATCTTCGAAGTCCTTGAACATGTCGAAGCTCTTGTAGGCGGGGCTCAGCAGCACGACGCCGCCAGGCCGGACGAGGCTGCGCGCCGTCTCGACCGCCTCATCGAGGTTGGCCGCACGCACGACCTTGCGGTGGTTGTGAAGGGCCTCAGCGAGAGTTCCGGCTGAGGCTCCGAGCAACACCACCGCTTCGACGTTGGCGAGAACATCGGCCAGCCATTCGCCCAGCTCGAAGCCGCTGCCGTAGCCACCGGCGATCAGGACCACCGGCGTGTTCGGGAAAGCACTGAGCGCGACGCGGCCCGCATCCGGGTTGGTGGCCTTTGAGTCGTTGTACCAGCGCACCCCGTCCCATTCGCCCACCAGCTCGAGGCGATGCTCGACGCCTTTGAACGAACGAATGGCATCGTCGATGGCGTCGTCTGAGAGTCCCGCGATCCGCCCCACGGACGCCGCCGCGAGAGCGTTCTCCAAGTTGTGGCGGCCGGGGAGCGGCATCGGTGGGAGCGGCCGGTGCTCGTCGAACCAGACGACGTGCGCTTGGGTGCGCTCAGCGAGTCGGCGCGTCACCGGGTCACGGCCGTTGAGGACCGCGAAATCGTCAGCTCCCGCGAACTCGACGGCGCGCGCTTTCAGGTCGACATAGCGCTCGAACGTGCCATGGCGGTCCAGGTGGTCGGGAGTGATGTTGAGGATCACGCCGATATGCAGGTGCGGCTCCCGCACCGATTCAAGCTGGAAGCTCGAGAGCTCGAGCACCACCCAGTGGCGCGGAGTGATCTCGCCGAGGCGGTCGAGCACCGTGTCGCCGATGTTGCCGCCGACGATCACGGGACGGTCGCCCACCGCCAGCACCTCGCCGGTCAGCGCGGTCGTGGTGGTCTTGCCGTTGGTGCCGGTGACACCGACGATGGTGCCGGGGCACAGGCGCAGGAAGAGGTCGATCTCGCTGGACACCGGAATGCCGCGATCGCGAGCTCGGCGCAGCAGATCCGAATCCCATGGCACGCCCGGGCTTGCGTAGACCACATCGATGCCGTCGAGGACGCCCTCGTCGTAGCCGCCAAAGCGCAGATCGATCCCCGCCGGCAGCTGCGCGATCGTCTCCGCGAGCTCCGATCCGGGCCTGCGGTCGGTCAGCCTGACGCTCTCGTGCTTGCCGGTGAGATGGTTGGCAAGCGCGATCCCGCTGCGGGCCGCCCCGACCACCAGGGCCGTCACGAGGCCAGCCGTGCCACCCCGGCCGCGGCCAGCGCCGAGACCAGCCCCGCGCCCCAGAACGAGAGCGCGATGCGATTCTCAGACCAACCCTGGTGGTGGAACGTGTAGTGGATCGGGGTCATCTTGAAAACTCGGCGTCCGCCGGTAGCTTTGAAATAAGCCACCTGAATGATGACAGACAGCGTCTCGAGCACAAACACCAGACCGACGATTGGCAAGAGGATGAGCATTCCCTGCTGCACCGCCATGGCCGCCAGCGCATAGCCAATCGCCAGCGATCCGACGTCACCCATGAACACTCGCGCGGGGTAGCGGTTGAAGATCAGGAAGCCGACGAGCGCCCCGCACAACGTCATCGCCACGGCTTTCTCGCCCGCGACCGCGCCCGGCAGCAGCAGCACGATAGCCGCGAAAGCGAGAGTCGACAGGCCGCCCGCCAGACCATCCATCCCATCGGTGAGGTTGGCGGCGTTGGCGGTGGCGACAATCGCTGCGACCGCCAGCGGAAAGATCACCCATGGAGTGGTCGGCAGGAAAAGCTGATGCGGCGCGCCCTGTGCCGTCGCCAGCCAAGCGACAGGGATTGCCAGCAGGATCTGGATTGGAAATTTCAGTCGTGCCGGGATCCCGCGGGTGCCGACCTGAAGCTTGCTCCTGTCGTCGGCGAAACCGATGATCCCTCCAGCGATGAGGCCGGCGACCGCTGGCAGCGCTCCCGGATGTCCCGCGATGGTGGCGAGGACACCGCCGACGATGCCTAGGCCCACAAAAAGCATGCCGCCGCCGGTCGGCGTGCCGGCCTTCTTCTGGTGGCTTTCGGGCAGCTCGGTCTGAATGACCTGGCCTGACTTCCACCGGCGCAGGGCACGGATCAGCAGTGGGTAAAGCCCCGCCGACAACCCCAGCGAGACAACGAAGGTGATCGCCGAGAAGATGCTCAACGCGTCAGCTCTTTGACGACTTCGTCAAGGCGGATTCCATGCGATCCCTTGACGAGCACGCGGTCTCCCTCGACCGCGTTGCGCCGAACCCAGAGCACGGCCTCGGCCCGATTGGGGACGACCTCCGCCCCGGCGGCTTCGGCCAGGATGCGAGCTCGTTCGCCATCGATGACGCACAGGGCGTCGAAGACCTTCGCCGCGTGCAGGCCGACCACGCGGTGGGATTCCTCGGCGAGGCCGCCCAGCTCGCGCATCTCGCCCAGCACCGCCAGCAGCCGGCCGGTCCTCGGCCGGTCGCTGACCGCGGCAAATGCCGCGAGCATTGATTCCGGGCTGGCGTTGTAGGCGTCGTCCACCACGATGAAGCCGGCCGGCGCCTTGATCTCCTGGAGTCGATGGTCGACGGCGACCTCCGAAAGCGCTTCGGCGCCCACCTGTAAGGGAACGCCGGCGAAGTCCGCGGCGGCCAGCGCCGCGACCGCATTCAACGCTTGATGACGGCCCTCGAGCTGGAGGCGGACCACGGTGCCCCGGACGGAAAACGTAGAGCCGCCCTCGGAAACAGCCCTGTAGCCCTCGGCTCGGTAGTCGCCCCTGGCAAAGCCAAAGCTCCGAATTCCCGCCGGCGTCATGCCCGAAAGGTCGTCGAAGTACCTGTCGTCGGCGTTCAGCACCGCCAGCCCCGATTCGGGCAAGCCTTTTACGAGCTCGCCTTTGCTCGCCGCCAGCTCGTCCTGCGACTTGAAGAACTCGATGTGCACGATGCCGATATTCGTGATGATGCCGATCGAGGGCTGCGCCAGATCGACGAGCCGGCCGATGTCGCCGGGGCGCTGCAGGCCCATCTCGAGCACCACCGCCGTATGCTCGGCCTCGAGGCGCAGCATAGTAAGAGGAACGCCGGTCTCGGTATTTAGGTTTCCTGTGGTGTGCAGCACGTTGTAGCGGCGGCCGAGCGCCGCGGACACCAGCTCCTTGGTCGAGGTCTTGCCGTTGCTGCCGGTGATGGCTAGGACCAATGGCTGGACACGGTTGGCGGCAAAGCGTGCGAGCGCATAGAGCGCATCCCACGTGTTGGCGACCAGCACCTGGCCGACGCCCGGCACCGACTCCATGCGCCGCTCCACGATGAGCAGTCCGGCGCCATGCGCGATCGCATCGAGCACGAACTCGTGGCCGTCCATCTCGGCCCCCTTGAGCGCGAAGAACACGCCCCCCTCCACGACCTCCCGCGAGTCGGTGTGAAAGGTCTGGAAGGCGTTGCCGACGAACGTGCCGCCGATCTGACCGCCTGCCGTGGCCCCGAGGATCTCCAGGAGAGTGAACCGCATCTGACTAAGTTTGCCTGCGCGCTGCCGAGCGGCCCAGGCGCGGTTTACGAATGGGTCGGGGCGATGTGCCAGTCGGTGACGATGGCCTGGGCGATCTTCTGCCAGATCGGCGCCGCCGTGATGTAGCCGTCGTTGAGGGTCCAGTCGAGATTGCTGCCGGGGGCGTGGGGCTTGCGCACGACGACGATCATCGTGAAACGCGGGTTATTCGCGGGCAGGAAGCCGACGAATGACGCCCACACGTTCAGGGTGTACTTGCCGTTGACCGGGATCTGCGAGGTGCCGGTCTTGCCGGCCTGGTTGAGCTCGAAGCCGGGCACTCGTGACGTAAAGCCCGAACCCTTTTGCACGACGGCCTCCATCATCGCCGTCACCTTCTTGGCGGTGGCGGCGCTCACGACCTGGCGCTGCGGCTGCAGCATCACCGGGTTGATCTTGTTGCCGATCCGCTCCACGACGTGTGGCGGAGCGTACTTGCCGCCGTTGGCGATCACGTTGACCGCCGCCAGCATCTGCACCATGTTGACGTCGATGCCCTGGCCGAACGAGGACGTCGCGTATTGAGAGTCCGACATGGAGGCGGCACTCGGAGGCGGCACGAAGCTCTCCCCGGCGACGTCCACGCCACTCGGCTGGGTCAACCCGAAGCTTTGAAGGTATTTGTAGAAACTCTTGTGCCCTTCGGCCAGCATCGCCTTCATGGCGCCGACGTTGAGCGAGTTTTCCATGACGGTCGTGTAGTTGATGTTTCCCTTGTTGGTGCCATCCCAGTCCGCGATCCGGTAGCCGCCGATGTACAGGGCACCGGGGTCGTCGATGATGGTGCTCGGCTTGATCTTGCCGGCGTCGATGGCCCCCGCCAGCGTCACCACCTTCATCACTGAACCCGGCTCGTACATGTAGCCCAGGACGTTGTCCTTGAACAGCGCGGTGGGCGTGGTGGGGAAATTGTTGGCGTTGTAGCTGGGGTAATCGGCCCACGCAACGATGCCGCCCGTCTTTGAGTCCATGACCAGCACGCTGCCGCTCTCGGCCTTCGCTTTCTTGACGCCTGCGGCCAGGGCCTGCTCGGCAAAGTACTGGACGTTGGCGTCGAGGGAGGTCACCAGGGCGGCGCCGTTCACCGGGTCCTGGTGCACGTGGGTGCCGAGGACGATCTCATTGTTGGCGAGGTCGCGGTAGCTGGAGATATAGCCGGGGGTGCCCGCCAGCACGCTCTGGTAGTTGGCCTCGAGGCCGTACTGACCCTGGCCGTCGTAGCTGACGAAACCGAGCAGGTTCGCGGCCAACGACGAGCTCACCGATGATCCGGGCAGGTACGACCGCTGCTGATCCGGTTCCAATCCGACGCCCGGCAGCTGCATCGCGGTCAAGCGGTCGGCCTTGGCCTTGGAAAAGCGGCGCAGGATGTAGGCGAACTGGCTGTTGGAGGACAGCGTCGCCATCACCGAGTTCCGATCGACGCCAAGCACGGTGGAAAGAGCGGTTGCCACCTGGTCGCGTTCCGCTGCCGGAATCTGGTCGGGCGAGACGAACGCGGAGTAAACGGTCGTGTTGACTACCAGCTGAACCATGTTGCGGTCGTAGATCACCCCGCGCGTGGCCGGCAGCTCGACGAGCTCACGGTATTGTGCCGCGGCGTCCGCAGAGAGCTGGCTGTGGCGCAGGACCTGCCAGTAAGCAAGTCGCGACCACACCACGCCGGACAAGAGCAGGGCGACCCCCAGCATGCAGAGGATCCGCAGCCGCGTTGAAGTGGCGCGTTCGAGACGTCCGGGGGGTCTGAAACCGAAGACCCCTGCCGCCATCAGCGGCCGGCAGCCATGACGTTTTGGGCGCCCACGACCTTGTCGACGACCGCGGCCATCATCCGCTGCCACAAGGGGGTCGAGTCAGAGGGCGCGGCACCGATCGGCGCGGAGAGGTCGATCGCCACCGCCTTCGTGTTCACAAACTTGGTGGGGCTGGTTCGCACCATCCCGCTCTGGGCGGCGGATTGCTGCACGGAGGCCGGCGCGTGCTGGGTGACCTCCTGGTAGCGGAGCTGATCCTGGGCCGCAAGCAGTTGGCCCTGCTGGTTCTGCAGCGTCGCGATCTGATATGAGGATGCAGTTATCTGGGCCGCCAGCGCGAGGTAGAAGAGCATGCAGATGAGCACGGCGCCAAGGCCGAGATACGCGTGGCCGAACGCATTCAGGTGCAAGCGCTGCACGGTTGCGCTGCTCGCCACCTGAACGAAGCCACGCGTGCGCCGGCGACGCCGGGCGGGCGCGTGCTGCACGCCGGCGGTGCCTAATCGGCGCCGCTCCAGTATTCGGGTTGAGATCAAAACTTGTGCCTCATTTCTTGCTTGGACGTTGACTTGGACGTTGGTGGAACGTGGTGCCTGGTGACCGGAGGGGTGGGCCGGCCACCAGGACTTTTGGAAGGGGGGGAAAACGCAGGGTTAGAGCTTCTGAGCCACCCTCAACTTCGCCGATCGAGCTCTGGGATTGGCCGCCGCCTCCTCTTCGGAGGGCCGGACAGGACGGCGCGTGATGGTGCGAAGGGTTGCCCGGTGGCCGCAGGTGCAGACTGGCTGCTGGGGTGGGCAGATACAGTCTTTGGACTCGACGTTGAAGAATGACTTCACCAAACGGTCTTCCAGGGAGTGGAAGCTGATCGTCGCCATACGACCACCGGGTTTAAGTGTCATTAGAGCCGCTTGCAGTCCTGCCTCGATCTCCTCGAGCTCGCTGTTGACGGCAATCCTCAGTCCCTGAAACGTCCTGGTCGCGACGTTGATGTCGCGGGGCCAGGCCTGCCTCGGGATCGCGGCCTCCACCGCCTGGGCGAGGTCGCGGGTGGTGCGGAGCGGGCGGCGCCGCACGATGAATTGCACGATCCGGCGCGCCCATCGCTCTTCGCCGTAGCTCCGAAGCATGCGCTCGATCTCAGAGGGCTCGAACGTGTTGACGATCCGCTCGGCCGTGAGCTCGGTCGTTACATCCATTCGCATGTCAAGCGGTCCCTCGGCGCGAAAGCTGAAACCGCGTTCCGGAGCGTCGAGCTGGGTGCTGGAGATACCGAAGTCGAAGAGGATCACGTCGGCTGCACCGAAGCCGGCTCTCTCGGCAATCGGGCCGAGGTCGCTGAAGCGTCCATGGGCCATGACAGCTGCTGGCCCAAACGGGGCCAGGGCTGCCTGAGCGGCTTTGACAGCTTGGGGATCGCGGTCGATCCCGAGCAGCCGGCCGCCCGGCATGATTCTCTCCAGGATCAGGCGGGCGTGGCCCGCCTGCCCGACCGTGCAGTCGATCGCGACTGCGCCCGGTGCGGGCTGAAGCAGCTCTATTACCTCTTGTGAAAGTGCGGGTTGGTGCGGGCTCAGCGAGCTGAGATCACCCTGTCAGCGGATTCGGTAAAGCGTCCTTGCGCGTCGGCGCTGTAGTTGTCCCATTTGGCCTCTTGCCAGATTTCCACTCGAGACCCGCTCCCGATCACCACCACCGACGATGGGGAGCCGATCTCCGCCAGCTTGCGTTGCTCCGGGCGCAGGATGATCCGTCCCTGCCCGTCCGGCTCGAAAGGTTCCGACAGCGAGTACAGGGTCCGTGCCAGCGCCCGATGGTCGGCGCTCGGCAACGGGCTGAGCAGGCTCTCGGCCAGCAACGCCCACAGCTCTGGTGGGTAGATCGCCAGGACCGCGTCCTGGCCGAGCGACACGAAGCTGCCTTCCGGCAGCTGTTTGCGGAAGGCGGCCGGAATCGCCAGCCTGCCCTTCTCGTCGACTCGAACTCGGTAGGCCCCTGTGAACAATCATCAGGCCTCCCAAAACTGCCGGAGCGCCCGCTGCTGCCGTGCGCAAAGCCCGCAGCCACAGCCGTGCAGCTCGAGCGGCATCTCGTTGCCGAGCTTGTCGAAGCGGTGGTTCATGGCAGCGGCTCGCTGCCATAGATCGCTAGCGAAGGTGGCTGTGAGCGCCAGGCGCCGCGTGGCGCCCCTGGACCGGTACGTCCCGTTGACCATTCAGGCCCCCACTAGGTGTGTGAGAATCCTGGTCATGTTCGGCGCCATCGCGGCTGCGGGGAGAAGTGGCATAGAGGAGGTGTATGGCGTGCCGTACTTGGACGTAGGGTGCGACGTATGCTTCCATGTTGCTTGATTCACCACTTCTCCCCACTGATCACCGCGATTCGCCGCGAACCGTATCAAGTGGTACCGGGCCTGTCAATAGCTTCACCACAACATATTGGGCCGGGTCGGCAAGGTGAACCCCTCTGACCACAACATGTAGTGTCGCGGTCGGGTTAAGACTCAAGATCCGGGGCTAAAATGTGATAGTCCCGAACATTAGTTTGGATCTAACTTAACCGGTTCCTAACGCTTCTTTACCCACTTCGCTTGAGCAATCCGAGCCTTTTGGCGCGGTTTTCGGCCCAGGAAAACACCCAGAGGCTGGCCGGAATCATCACCGCTCCCATCACCAGAAGGATGGCGATCGTCGGGATTTCGGCCTGGAGGCCCTTGTCGTTCAGGAGACTGTCCCGGATCCCCTGCAGCGCGTAGGTGAGCGGGGACGCGGCGCCGGCCAGCTGAAACGGAACCGGCAATACGCTGAGCGGGTAATAGACGCCCGACACCAGCAGCAGGAAGCCCTGCACCGCCACCGACATCTGCTCCCCTTTTTGGGGTGAGAGCAGCGGCAGGACCGACGTGAAGATGGCCAGGCCGATCAGCGGCACGGTCGAGGCGGCCAGGACCGCAAGCGCGGCCGGGATGTCGGCGTGCGAGAAGTCGAGGTTGAACATCGCGATGGCGATGAACAGGACGACGAAGGTCCGCGCCAGGCCGTAGCCGATGGCGAACAGGCAGATGCCGAACAGGTGAGTGACGCGCCTGATCGGCGCCATGAACGTGTACTCGATGGTGCCTTCCCATCGCTCCCAGGAGATCGCGTATGCCGCCTCCATGAAGACCAAAGAGAGATAACCCCAAAGCAGGGCGCCGACCAGCAGGTAGAGCTGCGCCTTGCGCAGGTCGAACGACCCGCCGCCGCCGAGGGTGCCCAGGCCGGAAGCGAGGAAGCCGATCGACAGCACGCTGACCAGGCTGTAGAAAAGCCAAACGACCTCCCACACCCAGTACCGCTTGACGACGTGAAGCTGCCTCTCGGCGAAGCCGAACAGTGCGTTCAGCTCGACGTGACGAATGCCGACGCTCATTCCGGCCCTCCCTCCTCTTCTTTGGCGAACTCCTTGCCGCTCAGCTGCATGAAGACGTCCTCCAGGCTCGCGGGGCCGTTTTCGTTCGCGTACATGCGGCCGAGCTCGTCAGGGCTGCCGTCGGCGAGGACGCGGCCTTCGTCCATCATCAGGACGCGATCGCAAAGCGCTGCCGCCTCATCCATGTCATGGGTGCACAGCAGCACGGTGACCTCACGCTCGGCTCTGAGCATGTGCAGCAGGGCCTGTACCTCCTTTTTGGAGCGCGGATCGAGGCCGGTGGTCGGCTCGTCCATCAAGAGCAGCGATGGGGCGGTCAAGAAGCTGCGCGCGATGGCGACCTTCTGCTGCTGCCCGCGCGAGAGGGCTTTCATCGGCTGGTCGACGGTGTCCATCGGAAGGCCGAGCCGGTCGAGAAGCTCGGTCACTTGCTTGCGGGTGCCGCCCGCGCCGCGGCCGTAGAGGCGGGCAGCGTAGAGCATGTTCTCCCAGGGGCTCAGCTCCTTGAAGAACGCGGCTTCGACCGACACGCGGTTCACGTGCCGACGCACCGAGAGTGGCTCGGCGACCACGTCCCAGCCGAACACGGTGGCCGTGCCCGCATCCGGCGTCAGCAGCGTGCCGAGGATCCTGATCACCGTTGACTTGCCGCTGCCGTTGGGTCCGAGGATTCCCGTGACGCCGCCGGCCTCGACCACGAGGTCGAGCTCGTGGAGCGCCACCTTGTCCTTCCAATCACGACGCCACCAGGGCGCGCCGGCCTCGCGCTCTCGGCGCCGAAACGACTTGGTGATGCCCTGCAGCTGGATCGCTGCTGTCACTTTGGTTACTCCTTAGGAATGTGTGGTGGAAAACAAAAAGGACCGTGCGGTGCCCAACGGCCGCACGGTCCCTTTCGGTGGTCTGTTTCTAGAAGTTGTCTACCGGTAGAGACTCAATGTGCGGTCTCGAGAAGGCACACTCCGCCATCGGCGGCGAAGCTCCTCTTCCTCTCGATTCGCAACTTGAGCACTCCTTGATTAATAGACACACCCGGATGGGTGTGGGGACCCGGTTACTGTAATTCCGGGCGGCTATGAAGTCAAGTTGAGGCGGCTGAGCACAAACGCGGTGATGAAAGCCTCCTCGCGCCACGATTCGTAGCGGCCCGACGGTCCCGAGTGCCCGGCGCTCATCTCGGTCTGCAGCAGCAAGGGCCTCAGGTCCTTTTTGGACTCGCGCAGCTTGGCCACCCATTTGGCCGGTTCCCAGTACGAGACCCGCGGATCGTTGAGACCGGCGGTGACGAGCATCGCCGGGTAGTCGGCTTCGCGGACGTTGTCGTAAGGGGAGTAGTTCTTCATGTACTCGTAGTACTCGAGGTCGTTAGGGTTCCCCCACTCCTCGTACTCGGTGACCGTGAGCGGCACCGTCTCATCCAGCATCGTCGTCACCACATCCACGAACGGCACCTGCGCGACCGCGCATGCAAACAGATCAGGTCGTGCATTGAGGACGGCGCCGATCAAAAGTCCGCCGGCGCTGCGGCCGCGAATCGCAAGGTTTGAGGGACTCGTGTATCCCTCCCCCACAAGATGAGTCGCGCAAGCGATGAAGTCGGTGAAGGTGTTGGTCTTGTTGAGAAACTTGCCGTCCTCATACCAGCGCCGGCCCATCTCTCCCCCGCCTCGCACATGCGCGATCGCGAAAACGAAGCCGCGCTCGAGCATGCTGAGCCGGACGGGGTCGAACATCGGGTCGTTCGAAGCTTCATACGCGCCGTAGCCATAGAGCAGCGTGGGGTTCGAGCCGCTCCGCTCCACGTTTCGCTTGCGGACCAACGAGATCGGAACCTTCACCCCGTCTGGCGCCGCGGCCCACAGGCGTTCGGTGACGTAGTCATCGCGGTTGTAACCCCCGCGAACCGGCTGCTCCTTGACCAGCGTCCTCTGCCTGGTTCGCATGTCGTAGTCGATGGCTGAGAAAGGCGCCGTGAGGGATGTGTAGAAGAAGCGCATCACGTCGCTCTCGTATGCCGGGCTCGATCCCGGGTACGCGGTGTACGCGGCGTCCGGCTGTTCGACCAAATGGAGCGCTCCGATTCCTGTGTCCAAGACCTCCAGCGTCTGCAGTCCTTCCGAACGCTCCCCCAGGACGACGTGGTGCCGATGGACGTCGACGAAGTTGAGCCTGACGCTTTCGCGCTCGGGCACGACCTCCACCCACGACGTCCGAGCAGGATCCGAGACTGGCGCCGCCATGAGTCGGAAGTTTTGTGCGCCGTCGTTGGTGAGAATCAGAAACCGATCCTCCTGGTGGTCGACCGAGTATTCGATACCCTGGCGCCGCGCCTCGATCAGCATCGGCTCGGCCTCCGGCGAGTCAGCATCGACAAAGCGGCATTCCGCGGTCACCTGGCTCGAGCTGCTGAAGAGGATGTAGCGCTCACTCTTGGTCGGCTCGACGCTCAGCTCGAAGCGCTCGTCGTCCTCTTGCAGCACGAGGACGTCCTGATCGAAAGGTGTCCCGAGGCGGTGGCGCCAGACCTGAAATGGACGCATCGCGTTGTCGGCCTTCGTGTAAAAGAACGTCTGGTTGTCGCTCGCCCAAGCGGCGCCGTAGTACACGTCGTGCAGCACGTCCTCGAGGTCGTTGGCCGTCGCCAGGTCGCGAAAGCGAAGCTCGAAAAGCTCGGCGCCTGAGTAGTCGGCCGCGTACGCAAGAAGGTTCTGGTCCGGGCTGGCCTCAACGAATCCGAGGTCGAAGTAATCGTGGTCCCGAGCCAGCGCATTGCCGTCAAGCAGCACCTCCTCGGGGGCATCCATGCTGCCGGGACGGCGGCAGTAGATCTCATAGTCCAGGCCCTCGACGGTCCTGGTGTAGGTCCAGTAGCCCTTGAAGAATGACGGAGCCGACGTGTCGGTCTCCTGGACCCGGCCGACGATCTCGTGGAAGAGCTGCTCCTGCAGGGCCTCGGTCGGCGCCATGAGGGCATCGGTGTAGGCGTTCTCGGCCTCGAGGTGCGCGATCACCTCCGGATTGGCCTTCTCGCGCATCCAGTAATAGGGGTCGATCCGGCGATCGCCATGCTGCTCCAGCACGATCGGCCGCTTCGGGGCGATCGGGGGTTTGGGGGCGGCGCTCACCTTGGCCATCCGCTCATGCTGGCAGGATCGTGCCGGTGCTCGTTACCTGGGCGGCTCGATGGTCGTGAATGGAATGTGAAACAAACTTTTGTTGCGCTAGGCGTACTGGGACTCGTGGCGGCCGTCTCGTGTGGTGGTGTGCCTGCGCAACCGGCCGCAAGCACCATCGTCCTTCACGAGGCAGACGCGGGCAAGACCTTCAGCGTTCATGGGGGTGATTTGGTACAGGTCGTGCTCCTGGACACCTACCCGGTGCCTGGCTCGTCTCTGGTGTGGACAGTCAGCGCATCGCCTGCCGGCGTCCTCAAGGCGGGCGCCCAGAACAGGTCGCCGCAGGTTCGGGAGGCTGGACCGGGCCGCACCGACACCTACACGGCAGAGTTCCTCGCCACGAGCGCCGGCCAGGCCGTCCTCGACGCCAAGGGCGCGACGACGTGCGAGGCGATGGCCAAGTCAGGGTGCCCCGACCAACACTTCACGATCACCGTCGTCGTCGGGCGCTGACCCGCGAACTCACTCAGACGGTGATGACGACCTTGCCTCGAGCGTGGCCCGCCTCGAGATACCTGATCGCTTCGGGAGTCTCGATCAGCGAGTAGGTCCTGTCGATCACCGGCTTGACCTGGCCTGACGCCATCAGGCCTTGGAGTACTGCCAGGTCGTCTGGGGTGAGCTGAGCCAGGAAAAATGGCACCACCTTCTGGGCCGCCCGCATCGAAGCGAGACCTAGCGAAGCGGAATGACTCAGTGGGCCGAGCCAGCGATTCGAGCTCGGTCCGCCAACGACGACAAAGCAGGACTTGGGATGCAACACACGCTTGTACTCCGACCAGGTGTGACCTCCAGCAATGTCAAGGATCAGGTCGTAGCGCTGGTCGCTGCGGGTGAAATCCTGATTGGCGTAGTCGATCACCTCGTCCGCACCGATCTCACGGACCAGGTCGACGTTCCTCGTGCTGCAAACGGCGGTCACCTTGGCTCCCAACGATTTCGCGATCTGAACCGCAAACGTGCCGACTCCACCCGAAGCGCCATTGATGAGGACGCTTTGACCTTGCCGTACCTGCCCTCGGTCGCGCAGGGCTTGCAGGGCGGTGGTCGCCGCGACGGGCACCGCCGCCGCCTCCTCAAACGTGACGTTGTCTGGCTTCAGCGCGATGGCTTTGGTCTCCAGAACTGACACGTACTCGGCGAACGCTCCGGTTTTGCCGCCGAACACCTCGTCGCCTGGCTTGAACCGCGTGACACTGCTGCCGACCGCTTCAACGGTGCCGGCGAAATCGACGCCGACGGATTCTTGCTTTGGCTTGCGCAGGCCGGAGGACATTCGCATGATCAGCGGCTCGCCCCTCATGAAGTGCCAGTCGAGGGGGTTGGCCGAGGCGGCGCGCACTCGCACCAAAACGTCGCCATCCGCGACGGCGGGACGCTCGATGTCTGCCAGCTGCAGAACTTCCGGTCCGCCGTAACCGCGCTGGAGGATCGCTTTCATCGTGTGCCTAAGATCCTATGGCGACATTCGTCATGGCGCGTGGAATACCTCGACCACCTTGATGCGCGGCCCAGAAGTCGCGGTCGCCAAGCACACTTGTGGGGTGGGGCGGAGTTGAACCAGGTCTCCTCAAAGGACGGGACCGCGATCGCTTATGACGTGCAGGGCGCGGGCCCTGCCGTGATCTTGGTGGACGGGGCCCTGACGACACGGACGTCCGGGTCCAGGCCGGAGCTCGCCAGGCTCATGGCTGAGCGATTGACGGTGTACAGGTACGACCGCCGCGGCCGGGGGGACAGCGGCGACACCCAGCCATACGCGGTCGAGCGAGAGATCGAAGACATCGACGCCCTGATCGGCCGGGCTGGAGGCTCGGCCTTTCTTTACGGTCATTCGTCAGGTGGGTGTCTGGCTCTGGACGCCGCCGCCAGCCTGGGCG
>Ga0210394_10005023_pt1 | contig 15033 bp, 14 predicted proteins | sample IncBWC12MmetaG_FD_160121 | JGI IMG/M metagenome (GOLD analysis project Ga0210394, IMG submission 160121) | Forest soil microbial communities from Barre Woods Harvard Forest LTER site, Petersham, Massachusetts, United States - Inc-BW-C-12-M | ecosystem: Environmental > Terrestrial > Soil >... | reverse complement strand
TGTGGCTTGCTTTCTTCAATTTCGCAGACCGGATCACGTGGAGGCTCAGTGGCGACGGCCCGGCACTTTTTCCATTGCCCGGAACCCCCGATTGGTCTCTAGTCAATCCGCTTCTATATCCCCAACTTCCGATGATTCCCAGCTTTGAGCGCAATCCCGTTATTCCAGTTGCACTCGGGAAATATTTTTGGGTGAATTCGGAAATTGTTTTTGCTTTTAACGGCAAACAGGTGACTCAGGAGCCCGAGCCTGATAGGTCGATATTCGAAAACCTGGTGCCGATTGTGGGCGACCTTCTCGCGCGACTGCGCCACGCATCGGGACAAGCTACATTGCCGCGCCCGGAATCACTCGTCAGCGGAGGCAACGCCAATATAGATGAGCTGCCGTCGTTGTCCGCCGATAGTTCGTGGCCCAAAGGACTGTCGCCCTCCCGCTTTCAGAAATACTTGTGGGCCATTGCGATAACTTCGGAGCGAATTGCAGCAGCAACAGCGCTCGTAACCAAGTTCATTCCACCCACGCACGAAGCGCTTTTTCTGGACGCTGTTGCGGCCTTCCGGGGCTACGATTATCGAAGGGCCGTTCTATATTCGACGATCTCAACAGAAGTTGCGTTTGGAACCGTCATTGATGAAACTTACGACCGAGTATTGGCGGCCCAGGACGACGAGCGATTCCGAGTGATTGCGCTTTCGCAAGGCGGTGGCGTAACGGTTCGCAAAGACCCAATTTATGAAAGGCTCCGACATCGCTCTGACTTCAATGTGCTCCTCCACGAATTGTCACTATACGTCTTGCGTCGGTCGTTACTCGCGGAGGATCAAGCGCTGTATGCGGACGCCAAGCGTCTCTATTCGACCCGCAACCAATTGGTCCACTCTGGAGGACTGGTTGAGAACGAGACGAACCCACCCCTGCGGCTCGACTTGGCAGGCGCTATGACTGCGCTAAAGACCACAGCCGCACTATTCTCTTGGCTGGGACTACGAGACGATTTCCCCCTGCCGGACGATGGATTCGTATCATATCCGTCTCAGGCGACGTGGTGATGTCGATTTGTTCGTCCATGCGCTCGAAATAGGTAAAAGGAAAACGATAGGTGCGATTTGCTGACCGAAAAGGACGTGCGGGAGCTTCTTGGACTGAGAGCCGAGGGCAAGAATCTCGATTACAAGGAGTCAATGAACTGGGGCACGGCAACTGCGGAACAAAAGGCAGCCGTAGTCAAAGATGCTCTCGCAATGGCCAATACGCAGGACGGCGGCAAGATCGTTCTTGGCGTGCGTGATGGCGATTATGAAGCCATTGGGCTGGCAGATGAGGAGTTCCAGTCTTTCGATGTAACACGGTTTGCTGATTTCCTGAATCGCTACGCCGATCCTTCGTTCGAGTGCGCCATCCAGAAGTTCGTCATCGATGGCAAAAAGTTCGTCACCATCGAGGTTCCAGAATTTAACGATGTGCCCATCATTTGCAAGACTGACGCGAATGATCCAAGCAGTCGTCAGATATTAAAGCGCGGGGCTACATACATTAGAACCAACCGGGCAGCTTCCGAAGTTGTGCCGGACGCGGAAGCAATGCGCGACCTTATGAACCGGGCCGCTGTGAAACGGGGCGACGAGCTTTTACGCATGGTGCCGCGAGAGGAATTCAAGCATTTCCCACTCGCCATGTCACTCCAACAAGCAGCGCCGGGAAGCTATATCGGGAACGCAAAAAATGAATCGATGCACAAGGTCTCTATCGAGACAATCCAGATTTTGCGCGGCGATACCAGTTACGAATCACCTCTAACCGAGCAGGTCAAACCTCGGAAAACGGATGACTGGACGCTTGAACCCGGCAGTAGCAAGAGTTTTTTCTGGGCACCGCAGTACGATCCCAGATCAATGCTGCAAAGTTTGGTCCGCAGTCCAGACCCAAATTTTCCAGACGGCAGGGTAATTCCGATTGCCCTGGTCTTGACTGTCAGAGTGGACGGAAAGCACCTAATCGAGAAGAAATATATTCAGAACGTGCTTTTTCAAGGGAATCAAATTCTGCCTTGGGGGCCTTGAACACGGCCAGCATAAATGGCGCGGCCGACCTGTGATGCGTTGTTTTCAGAAAGCGCTGCGCGGGCGATGGATGAGGTGTGACCACGCCTGCAGGATCATCGCTGAATTGTTTTGGCGTGGCTTCCACCTGTGTCTTGGACTCTTGCGTGTGACTTGTAGGAAACTGGAGGCGGCCCCTTGTCGTCCAAGAAACTCTCAATGACACGCACCGAACTCTTCGAGAGAGCTTGGGCTACGCCAATGCGAACGCTAGCCAAACAGTTTGGCATCTCGGACGTTGGCTTGGCAAAGCTCTGTCGCCGACATCAAATCCCTTTGCCTGGCAGAGGCTATTGGGCACGGCTTCAGTTCGGTCAAAAGCCAGAGTGCACCCCACTTCCTGAAACCACGGAGCCGCGCTTAGAAAGCGTTACGATTGTTCCGTCTGAGCCGAAACAACGAGTTACACTGACGCCAGAACAGAAGGAACAAATCCCGACTATCGATGTCGCCGTAGACGGACTAATCAATCACGTCTTTGCCCGTCGAATCGAAAGAAACATAACGAAGGCAAACTTTGACGAGAGAGGGATGCTTCTTGCTAGGTCCGGCTCAATCGTACCCATCAAAGCCTCGCCGACAGGGCTTGCTCGTGCGCTAAGAATACTAGACGCACTTTTTCCTGCAGCGGACCGGGCCGGATACAAAGTAGATTGGCCAGCACCCTACAACACTGGCATGAAGATGATCGTGCTGGGAGAGAAATTGACTTTCTTTGTCTCCGAGTCCACCAACCGAAGGGAACACAAACCCACGAGCGAAGGACGCATACGTCAGAAGAAGGACACCTGGTGGCGGCTACCAAAATGGGACATTACCCCAAGCGGGCAACTGCGATTCTCACTCTCTTCTTGTGAATATCCAAATGTCTCGAAATCTTGGAGCGATGGGAAACGACGAAAGCTCGAAAGCTGCGTAGGAGACATTTTGTATGCCTACGAAGAGACCGCAAACGCGGTTAAACAGGAACGTGTGGACCGTGCTGAGGCAGAGCGGCGCCGTATTGAAGAACAAAAGCGACAAGCCGAAGCCGCCACACGAAAGGCCGAGTATGACCGGAAGGCCGAAGCCCTAAAGAAATTGGCCCACGCATGGAAGGAAAGCAAACTGGTCAAAGACTTCGCTCTCGCGTTGCAAGGCACGGTGGCTGGGGCTGAGGTTCCGGCAGAATTAAAAGAGGAGCTGGAGAAAATGGTTGAGTGGGGCTTGCGGCACGCCAATTACCTTGATCCACTCACCGACTTGAAATGGGTTGCCCAGCAATTCAAAAACCCACCATGGTTGTTCGGATACTGAGGCGACTGCTCGAAGATCGTTCGCGCTACCAGCGATAACCGCACCGGCAGCTATCCCGATACTCAGAACTAGGAAGGCTTCCCCAGTGACGATGATCAGTACGATGGCCATGACCATGATGACCGCCACGGTGATGTGGATGGTGATGGGGTGGCGGTCGGTGCGGTGATGGCGCTGATGACGACGCTGGGGCTGCCGGCGGCGGAGAGGATTGCGGAAGCGGCGCTGGAGTGGGAGCGCGGAGCGATGCTGGCGTATGCGAAGGAGATGGCGCGGTCAGAGGCGGGTTAAGCCGCGTTCAGAATTCTGCGGCAGGCGGCGGCACGCTCTATAAGCGCGTCGGCGAGCCGCGGAATGACGGGATGGGTGAGGCCTTCTTCGGTCATACGGCGCTTGATGTCGGGAACATGGTCGGCGAGCTGTTTTGCGAATTCATCTACGCGCTGAACCATGGCATCGGGATTGACATGCAGCTCTTCGGCTAGCCTGTGCCAGTGATAAAGCCGGATATTGCGGAGGCGGTATTCGCCGCCGAGCTTCATGGAAAGTTTGACACGTTCGATGTCGATGTCCGGGTAGGGTAGGACACTCGCTACGTCATAGAGCGGAGCGAGACGGACGCGGGCTTGCGCGCCGATGAGCAGGGCGTAGTTCTTGCCGTGAGCGTCGGTGCCGGCGATCAGCCAGTTATATGCGACGGCATCGAGGAAGGTACGTACGTCTTCTGGTGCGTTTGCCGAGTAGGTTCTCAACAGTTCGACGATGTCGAGGATTCCCGGTCCGCCTTCGTTCTGATATTTGCGGGTGGGGGGAATGGCGAGCACCTGACAGATGTCCTCCTGATGGACGCGGCGCAGACCTGCGGCGGTGCGGACGCGGTCATAGCGCTCGACGACGATGGCAACCTCGTCCTGAAATCGCATGATTCTGGAGTCCACGACGGGAAGACCGAGCGCGCGTCCTAGCTCCAGACAGAAGTGTTCGTTCTCGGCATGGCCGTCGAACTCGCCCGTCGGCGGCTTGAGAATGTGAGTGGTCGGCACGCGGCCTGAAGGAACACCCCATCTGTTGTTGTCGTAGAGAAGAGCGGTTTTCGGCTGTGCACCGGCAAGACTGAATTGGCCGGTGTCGCGCGGGATGCGCCACGCGGAATGATCTTCCCGCAAGGCGCGCAGACGCTGCGCAATCGCGGCATCATCGAGCCACTCGATCGGTGGCGGAGCTTCTCCCAGGATTGCTTCAAGCCTTTCGGGCCGGACGAACTGGACAGCTCCGGCGCAGTCCTCGCCGACGCAGGCGATGAGCGCAAAGGCGTTTCTTGCCGAAACGTGGAACTTGCGCGCCCAGTGGTCGAGTACCATTTCGTTGTCGGGCAGGAGTCCCCACAGGAATGGATCGATTTTCGCGTTGCCGTGCTCCGCGAGGGCGAGCGGCATCGAGATCGACAGCGGGTAGGCATCGGCGGCGACGCGCCACGCCTCGTTGTATGTAAAGGATAGTCTTCCCCTGTCGTCTTGTATGACGCGGCCTGTTTCGCGGCCGTCGAGGATGGCGACCAGTTCTCCGCTCATTTTCTTTTCCTGCGTGCGGAGGCAACGATGGAATCAATGTCCACGTGCGCGTCCGCACCGTGAGACAGGCTGGTGTCCTTCGGTTTTCCCGGACCTTCTTTTTCTGCGTCGAGGGCGATGCCGAGCGCACCGATAGTGCGTAACAGCAGGCCGATTGAAGCCCGTGACTTGCCCTTCTCGATTTCGACGATCCACTGCCGGCTGACGCCCACTTTGTCCGCAAGTGATTTCTGGCCAAGACCGAGCTTTGTCCGGCTGTCACGAATGAGAGCCCCAAGGTCGGCCGGTGTTCGAATGCGCATGTCTAGCTCCTTCCGCTAGATGTCAGCGATCGACGACATTGTATCAAAGTCAGCGATCGACGACAACCCAAAAAGTCAGCGATCGGCGACATTCCGGAATGTCAGCGAACGGCGACATGCTGGTCAAGAGCCCATTAATCAGTGGGCAAAGGGCAGGCCTGAGTCTCCTTCCGGTGCCATGTCGAGTTTTCTTGCAACAAAACCTGACATTTGACATTGTCAGACTTTTTGTAGTAGCATTCTGACATCGGAGTAGCTCCATGAGTGATGGTCCACATCGCAGTTTGCCGATGCGGCGGGGCTGGAAGCGGGTCGCGGAAAGCGCGGACAATGACGCTTTCGGAACCGATGAAATTCGCGATGCAATCCTCCCTGCATTGGAGGAGGACTGCCGGGGAGAAATCAGCCCGGAATTCTTTGGCAGCCTCCGCAGAGTTTGTGCAGATCAAGAGACTTTACTGTTCAAAAGCGATGTAGCGCCTTCGCTGGAAGCTCTCAGAAACGCGACCGGCGCCGGGCTTGCGCGCTCGGTTCTGAATTACGCGCTTCAGCAGGCCGCGCGCAGGAACAGCGCAAAAGACATTCCGGAGAGTGCTTTGAAGGACGCTCTGATGGACCGCGCAGCTCGGGGAGCCCGGCAAGTCGAAGAGCATTATTGCCGCGAATCTACGACGCCACGGGCAAACAGGGTTAGGGAAAGAATCGAACAGGCGATTGGCAGCGCCGACATCGACGGCGTTGCCCGGCGGATTCTAGATCCTGAATCGAAGTCAGAAACTCAAGCGCCCAGACGGAAAGGCCTGGATGACGGGGTGAAGCTGTGAGGGTAGAGGAGAGGAGCAAACTTTTCCCGCGTCCATCGCTCAATGTCCATGTGGTGGAGAATGCAACGCGCGGACGAAAAGGCTGGATGCGATGCCAGGTTGGTCGCAACGTAGAGTTCTCAACCGCACGGCTCGAAACTTATTGCATAGCGAAGTGGGAACCGGTTGTTTATGACGCCATGCTCGTGGCGGCGGCTGTTGAATTCGCGGACAGGATGCAGAGACGCCCGCAGATGAGCTGGCAAAGAGATTTGCATCTCGTCATCCCCGTCCACGATCCCCGCCAGTGGAACAGCAAGCCGGTATCAGACGCGTTGCATGAAGTTCTGAATTTCTTGACTGCCGACCGGTGGGAGATCGAATTTTGTAAACGCAAGAAATCGGTGAGCGCGCCGTCGCAGGGGCAATTCAATCTTCCTGCTGACTTGAGTGCCGTAATCCCTTTCAGTGATGGCCTGGATTCGCGGTGCGTGGCCGGAATTCTTGGACGTGAAATGGGCGACAAGCTGATTCGCGTGCGCCTCGGAACCAAAGCCTGCGATGGCCAGGCTTTGTCGCGGATGAGACAACCATTCACGTCGGTGCCTTACCATGTTCGTGCGGGCAAGAAGCCGTTCGTTGAATCGAGCGCGCGGTCGCGGGGATTCAAGTTCGCGTTGATCAGTGGCCTCGCGGCGTATCTCACGAAAGCGGGTCAGGTCATCGTTCTGGAGAGCGGGCAGGGGGCTTTGGGGCCTGCGCTCGTCACCGTGGGGCAAGGCTGCGAGGACTATCGCAGTCACCCGCTTTTCACCCAAAGGATGGAAAGATTTCTGGGGGCATTGCTTCATCACAAGGTGCGCTTCAGTTTCACGCAGCTCTGGCTGACCAAGGCTGAGACGCTGAGGAAGTTCGTCGATGAGTGCAAGGATGGTTCTTCGTGGGAGGGCACGTGGTCGTGCTGGCAGCAAACGCGGCACGTCAGTGTCGCGGGGAAAAAGCGGCAATGCGGGATTTGTGCCGCCTGTCTGTTGAGGCGGTTGAGCGTGCATGGGGCAGGCCTTAGGGAACCAAAAGAGACTTACGTTTGGGAGAATCTTTCGGCTGGGAGCTTCGAAGCGGGGGCGGCCGGATCGTTTGCCAAAAAGAAAGTAACGACGGCGCTGCGGCAATACGCCATTGCGGGAGCCCTGCACCTTGACCATTTGGCTCAACTCCGAAAATCGCCAGCGAATTCCGGAATGCTTAGCCTCTGCGCGTTTCAGCTAGGCGAGTGTCTCGGCCTTGCGGAATCGGATGTCCGTTCGAAGCTGGACCGGGTGCTGGCTCAACACGAAAAGGAATGGAAGGATTTCATGGATTCTCTCGGACGGACTTCATTCTTGGGCAATTGGGCCAAGGGGGTGCAGCCATGAATCTCCTCGAGCAGATGAGCCCAGAAAATGTAGGTGAGCGGTTGCGTGTGGCCCGTGAAAACGCAAAGTTCACGCAGGAGGACGCGGCGAACGCGATAGATGTGGCGCGCACGACACTCGTCGCGATCGAACAGGGACAGCGACGCGCGAGGATGAGCGAGCTGCAGAAACTCGCGAAGGCGTACGGAACATCCGTCAATGCGTTGCTGCGCCAGGAAGCCATTCACGTCGACTTTGCTCCGCGTTTCCGGAAACTGATCGGGAGCAAGGACGCTGCGGCCGCTGATGCCGCTGAGTTGATGGCCAGTCTGGCGCGGGCAGAAGTTGAACTGGAAAACCTGCTCGGAGTCAGGCGTGTGCAAAACTACCCGGCGGAGCGGCCTATCTTGCGTGGGGACGTGCGGGCGCAAGCCGAACACGACGCGATGGAGTTGCGGCACAGCCTGGGTCTGGGCAACCGGCCGGTGCCGGATATCGTGACGCTACTTGAAATGGAACTCGGCGTCCGGGTTTACGTCCGACGGCTCGACAGCGGAATTTCAGGGTTGTTTGCGTATGACGAGGCGCTCGGCCCCTGCATGTTGCTCAATGCGAGCCATCCGCGCGAACGCCGGACGCAGTCGGCAGGCCACGAGACCGGACATCTTGTCTCGACGCGCCGGAATGCCGAGATTCTACACCGGCAAGAAAAGGAAGATACCCGTGAGGAGCGTTACGCCAACGCGTTTGGCAGGGCGTTCCTGACGCCGGCCCGCGGTGTGATTCAGAAATTCCATGAGTTGACGGCAGGGTCTGACCGGCTCACGCGCCGGCATGTCATTATCCTTGCGCATTTTTTCGGCGTGTCGCGGGAGGCGCTGGTTCGGCGTCTTCAGGAGCTGGGCCTGACCAAAGTCGGCACCTGGGATTGGTTTCAAGCCAATGGCGGAATTACGGACGAACATGCCCGGCAGGTTCTGGGTGAATTGGCGCCGCCGGACAAGGACAAGGCCGAGGCAGATCATCCGACGACGTTGCGCCTGAATCTGCTCGCGGCGGAAGCGTCTCGGCAGAATCTTCTGAGTGAGGGGCAGCTTGCTCGCCTCTTGCAGCTAGACCGACTGGAGTTGCGCGAATTATTGGACAGCCAGGAGAGCGAAGGAACTGAGGCCGATGGGATCACTATCGAGTCTAACTGACGCGCAGGCTCTCCTTGTCGCTGACGCGAGCACGATCATAAGCGTGAATGCGACGGGCTGCAGCAAGAGGGTGATCAAGGCTCTGCCTAACCGTGTGGCCGTCGTCGATATTGTGTCCGGAGAGCTGGAAGAGGGGAGGCAGAAGAACAGGCAGGATGCTGACCTTCTGAAGAAACTTGTCGACGCAGGGCATGTTGAAATCGTGCGACTCAACGCTAAGGGAGAAGAGTATTTCGAGCAGCTTGTTGTGGGCGCAGCCCAGATGACCCTGGACGACGGCGAGGCGGCAACGGTCGCTTATGCCGTTGCTAACAGCGGGATCGCTTTGATCGATGAAAAAAAAGCTAATAGGATTTGTGCTCAACGCTTTCCCGAATTACGGCTTGCGTGCACTGTAGATATTTTCATGCATCCCGACGTGCAGGGAGAGCTTGGCAGAGAAGTGCTGGCGGATACGGTCTTCAATGCCCTTTGCCACGGACGGATGCGGGTGTTTCCCCAACACGTAGATTGGGTCATTGAGCTAATCGGAGTGGAGCGCGCTCGTTTGTGCACCAGCCTTCCGGGGCCGGTTCGCGGGTCACGGCAGGCGGCAGCGGGGCAGGCTGCCGGCACCGGGTCGAAAAAAATCTCGCGATGAGCGAAGAAGGCCTCCTCCGGTAAGCGGGAGACCGCGGAGACGATATACATAGGTTGGTGTTAAGGGATTCGTCACTCTGCTATGGAGAGCGCATCGGGCTGATCGAGTTGGTCCCGAAGTTCACCTTTCGCAATTCTGGTCCGGCGAGAGCGTCAGTGTTTACTCCCGGCAATCAATCTCGGTTGACCGCTAAGTTTGTTTGCGGCGCCGCTTCTTAGTGGGCTGCGCGGCCACTATCAGAGGCGTGCGTTCCCTCTCGTATCGCGCCAGAAGAAACTCCACGCGCTCACGATCACTTGAGAATGCTTCCTTGCGATAGAGCTTATCGACGGCGGCGTCGAGAGCCTGGTGAGCCTTGCGCAGATCAGCAGGCATGGCCGTTGCATCGTAGAGATCGGCGAGCGTGGAGTCGCGGCTCGACAGGATTTGTTCGACCGCTGCACGCTGGCTCTCGCTCAAATGCGAGTGGTCTTGCTCGGTCGCTCTTCGTGTCTCGAAATTCGCGATTGGTGCGTGTTGATTCTGCCCCGCGCGCATCGCATGGATGGTGTCGCGCTCGTAGTCAATCATTTCCTTGGTGGTGAACGCGCGGCCCGGCGCGCGATGGCTCGTTTCGATGAACTCGCCCGCTTGCACACGTTTCTCGACCTCCGCTTTAACCTCCGCAACCGTGGCGTCACCCATTGAGCGTTTCAGGGCATCCCTAAGCAGGTCGCGCTCCTCGGCCACTGCTTCACGCTCCAGATTTTTCTCTCTTGAGTAGGCAACGGCCTGGCCGATGGCTTTCTCTTCGGGTGCTTGCTGTAATCGCTCTTTTTGCTCACGCGCTGCTTTAACAACATGCTCTGGTTGATTGCCGAACTGCGCGGCCATTGCCTTATGCCGCTCTTGCATCTCTTCGTGTGAGAGTTCGAGCTTTCCTTCCCGCGTCTGGTGCGCAGCGATTTGCGCGGCTCCCGCTCCGCGCTGATTTTCCTTTGCGAGATGTTCCTCGATCTGCTGGCGGCGCGGACTCGACGCCTCTAGATACTCTTTGCTGTACCCTTTGATTTCCGGCTGGCTGCTCTCACCGCGCTCGATTTCGTAGGCAAGTTCTTTCAACCGACGGGCCAGTTCCGAGCGATATACCGCTGTCGCATACTGCTGAGCCTTGTAGAGTTCCCTTGGCTGTAGCGCGTGTGCCTCACCGTCGTCAGTCTCGGTGAGATTGAAGAAGACAACGTGCGTGTGCAATTGCGGTGCGGCATAGCCGTCTACCGGCCTGGCGCTGTCATGTTCGAACCTCGCCGCTATCCATTTGCCGGTCGTCTCTGCCGGAAGATTCCCGCCGATGCGGGCCTGGACACATTGCTCTAGCTCATCAAGTGCGACGACGACGCTTTCTCGATGTGCTTCTCGGACTCGCTCATCCCCACCTACGAGGGCGGTCAGCGAAACGCTCTTCGGAGCCGAAAAAGTCGCATCCCATCCTGCGCGGTGTTCCATCGCGCTTATCTTCTCGCCGTGCCTGTTCATGTATTCTCGGGCCGCTTGGCGGCGGACTAGTTGCTCCCCAGTGATCGGATGTTGTCCTTCGGAGAGCCGCTGGAAATGCTCTTCGCGAACCTCACCGCGCAGTCCCCATTGCTCGGCGAGCCTTCCGTGCCACTCCCCGCGAATCTGCTCTCCTTCGGTGTAATAGTTCTCGCGGGCGTTGCCAAACTCTTCCGCGTGATACGAATGTGCCTGGCTTGCGCTCAGTGGCTTCGAGATTGTCAGCATTGTGTTGGCCTACTCGAAGAAGTCCCTTTGCTGGCGTGCTGGCTCTCGTCGGATTTTCTGTTCCGCACTTTGTTGCTGTTCATTTGGAACGAGTTTCTGCCCCGATCCTCCATTTCCCGACGGCCTGCCCGCTCCAGCCGCGGCCGCAGCAGCCTTCGGCGGTTCTTCGGTCCGCTGCTGTGCTGGCCGCTCGATGTATTGCGGCTCTCTGCTCTCAAGCCCTATGTACGGGAGACTCATCCGCGCCACGAGATTTCCGCACTTGAGATAACCGTGCATCTTTTCAAGGCCGCTGATCTCGCTTGCCATCACCAGCGGCCTGATCTCGCGTTCGAGGTTATAGCCCTTCGATTTGCGCGATTGTGGAAACTGTTCATTTGTGCGGCTCTCACGTATCCGCTCAATCTCCTGTTCTCCGATGGTGTCGCTAATCCATTTCGCTGCATGCGGCTCGCTCGTGCACAGGAAGATTTTCGTCGAGGGCTGCGACATCATCGCCTCCGCTTCGTGCCCATAACGCACTTCCAACTGGCTGCGTCCTTGAAAACCGAGCACAACCGGATTATTGGATTTGCGATTCTCGGTGATCGCCGTGTGCAACTGGGGCAACCGCTGCAAGGTTGCCAGTTCGTCCAGAATGAACCACACCGGACGCGAACTCATGCGGCCCTGATTCATCAAGCGCAGCACAAGCATGTCCAGCCACAGACTGATGAGCGGCGCGAGGTTCTTCCGGGTGTCCGGTGTGCTGGTGAGGAAAAGCCAGCCGCGCCGCTCCTTCGACCAATCGAGCGTGCTCCAACGCTGCTTCGTCTCTGCTTCACTCGGCAGCAGCTTCATGGCATCGGCTACCATGCTCAACGAACCAAGCACGCCGTTGCGCTGTGGCGGCGAATCCTTGTCGATCATCGCCGCGTACTCTGTTCCTTTCACTCTCCGATCGATCTCTTCCGGGTGCGACATCCACAATACCAACTCTTGCGGCGTCGGGTGAAAGCCCAACAAGTGCGCGAAAATTTTGCGCGGCGCTTCTACAAAGAACGAATTTTCGTTGTGTCGGTCGGGGAAAAGCGACGCGGCCAAAGTCAGGGCATCTGCCCCTTGCCTCAGTTCATCCCCCGGAGTCCAGTAGGGCATCCGCTGGTCTAATGGGTTAAGGACGAGATCACCGCGCGAAGCAGTAAGAAAGTAGGGCACGTAGTCGGCGGGAGTCGCGGGATCGTACACAATGGCCGTCTCACCGCGCTCCTCGATCTGCAACAAGATTTGGCGGATGAGCGCACTCTTCCCTTTGCCCGAATCGCCCATGACGAGAATGTGGCTCGATTCAATCTCGCGTGGCAGGCGCAGCCAAGTTTTCCTGCGGAGTGTTTTTTGCGTGAAGTTCTGCTGCTGCAAGAAGCCCATACCATCTGAACGGTTGCGGCGGTTAAATGCGCGAGCCGTCACAAGCTCCGGTCCTTTCAGCCGGCGCCCATGTTTGCATATTCTCTTTCGCGCCGCGTCCTTCGGAATCGCCACGACGATACTCACAAGCAACACACCCAACCCGCCCGAGAGCGCAGGTTTCGCTAGATCGGTGAGCGTCTGGTCCTGATAAATCCAGTGCCCCAGGAACTCATACAGCTTCGCATTGTCATAGCGTGCACGCTGCCATTCGAGCTTCAAGTCGCCGGTCTTCATCGCCGCTTCTGTCAGCGTGAATGTGCTCTCGCCCTTCTCTGGAAAGGCTCTACTTCATTGTCGAGTGCCAGTCGTGCACCCTTCCGCGTTACCACCATCAACAGCGTGTACTGCGCATCCGTCCGAAACGCTCCTGCTACTGGCGTCCCCGCGTAAGTCAGTAGGTAATGCCGTTGGAGCGGCGTCCACACCTGCATGTAGCGGTAACCAGCGATAGCGAACACACTGAGCAGAGCAACGCAGAACGCCCCGATACTCCATACCGCCCGGTCGCTCGGAAAGTCTCCCGCATCGTACTCTCGGCCCCACTTCTGTTTCATGGCATACCCCCTGTTGTTGCGTCGGCAAGGCGCTCTTGCGCCTTGCTAAACTTGTTCTGGTCCGCCCGCTCGATGAGCTGCCGCATGTCTTCTGCGGTCAGCGTTTGCCCTTGTGATACAGCGAAGTGAACGTTTAGCAGGATCGTCCGCAAGGCCAAGACTTCGGCCAGAACGGTTTGCTCGCTTGCGTTGGGCTTGGTTGCTCTCAGCAAAACATCTCGCGCCCATTCGCTGATCGTTTGCTCGCCAGCTGAGGCTTCAAACTGCGCGTACTCTTCGTCCGTGACTTTCGTGCTGATAGATTTGCTGCGAAGGGAGGGCATCGAATTCACCCCATAAAATGAACAGGTTCCCATACGGGAACCAAAGTTTCTGCGCGGCGCTCTGCTTAAAGTGGCTCGCCGCAAGCCACTGGATTTTCAGCAAGTTCCTCTATAGCAACCTTGGTTGTTCTGCGGCACCCGTTTAGGGGTGACGTGTCAGTCCAACTCCCGGTGCCGAAGGCACCGAGAATGAGCCGGGTGTGCTTGTGATCGGGGAGCGGAGTCCTCGCCATAAGAGGCGGAACGTTACGCTGCGCATTCCTCAGACTGTGCTCGAACGCGTGCATCGTCGTTTATCATCGAAGTCAAATGTCCGTTAGGAGTCTCCCACAATGCTGACGATTTATCGCAGACATCGCAAAGCATGTAAGCACCGCGACAAGGGCCGTGAGCATCGGCACTGCCAGTGCCCCATTTGGGTGGACGGCTTCTTGGGTGGCAAAGAACTGAGGGAGTCTTTGAAACTCCGGGATTGGCAGCGAGCGCAAGAGACTGTCCGCGAGTGGGAAGCCAATGACCGGAGAGACGTGAAACCAGAGAGAAAGAGGCTGGAAGACGCGTGGGCTGATTGTCGGGCTGATATGCAGGCCCGCAAACTCCACATAGAAACTATTCGGAAGTACAAAACGTTGGAAAGTCAGATGGTGGACTTTGCTGCACGTCACGGCCTCCGTTTCTTGGATGAATTCACTTTAGCTGATGTAAGCAAATTTCGCTCCGAATGGTCTGATGGTCAGCGCTCAAGCGGCAAGAAACTGGAACGGCTACGCACGTTTTTCAGTTTTGGACAGAAGCGTAAATGGATACCCGAGAACCCCGCCAGCGATTTGAAAGCGCCAAAAATCACTCTCTGCCCCACACTGCCATTCACCCATAATGAGATGCTTCGCGTACTGTCGGCTATCAATAAGTACGAAAATGAATTTTCTGGCCGCGGTTCGGAAAAAGCTCGGCGTAGGCAGGCACTAGTTGTGCTGTTGCGGTACGGTGGAATGCGCATAGGGGACACCGTGAGTCTTTCTGCCAATAGGATCGAAGAGAATCGCCTGCTTCTCTACACGCAAAAAACAGGTGTTCCCGTCAATAACGTTTTGCCGGATTTTGTTTTGAAAGCGCTGGAGGCTACTCCCAAGGTTGCTGGCGATTTCTACTTTTGGGATGGCGAATCAAAGCTGGAAACAATTATCGGGAGTTGGAGAAAGCGATTGAACAAGCTGTTTGAACTCGCGGAGATTAGTAACGGACACCCACACCGCTTCCGCGACACGTTCGCCGTAGAGCTTCTTCTAACAGGTGTTCCCATCGAGAGGGTTTCGATCCTACTCGGACACGAAAGCGTACGGACCACCGAGAGAAATTACGCCCCTTGGGTTCGCTCTCGGCAGGAACAACTTGAAGCGGACCTTACTCGTGCGTGGGGACTTGATCCGGTTATCGCTGCCCAAACTTCTCAAGCACGGGGTACACGGCAGGTACACGAGAAAAAGCGCAGTTCTAACTCACAGATTCTAAAGCGTGAAATTTGGAGGCGCGGGTGGGATTCGAACCCACGAATGGAGGTTTTGCAGACCTCTCCCTTGGGCCACTTGGGTACCGCGCCGAACTTTTGAGTATAGCAAAACTCGCGCAAACACCGGCG
>Ga0210394_10005022_pt1 | contig 15036 bp, 10 predicted proteins | sample IncBWC12MmetaG_FD_160121 | JGI IMG/M metagenome (GOLD analysis project Ga0210394, IMG submission 160121) | Forest soil microbial communities from Barre Woods Harvard Forest LTER site, Petersham, Massachusetts, United States - Inc-BW-C-12-M | ecosystem: Environmental > Terrestrial > Soil >... | reverse complement strand
CGACGGCGCTAGCCGTTCCCTGAGATCCTGGATTGGACCACATGGTGCAGGTACTGTCCTAGGGGCAGCTGAAGTCGAGTCGTTGCAGCGGACGCGCCAAACCTGACCCACCCGTGACCCCCAAAAAGTTCGGACTCGAAGAGCCCCGTAGGTATTCCAGCCACATTATTATTCGTGGTATACCATATATGAAGCTATTTCGGACTGTCAAGCGACCGCCCGGTGGCTAAAGGCTTTCCTTCATAGACTGCACTTGACTTCATATAATATATCTAGTTCGCGCCAAAACCCTTACGGGCGCATCGGGGGTTCCTTGAGCACTATCGCAAAACTGGTCGAACGTGCCGCGCCGGCGGCGCCGCTCACCCTGGGGCCGCTGAACGCCACGAGCTTGCGGGATCAGGCCTATGCGCTGCTCAAAAACGCGATTGCGAAAACCGACATCTACGACCCTAAGCAGGAGCTGCGCGTCGACGAGCGGCAGCTGACGAACGCGCTCGGCGTCAGCAGGACGCCGATTCGCGAAGCTCTGTCGCTGCTCGAGCAGGAAGGCTTCATTCGTACCGTACCGCGGCGCGGCATCTATATCATCCGCAAATCGAAGCGCGAAATGATCGAGATGATTCAGATGTGGGCGGCGCTTGAATCCATGGCCGCGCGTCTCGCGACGCTGCATGCCTCGGATGCCGACATCGCCAAACTCCGGCATTTGTTCGACGAGTTCCAGAACTCACCGCCATCGGAACATTTGTGCGAATATTCGGATGCGAACATCGAATTCCACACGGCGGTCATCGCGCTGGGCGGCTCGCAGACCATCATCGATGCGACCCGAAACCTTTTGATGCACGTGCGCGCCATCCGCCGCGCAACGATTACACAAAACGATCGCGCCGCCCGCTCGATCGTCGATCATCTGAAGATCATCGAAGCGCTGGAAAGGCGGGACACCGAATTGGCCGAGCGGCTCACGCGTCAGCACACGCTCGATTTGGCGGCACACGTCGACCGGTTCTGCGAGTTTCTCGGCTAGCGGCGCGGCTCATTCAACGCCGGCGGCGTCTCCCCATATCCCCAGCGTCGGCACCGCTACGCCGCGGTCAGCGGCCTCGGCGCCGTCATAGCGGCGCAGGTATTGCGGTTGCGCCTCTGCGGCAACAGCGCCGCTGAGTGCGGCGGACGCCACCGCGGCGACGCCGGCAAAGGTGTCCGGGTCGCCGAGCGCCGCCTGCAGTGCCTTGGGATCAATCAACGCAGGAATTCCGGATTCAATCCGCAGATAAATCCGCCCGCTCGCTTGAGCGGCGAAGTTGACGTGATGAAATCGCTCGACGCAGCGTCGCAGAAAACCCGTGTTGTGTTCGGGGGCCAACAAGCCGCGATCGCGGTAGAGAAATTCCGGCGCGCTGGCATCGACGAAGACACGCCCATAGCGCCCAATGTCCAGCATTCGTTTGATGTCCAACACGTTGATGGTCTCGTTGTCGCCGTACGCAACCGTCCGCGGCCGCTGCCCGAGCGGCACGGTGTTGTCCAAAAACTCGAATTGAATGCGCTTGTCGCTGCGGCGAACCCACGTGAAAAATACGTTGGGCATGCCGGTGTACGCATCCACCGCATGCGCCAGCGTATCGTCCACCGCCTTGTAGCGTCCGAATTCGAGCCCACGTTTCCACGCCCGCTCCACCAGAAGTTCGGGCGGCGTTATTACGAAGAACAGGTGCAAGGTCTCGCCGAACCGAGTCAATAAGTTGCTGCCCTCCTCGTCCGAATCCGGCGCAAAGCTGTCGAAGCGGAACCTGTCGATCAATAGATGCGACATGTCGCCGCGCTGGTACTTGCCCGCCATGTAGCGATCGAGTTTGCGATCGACGATTTGCAGCTCATCCGACGTAAACGCACCGGCGTACTTGTACGCGGCGCCGAGCGCCGCATAGTCGAGCAATTGTTTGCGCCAGATGTCGGGACTTATCAGCGCGAAATCGCTCCACTTTACGCCCATGGCGCCGGCGAGTTTCTTCTGCAGCGGCCGCAGAGTGCTCTTGCCCGATGCCGAGGGCCCTTTGGTATTGATGACGACGGGATGCTCCTGGCGCGGCAGAAGTTTGTATCCTTGCTCGCCGGCTGCACGCGCGAGCAAAGGGGCGATCGCTCGACCGATGCAGTCGCCGCCATAGCCGTTGCATGCCATATCGGTTGCCATCGATGAGATGATTTCCTTGGTGCCCCATGCGCTCCCTTGCGTCGCGAACAGCGCCGCCATGACGCGCGCCAGCATTTTGTATCCGCTGGCCGCCGCCGGCTCGCGCGCCGCCGCCGCGCGGCGTTCAAGCTCGGCAATTTCGGCAGGACCCCAATCGCGGTGCACATCCGCGAGCGCGGCATCAATGGTGTTGCCTACCCCCAGCCGCGCGCGATCATAAGCATCGATGATCGCGCTCATCGCCGGGTCCAGATATTTAGCAAGCAGAAGCCGCGCCATCTCGCGAAAATTCAACCCCAGATCCTCGATTCGCGATCCGTCGGGCACTTCGAAATCGGCCGTGATGCGCACCAGCAGTTCGTGAAGCGCCAGTCTTTGCGGCCGGAATGCCACCAACTCGCTCAAGTTAAAGCCGGTGAGACCGCGCAACTCGATGGCGGCGGCGAGGCTGTTAAAGACATTTTCGGGGCAAAAAATCGTCGCCAAATGGCGCAATTCCTTGGGCACGGAAGACCCGATGCCGGGATTCCACGGTCCGTATTCGTCATCGGGCAGCGGCGTGATTGAGCTGGGAGCAGCCATCGCTACTAGCCGCTGTTGCGCAGCGCAGTGGCGATCGCATTGATCGAGAGCTGGATTCCTTCACGGACGCGCGCATCGCTTTCGCCGGCTCGGTGGCGCCTGAGTAATTCCACCTGCAGCAGATTCAAGGGTTCGATATAGGGCAGCCGCAAGCGGATGGAGGCGTCCAATGCGGGATGTTTTTCCAGCAATCTCCCCTGCCCGGTCACGATCAGCAGGCACTCCTGGGTCGCCAACCACATATCGCGAATACGGCCGAACAGCGCTTCGCCGGACGCCTGATCCTCCACCAGCGTGAGGTAATGCGCGGCAATGCCCATATCCGATTTGGACAGCACCATCTCCAAATTGTCGACCGTGGCGCGGAAGAACGGCCACGCGTCCAGCATCTCGCGCAGCAAACCTAAGTCCGACACGCGCAGCGCCTGCCCCACGCCATACCATCCCGGCAGCATTACGCGTGCCTGCGCCCAGCTGAAAACCCAGGGGATCGCGCGCAGATCTTCGATTCGCTGCGAGTTGGAACGCGACGCAGGGCGCGAACCGATCTTCAGCTCTGATATCTCCAGCAATGGAGTCATTTGCCTGAAGAACGTCGAAAATCCGGCCGTCTCGTACACCAACGAGCGATACGCGCGAAACGCCTCACGAGACAGACTCTCCATGGCCGCGGCAAAGCGTGCGGCGCTCGCGCCGGACAGTGATGCATTTTCGAGCGAAGCCAGCAGCGTGGCCGCCGTAATCGATTCCAGGTTCGCCGCCGCGCTTTCAATGGTGCCGTACTTGGCGGCAATGATTTCTCCTTGCTCGGTAATGCGGATACGCCCGCGCACAGTACCGTGCGGTTGCGCGCGAATGGCCGCAAAAGATGAGCCGCCGCCGCGGCCCACGGCGCCGCCGCGGCCGTGAAATATCTGCATGGGCGTAGCGGATTTTTCGAACACGGCGGCGAGCGCCCGGGTTGCTTGGTGCAGGCTCCAAACCGAGGTGAGGTAACCGCCGTCCTTGTTCGAATCCGAATAGCCCACCATGACTTCCTGAAATCCGAGCGCCTGGGTGATTGCGGCGGTTTCAGGCAATTCCAGCCACGCTTGCATCACCATCGGCGATCGTTCCAGATCGCCGATGGTTTCAAACAGGGGCACCGCCATGATATCGGCCCTGGGGGTTCCAAGGCCGCGGTACAAGCCAGCTTCCTTGAGCAGAATGTTCACCTCCAATAAATCGGACACGCTCTCGCACTTGGAAACAATGTAGGTGCTGATGCATTGCGCGCCATAGCGCTGCTGCGCAGCGGCGGCGGCGCGCACGATCGCCAATTCCGACAGTGTTTCCTGCGAATAGCTCGCGAAGGGGCTTGCCAATAGCCGCTCGCTGCCCAGTTCGCGCCGCAACAATGCAACGCGGTCAGGCTCTGACAGCACTTGATAGTCGGGCGAAGCTCCCGCCACCTTGAGTAGTTCCGCGATGACCCGTGCATGCACGTCAGAGTTCTGCCGCAGGTCCAGCGTCGCCAAATGAAAGCCGAAGGTCTCAACGGCACGATTGAGCCGGGCCAACGCGCCGCCGCTGCTGCCTCCGAGCTTGCTCTCGGTCTTCAGAGACTGCTCCAGCAATCCAAGATCCGCGCGCAGGCTCGCAGCATCCGGGTAGGCTGGCGCGCTCACAGTCGCCGGCCGCGGCGCCACTCGCCCGGTGAGATTTTGATAAGTCGCGGCAAGCCGCGCGTACATACCGGTGATCGCACGCCGGTAGGGTTCATCGGCGCGCGCAGGATTCACATCCCCGCTGCGCTCCGCCAGCTCCCTGACCGGGCCTGAGACGGGCGCCAGTTCGGTGGAGAGCGACAATTCCGCGCCCAGCGCATTCAGCTGTTCCAGATAATCGGCCAGCAGCGCCTGACTGGCGCGGCCCAACGCGAGGCGCAAAGAATCTGCGGTGACATGCGGATTGCCATCACGGTCGCCGCCGATCCAACTGCCCGGTCGCAGGAAACTCTGGGGCCGCTCCTCAAGCAAGCGCTCCCAGCGCGCGTAGAGCACCGGCATTACCGGCAAAAATATGTCTCTGAGATAGGCAAGCGCCGTATCGACCTCGTCGGCGACATACAGCCGTTCGTGGCGCAGCGCGCGGGTCTGCCACAGCAGGGCGATTTGAGCGGCGATGGCCTCTTCGATCAGCTCCCCGGTCGTAGTTTCGCGAAGCCCTGAGTCGCGCTGGTGCATCAATGCCGCGATTCGATTGCGATGATCCAGCATGCTCTTGCGCATCACCTCGGTGGGATGGGCCGTGAGCACCGGCGTGATTTGTGCGCGCTCGAGGAGCGCCGCGGCCTGCGCCGGCGTTACGCCCTGTGCCCGCAGAAAGTCGAGCGCCGAGGCCAGTGTGCTGTCCTTCTCCGCCACCGACCCCTGCCGGTCTTCGGCAAGATTCGCCAACATGGAAAACAGCATGAAGCTGCGCACAAAGGCGACGGTCTCATCGAGCGACAATGTCTCCCAGCCGGCTGCGAGTCCCCGGGGATTGGCGATACCGCGGTAGCGGTCGACGGAGGCCGCACGTATGGCTTCGATTCGATCCAACAGCGCGTCGCCGCCGTAGCGACGGATTACCTCTCCCAGCAGCCTTCCTAAGAATCTGACATCCGCGTTTTGGGTGATCGCCGGCGGGTGTCCTGCCATAAAAGCACCATACTTCACATCCGGGGTCTGCCGGAAGGCAGAGTGGGTGCTATAATATCTGATATATCTAGCGGGCTCGTAATGGCTGAGTCATGAGTAAGCAATCGGCGCGGCGTGTAATTCCCATCAAGGTCGAGCCTAAGTCCACCTTGAGCGCCGCGGAACAAGCGGCGGTGCTTGAGGCGTGCGCACGTCTGAAAGCGCTGCCCGGCGCATTGCTGCCGATCTTGCATGCCGTGCAAGAGGCCCTCGGGTTCGTGCCCAAGGACGCGGTCGCCGTCATCGCGCACGCGCTGAATCTTTCGATCGCCGAAGTGCACGGCGTATTGACCTTTTATCATTATTTTCGCCAACAACGTCCGGGCCGCCACATGGTGCATCTTTGCCGCGCGGAGGCCTGTCAGGCGCTCGGCGGCCAAGCCCTCGAGGCGCATGCCAAAACAAGTTTAGGCATTGATTTTCACGGCACGACCGCTGACGGTGCCATCAGCCTCGAGCCGGTGTACTGCTTGGGGAATTGTGCTCTGGGCCCGTCGATGATGATCGACGAGCATTTGCAGGGGCGCGTCACGGCCTCGCGGTTCGACGCGCTGGTGGGTCCCCTGAGGAAGTCCGGCAAATGAGCGCGGTAAAAATCTACGTGCCCTGCGATGCCGCTGCCTTGAGCGTGGGTGCCGATGAGACCGCGGCCGCGATCGCCGCCGAAGCTGCGCGCCGCGGCGTGCAAATCCAATTGGTCCGCAACGGCTCGCGCGGCCTGCTGTGGCTCGAGCCACTGGTGGAAATCGAGGCCGCGGGCACCCGCGTAGCCTTTGGACCGGTGCAAGCAGCGGATGTCGTCGGGCTATTCGATGCAGGATTCTTGGCAGGCAAGCCGCATGCATTGAACTTGGGGCCGACCGCCGAGATTCCTTATTTGAAGCGGCAGGAAAGGTTGACCTTTGCGCGCGTCGGACTCACGGACCCGCGAAGTTTGCGCGACTATCTTGCGCACGGCGGTTATCGGGGCCTGACCGCAGCGCTTGCGATGTCGCCCGCCGACATCGTGGCCAGCGTCACCGCCTCAGGTCTTCGCGGCCGCGGCGGCGCGGCCTTTCCCGCCGGGATCAAGTGGAAGACTGTCCTCGGCACGCCGGCCGGGCAGAAATACGTGGTCTGCAATGCCGATGAGGGCGACTCGGGCACATTCTCGGATCGGATGCTGATGGAGGGGGATCCCTTTGTGCTTATCGAGGGGATGACCATCGCGGGATTGGCGACGGGCGCTGACCAAGGCTATATCTATTTGCGGTGGGAATACCCGGAAGCGAAAAGCGCGCTCGAAGCGGCCATCGCCGCCGCATACACCGATCACTATCTCGGCGAGCGCATTTGCGGCAGCGAGCACCGTTTCGATCTGGAAGTGCGGATGGGCGCCGGCGCCTATATCTGCGGTGAGGAGACTTCGCTGCTGGAATCATTGGAAGGCAAACGCGGCCAGGTGCGCTTCAAGCCGCCGCTGCCGGCGGTGCAGGGCCTGTTCGGCAAGCCCACCGTCATCAACAATGTCATCACCTTCGCTTCAGTGCCCATAATTCTCGACCGCGGCGCCGACTACTACCAGCACTTCGGCATGGGCCGCTCGCGCGGCACACTGCCCATGCAGCTGGCGGGCAACATCAAGTACGGCGGCCTGGTGGAAATCGCCTTCGGCATGACCTTGAGAGAGTTGATGTACGGCTTCGGCGGCGGCTCGTTGAGCGGCCGGCCGATTCGCGCCGTGCAAGTGGGCGGTCCTTTGGGCGCCTACTTGCCCGAATCGCAGTTCGACACGCCGCTGGACTATGAAGCATTCGCCGCGATCAAGGGCATGCTGGGTCACGGCGGCATCGTGGTGTTCGACGACAGCGTCGATATGGCCGCGCAAGCGCGATACGCCATGGAATTCTGCGCCATCGAATCCTGCGGCAAATGCACGCCCTGCCGGATTGGGTCCACCCGCGGGGTGGAAGTGATCGATAGGCTGGTGGCCGGCGAGAACGCAGTGCAGCAAGAGACGATTTTGCGGGATTTGTGCGAGACTTTGACCTATGGCTCATTGTGCGCCCTGGGGGGTCTGACACCCTATCCCGTGATATCCGCGTTGGATCATTTCCACGGGGATTTTGTCAAACCAGTCAAGGCGCCGGCGCCAGCTTAAGGCCGCGAGGAATCCGATGTTATCCATAGTCGAACAGGATCTGGGCACACCGAACCGCGATAGCGCGACGCTCGTGACTTTGAGCATCGATGGTCAAGAAATCACCGTGCCGGCGGGAACCTCGGTGATGCGCGCCGCGGCGCTTTTGGAGGTGAAGATTCCGAAGCTGTGCGCTACCGAGCAGCTGGAGGCATTCGGCTCCTGCCGTCTGTGCTTGGTGCAGATCGAGGGCATGAAGGGACTGCCGGCATCCTGCACCACGCCCGTGGCGCAGGGCATGAAAGTCACCACGCAGAACAAGCAGCTCGCCGACATTCGCCGCGGCGTCATGGAACTTTATATTTCCGATCATCCGCTGGACTGCTTGACCTGTCCTGCGAACGGACACTGCGAACTGCAGGATATGGCCGGCGTGGTGGGCCTGCGCGAAGTGCGCTATGGCTACGAGGGAGCCAATCACCTCAAGGGTGAAAAGGATACCAGCAATCCGTATTTCACCTTCGATGCCAGCAAGTGCATCGTCTGTTCGCGCTGCGTGCGCGCCTGCGATGAGCAGCAAGGCACCTTCGCGCTCACCATCCAGGGGCGCGGTTTCGACTCCACCGTGGCGGCGAGCCAGAACGTGCCTTTCATGGATTCCGAATGCGTATCCTGCGGCGCCTGCGTGCAAGCCTGCCCCACGGCGACATTGTCGGAAAATTCGTTGATCCAAAAAGGCCAGGCTGAACACAGCGTCATCACCACCTGCGCCTATTGCGGCGTCGGCTGCTCGTTCCGCGCCGAAATGCAGGGAGAGGAAGTGGTGCGCATGGTGCCGAACAAGGACGGCCACGCCAACCACGGGCATTCCTGCGTGAAGGGGCGATTCGCCATCGGCTATGCGACGCATTCCGACCGCATCGTCAAGCCGATGATCCGCTCGAAGATCACCGATCCCTGGCGCGAAGTGTCCTGGCAAGAGGCGATCAGCTACGCGGCCGGCGAACTCAAGCGCATTCAAGCCAAGTACGGACGCGACTCGATCGGCGGGATCACCTCTTCGCGGTGCACCAACGAAGAAACCTACGTGGTGCAAAAGCTGGTACGTGCTGGTTTCGGCAACAACAATGTAGATACTTGCGCACGCGTCTGTCACTCCCCCACTGGCTACGGCTTGAAGCAAACCATGGGCGAATCGGCCGGCACGCAGAATTTCGACTCCGTGATGAAGGCCGATGTGATCGTCGTGATCGGTGCGAATCCCACCGATGGCCATCCGGTGTTCGCCTCGCAGATGAAGCGCCGCTTGCGTCAAGGGGCGAAGCTGATCATTGCGGACCCGCGGCGCATCGACCTCGTGCGCTCGCCGCACATCGAGGCCGACTTCCACCTGAAGTTGAAGCCAGGCACCAATGTAGCGCTGATCAATTCCATGGCCCACGTCATCGTCACCGAAGGTCTGGTCAAGGAGGACTTCGTGCGCGAGCGCTGCGAAGCCCCCTCATTCGAGAAATGGCGAAAATTCATTGCACTGCCCAGCAACTCGCCCGAAGCGATGGAGCTCGTTACGGGTGTGCCTGCCGCATCGGTGCGAGCGGCCGCCCGTTTGTATGCCACCGGCGGCAACGGCGCCATTTACTACGGACTCGGAGTCACCGAGCACAGCCAGGGTTCGACCATGGTGATGGGAATTGCAAACCTGGCCATGGCCACGGGCAACCTCGGCCGAGAGGGAGTAGGCGTCAATCCCCTGCGCGGTCAGAACAATGTGCAGGGCTCCTGCGACATGGGCTCATTCCCGCACGAGTTCCCCGGCTATCGGCACGTTTCGGATGATTCGGTGCGCCGGCAGTTCGAAGGCGCTTGGGGCGTGCCTCTGTTGAACGAGCCCGGATTGCGCATTCCCAACATGTTCGAAGCGGCGCTCGACGGCGAATTCAAGGGTTTGTACATCGAGGGTGAGGACATTGCTCAGTCCGACCCCAATACCCAGCATGTGACGGCGGCACTGACGTCGATGGAATGCATCATCGTTCAGGATCTGTTCTTGAATGAGTCTGCAAAATTTGCGCATGTATTCCTGCCGGGCTGCTCGTTCCTCGAGAAGGACGGCACCTTCACCAATGCGGAGCGGCGCATATCGCGAGTGCGCAAGGTCATGGAGCCGAAGAACGGCTACGGCGATTGGGAGATCACGCAGCTCCTGTCCAATGCCATGGGCTACCCCATGAACTATGCGCACCCTTCGGAAATCATGGATGAGATCGCGCGCTTGACGCCGACCTTCACCGGCGTGAGCTTTGCGCGCATCGATGAACTCGGCAGCATCCAGTGGCCCTGCAATGATGCGCACCCCGAGGGCACGCCGACCATGCACGTTGGGGAATTCGTGCGCGGCAAGGGCAGATTCTTGGTCACCGAGTACGTGCCGACTCACGAGAAGGTCAATGCGCGCTACCCGCTGATCTTGACCACCGGGCGCATCTTGAGCCAGTACAACGTCGGTGCGCAGACGCGGCGCACCGAAAACAACCAATGGCACGATGAGGATCGCCTCGAAATTCATCCGCATGATGCCGAGGAGCGCGGCATCGCCGAAGGGGATTGGGTGGGCATCGAGAGCCGGGCGGGCGATACGGTGCTGCGGGCCCGCGTCACCGAGCGGGTTCAGCCCGGCGTGGTCTACACCACCTTTCATTTCCCGGAGTCGGGCGCCAACGTCATCACCACGGATAATTCGGATTGGGCGACCAATTGTCCCGAATACAAGGTGACCGCCGTGCAGGCAACCCGCGTCGGTCAGCCCTCGGAGTGGCAGAAGCGCTTTCGCGAGTTCAGCCACACGCAGGAGTCCTTGCTCAAGGATGCCGACGTCTTCGTCGCCAAGTAGGCGCGCAAACGTCATATATAATGAGCGACGCAGCACCCGGCGATGCGGCCCACGAAGGCTCCGCCCACGAAACCAGGGCTCACGGCGGCGCGGAGCATCTGGTGAAAATGGCGAACGATATCGGCGACTTCTTTCGCGCCGAACCGGTTCGCGAAGACGCCATTGCCGGCATCGCGAATCACATTTCGAGATTCTGGACCAAGCGGATGCGCGAAAAGCTCGCCGCGCACTTAAAAAGCGGCGGCGGCGGCCTCGATGAGCTGCCGCGGGAAGCATTTCGCCGGCTCAATCCGCAATAGGCCACGCGCCATAGCAAATGGGGCCTTAAGTGCCCCGCCGTATAAGCGTTATCCTACAGGCGTCCCCGCAAGCCGCTGATTAATACCTCCGGCGGCTCTCTGTATCCTTTTTACCTACCGCAACCTCGCGCGATGGCGCGTTGCGCTACGTATGGAGAAAATAAATGAACCCGAAGACCTGTAGTCGCGCAATCGCCGCGGCATTGCTGTTGATGCTCGTGCCCGTGTTCTCGATGGCGCAAATTTCAGTCGGCGTTTCGGTCAATATCGCACCGCCTGAATTGCCCGTTTACGTGCAGCCGCCGATTCCCGGAGACGGCTACTTGTGGACGCCCGGCTATTGGGCCTGGGACGACGGCATCCAAGACTACTACTGGGTGCCCGGCACCTGGGTGGAGGCGCCCCAGGTGGGATTTCTGTGGACTCCCGGATATTGGGGATGGGCAAATGGCGTGTACCTTTGGAACGCCGGCTATTGGGGTCCCCATATCGGTTTCTACGGCGGCGTCAATTACGGCTACGGCTACGGCGGCCACGGCTACGAGGGAGGCTACTGGCAGGGCGGCCATCTGTACTACAACCGCGCGGTCGTCAATGTCGGCTCCGTGCACATCACCAACGTCTACAACAAGACGGTGATCAACAACGTCAGCGTCACTCGCGTCAGCTACAACGGCGGCAGCGGCGGGGTTCGAGCCCAACCCAGCGCGGAGGAGTCGTCGGCCGCGCATGAACGCCACATCAACGCCACGTCGGTGCAGCAGCAGCATGTACAGGCGGCGCGCAGCAACCCGGTGCTCCGCGCCAGCGCCAACAAAGGCAATCCGCCGATCGCGGCCACGGCGCGGCCGGCTAATTTTTCCGGTCCCGGCGTGGTACCCGCCAAGCATGCGGAAACTACCAGCGTGGCCCGTGTGAACACGGAGCCGCATTCGGCCGCGCCGCGTCCGGATATGCAACCGCGCCCAGCGATGCAGCCGCGCCCGCCCATGGAGCCGCGTCCAGCGACACCGCCCCGGCCAGCGGTGGAACCGCGAGCAGCGGCACCGGCTCCCTATCGAGCCCCGGCAGAAGTGGTCGCGCCCCGCGAGCAGGTAAGCCAACCTCGCCCACCCGCGCCAGTTGAGCCGCGCGCAAAATCGGAGCAAACTCAAGCGGCAAGGCCAGCGCCGCAACCGCAACCACATTCGCAGCCGCAACCGCACCCACAACCGCCACCACCGCATCCGGCTGAGCACCCCGAAGACCATGAGCACCATCAGCCATGATCAGAACGCAAAGCGATTCACTACCGAGGTAGACGGTTATCGCGCCGAGCTGGACTACACCTTGGCCGACTCCGTCATGACGATTACACATACTCGCGTTCCGCAAGCCATTGGCGGGAGGGGCGTGGCGGCAGAGCTGATGGGCGCGGCGCTCAACGTGGCCGAAGCCGCCGGCTGGTCCGTCAATCCGGCTTGCTCCTACGCTGCCGCGTACATGCGCCGACACGCGCAAGATCCCGACAAGAAACACATCGATGATTTGCTGGATGAGGCGCTGGACGAATCCTTCCCCGCCAGCGATTCACCGGCGGTGGGAGGCAGCAGCTAGCGGCGAACCGGCGCTGGCTGCCGGCACCTAAGGCGACGCCGCGGTCAACGGCGTCGCCCCGATCCTTATTTGTTGCAGTCGGTGCGGTGTAGGACCACCCGGCGGTTGTGCGCGCGGCCTTCAGCGGTCTTGTTGTCCGCCACCGGATTATCCTGGCCGAACCCCTTAACCGCCAGCCGGTGCTCGCCAACACCATTGCTGGTCAGATAATCCGCGACAGCCTGGGCGCGCCGCTCCGACAGGCCCTTATTGTATGCGGCACTCCCGGTCGAGTCGGTGTAGCCATCCACCTCACCGTCCACGAAGTTCAAGCGCTTCAAGGTTGCGATCATCCTATCGAGCAATGCCTTGTCCTGGTCCGTCAGCACCGATGAATTGGTCGCAAAGTGGACTTCCTGCGATACGTCGCAAGGGCAGCCATACTTGTCGACCGCCACGCCCTTCGGAGTGTCCGGGCACAGCGACGCAGGCTTCGGCGGTGGCGGCGGAGGTGGCGGAGGCGGAGGCGGAGGCGGCGGGGGTCGCGGTGGCGGCGGTGGCGGCGCAGCCACGGGTGCCGGCGCGGGGGGAGCTTCCGCGCCGAAGCGGTAGTTGATGCTGACCCGGAAGACGCTCGCGGTGAAGCTGTTGTGGATGTTATTGAGCTGGAATAGGCCGAATTCGTTGCAAGTGACCGCAGTGCCAGTGCAGGCCGTCACGGTGCTGGATCCCTTGCCGAGATTCACATAGGTGTATTCCGCTCTGAAGAACCACGCATTGTCGATCTTGAAATCGCTGCCGACGCCGGCCCCAAAACCGTTGGCTTTGAAGTTCTTGCTGCCGGAGAAGCTGGCAGTTCCCGTGGCGTCGGTGAAGCTCGCCGTGGTGGTGTGCGATCCGCCGGTGAACACACCGCCCAATCTTATGTATGGCAGCCAATTGTCGATCGCGTAGCCGATCCTGGGACCCAAGATGGCGAAGCCGTTCGGATTGACCTTGCCGTAAAAACTATAGGTGCCATCGGGCGGCGGCGTGGCGCCGGCATAGGTATACGATCGGCTGTGATTCTGTGCGCTCCAGAAATCGTAATCCAGGCCGAAGCCCCAGACCCACTCCTCGTGTTGAAAGTTGTAGCCGATCTGCACACCGCCGACGAACACGCCGTTGTTGGGGCAGTCTCGATTGTTGAAGGCATTGACGATCACGGGATTCGAGACGTTGTTCAAGCTCCAGCTGTTGCAGGTGTTATTCCACGCGCCACCAATGTTCACACCGCCGTAAAAGCCACGCCAGTCTGTAATCGAGGTGCTCTGCGCAGACGCCGCGCCGGCGATCGAGCTCAAAACAACCAGCGCCGCCGAATATGTCGTGAGTTTCATAGTTAATTCCTTGCTCCCAAGGCTAGCCCCGCCCACCTAGGTCAACTCGTAAGCCAATGTGTTATGCGCTGCGATGTGCAGAATTCACAATTGCCCGCAAGACCAATTGACTTGCGTCAATGCGCGCAGACGACTCAACGATCAGCCGGTGAAAATCGCCCGCCTCAATGAGGCCGCTTTCCCGCGCCGCGCCAGCCAAATCAATAGCGCCGCCAGCAACAGGCTCGCCGCTAAACTTAAAACCGCATCCGCGGCGTAGCCGCCGGCAACTCCGTGCCGGGAGTATCCCCAGCCATCCACGACCAGCATATAGGTATTCGCAATATTGAACGCCGATACCATGAGGCAGTAATTCGTGGCGGCGAGTGGATTGCTGCGCCCTATGGTTTCGAAGGCGATCGCTGTCGAGGCGGTGATGGCGAGGGCCTGGAACACGTTCTCGCCGATGAGAGCCAGCGCGAAGGTCGCGGGCGTGCGCGGCAGCAGGATCAACGCCAGCGTGAACATCGAACCGATGATGCCGATCGCCAGGTACAGATACCGTAATGGCAGGAGACGGTGGATTAGCGGAAAAATCAAACATCCCACGATTCCGCCCGTCAGCACGCCCGCTCCGCCCACCAACCCGACGAAGTGGCTCGATGCGTGAAAATCATTGCCCAGACCGCCGAGCAGATTCGTCAAGGAAAACGTCGCCGCCGGCGCGATGAACAGCACGATGGCAATCAACACTTCGCGCCGTTTGAGGACGTGCAATACCTCGCTCAGAAACTGCGAGAAACTTTCGCGCGCCAGCCGCCGATCCGGCCCGGGTGCCTGCATCCACGGAAAAACCGCGATGGGCAGCAGCACCGCTGCGCCCAACAACAGTGCCGCCAGCGTCGGCGACAGGCGCTGCACTACTTCGCCGGTCATCATGGCCATGACACCGCCGCCGCCAAGATTGCCTATGGTTACCCAAACGCTCAGCTTATTTTTCTCCTCAGCGGTGGTGATGCTCGACAGCCATCCGCCGAGGGCGCTCTGGTAAAGATTCGCAAAGAAAAAGCCGATTACCAGCAACCCTTCCACCCAAACGGGATGCTCGAGATTGAGCAGCGCCAGCGACAGCAGCACCGCAGCTACAGCCGCCGTCACCACTGCGTACCAGCGGCGGCTGAATCGGACGTCCAGCACCGGGCTGACCAGGAAGCTCCAGAAGCCGGGCGATATCATAACCGCCGTCATCGCGGCTATCGTCGCCTCCGGCACATGACGTGCGCTCAGCAA
>Ga0210394_10005021_pt1 | contig 15041 bp, 9 predicted proteins | sample IncBWC12MmetaG_FD_160121 | JGI IMG/M metagenome (GOLD analysis project Ga0210394, IMG submission 160121) | Forest soil microbial communities from Barre Woods Harvard Forest LTER site, Petersham, Massachusetts, United States - Inc-BW-C-12-M | ecosystem: Environmental > Terrestrial > Soil >... | reverse complement strand
TGAGGCTGTTCAAATGGGTCCCGCACCAGGACTTCATCGGGGTACACTTCGAGGCGCCACACGCCATCGCTGACCTTGTCCAGAAAATAGGCGCCCGTCCCTTCGTAGTCGACCACTCCCGAGGATCCGAATCCGACGATTCGTTTGAGCGTCTTGGGATTGCGCGGTTCGGCCCCGGTCGTCCCGGCGTTCATGAATGCGTCATCGGCGTTGAGCTCGCTTGCATCGTCCGCGTAACTGAGGCGGAAGTCTCCGAATGTCACATCATCCGGATAGCGGCCGTAGGATTGCGCTCTAGGCAGCCGCCGCATCGCCTCGGCGGCGATGACGGCGCTGACCGCTTTTCTCGGCGTGTGCACGAGATTGAGGAAATGCGTCTGCCAACCAAGATTGTAAGGCGCTGTTTGCAGCATGTCGTAGGCAAACATGGTCGCGAACTGCGCGCCGACCGAGCGAAAAGTGCGCGCCATCGCCGGATACAGGTAGCCGGAGAGGAGGTCGGCCTGGTCGAACTCGTAGACGATGCGCGGTTTGCCGGTCAACTCCGCCCTCAACATGTCGGGGTAGGCATCGACGGCTTGCAGGAAATTGCCTCTGAGGGTATGTCCGGCGCTCAAGCTGGTCGGGTACCAACCGAAGCTGACGCCGTCCACTTTGGATTGCTTGATGGCGGGCGCAATGGCGAAATCCTGCGAGACATTGAAAAACGTGATTTGCTTGCTTCCGGTGCCACGCACGGCATCCACCAGGGTATTGATGTAATTGACCGACCCCGTGAGATCTTCGGGGTGATGCACGGGTTCGTTGATCATCTCGACGAATAGAATCGCCGGCTCCTGCTTCAGAGCCACGCCCGTATAGGGATTGACGTGATTCAAGAGCTGCCCAATATAGTTGGCCTGCGCGGCGATCGACACGGGATTGGTGCCCATGTCCTGCCTCTCGAAATAGCGCGAGAAGCCGATATTTTGCGTCGGTATGTTGACTTGATCGGCGAATGCCGGGTTATAGGTGTGAATGGGCGTGAGGAGAATGTAGATGCCTCGCTCGCGCGCCTTGGCGATGAGGTAGTCGAGCAAGTCGACATGTTCATTGACGATGAGGTTGCCTGCCTTGTCGGCGTTCTCCCAATCACCCCACGAGCACAGACGGAGGGCGGTCCAGCCCATGCGCGCGAACTGCGCCATGTCCTCGTCGATCATGGCCTTGCGGTCGTTGGAGACCAGGCCCGCCATGCGGTAGTCGGAGCCGGACATGATGCAGTAGTTCGCCCCATAGAGCGCCACCTCCGCCTGGGAATCCCGCCACCGCACCACACCCGTCTTGTCCAGATAGACCGGGCGATCGGCAGCCTCGCCGTCCGCGCGTGCCGCCGCGGGCGCCACCGGAGAGAGGAGGGCAGACATCAGCCAAACGAAAGCGGTTATGAATCGCAAAGCAGATCTACGGCCTGCGAGCGACGCTCGCCTTGATGTCGATCGAGCCGGCTCGGATCGCCCGCGGCTCGCGGTGCGGCTATCGGGACATGTGCAAATCGCGGACAAGTCGTCAAAGGGTGGGTGTAATCTGGAAGCTCAGTGCGTGGCGCCCGAGCGACACCGGCTGGCCGGATCCGCGATTCACAATTTGAAACAGGCCGTTGCCCAAGGAGCGCACATCCCACTCCTGTGCGAAGGAATTATTGGGCTGCGCCGCGACCGTGTCGTGGGCATCGCTCCCATCCAGCACCAAGAGAGGGCTGTCGGCCGCTTCGCTGCGCATTTGGAAGAAGCCGTCACCGTTGCTATGAATCGTCCATTTCTCGCTCGCGGCGGCATTTGCTGAGCAGGGCGCGAGGCCAAGCCGGTGCGCGGATCCCGCCGTTTCCGCGGACACCGCCAGAACGGTGCCGCGGGGTGTCGCCAATGTATACATCAGCGTCGGATCCAGTTTATTGCCCACCGCGTCCAGCCCGGTGAGTAATTCCGAGTAGCTGGGGTCGGTTTGATTGGAGCTGCCGCTGCCATCGGCATTGTCGAAGAGAGTCAGCCCGTTCCAAATATAAATCGAATCCGGAGGATAGCCGCCATTGAAGTAATAAGGTCCTCCGTAGGCGAGAATGTTGACGCCCGCCGCATCCCAGTATTCGATGCCCATACCCAGCTGGTTGGGCAGGCCTTTGACGACGGTTTGCAAATCCAGCAGGAATTGCCGCTGGTTGACGACCGAAGGTGCATACCACGGGTCATTGCCGTTGAAACCGTTCTCGTAGTGCTCGCCGGTTTCAATCAGGAAAATCGGCCGGCCCAATTGATTGGCCGCATTTACCAGCACGTCCTGCTCCACTGGTTTGCCGTAGGGGTTCGCCGCCGCCGACTGGGCGTCCGTCAGAGGCCCGTGATAAATCGGATAGTAACTCTGACAAATGATGTCGTAGGGAATCCCGTTCTGGTTCACCAGGGTAAAGAAGGCGGTGAGATCCCAGGCCGGTGTGATATGAATGCAGGTCAGGGGCGGAGGAATGGCTGGGCCCAGAGCCGGATCGCCGGCCGCATCCTGTACTGCCTGCATCCCGCTTTTTTGCAAGGCGGCGAAATTGCCGAACTGCGCGCCCGTCGGACTTCCCAGCGCTCCCAAGAAACCGGTGTCCACTTCATTGCCTATGGAAACCAAGTCGGGCATGACACCGGCACTGCGGTAACTTTCAATTTCCGCCCTCACATAGGCGTACAGATCGGCCTGCGCCTGCTGCACGGTGTCGGAGGCCCAGGCCGCCGGGATGCTCCGTGAATTGCCACCGTCGAATAGCAGCGAGAGCTCGATGCTCATGCCGAGATTCTTCGCCCTTTTCGCCAGGTCGAGATCTTGCGCGTCGGTTTCGGCGTAACAGGCATTGTATTGGCAGCCGGCGGCGCTGGGATCGACGTAGGGGGGCGCGGACGTGGGACGCAGGCGAATCATATTGATGCCGTGGTTCTTGAATATGCCGAGCACGTCCTGCGGCCGGCCGTTGTCCTTCCACCACGGGGTATTCTGCGAAACCCGCAGCGCCTCTTGCTTTTCAAGCAGCGCGTTGTCCACCCCCCTAAAAAAAGAGGGGCGCAGCAACCAGAGTTCACTTTGCGTCGGCTGCCCGGTCGCTGCCGACGTGACGAGGGGCGTTTCTGGCGCCGTTGCCTCGCCGGCAACACCCAGGAGGCGGTGCGTGGCGCCATTGCGGATCGCATAGTAGCCATTGGCGGCAGGCAGCAACTCCCAGCGATCCGGGAGACTTGCGGTACATTCATCCAGCACCACCTGGCGTGCCTCTTCGACAAGGCACGAGCCCGCTGCGACATTCTCGATTTCCCAGCTGCCGTCATTGGCGCGCACGAGCGCCCAGCGCTGCGAGACACTGGTAAAGCTCCGCGGTTGCTGGCCGACGCCATCCTCACCGCGCGAACGCGAACGGTCCGCCTGCAAACCGCTGTGTTGGTTGATCAGATAGTAGACTTCGCCGGCGTTGGGGCTGACATCGACGGGCTCCGGCGGTTGCTGTGCCCCGGCCATTGTTGCCATGAGTCCAAGCGCAGCGAACGCAGTCAGTCTGTGATGTGATTTCACGGCTATCTCCTCAAGGTCAGGGTTTGATTGAGAGATACGTCGTCTAACTATTTCCTGTGCAAATACGGAGAGATCTCGCAACCGACAAACTTCAGAACTTGACCCCGACATCGAACAGATACGCTCGGCCGTAGACCTGGTAACCGCCGTCGTTCGCCAGATTCTGCGGATTGTTGTCGGTGGAGAAGCGGGCGCGTTCATTGGTCAGATTGCTTCCCTGCAGGCGAACCGTCCACATCTTGTCAAAGGTGTAGGAAACGCTGGCATCGAGAGTGGTCTCGGCCGCAAGCATTTTCAGCGTCGTACCGACCCAGGTGGGCGCGACCGTGAAGGGCGTGTGGTTCTTGACCGCAACGCGCGACTCGAAGCCGGCCTTGTTGTAGAAGAGATCGACTTCCGACGTGCCCCTGGCGAAGCCGACCATGGGGTAGGGAATCCCGTACGGTGCAGCTGGCGCGGCTTCGTGGATATTCGTCTCCACTTGGGCATGGTTGGCGTAGATGCCGAAATCCTGAAGAAATCCGGGCAGGAAATAAAATCGCGTCTGCAACGTGACTTCCACGCCGGCAATCTCGCCGCCCGGAGTATTGTTCTCCGACGTGAGGATGTACCTCACACCGTCGATGGTCTGCAATGACTGGCCCGCTCCGATGTAGGTCTTGACGTCCTTGTAGTAGGGGGCGACGGCGAACATAGATTCTTCGTGGAAGTACCATTCATAGGAGAAATCGACTTGATCGGCCTTGAAGGGGTCAAGCTTCGGATTGCCGCCCCCGGCGGTCCCCGGATTCCCCGCACCAAGGGTGTAACCCGTGGTCAGCGAATCGAGCGGCGGGCGGGAGATGGCGATGGCGGCCCCGAATCGCAGCAGCTGATTATCCGTGATGTGCAACACCGCATTGAGGCTGGGCAGCGGTTCCGTATACTCATTGCTGATCGACACGGGCGAGAAGGTCACACCTCCATCGAAAGACTGGTATCCCGAACTGGTCGTAGACGTATGAGCCACTCTGACGCCCACATCGCCGGTCAACGGCAGGTCGCCCACGGAAGATTTGAAATCCAATCGGAAATAGCCTTCGTATGTCTTCTCCGTGACCTTGGTTCGGACCAGCGGCATGTCGGAGCCCGCGGGTGCGGCGGAGTTCGGGTAGACCAGAGGAAACAGGCTGTTGAAATTGCCGTAAACCAAGGGCGGCGCGGTGAACGAGGGCGAGGTAAACTGCGACAGGCCGGCATTGGCCAAAGACAGATTCGGCACCCCGTTCATTCCTGCCGTTCCCGCGGGACATACCTGAGAATTCTGATCATCGGCTATCGAAAACGTGGTGGAACCGGTCCCTGCACACAGTCCCCAGCGATTCTGATGATGGGTCTTTTCGCGGTCCGACCATCGCGCCCCAAACTTCACTGCGGACAGGACTGAGTTGTCGATGGAGCGCGATAAATTCAATGCAAATGCACTCAGCTCGTCCCGCGTAACTTCCGGACCGTCGCTTTCACCCGCGCCATTGGGGACGTTCGGTCCGTTGGTGCCACGGAACCCGCCCGCCGACTGCAGCGCCGGATTGGCCGGATCGAAGCCCGGCGTCGCGCCGTACGGCACCTGGCCGTCCGTGACATTGAAGGCCAGATTGGGCGGGTACAGATCCGAGAGCGCGACTTCCTGCCACTGATTCTGTCGCCAGGCGTCCGAGTGGGAGAGATCTACCGAATTGTCCCAGTCTCCGGACTTCCACTCGGCGTTGAGACCGGCGACGAGCAGCGTGTGCTTTTCATCATAGCGGGCAATCTCACTCTCGTAGTTCGGATAGGCGCCGTTGAGGTCAGCCGCCACCACCGAACCGTTGACGATCTGATAAGAGCTGCCCGGGGCATTGTATTTTGAAGCGTCGCCGTTCGCCCAGTTGCCGGTAATGTTGTTGCCGTACCAGGTTTGAAACTGATTTTCCTTGATTTCGTACTGCGACCACAGGGCGTCGGCCTTGACGGTTAGGTTGTCGCCGGCGCGCCAGCCGGCGCCGCCCGCCAGAGCGTAACGGTCCTGTGTCACCTCTTTGATTTCGGTGTTGAGACCCCAGGTGGTGTTGGTCGGGGCTCCGCCGCCGTTCAGGTCGCCGGTATTACCCGCTGGGTTGGTGGTCGTGGCACCCGAGTTGTCCGGCGTGTTCCAACCAAAGGTGCGAAAATCGGGGAAGCCGTTCTTCTCGCGCTGCACACTGGCGGCAATCGACACCGCGAAGTCATCATTGATGTGCCCGACATAGCCACCGCTGCCGCGATAGCCCACGGGATTGTAGCCCGGCAGGTTCTTTCCCTCATCGTTGTAGGTCGGACCGGCGCGAAAGCTGAACGCCGGGCCCTTGTAGTCGAGCGGGGAGAGGGTACGGATATCGACAGTTGCTGCGATGCCACCCGGCACCAGCGAGGCATCCTGGGATTTGTAAACCTCGGCGCCCGACAACACTTCAGAAGGGTAGATTTCCCAACGCAGATCCTGCGAGGGTTCCGACGAGGCTACTTCGCGACCATTAAATAGTCCAAACACCAGGCGCGGCCCCAAGCCGCGAACGGATGCCTGACTGGCATTGCCGCGATCGCGCGTGGTATTGACGCCGGGAAGCCGATTCAGCTCTTCGGCAATGGTCACGTCGGGGAGCTGGCCGATCTCGGCGGTGGAGATGTTGTCGCCGATCAGGTCGGATTTCTTCTTCACGCTGATCGAGTCCTTCATAGCCTGGCGCACGCCGGTGACCACGATTTCGGACAGGTCGGTATCGGAAGTCGCTGCCCCATCCGCGTAGGCCTGCGCTCCAAAGGAGGTGAAAATGGCCAACGCACTCGCCTTGTAGACAGGCTGTTTATTCTTCAATTTCACGGACACTCCCCCTTATTTGCCGTTATTTGAGCTCTCGGCTCTGTTTCTTGGCGTCGAATCCCAGTGTGTGGGTATATTATACGATAAATAGGATGATACCTGTCAATGGCGGCGTAACTTAAGGGGAGCCCGTGTGAGTTCAACAGGGAACCGACCTGCGCAGAGCGGCGAGGCACCCGCCGATCGAGTTCACAGCATCGCCATTGTCGGCGGCGGCGCAGCCGGCTGGCTGGCGGCCGCCACGCTGGCGCGCCTGCTTCGCCCAAGTTTCTGCCATATTCGCCTCATCGACTCGCAGCCGGAGGAAGCTCCCGCATTCAGCGAGGTGGCCTTGCCGTCGTTTCATCGCTTGAATCACTTACTCGCGATCAATGAGGGCGACCTGCTCCAAAAAACTCGCGGGTCATTCAAACTGGGGGCGCAGTTCCTCAACTGGGGCCGTGTCGGGGACCGGTATTTCCACACCTTCGGTTCCTTGGGAGCGAAGCTTGATGCCGTGCCTTTTCATCACTATTGGATCAAGCTGCAGCGGCTGGGGGAGGGCGCGGATTTAGATGCCTATTCGACGGCGACGGTGGCCGCGAAACAGGGCCGGTTCGCACACCCGGTTGCCGAGCGGCGGTCAGTTTTGTCGCTATATTCCTACGGCTACCATTTTCACGCCGCCTCGCTCGCGGCCTATCTCAGGGAGTACGCGCAGGCGCATGGTGTCACCCGCATCGATCGCAATGTCGTCGATGTGGAGCTGGGGGGCGAGGCCGGATTTATCGATGCGCTGATGCTGGATGACGGCTCGCGCATTCGCGCCGATCTGTATGTCGACTGTACGGGCGCACGGAGTCCGCTCTCCCGGCAAGCGCTCAACACCGGATACCAGGACTGGTCGCATTGGTTGCCCTGCGACCGCATGGTCGCCGTTCCGTGTGCCGACGCTGGCCCCATTGCGGCTTACTCCGAATCGAGCGCAGAGCGCTTCGGGTGGCGGCGGCGGATTCCGCTGCAGCACGGCGTTGACAGCGGTTATGTGTATTCCAGCCGACATGTGAGCGACGATGAGGCCGCCGCCATGCTGCTCGCGGATCTGCCGGGCAACGCTCTCGCGGAACCGCGGCTCCTGCGGCTATCAACCGGACGGCCGACACAATTTTGGAATAAGAACTGCGTCGCGCTGACGGGCAGCGCTCTCGAGCCGCTGGAGTCGACCGGCCTTCACCTGGTACAAACCGGCATTACCCGGCTGGTGACTCTATTTCCGGTAGGCCGTTACAGCCCGGCCGATATCGAGGAATATAATCGACTGACGACGATAGAGTACGAACGCATCCGGGATTTTCTGATTCTCCACTATAAGAGCACACAGCGCTGCGATTCGCGGTTCTGGGAGCATTGCCGGCAGATGGAGATTCCTGACACGCTGCGCATCAAGGTTGAATTGTTTCGGCGCTGCGGGCGGGTCGCTCTGCTCGACGAGGAACATTTCGGCGAAGACAGCTGGCTTGCGCTGTTCTTCGGCCAGAACATTGACCCGCAGAACTACGACCCGCTCGCGGACGTTCTCGACCTCAATGAAGTGAGGACCGCCCTGTCGCGAATGCGCACGATGATTCAGGAGGGCGTCGACACCCTGCCGACCCATGCGCAGTACATTCAGGAACATTGTTTGGCCGAGCCGCGGCGCCTCCATGAGTGATGGGTCGCTGCCTTCTCGGACTGCGGCGTCAACGTCGGACAACCGTGTGCACGGCGTGGCCATCTTGGGCGGCGGTACGGCAGGTTGGATGGCCGCGGCGATTCTGGCACGCCGTCTCGGGAGTGGCTTTGGCGCGATTCAGGTGATCGAATCTCCCGAGATCGGCACCATCGGCGTGGGCGAGGCGACGATTCCGCCGATCCGCCTCTTCAATCAAGCGCTCGGCATTGATGAGCGCGACTTTCTGCGTAAGACCCAAGGCACGATCAAGCTCGGCATCGAATTCAAGGATTGGTCCCGACTCGGCCATGACTACTTTCATCCGTTCGGAGCGCATGGCGTCCGCCTCGAACAGGTTTCCCTGCATCAAGACTGGCTCAAGCTTCGCCGCTTGCGGGAGGAGGGGAGTTTTGAAGAGTATTCGCTGAATACGGTCGCGGCACGTCTTGGCCGAGTCCCGGACTGGAGTACGGGTGATGATTCCCTGTCGCCTGTCTTTGCGCACGCCTTCCAATTCGATGCCGGCCTGTATGCGGAGTACTTACGAGGCTACGCGCAGGCGCGCGGCGTCGCGCGGCTGGAACGCAAGGTGGTGAACGTGGAGCTGCGCAGCGAGGATGGATTCATCCGGGCCCTGCACTTGGATGACGGGCAGCGCCTCGAGGCGGATCTTTTCATCGACTGCTCGGGCTTTCGCGGGCTGCTCATCGAGGGGGCGCTGAAGACCGGGTACGAGGACTGGACCCGGTGGCTGCCCTGCGATCGGGCGGTGGCCGTGCCCTGCGAGAGCGCCGGAGCGCTCACCCCGTTCACGCGTTCGACGGCGCGCTCGGCCGGCTGGCAATGGCGCATTCCCCTGCAGCACCGCATCGGTAATGGCTACGTGTACTGCAGCCGCTTCATCAGCGACGATGAGGCCGCCGCGACGCTGCTAGCCCATCTTGACGGCAAGCCGCTGGCCGAGCCGCGTTTTCTGCGCTTCACCACCGGCCGACGCAAGAAATTCTGGAACAAGAACTGCATCGCGCTCGGGCTTGCCGCCGGCTTCCTCGAACCCCTCGAATCCACTAGCATCCACCTCATCCAGCGAGGTTTGACGCACCTGCTCAATTGGTTTCCGGACCGCACCTTCGCACCGGTGGTGGCCTATGAATTCAACCGAATTGCGATCAATGAATACGAGCGCATACGCGATTTCATCATTTTGCATTACAAAGCGACTGCACGGGAGGACGCACCCCTCTGGAGCTATTGCCGTAAGATGGCAATTCCGGACACACTCGCCTACAAGATTCGCCAATTCAAAAGTAGCGGGCGAGTAGTCAAATACGGCGGCGATCTGTTTGTAACGCCCAACTGGCTGGCTGTGCTCATGGGCCAGGAGATCTGGCCGGAACGTTACGACACCCTGGTCGACCAGCGCGATGCCGCGGAGATGCACGCCGACCTACGGCGGATTCGCGCAGTGATTCGCCGGACCGCGGAAGCGGCGCCGCGGCACGAAGAATACATCGTGAGCCATGGCCGCGTGGAGGCGGTGGAATCCGATGATGCACGAGGTTGACAGAAGCCGCGATCCGATGACGCGCGAGGGCGACGATGGCGGATAATCGCATTCGAAGCATTCTAATCGTGGGCGGCGGCACGGCCGGGTGGATGGCCGCTGCGACGCTGGCGCATGTCCTGAAAAATGCCTACAGCAAGATCACCGTCGTCGAGTCGCCCGAGATCGGCACGGTGGGCGTCGGCGAAGCGACGATTCCACCCATTCGAACCTTCAATACGCTGCTCGGCATCGACGAAAACGACGTCATGCGCAAAACGCAGGCGACCTTCAAACTGGGTATTGAATTTCGCGACTGGGGCCGGCTCGGCCAGACGTATCTGCATCCCTTCGGCAAGTACGGCAAGCCCATAGACCAGGTGGCGCTTCATCACTACTGGCTGCGGCTGCGCGCCGCCGGCCATGACGATTCGCTGATCGAGTACTCGCTGTCCGGTACCGCGGCGCGCTTGGGCAAATTCATTCGCCCGGTGGACAATCCGCGGCTCATATTGTCCGGCCTAGCCTACGCCCTGCATTTCGATGCCGGTCTGTATGCGGAGTACTTGCGCGGCTACGCGCAGGCTCGCGGCGTTGCGCGGCTGGAACGCAAAGTGGTGAACGTGGAGCTGCGCAGCGAGGATGGATTCATCCGGGCCCTGCACTTGGATGACGGGCAGCGCATCGAGGCGGATCTTTTCATCGACTGCTCGGGCTTTCGCGGGCTGCTCATCGAGGGGGCGCTGAAGACCGGGTATGAGGACTGGACCCGGTGGCTGCCCTGCGATCGGGCGGTGGCCGTGCCCTGCGAGAGCGCCGGGGCGCTCACCCCGTTCACGCGTTCGACGGCGCGCTCGGCCGGCTGGCAATGGCGCATTCCTCTGCAGCACCGCATCGGTAATGGCTACGTGTACTGCAGCCGCTTCATCAGCGACGACGAGGCGGCCGCGACGCTGCTGGCCCATCTCGACGGCAAGGCGCGCGCCGAGCCGCGCTTTCTGCGCTTCACCACCGGCCGACGCAAGAAATTCTGGAACAAGAACTGCATCGCCCTCGGTCTCGCCGGCGGCTTCCTCGAACCCCTCGAATCCACCAGCATCCATCTCATTCAGAGCGGCATCACTCAACTGGCCGCGATTTTTCCGGACCGCTCCTTCGATCCGCACGACATCGACGAGTACAACCGGCTGCAAATCGACGAATTCGACAAGGTTCGCGACTTCATCATTCTGCACTACCACGCGACCACACGGGACGACACCCCGTTGTGGCAGTACTGCCGGAGCATGGAAGTCCCCGATTCGCTCACGTATCGGGTGAACCTGTTCCGCAGCAGCGGGCGAGTCGCCTTCCAGGACCGAGAGTTGTTCGTCGAGCCCAACTGGCTGTCGGTGTTCATCGGTCAGGGCATTTGGCCGCGGCGCTACGATCCGCTCGCCGATGTGTTGCCCATCGATTCGGTCAGAACGGAGTTGCAGCGGCTGCGGACATTGATTCGCCAGACCGCTGAAGCCATGCCGGCCCACGCCGATTTTATCGCCGAGCATTGCCCGGCGCAGGGAACGGCGGCCGGCTAATAGAGGATCACCGATAATAAAAAAACGTATTCGCCGTCAACCGTCCGGACCGCGGGTTGTGATCGAAGTGAAACCCGGGACGGATATCGGCGCTGTGCAAATCAATGCTGCGATAGACCAGCACCCGATTGAACGCGGCGGCAAAGCAGGCAATGCGCTCGAACATCGCATCATCGCCGCAGATATATCGGAAGGGCGGTGATCCCAGTGCGGCGAGATCTTCCCGCACGGCATTGGCGTAAACCGGACTGCGGGCATCGTCGATGAACTCGAAGCGCGTGCGGCGATGGCGGTAAAAAGACGTGCCTCCGTGCTCCTCCCCACATAGATAATGCAGCACCGCCAGCTGCTTCGGATTGGTATTGTCAAAGTGCGGCATGCGCTGCGGAACGCTCAAGTCACCGGGCCGCGTGGTCACGAGCGAAAAATGGCCGAGTTCGCCCGTAACACCGCTGCCGACCAAGTCAAACGCCTCGCCGATGGCCTCGCCGAGAAAGGCGCGCAGGGCGAAACAGTAAATCGGGGGAATGGGCGCGCGCGAACCGGGATATAACGCGTCGGACACACCCTCGAACCCGCCGTGCGACGCTGCGTATTCCACCAGAAGTTCGGGATTACTCAGAAAATTATCGATGACGAGAACGGGCAATCCCTCGCTGCCGATGCGCAGCGACGCGATCTTAAACCGCTCATGCAGGCGGAGTTGTCCGTTGAGATCGACCATGCCCGGACATCCAGCCTAGTGTGCTTGCTCGAAACTTAGATTCTGTGGCGTCGGGGACAATTTCTGCGGATCGGAACGTCGATTGTGCATGAGTACCGCCTCCGGCCGACGTTAACGCCTGAGGGTACCGTCGGAACATTACAGAGTCCAGGAGTATGGCGTCGGTAGCATGGGATTGTCGGGAGGTGGGATTCCACTTAACAAGCCGGCGCTCGAGTCGGATAATCTCGATTGAGGTCCAGAACAGGGAGGAGTTCGGCATGGCAGCAAAGAAGAAGTCGCGGCGAGCGCCAGCGAAGAAGAAGGCCAAATCACCGCGAGGCGGCAAGCGGGTTGCGAAACCTTTGGGGAAACTCCCCCAGCTGGGTCCCGTGCCGGCGCGTCTTCAAGCCGCCTTGCGCGACTCGATCGAGCGCGACATCGCCGACCGAATGGCGGCGCACCAGCGCGAGGTCGAGCGGCTGCGCGCTGCGATGGCTGCCCGACCGGAGGCGCAGCCACCGTTGATGATCCTGGCCCATGGAGATTCGTGGTTCAACTATCCCTTGAACGGTAATAGTGTTGAATTGCCGCCACGGGACACCGATATCATCGCTCACCTCAAGAAGATGGGGAGCCCGCCGCCGAAGATCTTGAACATCTCGCACTTTGGAGACGCCACGACGGACGAAATGGGCCTCCCTAAACAGCAACGGCTGATCGAGGCGCTGCAAAATCCTAAAAACTGGCTTGACGGAAAGCCGGATGCGATTCTCTTCTCCGGCGGCGGCAATGACATTGCCGGCGACCCGTTTTGCATTTATTTGAACTACAAGGACTCCGGCTCTTCGGGACTAGACTCTGATCGGTTCGCGGGAAGACTCGCTTCCATGCGAGCGTCCTACCTCGATCTTTTCCTGTTTCGCGATCGTTATGCGTCGGGGGTGCCGATCTTCGGGCACTGTTATGACTACGCCCGACCGATGCAACCGCATCCGCCGTGCACGGGACCGTGGATGAAGCCTTCGCTGACCTTTGCCGGCTGGAACATCGAGGAGGGCGCCAAGATCATCGCTGATGCGCTGGACAGGTTCAAAGGAATGGTGGACAAGCTCGAGGCAAGCGGTGCGTACGATTTCACGGTCGTGCAAACTCACAACACCTTGGCGAGGACCGATTGGGCGAACGAGCTCCATCCCCATCCTCCGGGCTTCGCAAAGCTGGCCGAAGTATTCCTAGCCAAGTTGCGCGATCATTTTCGCGGGCGAATTTAAAAGCACTCAAGACGATTTAGTCCTGAGGAGACAAGCATGCTCGGGCCCGCAGTTCCGAAACTGGCTTCAAGGAATGGGATGGTTCTGAGCACTTGATTCGCCAGAACGTGAATCTGGAGATCGCAGTCGCTATGCACAATTTCTCTCTAATCGGGCTCCGGGCCCAAGCTTCCTGAGAAGTAAAACGCCCTGCGCAGCCATAGCCGCTTCGCTTCCTCACTGGGCAGTCGATGTGATTTTCGGGATATGTGGCCAATTCCGGTCGCCCGCCTTGATGCGACCCGGGCGATTTTCATCCCAAGTCTTCTTGGCGACGGGGTTGTTATTCAGGTAGAGCTTTTCGTCGACGACCGCCCAAAGTTGAGGGTCGCCGTCCGCCGTTGTGCCTTCCGAGACAGCATACGCGCAATAGCCACCGTACTGCGGGAGGTACCGCGCCGGCCGATCGATGAATGCTTTGCGATGCCGCTCACTCACGAAGTGATAATAAATGCCGTGCCATCGGTAGCCGATCGCGGGATCCCCCAGCGCGGGTTTGCCGTCCTCGAAGTACGCTACCGGGTCATACCCTTTAAGTGCGAGTCCCGCTTCGTTATTGACTTTGGGCACCGGGTCATTCTTGAAGGCTTCCGTAGCGATGCTCGCGTATGCGATCAGCAACATGCAGAAGCCAGTTACGGTCCACGATCTTGAATTCACAAAGTGCTCCTTATACGCATTCGGCCCGCTTCGCATTCCAAGCAACCATTCGGCACACGGCGATTGCGTGCGTGCAATTCAACGTCCCGTGCAGAGGACCGTGAATGGCTATAAGTTATTACTCGGGCGGTGCACGCCGCCGACCCAATTTCCGACTTTCACGATGCCTGTGCCCCGGTGACGTCTAGCTCACGACTTCCCAGCCGGTCGGTGTCCAGCGCAGCAGGATGTCGGAGAGCGGGCCTGGGGCGTGACTCATGACATTGCGCACGAGGGCTCGCAGGGCGTCGATAGCAGTTTTGCTGCCCTCGCCGACGTAGAAAACGGCGTCCTTGGCGGGCAGGGCGACAATAAGTTTGCCGCCTTGGGCCTTGGCGAGCGGCTCCCAGGTATCGAATAGGGCGAGGCGGCTGGGCTGAAAGGAGTCGCCGACCAGTTGTCCGATTTGACCGTGATTGGCGACCTTGGCCACGTCCATGAGGGGTTTGAGCGAGTTGCGCAGGTTCGTGAGCGCCAGTTGTTGGGCTTCTTCCGCGCTCAATCCGAGGGTCTTCAGATCTTTTGCGTTGAGCAGGCGAATGGTGCGCGGGGAGTCGAGCACGGGGAGTAAGACGAGCCCCGCCACGAAGGGCTGCTGTAGAAGGGGTGGCGCGTCGGGCGCGAGCGATATTTGAGTCTGCTGAACGTACTGGGTGGTTCGCACGACCAGGCGAATCGCCTCGCGCGTGGGGGGTGCGTTTTGGTCACGGTAGGCTTGTGCAGCGCCTTTGACGAAGGTGTCGATCTCCTTCGCACAGCCGTCGGCGTTTTGCTGGCAAAAGGTGTAAATCCGGTCGAGATTGGCCTGAAAGCCACCGATTGCGATGGTCAACGGACTTTTGACGGCGATCGCGGCATCGGCGAACTCAGCGCGGAGTTGTCCGGCGACATACTCGGTGTAGCCGGCGGCGTCTTTGGGGATGTCCTCGGCGATCGCGGTATGAGCGAACGCGAAGCAGAGGGCAGCGATGAGCCAGAGTATGAGCGGTCGATCCGTGAAATGCGGCATGTAGCGTCCTTGGTGTCGACTCTTTAGATCCATCCTGAGATTTTAAC
>Ga0210394_10005020_pt1 | contig 15041 bp, 11 predicted proteins | sample IncBWC12MmetaG_FD_160121 | JGI IMG/M metagenome (GOLD analysis project Ga0210394, IMG submission 160121) | Forest soil microbial communities from Barre Woods Harvard Forest LTER site, Petersham, Massachusetts, United States - Inc-BW-C-12-M | ecosystem: Environmental > Terrestrial > Soil >... | reverse complement strand
TCAGACTGGTTTTGCCAGGACTCCGAAATACGCCATCGGCGGGCAGCGGAAGGTGCAGATTCACAACATCCAGTACCGCCGCCGCAGCGGATGGCTTCCTTACGCGGAACTTGCTGTAGGCACGTACTTTATGGGTATGGTGGTGTTCGCCATCGAATCCTACAACTTCCTGGCGATCCCCTTCCTGATGCTGTTCGTGGGCGGGTATTTCTGGGCGGGCTGCACCACTCTGTGGGAAGAGTATCAGGGCAAACTGGCGTGGCAGCGGCAGCGGGCGCTGGCGTTTGAAAGTAGCAAATAATGGACGAAGAACTAAAGCAGTATCTGGACGGGAAGTTTGCAGAACTACACTTGAAACTTGTTGAACCGGCGGCACACCCTGTGGTGGACTATCGGGCGGCAACTCGCGCAGCAGTGTTACATGCGACCGACCTCGCCTTGGAAGCACAAATGGAAAGTGTGTTGAGGGGCTGGGAGCAGACCTTAGAACGCCGCCGGCCTAGATAATCCTTATTTCAGCTCGACGATTGTCGCTGCTGAGCCGCCTTCTTCCTGCGACGCGATGTAGAATTTCTCCACGTGCGGATTGTGCTTCAGTAAATCCGCAATCGCTTTCTTCAAAATCCCCATGCCATGTCCGTGGACGATGCGAATCCGTTCCACCTGCGCGAGTGCGGCGCTATCCAGCATTTTGTCTACATGCGCCACGGCCTCTTCGGCGCGCTGGCCGATGATGTTGATCTCGCGATAGCCGGTATCGAAGCTCGGTCCTTGATGAAAGGTCACGGTGCGCGCGGGTTTATCGGCTGGTGCAAGCACTTCTTCGACGTCAGAGATGGACACCTGCATTTTCAGGAACCCGGCGTCGACTTCGAGAATGTCTCCCGGCAGCAGGCGGCGGACGCTGGCGGGTTGGCGGATGCCTTTCAGGCGCACCCGGGCGCCGGGTTCGATCTTCAACCGCGGCGGCGCAGACACGGGCAAAGGCGCGAGGGCCTCGACTGCTTCCTTGAACTCGCGTTTTGCTTTGGCGACTTTGACGTGAGCTTTCTGGCTGAGTTCGCCGATGGTTTTTATTGCGCTCTGCTCGAATTGTTCCGTCAGATCTGACGCGCGATGTTCCAGTTCGCGAATTTTTGCCGCGTACTTTTTCTCCCACGTTTGTTCCAACGTCTTTTCCCTGGCTTCGATCGCCGCTGTGCGGGCGGTTAGTTCCGCCCGTTCGCGTTCCAGAACGTCGATGCGATCGTGAAGCTCAGCTAAGAAACGGGAAACGTCGCGTTCGACGTTGGTCATGCGGGATCGCGCCACGCTGATCAAATGTGGATCGAGGCCGAGACGGCTGGCAATGTCCAGGCCCGCGGATTTACCGGGCGCGCCGAGGCGCAATTCATACGTCGGTTCCAGAGTTGCATCATCGAAACCCATCGAACCGTTACGCACACCTTTGGTCGATGCTCCGTAGACCTTCATCGCTATTAAATGAGTGGACGCGAGCGTGAAAGCGCCGGCGTTTTGAAAGGCTTCGAGCACGGCAACACCGAGTGCGCCTCCTTCTTCGGGATCGGTCGCGCGGCCGAGTTCATCGGCCAGCACCAGCGAATCGGAAGTGACGTCCGCCAGCATCTTGCTGATCGACAAAATGTGCGACGAGAACGAGCTGAGGCTTTCCTGAAGCGACTGATGGTCGCCGATGTCGGCGAGGATCTGGTCGAACAGTGGGAACTCGGCTTCCAGGGCGGGGACGGGCAGGCCGGCGTGGGTCATCAGGGCGAGCAGGCCAACGGTTTTGAGTGCGACGGTTTTACCGCCGGTGTTGGGGCCGCTGATGAGCAGCGTACGCTCCGATTGATCGAGCGAGAGCGAAACGGGGACGACGGTCTTATGTTTTTGGCGGAGGATGTCTTCGAGAAGCGGATGGCGGGCGCGGCTCAGGATCAGCTTACGAGCGTTATCGGGGCTTAAACGAGGCACGACACAGTTGAAGTCGACCGCGAATTCGGCTTTCGCGAAAAGCAGTTCCAGTTTGGCGAGGGCGCCGGCCGTTGACGCGATTTCCACGGCGTGTTCGCGCAGGCGGGCGGTGAACTCGCGGAGCAGGCGATGGACCTCGCGCAACTCTTCTTCATGCAGGTGGACGAGTTCGTTGTTGAGGTTAATGGTTTCGATGGGCTCGACAAATAGTGTGCGGCCGCTGCCGCTGGCTCCGTGGATGACTCCCTCGACGCGGCGCTCGCGTCCGGTGACCACGGGAACGACGAAACGATCGTTGCGGATGGTGACGAAATCCTCCTGCACGTCCTCGCGATGGGCGCGCAGGAAGCGTTCGAGCGATTCCTGGATCAGATGGCGCTGCTTCTCGCACTCACGGCGCAGACGGGCGAGAGCAACGCTGGCATGGTCGGCAAGCGTGCCATCGGGGAGAATTTTTCCGCGCAGGTCGCGGGCGAGTTCGCGAAGGTCGGCGATGCGGCTGGCGTGGGCGGCGAGGCGCGGGAATTTTTCGGCTGCGGAAAGGAGAGACGTCCTGGCTTCGGCGGCCAGATCCAGAAGGCGGGAGAGCTCGTAGATTTCCGATCCATCGAGCGTCGCGCCTTCGATGCGGAGCTGGGCGAGCGTGGGGCCTAGCTCGGCGATGTCGTCGAAGCGGACGCTGGTGGATGTGCCGCGTTGTTGGGGTTGGGCAGAGGTGCGGACGTAGGTAACGGCTTCCTCGGTGTCGGCTAACGCGTCTTCGATTGAGGCGCGGTCGGAGGTGGGTTCGATTTGCGCAAGTTCGGCTCGGCCCAGGGAGCTGCGGACGTAGCGGCCGAGGAGGGCGCGGAGGGGATCAAATTCTAGGACGCTGGCGGGGTGCATATAGAAGAATCGGGCGTCGAGACGAGTCTCGACGCGGCACGCACGAGTGCGTACGCCACGTTGACATCAAAGCAGGAGGGCATGTTCGAATGCTCTTTCGATGACTTCCAGGGTGCCTTCGGTTAGCTGGAGGGTTCTGAGTTTATCGTGCTGGACCCAGGCAACGCGGCCGGCGTCGTCTCCGGCTTCAAGCTCCCCTCCCACCACTGTACACAGGTAATCGTGGAGGATGTAATGGTATTCGGCGCGGCCTTTTTTATCGAGGATGATGCGCTCGAAGATTTCGAACATTTTCTTGGGACGGACAATGAGTCCGGTCTCTTCCAGGACCTCGCGCTGGAGGGCGGCTTCGATTGTTTCGCCGGTTTCGATCAGGCCACCGGGAAGAGACCAGTGACCTTTTAACGGGTCGCGCGCGCGCTGGACGAGAAGGATCGAATTGCGGCGCAGGATGAGGGCGCCAACGCCGGGCAACGGATGTTTCGGGTAGCGGCGGGTCACTTAGGAACGTCGGCTGAAGCCGACGCTCGAAGCTGAAGCTCGCGCCACCACGCCATCAGTATTGGAGTGCTCCTTTGACGCCTAGCCGTACGCGGTAGACAAACGTTCGGGCTGTGATAAAAAGACTTTCCAGATCGCCATCGCCGAAAGCCACGTTGGACGGGGTGTCGCCCAGCTCAATGTGGCCAATCTCTTTTCCTTCTTCTGAGTACACGTAGACGAATTTGGCGGCTACGTAGATGTTGCCTTTTTCATCGGTGCGAATGCCGTCGGGGACGCCCTGGATGTCTTTCACGACGACGCGCTCGTTCGATGCCGCGCCGGATTTATCTACATCGAAGGCGCGAACGACGCGGGCGTCGGAATCGGCGACGTACAGCAGCTTGCCGTTGGGCGAGAAGGTGATGCCGTTAGGGCGCGTTTTCCATTTCGCGATGGCTTCGAGCTCGCCTTTCGGAGCGATGTGATAGACGCCGAAGAAATCGAGTTCGCGATGATCCTGCTGGTCGCCGAAGGCGGGATCGGTGAAATAAACATGGCCGTCGCGGCGGACGACGATGTCGTTGGGGGCGTTCAGGCGCTTGCCCTCGAACTTCGACGCGAGCACTTCGACGGCGCCCTTCTTCGACGTTCGGGTCACGCGGCGGGTGCGGAATTCGCAGGTGTAGAGCCGGCCCTGCGTGTCGTAGGTATTGCCGTTGGGTCCGCCGGGGATCTCGGCGTAGTCGGAGAGGCCGGTTCCGGGAACGTACTTGTGAATTTTATTGGTGACGCAGTCGCTGAAGAGAAGAAATCCGTCTCTGGACCAGACGGGGCCTTCCGTGAACTGAAGGCCGGTGGCCAGCTTGTCGATTTTCAGTTCGGCGAAGTTTTGCGCGCCGGCCAAAGGGACCAGCAGCGCGGCAAACAGCACGGCGATGCGTTGCACGTATTGATTATGGCAGGGCAAAGGCGACGACGGAATCGCCCATTTTCGATCCGGCCTTGCCGTGCCCTCCGGCGCAGATCACTACGTACTGCTTGCCGGCGATAGAGAAGGTCATCGGCGTCGATTGGGCGGAGGCGGGCAGATCGCCGGCCCAGAGTTCGCGTCCGGAATCGACGTCGAAGGCTCGCAACTTCTGTTCACTGGTGGTGGCGGCGACGAAGATCAGTCCGCCGCCGGTGACGATGGGACCACCCATTGCGAGGCCCCCGGGAATCGCTTGACCGTTGGGGAGAGGGATCGAGCCGAGCGGAACCGACCATTTCTTCATGCCGGTGGCGAGGTCGACCGCGATCAGTTCGCTGAACGGAGGAGGGTTGCAGGGCAGGCCGCTGGGGGCGCGCAGATGCTCGCGCATCATGGCGTAAGGCGTGCCGCGCTGCTGGCCGACTTCCATATCGAAACGATTCTGGCGCGCGTTCTTCACTTCCTCGCCGAGTTTGTCGCGAGGGATGAGTTTAACGATGGTCGAGAGGCGGTCCGAGGCAACGATCAGGAGGCCGCGCTCCGGTTCGTAGGCGCTGCTACCCCAATTGACACCGCCGACGTTGCCGGGAAACATAATGGTCCCTTCGAAACTGGGCGGCGTGAACAGGCCTCGCGCGTCGAGGCCTTCGAGGCGAGATTTGCACCAGGCTTTGTCCGCCGGCGTAAGGCCCCAGGCGTCATCGGCGGAAAATTTCTGCGGCGCGAGAACGTCGTACTTGGGGAAAGGCTGCGTGGGCGACGTCTGCTCGCCCGGGATTTTCGATTGAGGGACGGCGCGCTCCTCGATCGGCAGCAGGGATTTTCCGGTCATGCGATCGAGGACGAAGAAGTGTCCGATTTTCGTGGTCACGGCTACGGCCGGGATGCCTTTCCACGTCACCAGTGCGGGCTGCGAGGCGACATCGTAATCCCAGAGGTCGTGATGAACCACCTGAAAAGCCCACAGAACCTCACCCGTCGATGCGCGGATCGCGACCACGGAGTTCGCGTAGCCGTTGTTGCCGGGACGTTCGCCTCCGTAAAAATCGGGGCTGGTGCTGCCGGTGGGAACGAAAACCATGTCACGTTCGGGATCGGCTGCGAGGGCCGACCACGCGTTGGCGGCGCCGGCGTTCTTGAGCGACGCGGGAAGAGGATCGAAACTCCACACCAGTTTTCCGGTGCGGGCGTGGAAGGCGCGCACGATGCCTCGTTCGGAGTCGGCGCGGCGGCCGTCGCCGATGGAGGAACCGGTGATCACCAGCTCGCCCACGATGGCCGGCGGCGAGGTGACCTGATATTGCCCTTTGTCCTTGAGACCGATGCCTTGCGTCAAATCGATTTGTCCGAAGCCGTCGCAAACCTTGCCGGTGGCCGTGTCGACCGCGATCAGCCGGGCGTCGATGGTGCCGAAGACGATGCGCCTGTGGCACGGATCGCCTTTCTTGCGCTGCGGATCGAGCCACGCGGACACGCCGCGGGAGGCGACTTCGGAGTAGTCGCGCGTGCGATCGATATCGGGATCGTACTTCCAGCGCTCCTTGCCGGTGACGGGGTCGAGCGCGATCACCTGGTTGAACGGCGTGGAGAGGTAGAGCGTGCCGTCGACCAGAATGGGCGTGGCCTCAAACGCGGCTTTACTATTGAGGTCGGATTTCGGAGTCAGCGCGCCGGTGTGATATTCCCACGCGGGTTTCAACTGCGCGACATTCTGGCGCGTGATCTGCGCCACGGGAGAGTAGCGCGTGCCTCCGGGGTCGCGGCCGTAAGCCGTCCAGTCGACGTCAGAGCCGATTAAAAGAAGAGCAAGAATGGGGTGCATCTTCAAAAACTATATCGAATCGCCAGCGATGCATAGGAATTGCGATGGGTAAGACCAACTGATGAGCCGGAGCAGAATCACCGGCGGAGGTCCTGGTGAATCTTTCCGTCCCGGATGTGGATGGTCCGCTCGCAGCTTTCGGCGACCGCGGCGTCGTGGGTCACCATCAGCACGGTCGCGCCCAGGCGCTGGTGCAGATCGTGGATCAATTTCAGAATCTCGAAGCCGGTGGCAGTGTCCAGATTGCCGGTCGGCTCGTCTGCCAGCAGAATGGGAGGATACACGCTCAGCGCTCGCGCAATCGCCACGCGCTGGCGCTCCCCTCCCGATAACTCATCCGGAAGATGATCGAGACGCTCGTCGAGTTGCACCAGCGTCAGCAACTCCTTCGCGCGGGCGTCGATTTCCTTCCGCGCCCAACCGCGCAGATGCAGCGGCAGCGACACATTTTCAAGACACGTCAGCGTCGGCAGCAAATTAAAGAACTGAAAAATGAAGCCGATCTTGTCGCGGCGCACGCGCGTCAGGTCGTCGTCGCTCAGCGAGGAAAGCGCCGTGCCGTCGATTTCGATCTCGCCCTCAGTGGCATGATCCAGCGCGCCGATCAGGTTCAGCATCGTCGATTTGCCGGAGCCCGACGGCCCGACGATGGCCACCATTTCACCGCGGCCGATGGTCAGATCGACGCGCTCCAGCGCCGTCACCTTCCGCTTGCCGTCGAATTGTTTGGAAACTCCGCGAAGGACTATCACCGATCTCAGTATGATGAATTACGTATGCGCATCGGGGTGGACGCGGGTGGAACATTTACAGACTTCATCATTTTGGATGACGAAGGGCGGTTGACGACTTTTAAGATTCGCTCCAACCCGCGTGCGCCGGCCGACGTGATTCTGGCGGGCATCGAGCGCGCGTCAAAAAATATTAAGGCCGAAGTCGTGCATGGGTCCACCGTCGCCACCAACGCCCTTTTGGAGCGCAAAGGCGCGAAAACAGCCTTCGTGACGACTGCCGGGTTCGAGGATCTAATCGAGATCGGCCGGCAAAATCGCACCGAGCTTTACAATCTGATGCCCGCGCCGCGGCGGCTTCTGGTCGCTCGCGAAATGTGTTTCGGCGTGAAAGAGCGCGTTTATTTCGACGGCTCGATTGCGAAAAAGCCGTCGGCGGCGGAATGGAAGCGCGTGGCGGCGCGGCTGAAGAAATCCGGCGCGAAGTCCGTTGCCGTCTGTTTTCTGCACGCCTATCAAAACTCCGCGAATGAGCGTGCCGCCGCAAAAGCGCTCGCCGAAGCCGGTGTTTATCTCTGCACGTCGCACGAAATCAGCCCCGAAATTCGCGAGTATGAACGCGGGTCGACCACGCTGGTGAACGCCTACGTGGGCCCGTTAATGGAGAGCTATCTGGGCCAGCTCGAACGCTCGCCGCAGGGACGCCGCATTGCGATTATGCAATCGAACGGCGGATTTCTTTCGGCTCGCGACGCGCGAAAGCAAGCGGTGCGCACAGTCCTCTCCGGTCCCGCCGGCGGGTTGGTCGGCGCGCTTGAAACCGCGCGGGCCAGCGGTTTCACGCGGGTCCTCGGATTCGACATGGGCGGCACATCGACCGACGTGAGTCTGGTAGACGGCGTCGCGCGCCACACCACCGAAGCATCGGTCGACGGTTATCCGATCCGGGTGCCGATGCTCGATATTCACACCGTCGGCGCCGGCGGAGGATCGATCGCGCGCGTCGATGCCGGTGGACTGCTGCGCGTCGGTCCGGAGAGCGCCGGCGCGGATCCGGGCCCCGCGTGTTACGGAACAGGCACGGAAGCGACGGTCACCGATGCGCACGTCGTGCTGGGCCGCATCGGCGCGGACCAGCTTCTGGGTGGCGCGATGACCATCGATGCGCAGCGCGCGGCGGCGGCCGTGGACAGGATCGCCCAGCGTTTGAAGATCGACCGCGCGGCGGCTGCGGCCGGCATTCTGCGCGTCGCCAACGCGAATATGGAGCGGGCCATTCGTGTTGTCTCTGTCGAACGCGGCCACGATCCTCGCGACTTCGCTCTGGTCGCTTTCGGCGGATGCGGAGGCCTGCACGCCTGCGAAATCGCCGGGGAACTGGGCATTCGCACCGTCATCGTGCCCGAATATGCGGGAGCGCTCTCCGCCCTCGGTATGCTGATGGCGGACGCCGTACGCGACTATGCCGCGGGCGTCCTGGGCCGGCGCGACATCGAGAAAGTATTCGCGAGTCTGGAGAAAAAGGCGCGTGGCTCGGAAATTGAACGCACCGCCGACCTCCGCTATCGAGGCCAGAGCTACGAATTGAACGTTCCCTGGAACAATGGCGACCCGACGCCATTATTTCATCGCGAGCACGAGAAAATTTACGGCTACGCCAATCCCGATCGCGACGTGGAAGTCGTCACCATCCGCGTCCGCGCCCGCACGACGCTCGAAAAGCCGAAACTTATCCGTAGCGGCGAACGCCAGGCCGGCAAACCGGAACCAAGACGCGTTTGGACGGGCGGAGCCTCCAGAAAAATCGATTCCTGGTCGCGCGAGCAGCTCTCGGATCGAACCAGACACGGTCCAGCGCTGGTGCTCGATTACGGGTCCACCACACTGGTGCCTCCTGAATGGAAATTCCGCGTCGACCGCGCAGGCAACTTATTGTTGACAGTATAATCACCCCATGATCGAACTCGATGTCGCGCCACGCCGTACACAAATTGTGGATCCGGCCAACGAACCCGCTCGATATCTCGTTCTCGGCGATTTTGGCGCCGCTCCCGGGAGCCGCGCCGAGCCGCTCGCCGTCGATCGCGACAATCTTAACGCCGTCATGTCCATCCTTCGAGTCGATGCCGGAGGCATGCGCATCCGCGATCTCGACGATTTTCATCCCGACCGCCTGTATCAGCTTTTCGGGATGGCCCAGCCCGCCTCTGAGCCGGAGCCAGAGCCTGAGCCCGCTTCCCCGCAGGCCGACCTTGCAGCGCTGCTCCGCCCCACTAGCCTGCTGGAACAAATTACCGGAGGTGGAGATCCCTTTGAGCAATACGTGAAGGAGCTCGCCCGCGCCCACTCCGCGCCGCGGAAAAAAAGCGTGGATCCGGCCGCCGCGTTGAGCGAGCGCATGAACTCGATGCTGCACCATCCGCGATTTCAGACTCTCGAATCCGCGTGGCGAGGCGTCGATTTCGCTATCCGCCAAATGGATGACGCCGTGGCGCGCGTCCACATCGCGCAGTTCTCGCAAGACGATATTGCCGCTGACCTCGCTTCCGATAATCTCCGGGCGACTCGTCTTTACGCGCTGCTCCATTCGCGCCAATGGACCGCAGCCATCGGTCTGCACTCGTTTGACGAAAACGAAATCGAGCTGCTGGCGCGCATCGCCCTGGTCGCCGCCGACGCCGGCATGCCCTATCTGGCACACGGCTCGCCCGCAATTTCGTCGGAATTATTCAGCGACATCCCGGAGGCCTCCTACGTCGGTCTCGCGCTCCCTCGCCTCCTGCTGCGATTGCCTTATGGACGGCACACCAGTCCCATCGATTCGTTCGCCTTCGAGGAAATGCCCGGCGCACCGGTGCACGCGCATTATTTGTGGGGCAACGCCGCGCTGGCCTGCCTCGCCGTCCTCGTACGCGCCGATGCGGACGATCTGAATCTCGACAACCTGCCCGCGCACACCTACAAAAAGGACTCGGAGTGGACCATGACGCCCTGCGCGGAGTTTTTCCTGACCGAAACGCAAGTGCTCGCGTTGATCGACCGCGGCCTGATGCCGCTGGTCTCTTATAGGGACCGTCCGCTGGTTCGCCTCGCCGGATTCCGCTCCATCACCGGGAAGCCGCTACCGTTTTCAGTTCCGTTTTAGCGAGGCCCTTCCACTTGCGAACCTCCGCCCGCCGGTGTTTGGGCATCGTATCGACCGCCTCCACGCATTGCTCGAACGCGCTGCGAGCTTCCGCCGATTTTCCAAGAGCCGCAAGCGTTTTCCCATACCAATAAAGCCCCTCGGGATCGTATGAGCGCCGCTCCGTATACCGCTGGAGCGCCGCGGCCGCCTCCTCCAATCGCCCCGCTCCGAAATATGCCGCGCCTAACTCCCGCCACACTTCGCCCGACGATAACTTCTCGTTCAAACCGGCGGCCGTTTTCAAGAAGCGAATGGCATCGTCGAACCGTCCCTGCTCCCGCGCGATGCGCCCCAATTGAAACTGCGCATCCGCTTCCGTCGGATCGATCTCGATCGCCTTCTGAAACCGCGCGATCGCCTCCGTATACTGCCTGCGCTGCTGATAAATCAATCCCAATTGGTAATGCGCATCCGCGTCCCGAGGATTCGTCGTCGCAATCTCCATCTGCTGCCGCAAGTGCTGACGGGTTCGCAATCCGTCCCCCAGCGACGACACTTCCGACCCCAACATCCGCCACGCGTAGAAAAGAACGAAGGGCGATGCCAGGAAATACAAGGACGATCCCACCACCCCAAAGAATCCCGCACCAATGACGGCCGCCGCCGATCCCGCCAGCGTCAGCCCAATCGCCGACCCGAGCGTCGTCCCCAGCGCCGTACGGATCGCAATCGCCGTCAGAGCAAGAAAATACAGACCCGCCGCCGCGAACACCGGGATCAGATGAATCGACGCGCGCGCTCCGCTGCCATACGACACCAACCCCTGCGCGATGGCCACCACCAGGTACGCCGCCGACCAGCAGAGCAGCGTGCACATCAGGAGCGATAAATAATCCCGCCGGATCAGCACGCTGAAACTTCCGAATCCGGTCACGGCGCGCAACGCGATAATGGCGGGCACCATCGCCACCGCGATCGCCCAGATTGCCGAAAAGAAACTCGACGGGTCATAGGACGCAAACCGCGCCACCGGTTCCCCCACGAAGCGCGCGGGCGAGGGGTGATCGGCCTCGTCCTCCGCCTCCCTGACCATCCTCTCTATCTCCGGAGGCAACGGCTGATCCTTTGCGGCTTTCTTGAGAGCCTGCCGCGCCATTGGAGTCTTCACATTCTCGCGCTCCTGGGCCAACCCCAGCGCCCCTGGGTCGGATGTATGTAACACCACCGACACAAGCGCAGCCGCCGCAATCGCGAACCACAGGCGCCCGTGATCCAAAATCCGGCTGATCGCCGCCACCGGACGTATGTAAAGCATTAAAAGCGCTGTGACGTTTTCTCGCACGCTAACCTAAACCTATTCTTAGCGTAAATCGGATGCGAGTGTGCCAAACTGAAGGTTCGTGCCCAAAAAAGTAAAGATTCGTTCCACAACCATCCTCTGCGTGCGCCGCGACGGCAAGGTCGTGATGGCCGGCGACGGACAGGTCACCCTCGGTTCGGAGGTTCTGAAAGCCTCGGCTAGAAAGCTTCGCCGCCTCTATAACGGCAAGGTCATGGCCGGATTCGCCGGCGCCACCGCCGACGCCTTCGCTCTCTTCGCCCGCTTCGAACAGAAGCTCGAACAGCATAACGGAAACCTCCCGCGCTCGGTCGTCGAGCTGGCCAAGGACTGGCGTACCGACCGTATGCTGCGTCATCTGGAAGCCCTGCTGCTGGTGGCCGACATCGGCGCGACGTACATTGTCAGCGGCACCGGCGACGTGATCGACCCCGACGATTCCATCGCCGCCATCGGCTCCGGCGGTTCCTACGCGAAATCCGCCGCCACGGCGCTGTTTGAAAACACCAAGCTCTCGGCGCGCGAGATTGCCGAAAAATCCATGACCATCGCCGGCAAAACGTGCATCTATACTAATGACAACTTCGTGTTTGAGGAGCTCGGCTGATGGTGATCTATCTTCCTTCGCAGGCTGCTGACGATCTGCCCGTGCTCGACGAGCTGACCCCCCGCGAAATTGTCCGTGAGCTGGATAAATACGTCATCGGACAGGCCGATGCCAAGCGCGCCGTCGCCATCGCCCTCCGCAATCGCATCCGCCGCCAGAAACTGGAACCGGAAATGGCCGAGGAGGTGATGCCCAAAAACATCCTCATGATCGGCCCCACCGGCGTCGGCAAAACCGAGCTCGCACGCCGCTTGGCCAAGCTCGCCAACTCGCCCTTTCTGAAGGTGGAGGCCAGCAAATTCACCGAAGTCGGCTACGTCGGCCGCGACGTCGAATCCATGATTCGCGACCTGGTCGAAATCTCCATCGACATGGTGCGCGAGGAGCGTCTCAACGAAGTAGGGGAGCGCGCCGAGCGCAACGCCGAAGAGCGGCTGCTCGATCTGTTGATGCCCGCGCAGCCCGAAACCACCGATAGCGCCGACCGCACCCGCGAGAAGTTGCGCGAGAAACTGCGCGCCGGAAAGCTCGACGACCGCATGGTGGAAATCGACGTCAAGGAACGCGGACCGTCGTTTGAAGTCACCACAGCGACCGGCATCGAGGAAATGGACATCAACCTCAAGGATGTCCTGCCCGGCTTGTTCGGCGGACGCACCCGCAAGCGCAAAATGCGGGTCGGCGAGGCGCTCGACTATCTGGTCCAGGAAGAGGAGCAGAAGCTCGTCGACATGGATCAGGTGACGCGCGTCGCCATTGAGCGCGTGGAGCGCAGCGGCATCATTTTTCTCGACGAAATAGACAAAATCGCCGGGCGCGAAGGAGGCCACGGCCCCGACGTCAGCCGCGAGGGCGTGCAGCGCGACATTCTGCCCATCGTCGAAGGAACCACCGTCAACACCCGCTACGGCTTCGTCCGCACGGATCATATTCTATTCATCGCCGCCGGTGCGTTTCACGTCTCCAAGCCCAGCGATCTGATTCCCGAATTGCAAGGCCGCTTCCCCATTCGCGTCGAGCTGAAATCGCTCACCGAGGCCGATTTCATACGCATTTTAAAGGAACCCAAGAACGCGCTCATCAAGCAGTATCAGGCGCTGCTCGATACCGAGGGAATCAAGCTGGTCTTCACCGAGGACGCTTTGAAGGAAATTTCCTCCTTCGCCGCGCAGGTCAACGAATCGACGGAAAACATCGGCGCGCGCCGCCTCCACACGATTCTCGAGAAGCTGCTCGAGGACGTGTCCTTCGACGGCCCCGACCTCAAGAAGAAAAACGTCAAGGTCGACGCGGTCTACGTGCGCAAACAACTTGCCGACATCGTGAAGGATCAGGACCTGAGCCGCTACATTCTTTAGCCGATGAAAGAGCCGCAAAATCCACAGGCTGAAGCCTGTGCCACCTTTAATCTTGCACATGGTGGCACAGACTTTAGTCTGTGTTGGTGCGCCGTGCTCTGCGCGGCGATTTTCCTCACCGGGTGCGGCTACATCGGCCCCGTCCTGCCCCCTCTTCTCGACATTCCCCAGCCGGTCCCGTACGTGAACGCCATAGAATACGGAGACAAGATGCTGGTCGAGTTCACCCTCCCCGACCTCACCACCGAAGGAAACCCACTCCGCAACGTGCGATCTCTCGAAGTGCGCGTCGGCCCCAGCGTCAATCCGTTTTCTCCCGACGAATGGGCCAAAACGGCGAAGCCGTACCCCATCCCGTCTCCCGCGCCCGGTCCTTTCACCAAAGAAATCCCCGTCGCCGAATGGCTGAACAAAGAGGTCCTCATCTCCGTCCGTGCCGTCGGCCCCAAAGGAAAACCAGCGCAGTGGGCGACGGTGAAAAGCCTGGCCATTCACCCGCCCCTCCCGCAGCCCGCAGCGGTCAAAGCCGACAACGTCGAACCCGGAGTCAAACTCACATGGCAAGGCACAGCCCCCAAATACCGCATCTTCCGCGCCCTCGCCGATGCGACCCCCGAACGCCTCAGCGAATCGGATCGCCCCGAGTTCACCGACGAGACCACCGAGTACGACAAGACCTACCGCTATCAGATCCAGGCCATCACTGACGATTTGCATGGCAGCGAAGTCTCCGCGCCGGTTTCCTGCACGCCCACCGACATTTTCGCGCCCGCCGTCCCCGGCGCGCTAACCGCGATTCTCGGCGTCAGCACTATCGAGCTTGCCTGGACCCGCAATTCGGAAAAGGATTTCAAGGGCTACAACGTCTACCGCTCCACGGACGGCGGCCCATTCGAAAAAATCGCCGAAGCCGTTCCCGCGCCCACCTTCAGCGACAGCAAAATCGAACCCGGCAAAAAGTATACCTACGCCGTCTCCGCCGTCGATCTGAAAGGCAACGAAAGCCCTCGTTCCACCCCTGCCGAAGCATCAAACCAGTGAAGAACACTCCGCTCCCTGCGGTCGCGGCTCGGTAGGGCTGCGTCTCTCAGCGCGGTACTACGCCAGCTCAAACCCCACTGACCCCGCCCGCGTCATTTCATCGTGCAGTGTCACGATCTCCTTCAACTCCGGATGCACCTGTGCCGATCCCCTATCCAGCAACTGGCACGTCGCCTTCGCCCTGCACGCGGCCTGATACTTCGCGTCCCAATTGGCAAACGCCTGCTCCTCGCCCGCTCCCTCAAAAGGCCATCGCGCCGGCGGATGCCCGATCTTGCAGCGCCATGGTTTCGGCGTCAGCCGCGCCCGAAAGCACTCCTGCGTCTGGCACAACTTGCGATATAACGGATCCGCATTCATGGCCGCGAACACGCGCTCGCACACCGGGTCCGCCGGATCGAACAGAGCATGCGTCGCCAGCAGTCTCAACCCTCCCCTGGTGCGATAAATCCGCCAGTTCCATCCCGGATGCGCCTGCGCCCACGCCGCTGCCTTGGCCATCGCCGTCTTCGCCGGATCCTCCGGTTCGGCAGGCTTCCCGAACAACGACCCGAACAGCCCGCCGACGCTCTTCTTCGGCTCCGGCAAATCGACGTCCACAAACAGCGCGCCGGATGCATTCAGCACGTGGCATCCGTAGGAATTCCGAGTCACCGCCGCCGCCAGCTCACCGGCCGAGTTTCGAATCTCCTTGACCACCGGCT
>Ga0210394_10005019_pt1 | contig 15042 bp, 11 predicted proteins | sample IncBWC12MmetaG_FD_160121 | JGI IMG/M metagenome (GOLD analysis project Ga0210394, IMG submission 160121) | Forest soil microbial communities from Barre Woods Harvard Forest LTER site, Petersham, Massachusetts, United States - Inc-BW-C-12-M | ecosystem: Environmental > Terrestrial > Soil >... | reverse complement strand
GCCAGACGCGGTCCGGGCAACGATCGGAACAATCCCCACACGCATGGCGAACGCCCCGCGCGGTTACCGGTTCCGACCTCCCCGACCCGGCAGTCTGGGCGAACTGGCTACTGATCGCGGTACTGGAAGCACGTGCGGGACGCAGGCCGCTCAGGCAGTTGACCGCGCATCTGAGCCCGTCGGTGCACAGCGGCCTCGCCACCGATCTGGAGCGCCGCGGACGACGCAGCCCCTCACCACCGGCAATCCGCGCCATCCGGGTGTGCCAGCCGGTCGACGGCGTCGCCGAAATTGCCGCGGTTGTGCAGGCCGGCGCGCGCTACCGCGCGATTGCCGCCCGGCTTGAGGCGGTGCGGGGAGGGTGGTGTTGCGTCCGGTTGCAGATCGGATGAGGCGTGCCGCGGTCGACCCCGGCGGCCGGCTCAGCGTTTGCGCCGTCGCGCGTTGCTGTTGGGCCGGTTGCCGCGGCTGCCGCGATTCGGGTTCGAGCGCGGCAGAGCTGATCGCGGGGCACCTGCGGCGTCCGCGTCGGCCTCCGCGCCCACCAGCCGGACCTCCGGCGTATCCGAGCCGAGCGAGGGCGCACTGTACGTCAGTGGTTTGGCTCCGGTTGCGTCCCGGCCAAGGCCCTTCGCCGAGATCTGCGGCACGGGGACGGCGCTCGCCTCCTCGTGATCGTGCTGGGCCACTGCCAGCAAGTCGGCATCCAGGTGCGGCCCGTCCGGGGACGTGCCGTTGGGGCCGCTGTCGAGCGGTGGTGGCGCGCCTGCCCCTGTTGCGGCGACTTCGCCGGCGGCGGGGTTGTCCTCTACCTGCACCTCGAGGTTGAACAGGAACCCGACCGACTCCTCCTTGATGCCCTCCATCATGGCCGCGAACATGTCGAATCCTTCGCGCTGATATTCGACCAGCGGATCCCGCTGGGCCATCGCGCGCAGCCCGATACCTTCCTGCAGGTAGTCCATCTCGTAGAGGTGCTCGCGCCACTTCCGATCGATCACGGACAGCAGCACCCGGCGTTCCAGTTCACGCAGCACCTCGGCGCCGAGATCCTCCTCGCGTGCGCTGTAGGCCGCGCGCGCGTCCTCGACCAGTTCCTCGACGAGGAAGCCCCGGGTGAGGTCCGAGCGCTCGCCGCCGGCCTGGGCGATGGCGTCCTCGATCGACAACGAGACCGGGAAGAGCGTCCTGAGGGCCGTCCACAACGCCTCGAGATCCCACTCCTCCGCATAACCCGAAGCCGTGGCGCCCTCGACGTAGCCTTTGACCACGTCGTCGATCATTGGGCTGATCTGGTCCGAGAGGTCGAGCCCCGCCAGGATCCGGCGCCGCTCGTCGTAGATCACCGTTCGTTGCCGGTTCAGCACCTCGTCGTACTTGAGCACGTTCTTGCGGATCTCGAAGTTCTGCGCCTCCATCTGCGTCTGCGCGGACTGGATCGACTTCGATACGAGCTTCGCCTCGATCGGCACGTCCTCCGGCAGCCGCAGCATGTTCATCATCGACGCGACTCGCTCGCCGCTGAAGCGGACCATGATGTCGTCGCCGAGAGACAGGTAGAACCGCGACTCGCCCGGATCTCCCTGCCGACCGGAGCGTCCCCGCAACTGGTTGTCGATGCGACGCGATTCGTGCCGCTCCGTGCCCAGCACGTACAGACCACCGAGCTCGACCACCTCGTCGTGCTCCTTCGCGACGGCGGCCTTGGCCGTCTCGAGCGCTGCCTGCCAGGCGCCTTCGTATTCCTCAGGTGTCTCGTCAGGCGTCAGGCCCCGCTCACGCAACGCGAGATCGGCGGCAAACTCAGGGTTGCCGCCGAGCATGATGTCGGTACCGCGACCGGCCATGTTGGTGGCCACCGTGACCGAGCCCTTGCGCCCGGCGGCAGCGATGATGGCGGCCTCCCGGGCGTGCTGCTTCGCGTTGAGCACCTCGTGCGGGATCCCCCGGCGCAGGAGCAGCGCGGCGAGGCGCTCGGACTTGGAGACACTCGCGGTACCGACCAGGACCGGCTGACCGGCCTCGTGGCGCTCGGCGATGTCGTCCACCACCGCGGCGAACTTCGCGTCCTCGGTCTTGTAGATGTAGTCGGTCGCGTCATCACGCACCATCGCGCGGTTGGTCGGGATCGGCACGACGCCAAGCTTGTAGATCTGGTGCAGTTCGACGGCCTCGGTCTGAGCCGTACCCGTCATGCCCGACAGCTTGGTGTACAGCCGGAAGTAGTTCTGCAGCGTGATCGTGGCCAGCGTCTGACTCTCCTGCTGGATCTGCACGCCTTCCTTGGCCTCGATTGCCTGGTGCATGCCCTCGTTGAAGCGCCGGCCCTGCAGGACGCGACCGGTGAACTCGTCGACGATCATCACATTGCCATCTGTGACGATGTAGTCGCGATCCCGCTTGAACAACTCCTTCGCCTTCAGCGAGTTGTTCAAATAGCCGACGAGCGGCGTGTTCGCCGCCTCGTACAGGTTCTCGATCCCGAGCTGGTCCTCGACGAAAGCGACCCCGTCCTCGCTGACCGCAACGGTCCGCTTGCCCTCTTCGACCTCGTAGTGCTCGTCCTTACGCATCCGTGGCGCAAGCCGTGCGAACTCCAGGTACCAGCGCTGGTTCTCCTCGGCCGGGCCGCTGATGATCAACGGCGTCCGGGCCTCGTCGATCAAGATCGAGTCGACCTCGTCGACGACGGCGAAGTTGTGCCCCCGCTGCACCAGGTCGTCCAGCGACCACGCCATGTTGTCACGCAGGTAGTCGAAGCCGAACTCGTTGTTCGTCCCGTAGGTGATGTCACTGGCGTAGGCCACCCTGCGGACATCCGGTGTCTGATTGGACAGGATCTTGCCGACCGACAGGCCGAGGAAGCGGTGCACCCGCCCCATCCAGTCGGCGTCGCGGCTGGCCAGGTAGTCATTCACCGTGACCACGTGCACGCCGTCGCCGGACAGCGCGTTCAGGTACGCAGGCAGGGTCGAGACGAGGGTCTTGCCTTCACCGGTCTTCATCTCGGCGATGTTGCCCAGGTGAAGCGCCGCCCCACCCATCAACTGAACCTTGTAGTGGAATTGGCCCAGCGTTCGCCGCGCCGCCTCCCGGACGACGGCGAATGCCTCCGGCAGCAGGTCGTCCAGCGTCTCACCGTCACCGAGGCGCTCCTTGAAGGTGTCGGTGAGCGCGCGCAGTTCAGCGTCACTCAGGCCGACGTAGTCTTCTTCGAGCGTTTCGATGTGATCGGCGATGCCCGACAGACGGCGGACCATCTTGCCTTCACCGGCGCGCAGAATCTTGGCTAGAACCACGGCGGCAATGGTACGGGTATCCAGCCCGTGGTCACGGCAAGGTCACAGAAGGTCACAGGTGAGCCCGAAGGCCAGGCGCCGGATCAGACGGCGAGCCGGATCAGGCCGTAGTCGTAGGCGTGCCGCCGGTAGACGACACTCGGCCGGCCGTCGCTGACGTCGGCGAAGAGGAAGAAGTCGTGCCCGACCAGTTCCATCTCGAACAGCGCCTGGTCGATCGTCATCGGCACGGCGGCATGCTCCTTCTCCCGGACGACGCGTCCGGGACCCTCGGTGGCAGGCCCGTCCTCCGCACCCGGGTCGGCGTCGGCGAGCAGGCCGTTCGCGGTGACCGCGGTGGCGGTCGCGACCGATACCGGCGTCCGCCGCCCGTGGTGCACCCGGCGACGGTCGGCCGCGCGCGCAAACCTCCGCTGGAGCCGGTCGACGACTATGTCCAGCGCCTGATAGAAATCAGCCGCGCAGGCCTCTGCCCGGACCACCGGGCCGCGGGTGCGGCAGGTGATCTCGATATGTTGGCAACTGCCGTTCTGCCGACGGTTCCGCTCGTGCTGCAGCTCGACATCGGTGCGGATTATCTTGTGGTCGTAGCGCTCCACCCGGGCCAGCTTTTCGGTCACATGCTGCCGAAAATGCTCGGGAACCTCGACATTGCGCCCCCGGACAACTACCTCGGTCTGTCGCTCGCCAGTGTCCATGCGGCCTCCGCTGTCTACTCACGGCGGCACCCGTCTGCACGGTTCGACAACGGCCGTGCTCGACGGCGATGCGCGCCCACTCGATCAAGGTCATGCCAACGCTAGACCGCATCAGCCTGCCTCACCAGACTCAAGTGACAATCCCCCGGTCTCATAATCAGCCCATCGCCGATTGCCAGCTGCCGCCAGCGGGGTCGCCGCGAGCACGACGCAGCCGGCCACCGGCCACCCGGCCGCGAGCAGCGCACGGGTGGATTCACGCCAGGTAGCGCCGGTGGTCATGACATCGTCGACGAGGACCGCCGCCGACTGCCTTCGCCGGCTGGCGGGCAAACCCGAGCCCGGCTGGCAGAACTGCGGCGGTGACAGGGCACGGACGGCACCGGCGAGGTTCAGCCGGCGCTGCCCTCGGGATAAATCGGCCGAATCCAGAACGGCCCGGTCCAAGGACAGCACCCGGCGTACCGGCAACCGGTATGCGCGACCGGCCACGCGGGCCAGCCGCGCCACGTGGTCACCACCTCGGCGGCGAGCCGCGACGGCGGTGCAGGCGACCGGAACGAGGACCAGTCCGGCTGGCGGCGTGGCCGGCTCCGTCCGCGCCATCGGCACCGTCCGGGTCATCGGCACCGTCCGTGTCATCAGCACTGCCAGCGCCGCGCCGAGCAGGGTGCCGAGCGGTCGGGCGAGATCGCGCCGGTCACGTTCCTTGTAGGCCAGCACCGCATCACGCAGACCGCCCGCATAGTGGCCGGCGGCGTACACCTCGCCACCTGCCGGCCAGTCCGCAACTGTGGCCGCGCCGACCCGATGCAGGCCGTCAGCGGGTGCACAGGCAGCACACAGCAGCGAGCCGGCACTGCCACAGCCAACGCATCGACGCGGAAAGGCCAGATCGGCAAGGGACGCAAAATATGAACTCACCAGCTCAGCATGCCCACCCGGCACCCCGCCGAACAGCCGTCAGCGCGGGGTTGTGGACAGCGAGCCGGCTGTGCACAACCGGGAGGCCGCGGGCACCTACTCCAGGTAGTTCGGCGCGGTGCCGCCTGTCGTCTGGCCACCGGGCGCCGGAGAGCTCCACAGGTTCTGCTTGAGGACGAATACGGCACCGGTAGCCGACGCCCACGGCTCGGCGAGCGACGTCGTGGTGATCGTGTCCGCCGAGCCGGGCAGTCCGTCCGTCGAGCGCGGGTTGAGCAGCGATCCGTCCACCTGCACGGCCCAGAAGCCGAACTGGTTGCCACGGGTCGCGTCGGCACCGATCGTGTACAAGGTGGTCGAATCATTCCAGGCGACATCAACCAGCACCAGGCCGGGCGGGGTAACCGGCTCGAGGCCGTCCACCCGGACGCTGGACCCGGTCCGCACGACCGCGCCGACCCATACCTGCGCGGTCCCGTCGCCCGGCACCATGACCAGCGCGATCCGCGCACCATCTGGGCTGAACGCCACCGACTCGATCCGGCCCAAGGGCGCGCTGCTGCGCCCGGCCATCGCTACCTGGTTCACCGACTGACCCGACGCCGACACCCGCAGCAGCAGCGCCCCGTCACCGATCCAGGCCTCGGACAGGCCCGGCGCCCATGCAGGCCGGGTCAGCGGACCAGCCGGCGCCTTGGCAAGGGTCAGCGAGCCACCGAGCGGGCCCGTCAGCAGGCGCGCCTCGCCACTCGGGCCGGTAGTGGCGGCCACCAGGCCCGGCCCCGCACCGCGCTGCGCGACTGCAACCGACGTGAGGTGGTAGCTGCCCTGCCCGGCAGGTCCGGGCACCGGGGCACTCCCGCTCTCGACGAGCGCACCTGCGTGCAGGTAGTACAGCGTCGGCGGGAGGCCGTTGCCGGCAAAGTTCACAAAGTCGCTCGCCGTGAACGGTGACGGCACCCGCGGGATATCGACCGCGTGCGAGCCGTCGGTGAGTTCGACCGTGGTATTGAAGTCGATCTGGAACGTGTACGCGATCTGGGCCGCGAGGTGAACTCTCGTCTGGCCGTTCAGCTGGCTGACCCCCGGGAGATCCACCGTGATTACCGACGAGCTGAAGGTGACCGAGGCGTGGTTGGTCTGGGCCGGCAGGTTGCCGGTGACCGCGGACTGGAGTTCGGCACTCGGCGGGTCGGACAGCTGCTGGAGCAGCCAGGTGCACAGTGACTGATCCGTCAGCGCGCTGTATCGCAGGTCCGGCACCAGCCGGGGCTGGGAGTCGTCGAAGAAGTAGATCGGTCTGGGCTCGTAGGCGGATTTGAAATCTGCCCGGTCGACGACCAGCCCGTTGGCAAGCTGCGAGATCCGCCATTGGCCGCTGACCTGCTGCATGCCGAAGGTGAGCGTGATCGGTATGCCCGTCTCACCGTCGTCCTCGAGGACGGGGGTGTAGATGCCGCTCTGGTCGAGTGTGCCCAACTGGTCGGCGGTCACGGTGACCTGATGGGTGATCGGGTCGGCAACACTCACCTGGAAGGTGCCGACCACGGTGACGGTGGTGTCGGTCCACTTGCTGCGCGCGTCCTCGGTCAAAAAGCCCCGGGCCGCGACATGGTGCGCATCGTCGCCCAGATTTGCCGACAGGAAGTCGGTGACGATCTCGCGCGGGTCGCTGTTGGGAGCCGGTGCGATGGTCGGCTCAGCAGATGGCACGACCCCGCCCGTTACCGCACGAATGATCTGCGGCGCGGACGAGGACGGGATTCCCGAACACCCGGCAAGAGCAGCGACGCCAGCGAGGACCGCCACCACGCCGAGCCAGCGCCGGAACGCGATCCGGCGGCCGAACCCGACCCGGCGGCCAGACGACGTGCCCCGCGCCGGTTTCATGCGCTGACCGTCTCATCCGGCACGAGCGGCAGCGGGGAGCTGTCCAGCGTGTCGCCGCTACGGCGGGGCAGGGTAAGCCTGAACTGCGCGCCTATCCCGCGCTCCCCCCATGCCTGCAGCCAGCCACCGTGCAGCCGCGCGTCCTCCAGGCTGATGGCCAGGCCGAGGCCGGTACCTCCGGTGAGCCTGCTGCGGGACGGATCACCCCGCCAGAAGCGGTTGAAGACCAGCCCTGCCTCACCCGGACGTAGCCCGACCCCGTGGTCACGCACCGTTACCGCCACCGCACCGTCGTCGGCTCCGACCGTGACGATCACCGGCCTGCCCTCGCCGTGGTCGAGCGCATTGCCGATCAGGTTGCGCAGGATCCGCTCGACCCGCCGCGAATCCATCTCTACCGGGATGGGAGCGTCGCCGGCGTGCACCATCAGGACGCTGCCGTGCCGCGCGGCCAGCACCCGGCTGGCATCGACCGCGCTGGCCACGACACCGCGCAGGTCGAGCAGTTCCGACTCCAGCCTGGCCGCCCCGGCGTCGTAGCGACTTATCTCGAGCAGGTCGGCCAGCAGCGCCTCGAACCGGTCGAGTTCGATCGTCAGCAACTCCGCTGATCGGCCCAGCGCCGGGGCGAAGTCGGCGCGGTGCGCGTGCAGCAGTTCGGCCGCCATCCGGATCGTGGTCAGCGGTGTCCGCAGCTCGTGTGAGACGTCGCTGGTGAAGCGCTGCTGCAATCTGGACAGCTCCTCCAGCCGGCGGATCTGGCGCTGCAGGCTGCCGGCCATCTCGTTGAACGACTGTCCCAGCCTGGCGATGTCGTCACTGCCTTCGACCTTGATCCGCTGTTTGAGGTCACCGGCGGCCAGCCGTTCGGCCGTCTGCGCCGCCACCCGCACCGGCCGCACGACTTGCCTGGTAACCAGCAGCGTGATCAGCGCGATGAACACGACCAGCGCGATTCCCGCCAGCAGCACGGTGCGCTGCACGATGGCGACGGTCGCCTGCTCGGCCGACAGCGGGAAGAGGTAGTACAGCTCGAAGGCCCCTGTCCGGGTGGAGACCGGCTCGCCGACGATCAGCCCGGTGACCGTCCCGCTGACCGCGCCCGGACGGGGCATCGGGCCGTACTGCATCGCGAGATCCCCGCCCTGGACGACCCTGCGAAGTGCGGCAGATATCGGCGGCTGGGGGCTCAGCAGGCTCGCGACCGCGGCGTTGGCGGTGCCGATGCTGATCGTGTACAAACCGGCGTTGCTGCCGGTCGCGGTCAGGTCGGTGGTCACGGTTGCCAGTGCGTTCGTGATGCCGGAGATATCACCCGGATCGACGCTGGCCAGCGTCGACCGGGCATCCTGCAGGCCGAGATCCACTTGCGCGATCGCGGCGTCACGCTTGGCGCGCAGCACACCCGAGCTGATCTCGTTCACCAGGAACAGTCCGATGATCAACACGACCGCGCCGGTCACCACGACGGTGCTCGCGCCGACCCTCAGCTGCAGCGAGCGCCGCCACTCCCTGACTACGCGCCGCCAGCCGCGAGCGGCGACGGCTACGACCGGGGCGACGAGCCGACCGGTCACGATCGTGCTTTGCCCGTCGCGGCGGACCCGCCGGTCACGGAGGGCCGGCCTTGTAGCCGACGCCGCGGATGGTGAGCACGACCTCCGGACGCTCCGGATCGCGCTCGACCTTGGACCGCAGGCGCTGCACGTGCACGTTGACCAGCCGGGTGTCGGCGGCGTGCCGGTAGCCCCACACCTGCTCCAGGAGCACCTCCCGGGTAAACACCTGGCGTGGCTTTCGGGCCAGCGCGACCAGCAGGTCGAACTCGAGCGGGGTGAGAGCGATCTGGATGCCCTGACGCCGGACCTGGTGGGCCGGTACGTCGATCTGGACGGCGGACTCCGGCGGTCCGATGGTCAGCGTCTCGGCGACGAGATCCTCGTGATGCCGCAACCGCGCCCGCATCCGGGCCACGAGTTCCTTGGGCTTGAACGGCTTGACGACGTAGTCGTCGGCGCCCGACTCCAGGCCCAGCACCACGTCGACCGTGTCGCTCTTGGCGGTCAGCATGATGATCGGTGTGCCGCTCTCGACCCGGATAGCCCGGCACACATCGATGCCGGACAGGCCGGGAAGCATGAGGTCGAGCAGCACGACCTCGGGCTTGACATCATGGAATGCCTGCACTGCATGGCTTCCGTCCGCTACGAAGAACGGTTCGAACCCGTCTGTCCGGAGCACGATGCCGAGCATCTCGGCCAGGGCGGAATCGTCATCGATGACGAGGACTCGCGGCTTCATTCGCTCATGGTGGCATTTCGGACGCGCCGCCGCACCCGACGCGCCCCGGCCGACCGCACGAACCTGTCAGCAGGACGTGACAAGATGCCGCAAAAGAGCATCCGTCGCGATCCATGCGCTGCCGCGAACATTCGGCCCCGGCCGGGAAGGACTACTTCCGTGGGACACCCCCTGCCGCCCGGGTGGCAATCGCGGCCGCCGGGTTGGCGAGCAGAGCCGACCAACTGGCAGTCACAGCCACCCGGCTGGCCCCCGGGCACCTACGGGACTCCCTTCGTCGAGGCGCCCCGGCCGGGCTGCGTACCGCTGCGACCGCTGGGCCTCGGCGACATCCTGGACGGGAGTTTCCGGATGCTGCGCCGCAACCCCCGGGCAACCCTGGGGCTATCGGCGCTGGTCGGCGTGATCCAAGTCGCGATCTCGACCGCAATCCAGATCTTCACCCTTGACCGGCTCGGCCAGGTGAGGGTCGCCAGCGCCGGCGACCCGACCGCGCAGACGAATCTGGGCCCGGTCATCGGCGGCGAGATCAGCGGCCTGGCCGGCGTCATCGTCTCGTTGCTGCTCGGCGCGGTGCTGACCGGGATGCTCACCCATGTCATCACCCAGGACGTCCTCGGCGTCCGGGTGAGTTTCGGCGCCGCGTGGGCCAAGGTACGGCCACGCATGTGGGCCTTGATCGGCCTGGCGCTGGCGAGCGGGATCCTGGAGGCTCTCGGACTCATTCCATGTCTGACCGTCGGCATCTGGTTGTGGGGAATCTGGGCGGTCGCGGTGCCCGCGCTAATCGTCGAGGAATGCGGCGTCCGGAAGGCACTGGGCCGGTCCCGGCAACTCGTGTCCGGTACGTTCTGGCGGGTCTGGGGCATCCGCGCCCTGGGTGCTGTCATGGTCACCGCCGCGTCGTCGGTCGTTTCCGCCCCATTTGCCGTGGCCAGGCTGAGCGTCAGCGGAACCACCGGCCACGTCCCGCTGATACTGGTGCTCCTCACCGCGGTGGCCACGCTCGTCGTGACCACGTTCACCGCCCCGATCCGTGCCGGTATCGACGCGCTCCTCTACGTCGATCTACGAATGCGCAAGGAGGGCCTCGACATCGTGCTCCGCCAGGCCGCCACCGTCCGATGAGTCAGCATCGGCTGAGGAGCGCAGCGAATATCGCGATGAGCGCTCGCGCGAAGAGCAGGGCGGTCCGGTGAGTGATCACGGCCCGATCGGCGCGGCGGCGGCCCAGCAGGCGGCGGCGGCCGAACTGCGCAAGGCGATGTATCACCGGGGCGATCCGAACGTGGTCGAACGAATCCTTGATTGGCTCGGCCGTCATCTCGACCGAGCCTTCGGCGGCACCATTCCCGGTTCGGCCCAGCTCGCACTGCTGGCCCTACTGGTCACCGTAGCGATCCTCGCGGTGGTCCGGGCGGGCCGGCCGCGCCGGATCGCGCGCACCGTTGCCGGGACGGATCCGCTGGCCGCCAGCACGGACGTCGACCACCGGCTGCTTGCTCAGCGGCTTGCCGCCGAAGGCAGGTACCCGGAGGCGGTGCGCGAATGGTTACGGGCCGCGGTAGCCACGATCGAGCGGCGCGGCGTGCTCGATCCGCGTCCGGGCCGCACCGGCGCCGAGATCGCCCGTGCGGCTGGGGTGGTACTGCCGTCCGCGGCACCCATGCTGATCGCGGCGACCACCGCCTTCGACGAGATCTGGTTCGGCACCCGTGAGGCCCTGGCGGCCGACGTCGCTACCGCGCAGGCGGCGGCCGACGCCGTACAGGGCGCCCGGATCGAACACGGCGCCGAGCAGCACGGCTACGCGATCCCGCGATGACGACTGCGAGACCCGTGGCGCTGCCAGCCGTGACGCCGGCCGTTGGGGTGCCCGATCCCGCCGGTGAATCGATCCGGCCGCCGGCGCCCGGACGCGCGCTCTGGCGTCGGGCTCGTTTCTGGCTGGCATTGGCGCTGCTGATCGGGCTGGCCGCACTCGGCATCATCCAACTGCAGCAGCCGGACGCCGCGCAGCTCGACCCGAAATCCGCCGCGCCCGGTGGCAGCCGCGCGCTGGCTGTGCTGCTTGCCGCCCGCGGCACCCAGGTTCGTTCGGTCAGTTCCGTCGATGCGGCGCTCGAATCCGCGCCGGGCAGCACCGTGCTCATCCCGTTCCCGGACGACTACGACACCACCGAGCTACGCCGGCTGGCCACCACCGGCCGGCGACTCGTCGTACTCGCGCCGAACCCCACCTCCCTGGCCACGCTCGCGCCTGGGCGAGCCCTGATCGACGTCACCGGCGCGAGCGACGAGCCAGCCTGCGCGTGGCCCGGCGCACTTGCCGCGGGCGCCGTCGCCTTCCCGGCCCCGTCAGCCGGTTACAGCGGCATCGGCGCCTGCTACGGCGGGCAGATCGTCGTCACGCCGCGGCTCGTATTGATCGGATCTGGCGGGCTGCTCGCCAACCAGAACCTCGACGACCACGGCGTCGCCGCGCTCGCCGTCAATGCCGTCTCCGGCGACGGCGACGCCGGCTCGATCAGCTGGTTGCGGCCCGGCGCGGACGCCACCGCCGGGCAGGCACCCGCGACGGTATGGGATCTGTTCCCCAACTGGATCGAGCATGCGGTCTGGTGGCTGCTGGCCGCGGGTGCACTCGTCGCGCTCTGGCGTGGCCGGCGGCTGGGGCCGCCCGTGCTGGAGCCGCTGCCGGTGGTGGTCCGCTCGGCGGAGGTGGTCGAGGGGCACGGCCGGCTCTACCGGCGGGCCGGCGCCCGCGGCAAGGCAGCGTCCGCGCTGCGGTCGGCGACGGTGACCCGACTGGCGATCCGGTTGGGGCTGCCCGGCGACGCCGACGCCACCCAGGTCGGCACCGCGCTGGCCGCGGCCACGGGCCGGCGGACCGACGACGTCGCCGGACTTCTCGGCGACGGGCCGGCGCCGCCCGACGACAGCGGACTGGTGCGGCTCGGCCGCTGCCTGGCCGACCTCGAACTCACCGACCTCACGTCCACCTCCCCGGCATCGTCCGGCGCGAGCCAACCGAAGGAGATACCCGACCGTGAATGAAGCCGCCTCCCGAACGACTACCGATCCCCGGGTGGCGCTGGGCCGGATCCGCGCCGAGGTAGGCAAGGCCGTGATCGGGCAGGACGCTGCGGTGACCGGTGTCCTGATCGGTCTGCTGTGCGGCGGCCATGTACTGCTCGAAGGCGTCCCCGGAGTGGCCAAGACGCTGCTGGTGCGCAGCCTCGCAGCCGCCCTGAACTTGCGCACCACCCGGATCCAGTTCACCGCCGACCTGATGCCCGGTGATGTGACCGGTTCCCTGGTCTACGACTCCTCGACGGGGCAGTTCACCTTCCGGGAGGGGCCTGTCTTCACCAACCTGCTGCTAGCCGACGAGATCAACAGAACGCCACCGAAGACACAGTCAGCACTGCTGGAGTCGATGGAGGAGCGGCAGGTGTCCGTCGACGGGAGGCCCCTGCCGTTACCCGACCCGTTCTGCGTTATCGCCACCCAGAATCCGGTGGAGTATGAAGGCACCTACCCGTTGCCGGAGGCCCAGCTCGACCGGTTCCTGCTCAAGCTGACGATGCCGCTGCCTGACCGCGAGACCGAGTTCAAGGTGCTGGCGGCGCATGCCGCCGGCTTCGATCCGCGCAATCTCGCCGCGGCCGGCCTCGGTCCGGTGGCGGACGCCCGCGACCTCGCTGCCGCCTCCCGCGCCGTCCGCCAGGTCCATATCGCGCCCGAGCTCCTGAGCTACGTCGTCGAGCTTGTCCGGAGCACTCGAACCGCCCCCGCCACAGCACTGGGTGTCTCCCCCCGCGGAGCGACCGCGCTGGTCGCGAGTGCACGGGCATGGGCCTGGCTGTCCGGCCGCGAGTTCGTTACCCCGGACGATATCCAGTCACTGGCCAGGCCGACCTTCCGGCACCGGATCGCCCTGCGACCGGAGGCCGAGCTCGAAGGGGCGTCGGTCGAGGCCGTACTCGACAACATCCTGGCCTCCGTGCCGGCACCGCGCTGACGCCGGCGAGACGGGCGGGTAGACATGGCGATCAGTGGTCGACTGGTGCTGGTGGCATTCATCGGACTGGTGCTGAGCCCGCTTCCGGCGACGGCACTGCTCGGCTATGCGGCGCTGCTGCTGGTCGCGGTCGGGTCCGACCTGCTCCTCGCCGCCCGGATCAGCGACCTGAGGCTGTGGCGTGAGCCGAGCCCCTCGATCCGTCTCGGCAGCGGCACCGAGACCGTGCTGGTGATCAGTAACGCCGGCCGCCGGGGGCTGCGCGGCCGGATCAGGGACGCCTGGCTGCCCTCGGCCGGCGTCCAGCCCCGGGAGCACCCGCTGCGGGTGCCACCCGGCGAGCGGCGGCGAGTGGTCTCGACACTCACGCCGACCCGGCGTGGTGCGCGCCGTAGCGCGCAGGTGACTATCCGCACCTACGGCCCGTTGGGGCTTGCCGCGCGGCAACGCCGGTTCGCTGTACCGGGGACGCTGCGGGTGCTGCCGCCGTTCACGTCACGCAAGTTCCTACCGGAGAAGATCTCCAGGCTCCGCCAGCTGGATGGCGCGGTGCTCGTCCGCCGGCGCGGTCAGGGAGCTGAGTTCGATTCGCTGCGCGAGTACGTCACCGGCGACGACGTGCGCTCGATCGACTGGCGGGCGACCGCTCGCGCGCGGGACGTGATGATCCGCACCTGGCGACCGGAACGGGATCGCCACCTGGTGCTTGCCATCGACACCGGCCGCACGTCCGCGGCCCGGATCGGCGACGAGCCCCGGTTGGACGCGGCGCTGGATGCCGCGCTGCTGATCGCTGCGGTCGCGTCACGCGCCGGCGACCGGGTCGCGCTCGTGGCCGCGGATGTGGCCGTCCGTGCCCGGATGGGCCTGACCACAGGTCCACCCCTGCTCGGCAAACTGGTCAACGCCCTTACCCCGCTGGAGCCGCAGCTGGTCGAGACCGACCCGCGCCTGCTCGCGTCCGAGGTCGATCGGCAGAGCGGCAAACGGTCGCTCGTCGTGCTGTTCACCTCGCTGGACACCGCGGCGGCCGGCGGTGACCTGATCGTTGCCGCCCGTGCGATCGCGGCCCGGCACCAGTTGGTGGTTGCTTCGGTCGGCGATCCGAGGGTGGCTGAGCTCGCGGCCACCAGGTTCGATGCCTCCGACGTGTACACCGCAGCCGCGGCTGAACTCGCCCTGGCCCGGCGACGAACCGTGGCGCGACAGTTGCGGCAACTCGGCGCCCTGGTCGTCGATGCTCCAGCAGAGATCTTCGCCTCACGGGTGGCCGATGCGTACCTGGATCTGAAGGCAGCCGGCAAACTCTAATTGTCGCGTAATTATCGCGCTTCGCTACAGCTGTGTCGCGAATTCGACCCCAGAACGGGGCACAGCTGTAGCGAAGCGGTCAGCCGATGGGGGCGAGCGACTCCCGCTCGTCGAACGCCAGATCGCCGGTATGCCCGGCCCGCACGCCGCGGCGACCCAGGACGACCACGTAGCTCAGGAACGCGGCCTCAGCCACCGCGCCGATCCCGATCCGGACGGCGGTCGGCAGCCCGGACGGCGTCACGAACGCCTCGATCACGCCCGAGACGAGCAGCACCCCGACCAGGCCCACGGACACCACCACCCCAGCTCGGCCGGCCTGGGCCAGCGACCGCGAACGAGGCAGCGGGCCGGGCGCGATCCAGGACCAGCCCAGCCGCAGGCCCACCCCGGCGGAGACGAAGACGGCAGTCAGTTCGAGCATGCCGTGCGGGAGGATCAGCCCCCAGAACAGGCCGGCCTTGCCCGCACCGATCATCGCGCCGCCGATCACACCCACGTTGAGGACGTTCTGTGCCAGCACGTAGATCGTGCCGACCACGGTGATGCCCAGCACCAGGCAGGCGGCGGCGACCAGCGCGTTGTTGGTCCCGTC
>Ga0210394_10005018_pt1 | contig 15043 bp, 15 predicted proteins | sample IncBWC12MmetaG_FD_160121 | JGI IMG/M metagenome (GOLD analysis project Ga0210394, IMG submission 160121) | Forest soil microbial communities from Barre Woods Harvard Forest LTER site, Petersham, Massachusetts, United States - Inc-BW-C-12-M | ecosystem: Environmental > Terrestrial > Soil >... | reverse complement strand
CGGCACCGCGGCCTGGATAACAGAAAAACTGAGGCTCTGGAGCGATTCGGGGGCCGTGCTCGATCCCGTCTTCACGAAAGACCAAGTGCTCACGGATGTGATGATTTACCTGGTAACGGATACGATCGGGACCTCGGTGTGGTTTTACCGCGGGATAATCGACGATACGACGAGCGTTCGCGGCAGGGTTGTGGAAGGTTCGGAATGTGTTCTTGTAGGACCCGCTCGCACGACCGCCTCCTGTATCACTCCCACGCCCTGCTCGGGCCGAGGGCTTTACCTAAGCCGCTCTCTCTAAAGAGGACATTTCACGTGCTACCGACAGGCTGTTCCGGTAGTGCTTGACACTTTGGTGGATATGCTCGTAGGAGGGGATATAATACACGCCTCGCCTTTGTGCTTTTACACTCGGAAGGAGGCTGAAAACGATGCGAACAACGCTCGCCACTATAGTGGTTTGCGTGGTGGGTCTTGCTTTGTGGGGAAGGGCTTCGCGGTCGGCGACAGCGTCGTCGGCTCCAGTGCTGAAAACACCTTGGGGCGAACCAGACCTGCAGGGCATTTGGACCGACGAAACCGAGACGCCCTTGCAGCGCCCCGCCAAGTATGCGAACCAAGAATTTTACACCGATGCACAGCGGGCAGAATTGGACAAGGAGCGAGCGGCGCTGCTTGGTCGGGACAAGCGCCAGGAGCGCGGGACCGAGGAAGACGTCGCCGGTGCGTACAACGCGACATTCAACGACCCCAAAAAGACGGGCCTACGGACATCATTGATTGTTGATCCGCCCGACGGCCGGCTTCCGGCGGAGACGCCAGAGTATCAGAAGATAGCTGAGGCCGACCGTGCATTTCGTCTCGCGCTGCTACAATCGACCGAAGCGTGCAAGAACAAAACGCCGGCGTGTAATGGTGGAAAGTACGATCCGACGCCCTCGCCGCTGCTTGATAAGGAGCCTCCTCGCTACAACACGGCGCGCATGAATCGCTTGGATGGTCCGGAGGACGCCGGATTGGCGGCCCGCTGCTTGAGTTTTAACGATGGCGCGCTACCCGAGTTTACAAATGATTTCGGAGGGAACTTCCGCCGAATTGTGCAGACACCGGGTGGGATCACGATATTCTACGACATAGGTCAGGGGCAAGGGTTTCAGCGGAACATCGTCATGAACGGAAGTCCGCATTTGCCAACCATCTTTCAGCAGTGGCAGGGCGACTCGCGTGGCCACTGGGAAGGCAATACGCTGGTGATCGATGTGACGAACTTCAGTCCGAAGATGGATTTTCGGGGCTCGCGTGAGAACTTGCACCTGGTTGAGCGCTGGACGCGGACCGGGCCGACCACGCTCGTATACAGGGTCACGATCGAAGATCCGACCGTGTGGACGCGCCCGTGGACCGTCCTGCAAGATTTAACCAAACAGAGCGACGAGGAGGACAGAATTTATTACGAGCCTCGTTGCAATGAGGGAGACTATGCACTCCCAGCGATGTTGCGGGCGGCGCGCATGGCAGAGCTCGCCTTTGCGGAGGGGCGAGGCCCTAACCCGGCAACAATAAACAAGGGCGAAATTACTGATGAAGATGAAAGTCAAGCGAGTCCGATAGGAATAGGAGGAAGGTGAGAGTCAAGCGAGTCCCTTGAAGCAAAGCCGATAGAAGAAAAAGGAGACAGACCGTCATGCGCGATCGATTTTCAGGTTGGACGATAAAGGTCGCGATTGCCGCAGCCGTTGTCGGCGGCGTCGTTGCGGTGTCAATCACACGGACGTCAGGACAGGCCGTGCGGTCCGCGCGGCCGGCCCGCGTGAGCGGCAAGCCCAACTTCAGCGGTATCTGGCAAGCCAATAACGAAGCCAACTGGGATTTGCAGGCGCATCCGGCTTTGCCGGGAGCTGTCACGCAGCAGGGCGTCGATCCGCATGACTATGCGCGGGTGCCGGCGGCGCCGGTTCTGGGGCTGGGCTCAGTGGGTGCCGTACCCGGATCGCTGGGCGTAGTGGAGGGCGACGGGCAGATACCGTACAAGCCAGAAGCGCTGGTTATCAAGCAGCATAACGCGGAGCACTGGATTGACCGCGACCCGGAAGTGAAATGCTACTTGCCAGGGCTTCCGCGCGCGAACTACATGCCGTATCCTTTTGAGATCACGCAAAGTACGAACAAGATTCACTTTGCCTATGAATACACGAACACGGCGCGCACGGTGGATTTGGGCAAGGTCGAACCGCCGCCAGACGACACGTGGATGGGCTTCTCGGTCGGACACTGGGAGGGCGACACTTTGGTGGTGGACGTGAGCCGCTTTAATGACCGAAGTTGGTTCGATCGGGCCGGTGACTTCCACAGCAGCGCGCTACACTTGGTCGAGCGGTTCACACTGATGGACCCGGACGTAATTTGGTACGAAGTGACGATCGAAGATCCGAACGTTTTTACGCGGACGTGGAAGATCGCAATGCCGATCTATCGTCGGGTCGAGCCGAACATGCAACTTCTCGATTTTCATTGCAGCGAATTCGTCGAAGAGTTCATGTACGGAAACCTTCGCAAGCATCAGTTGGTTAAGCACTGGGAAGGCGAGACCATGTCGATCGACATCACGCGCAAGATCCCACCCGGTGACAGTTTCTATCAGTGGTACGACGGCAGTAACAGTAACAAGTAACTAAGCCTGGATAGTCAAGCCGCCAGCGGGCAAATGGCGTCCGCGTCTAGCTTCTACACGCGGCAGGAAGAAGCCACTCGATGCGAACGAAGGTCACGAAAGTAGTTTGCATGGCGGTTCTGGGAATGCGTGGATCAGTGACTTCGTTGTCGGCGCACCACGCTTTTGCAGCGGAGTTCGACGCGAATAAGCCAGTGAGTTTCAAGGGACGATCACGAAGTCATTTGAGATACCGCCGCGTTCCACTTCCTGACGTGTTAGATTCCTCCCACTCGTATTCCTCGCCCCGCCTGGCTAAAAGGACAGTCTCAAACCTAACTGGATAGAGCGAGACCCTCCCGACCCGAGAACGGGATTGGGAGCCGCTTGGTCGGGCGTTATACAGCCGCAGCCGAAATTGCTGCTCTGGCTTCCCGAAGGATCGTTGTAGCCAGCTCCGCTCCCGAGACCCCCGGGGTTGGCAAAATTAGGATGGTTGAAGATGTTGAAGAACTCCGCCCGAAACTGGGCGTCGTATCGTTCCCTGAACTTCCAATCCTTGAATACCGAAAGATCCAAGTTCTTGAAGCCAGAATCCCGGAAGATATTGCGTCCTGCGTCACCAAACGTTCCCAACGCCGCCGGAAACAAGACTGACTTGCCGTTTGCGCTCACGTAGCAGCCAATCGAATTCAACGCAGCCACCGTGTTCGCACTGATAGCCGCTGCACCCGCTGTACACGCCGCAGGTGCGGTCGCGCCCCCTATACTGCAGAGAGCTAGCGCTGCGACACCCGAACCAGACCAACAAGGAATCACGGAGGACCCTGAGGTGAAATCGGCCCGGCTGCCACTGAAATTCCAGCTTTCACCGAATGTGCCAACATCATTCACCTGGCCGGTGCCGCTGAGGTCGTTCGAAAGATCGTGGGGGCTCCAAGGTTGTCCGCTTGACAGAGTCAAAACGGCATTGATCTGCCAGCCTTGCAGCATCTGGCCGGGAGACTTCCTACCCGGCAAGGTGTAGCTTGCTGTGAGCGTAAAACGATTCCGGGCATCGAAGTCACTGCTGCCGTAACTCGTTGCCGGATTTAGGCCGTCTGCTGGAAGCGAGGGGAAGATATTCGTTGAAACATCGTCCAGGGCATGACTATAGGTGTACCCGGCAAGGAAGGAAAAACTGTGCCAAGCTCTTTGATTAAGCGTTACCTGCAGGGCGTTGTAATTGGAAACGTCAAGGTTTGCCAGCTGGTTGATGTCCGACAAATACGGGAACTTGCTAAAGAGTGGCCGGCTAACATTCTCCGCACTCAGGTCGTTCACACTCGGATCACCCAGCGCAATCTGCTGGGCGGTAAAGCCAGAGCCGAGGGCCGGCCTATTGATGTCCGTGAGCCCATTGATGCGGCCGCCATGGGTGCCAATATAATCGACATCCAAGGACAGGTTATTGGTGATGGCCCGCTGGATGCCCAAGGTCCAAGTTTCAACTTGGGGCGTACGGTAGTTAGGATCAATTGCCAATGTGGTGCAGGGGTTGGGATCTCCAGAGATGCCGTCGCCGCACTGGAGCTTGAGCGTGTTCGTCGGGAAAATGGAACCACACGCCGTAGTTCCTCCGCTTACGCATGCAGCGGTTTGACTTTGCCAATTCGTTGTTAGCGTGCCTCCAGGAACGGGGGCGCGGACCACGGCAATGCTGCCTAGACCTGCACAGCCGGCGGCACATGCCCCCTGCGTAACGATGGTAGCCCCCGTCGGGACTAAGGTGAGTCCAAGTCTTTGGTTACTTGCGATGAAGGTGTTAAGCGCCGGATACGAATACATGAGGCTGCCGCCCGCGCGCAACACCGTTTTCCCATTCCCGAACATGTCCCACGCAAAGCCCAAACGCGGCGAGAAGTCCCTGAAATCGCCTTTCCAGGGAGAATTGATCTGTTTACCAACTTGTACCAGGCCCAGCGTCGGATCGAAATTACCGATCAGATCACCCCGCTCTTTCAGGACCGAGTTGTATTCCCAGCGCAATCCCAGGTTCACGATTACTTTGCGAGTGGCACGCCAATCGTCCTGAACGAACAAGGCGTACTGCTGGTTACTCAGGTGCCGCGTGGGGTCGCCCACAAGAATGCTATTCCCGTTAACCTTCACATTACCTTGCAGAAAAGCTTCGATGTTTGAGAATGCAAACGACCCCTTGCCACCACTGTTTTGGTACGAGTCCATCGTGGCGTCGTCGATAAATTCGCCGCCAAACTTGATGGCGTGAGCGCCATGCACGAGCGAAAAGTGATCCAGTAGCTGGATAATGTTGTCTGGCCCGACGATCTTATGCTGGCTTCCTCCAAACGAGCCATATCCCGTAATCCCGATCGATGGGATCCCAAAGGTCTTTGGATCGGTCGCGCCGGTATTGATCCCGTAAGCGAGTGGGTTTACGTTCGCATCTACCGAAGTATATTCTTGGTGATAGTGGGCGTAGCCAAGCCTGAATTCATTTATCCGCGTGGAACTCACGGCCCAATTCCACGCCCCACTCACCAGTTCAGCCTGGGCGCTGAAGGTCTGAGAAAATGGGATACTTGTTGTTGGTACACCCGCGAAGCCGGCCGAGGGCGGGACCGTTAAAGCGCCGGTGCCGTAATGATACATGCCGTTTATCGTATGCTTGTCATTGACGCGATAGTCGATCTTGCCTACCCCATTGTCATTCCAGGCAACAGTCGGCAAGGGGAAAATGATTGGGACGGCTCCGGTGTCGGGCGGAAACAGGGATTCGGTCGGGCCCGGCGTATAGTTTGTAGGCGCCACGGCACAGGTGCCCGGGTTGAGGCCCGCGAGTTGTGCGCTGAGCGGACTGATCGCTTTTCCAGTATGGGCCAGATCAAGGCAAGCATCCACCAAGCTGGCGCCGGGATTTCCGCATCCGGCAGGAGATGCGGCAGTACATCCGCCAAGTGACACCGTCGCGGGGGAGGAGGCGCTGACTATATTGCCCACGTTCAACCGCTGGCCCTCGTAGGCGCCAAACCAGAAGAGCTTGTCTTTTATGATCCGCCCTCCGGCGCTCCCGCCGAATTCCTCAAGCGCCACTGCCTGCTTCGGAAGCGGGGGCGTATCGAAGAAGTTGCGCGCGTCAAAAGAGGTATCGCGACCATAAGCGAATGCGGCGCCGTGGAGACTGTTCGTACCCGACTTCACCCCGACGTTAATAATGGCGCCGGGCTTCCAACCAGCTTCCGCCTTTGGGTTTTCCTGATTATTGATTTCCTGGATGGCGTCCATGGGAAAGCCTGTCTCGGTATCTCCGGCGGGCGAAGGCGAATTGATGAGGCTGTTGCCCTCAGAGGGCGCGTCGGCTCTCAGGCCATCAAGCAAGTAGCCGATATCCTCGGCCCGAAGTCCATTCGCTGACCAAGCCGAGAATCCTCCACCCTGGATCGGCGTGACTCCGGGGCGTAGCTCCATCAAATTCTTAAAGTCGCGACTAACCAGGGGCAAGGCAGCAATTGCCTGTTGCTCGATCGTTCCGCCCAAGGTGACGTCGGTGGTGTCGATTGCAGGGACCTCTCCGGTGACCGTGATAGCCTGCGTTTGCTCGCCGGGCCGCAGCACCACATCTACGCGAACGCTTTGACCGACCTCCAGAATGACATCGGTGCGGTCCACAGTCTGGAATCCTTTGGCTTGTCCCCGGACTGTATACGTGCCGGGAATCAGGTTGGGAGCCACGTACAGCCCAGCGCTATCTGCGGTTAAGGCTCGCGAGACGCCTCTGGCCACGTCGGTGATCGTCACCGTGGCACCCGCAATGGCGCCGCCGGTCTGGTCGAACACCCCTCCTTGAATGGTGCCTTGATTGGCCTGCGAGAATAGCGGAAGTGAAATCAGCAACAGCGCGAGACTCACGCCTAGTGCCCGAATCGCCTCGCTAACATTGACACACAACAACACGCGCGTCGCTCTCGTCACGGAATGCATAAGTTTCACCCCCGCTTCGATATTCAAAGGTCGCCCTAAGTGTGGTCGCGGAGTCTAGCCCCTTGCGGGAAAATGTGTCAACAACATTCTTCGCTTTACCTTGGCGCATTCCAAAGACCGCGGGCGAAGTTCATGAGCATTTTGCGAAGATTACCCATCATAATATGGAACGACTGCAGGGCTTTGAGCCTCTCGTAAGTGAATTTTTGTTCGTTGAAGGAGGCACAGATCGTGATCGAGCGGAATACACACCAGGAGACCGCACTCGGCGCTCGGCTATAGGCCTGCCCCGGCGGCCTATAGCCCCCTGGTTCCACCCGATCCGATTTCACAGCCCGATCAAGTGTTGTAGACTCTCTCGTTCGCCGTGGTACAAAAACTCGGTCTGGTCAGAGAATAACTATGAAGCGAAGCAATAGCCGAACGCGCGCCGAGACTAACTCGGCCGGCGCTGAACATTCGAGGAGGGGCTTTTTGAAAGCGAGCCTCGAACTTGCTGGCGGCGCCACCATGGCCCCTCTGCTTTCCAGTGCCTCGGTTCAATCGGATCGCAAAGAGATTCAAGCCCGCGAGCGTATAGATCAACAATCGTGCGAAAAAATTTATGCCCGGGCCGGCTACAATCACGATTTTTTGAAATAGCGAACTTTTGAGGGGTTGTGTCTTTCTGCATGCCCCATACTCCGGTTGATACGTATGAAGAAAAAGAAGATTGCAACAAATGAATGCATTAAATCGGGCCGTTTGCCTGACCGTCGCTCGCTGTTGAAGTGCGCCGCGCTGCTGGCGGGTGGTGTGGCGGCATCGAAGTTTCTGCCGAAGACAGCCGAGGCACAAGTTTCGAACCAATCGCAGACGATTCTGATCAAGGGCGGTCGTGTCATCTCGATGGACCGAGACATCGGAGACTTTGATTCCGGAGACGTTTTGATCGAGCGCGGTGCCATTAGCGAGGTCGGCCGCAACCTCCGGGCTCCGACGAATGCTCAGGTGGTGGATGCCTCTTCAAAACTGGTTTTACCGGGGTTTGTCGATGGCCACCGGCACGCGTGGAGCACGCAACTGCGGGGCCTTATGGTTCCCGCCCCGTACATACCTGTCATCGTAAAGAAGATGTTGCCCTTCTATCGTCCGGAGGACGCATACGCGGGTGTCCTCTTGGCCTGCGTGGGATCGTTGAATGCGGGAATTACTACGATGTTCGATTTTGCCCACATTATGTTCAACGATGATTTTGCCGATGCTGACGTGCGAGCGCTTAGAGAAACGGGGATCCGGGCTGTCTTTGGGCACACGCTTCCTCATTTGCCTTCGTCTCGCAATGCGCTGGATGGCGCGCGTAGAGTGCAAAAGAAATACTTCAGCTCCAGCGACCGAGGTCAACTGGTCACATTCGCCATGGGTGTTCGAATTGGAATACCCGGGATCGTTGAGACCCTTGGCCCCGAAATTGGTGACCCTTGGGAGAATGCCCTTCATGACATCAAACTCGCTCGCGAGCTCGGAGCGAAGCGAATACATTTCCATGCCATCTCCGTCAAGCAACTGCGTGATGTTGGACTTTTGGGCCCGGATCTATGTTTTGTGCACCCCGGGAGTGAGAGCGATGAAGAAGTTCGCATGATTGCCGATAGCGGCGGGACGGTTGTGATCTGTGCGGCCGGTGTGGACCCGGGCCCTTGTCATCGCTTTGTACAAGCCAATATACCGATTGGACTCGGCATCGACGACGGGCCGGGCGACCCCGACGATTTCCTCCTGCCGATGAAAATGATGCTCAGGCACGATCGCGATTTCGAACGGCAGCGCGCCGCAAAGGAAGGCGGTTCGCCGGCAGTGCTCACTCACCGTCAGGTGTTGGAATTCGCAACGATCGGCGGCGCCCGCGCGGTCGGGCTCGATCAAAAGATCGGCAGCCTTACTCCAGGCAAGCGGGCGGACGTCATCCTGGTCGATCTGGAGAGCATCCTCCTCCCGTTCGACAGGGATCCTCTGCCTGCGGTGATCAGCAATGCGCAGGTGAATAACGTGAGTTGGGTTTTTGTTGATGGGCAAGTCCGTAAGAAGGAGAGCAAGCTCGTCGGCATCGGTCAGAAACGGTTGCGCAACCTCGTCCAGAGCTCCTACGACTACCTGGTCCAGAAGGCCAATATTCAGGCGAATGTGTGAGGATATCGAAATCACTCACGCGAGCCAGGAACTGTGGGTAGCGGTTCAGGCTCGCCTCCGCCTTACGCCAGTCATATCGCGTGGTCCAATATTGGGCCAACGCTTTCATATAGTCCCAGTTGGCGCCGTAGCGCCAGTCCATCGCTTCCAGCCGGTTGGGCCAGCGCGTGTCGCGCACACGGTTGAGAAGGTGCTTGATGGTCGCCTCGGGAATGTTCACGAGGAAAGGACGCGGCTTTGTGCCCTGAGCTTCGGACGGAAGGCTTGGTTGCTCTAGAACGGAAAATCCAGCCGCAAGGAGAGGCATCGCGAGTACCGCCCGCCGCGACAAGTTGCGATTGCCATCGGATTCCATCGTCAACTCCAGGAGAAAGGATTCCAGGTCTCGTACCTCAGCTCGCTAGCTCATGGTGATTGGCCCAGATCTACTCTCACTGTCGCCTTCACGGTAATTAGTTTTGAGACGTCGTACTCAGCATTTCCGTGGTGTGCGAACGGCGGAACTGCAATCGCCTCGAGGTAACTAAACGCGAGGGAAATTATCGTAAGCTTATTCTCAGGCACTCCGCGCCGAACAGACGCGCATGGAAGGAGGAGGTTAGCTCAGTTTCCTTTCCAAGAGTCCATCGCCTTCTTCGTGAGCGATTCGGGAATCAATTCGTTCAGCTCTAATCTAAGGCCGATGGGGTCGAAAACATTGGCCGACCTTACGTTGCTGGGCTGAACCATACCTGGTTCGGTCACCGTGTTGGGAGCCGTCGAGTTACGCGGCGACGAGGCCAAACCGGACTGCTGTAACCGCGCGATGGTGGCGTTCAGATCCTGAGTTTGTATGTGCACGTGCGTGATCCCGGGAGGGACATCTGCGGTTGCCGACTGCATCTCCAAAAACGTATCGCGGCTGATCTGGTAATACTTTGTCGTCCGCTTGCCGTCCGGGCTGGAGAACTTGAATGCGATGGGAAAGCCCAGAACCTTCTCATAAAAGTTCTCTGACTCCGGATAATCGCTAACCGCAATACCCACTACCATCAGCCGCAGAGCATCGCCCTTATTCGTCCAGGAGTCCACCGCTTTCTTGGCCATGGAATTGGCAATGAATTGAGTGGGCTCATATAAAATGCCGCTGGGATCGATAATGGTCGCCGACCGTTCGTGAGTGGGCTCAACCAGACGAGTATTCCTCAAACAGCCCGTTTTCAGCGTGTCGCTGCAGAGCTTGCCGCCGGCTCCCTGCAGCCGTGCGACCACGGCGTCCGCGTCGTCGGTGCCCAAGTGAATGTGTGAGAATCCGGGACGGCCATTGGGGCCCACTTCTCCTAGCTCCACGAAAGTGTCGCGGCTGATTTCAATATACGTATTGGTTGCGTTGGCATTATTGGGAGGGCTGAACGAGAATGCTGATCGGAAACCCATTACTTTCGTGTAGAAGTTCAGGGAGGTTTGATAGTCGTCATGCTTGACCCCAATACCGACGACACTAAGCCAAAGAGCACCCTTCTTGTTTCCCTGGGCGGAACTCGGCTGCCTCACTAAGATCCCGACAATGATTACTGCTCCGAGTACGAAGAGCGCTGAACGACGCATTTGATCCTCCTTTTCGTGCACGGACAGCGTAAATGTCGAAGAATGGGGTGAGCTTCCCGAAATACAAACTCGATAACGTTGCGGTCCTTAACGTAAACTGTGAGGAGCGCGCGACGGCCTTCATGTTGTATACCAGGTTTTGTATACTACGTTTCCGTGGTGCGCGAAGTCAAGTCGCTGGCGACGAGGAAGGCCACAAATAAAGCCAGACAGGCTCCTACGTTTGGGGACTCCCGGTTCAGCTAAAAATAGCTACAGGTCCTGGCGCGCACTCGTGGATTTGAAGGATGCCGAGGAAGGTGTCGAGGGGGAAGCTTGGAGAATTGAAAATGAGACGGTCAGAAGTGAAGCGGTGGTTCGGCTATTCTGTTGCGAGTGCAGCAACTATTGTGGCGACTTTGTCAATGATTGTCACGCCTACTCCTGCCGAGCAAGGGAAAGCTCCCAAACGGATCCCCAGTCCTGCTGCAAAACAGAATGAAAATTTTGATCCTCATGGCCTGAACGGTTCTTGGATTAGCACGCAAGGCCCAGAGGGCGTCGGTGACAGCAACCCCATCCCGGAGCCACCTTAACACCCTGGGCCAGGGAGCGCTTGCTTATCAAAGGTGGTATCTCACATGCTGGGTTGAACGCAACCTCGCAAGGCGTGCTGTCGAGCGGATCGCTCCGGAACGGCGCTGTAGCTTTTGACGCAAACGGGGTGCCAACCAACGTTCCTGACGGCCATTATCCCGGTGAAAACTGCGAACCACAGGGCGTGCCGGTACAGTTTAACTTCACTGTCTTTTACCCTTTTCAATTTGTCGTGCTGCCAGATCGGAGCTACCAAATGTTCGAGGATCATCGCGAATGGCGGACCATCTGGCTTAATCGGGACCATCCCAAGGATTTGTTCCCCAGCTATTTTGGTGATTCCGGTGGGAAGTTTGAGGGAAACACGCTTGTGGTCGACACATCGGTTACGACTGCAACACGATGATGCGCGAACGCATGACCAAAGGCGTAATCGATGAGCGGGTACTCTATCGGGTATCTCCAGATGGCACGACCCTGGTCCGGACTAATTTCTATGCGTCGGGCGGCGGCGGTCACGTCGTGTAGGACAGGATCGAACTGCCGCGACGCTAATCCCGACCGGGCTCCCAACCGATTGATGCCTCGAAATTTGCCAGACTAGCCCAAAGCCCCAATGTGTGCACTTGATGCTGTAGACGCCGGGCGAAGTGGGTATCAGATCTGCTTCCCGGGTTACTTGCGCCTCGGCTGCGGTCAACCGCGGCGGCGAATGAGCCTTCCAGGGCCTCGTGCTAGCTACTTCTTTTCGGATGGGGGAATGACAGGATCACCTATTTGCTTGTTATAGTCCGCCATCTCTGTTGGTGAGCAGAGCAACTCTGGGATGTCAAAATCGGGCGGTTGCAGGTGGAGATGGAACTTGTTGAGACCCAGCCACGGTTCTGTGTACATCTTCGGGTCAATAATCTTAAGCGTGAGTTCCATATTGTCATGGTCCACTCGGTGGAACGTTTCTTCCACCCGCAATTCATCGCTATGAGGGCGACCCGCATGATCGAGCCAGCTTTTTGGATTCAGCCCGATCGTCTGAACGACGAAGGTGTAATCATCCACCCATTTGCCAACCGAGTACCCGTTCCATCGCGGCTCCGGGTCCTTGGGGAGCTCTCGCCCGTCCGTCCAAATCCTTCGCACATTTTCGTAAAAGGCAGTTATAACAATCACCTGGTTCGCCGTCTGAACGAACTGGATGGTTCTAAATTCCCAAAGCTCCGTGTAGGGGAACCCCATTGGATCACACTTGTTCGCTGGATCAGTGGAAAGCGCGGCGTCGACTTGTCTGACACCCGGTCCCGAGGGCTTATTGGCCTTAAGTGCTTCCAGCCCCAAAGGGGTGTAAGGCAAAGGATGCTCAATGCCCCTCTCGTCGGGACGCCCTCCTTCGGCACCCTTTCCTCCCGGCAAGAGTGCAACGTGTTCCAACGCGCCACTTGACGCGGTTAATTCTTGGACCCCTACGCCATCCCAGACACCGGAAATATCGCGGCGCGGAGCCGGGGCTGACTTTTTCCCGACATATGCGGCTAGGTGCGGCGGGACATTATTCCATTTCTCTTGCCTTCCCTCATCTCCTGCCGCCTTGGGCGGAGCGGTTTGAGCGCGCAGAATAGGGGAGAACGTCCATCCTGCGATCAGGGCAACCATCGAAACCACCAAGCGCTTGGTAGCCATTCCCAAAACCTCCTCCACCTTAGATTCCAATCTTTCGAATCTGCGACCGAGGCACGCGAAACCAAAAACCAGCCTGGAATGGCCGCCAGTCGTTGCGGCACTGACACTCATCCGAGCGATTCCTCATGGCTTGAACTGTTTGCCGTTGATCACGATACGGCCTCTGAAACGTCCGATTGGCTGGTTGTTCTTGGCTGGGATGCAGTCAACGATGACTTCATCCCCGGGCTTGAATGTATTCTTGCTCCAGCCAATGTAGGTCTGGGTTTGGGGATTGTTACCTTCTATAAGCCAATGCAACGTGTTGCCACTGTCGTCCTTGGCGTCGACCTTCAGGAAAACATGGGGATTTGACCAAATATAGTCCGTCACCGTTCCCGTCACCGTGACGGTTTTGGAGTCATCGTACGACGCGTTTCCGTGATGTGCGAACAGCGGAACGTAAACCGCCAAGAGACCAACAACTACGAGGAAAATGGTCCCGAGCTTGTTTCTCATAGCACTCTCCATAATCCTAAAGATTATCGCTCTTGAAAACACAGAATTTCGCCGCGCAGCCTCCCCAAAGGCGGCAGTTATGGTCACTTTTCTCAGCAAAGTTCTGGACACTTTCCCCGACGGCGCGAGTACCGCATTCGATAGATATAGGTAACCAAGATTTCCATTTTGATCTTCCTGATGGGCACCTTATACACCCAAAGTCCTTCCGAGTTAAGTAAATTGATTTCGTCGCCACCTGGGAGACCATCAGCCTGTTCCGCACTGACTTGCAATCGACTGGAACTTCCGTTCCGAGGCATTTCTCGGACACCTCTCGCCCCCTTTGAGCCCTTCTTCAAATGAGTGTGACGGGCTAGGTTTCGACATACACTTCGAACTCTTCTCGTGTCAACGAAACGCACCTAGTTCCGCCTCAGCCGAAGCCTCCACGCTCCCCCGTCCAGTTCTACTCCACCTCGCCGCACATTTCTACTTTGCACAGACAGCTTAAGCCTGAAGAGCGTTCTATCCGCGCAACGCTCGACCACTATTGCCAGCGTGCGCTAAGGACCTCATCAATCGATAGATGGCATCGACAGCATCTGTGCTAGGCGAGGGGCACAATTCTTGACCCGGTGTGCTGTCGTGATACAAGAGAACCCATACGTGTGGAAAACGCCCCAAGGTCACGCCAAGCCTTGCCGAGCAGTACAGCGCTCCGCCAGACGATCCAGACGAAATTGAGATTAGTGAGGACGCTCCTAAGGGTCTTTCCGCCGATCAAATTCTGGATAAATACATCCAGGCGCTCGGCGGCGCACAGCGGATGGCCAGCCTCAAGAGCTTTGTTGGCAAGGGGGCCTACGAGGGATACGACACATTTCAGGATAAGGTTCCTTTCGACCTCTTTGTCAATGCTCAAAGTCAGCGCACCACGATCGCACACACGGCTACGGGAGACAGCACCACAACCTACGACGGTCACATCGCTTGGAAGGCGGCGGACAAAATGGCTCAGGTTATACCGCTTACAGGTAGGAGAGTTGGACGGCGCTAAGTTGGACGCGGATCTGTCCTTTCCAGCACGAATCAAGCAATCTCTCAGCAACTGGCGCACGGGGTTCCCGTCCACTACAATCGATGATCGCAAAGTTCAAGTCATCCAGGGAACCACCGCCGGGGGAACTCCCGTAACATTATACTTCGACGAGGAGTCGAGGTTGCTCACGCGGCAGGTGCGGTATAGCGACGCCGTGGTTGGCCTCAATCCCACCCAGATTGACTATAACGATTATCGCGAGGTATCCGGGGTGAAAATCCCGTTTCGTTGGATCGTGACCTGGACGGACGGACGGACGGTCAACCTTTGAGTTGAGCACGGGGCTTCCGAATGTTCCGATCGACTCGTCCACCTTCGCCAAACCCGCACTGCCCAAACCCGAACCTGCAACGCCCTAGGATGGGCGGTAACCCACGCTGAGGATTATGCTCCCTGCACGATAAGGCGTGTAGTGCGCGGCTATCTCGCGGCCCGAAAAGCTGCTTGATCAGTCGATTGCAAAAGGGGTAGGGAACCGCGCGGAGTTTGGACAGTCACGTGCACCCTGGCCAACACGGAACAGAACCATCCGAGCTTGACATCGAGAGGGCGACTAGCCTATTACAGGTAGCAAAGAAGCGGGTTCCGTTAGTTCGATAATCCGAGGAGGCATCCGATGAGATGTAAGCGTTCCGGTGTTTTGATGGTGATTGTGGGTATTTTGTTGGCGGCGGTTCCCACGTTTTCGCATCATGGATTCGCAGTGGAGTACGACGCGAATAAATGCAGTGATATGACGGGCACCCTCACGGGTGTGGATTGGGAGAACCCGCACATCTATTTTCATATGGATTTGAAGGATGCCAACGGCAACGTGGTGCCGTGGACGT
>Ga0210394_10005017_pt1 | contig 15043 bp, 10 predicted proteins | sample IncBWC12MmetaG_FD_160121 | JGI IMG/M metagenome (GOLD analysis project Ga0210394, IMG submission 160121) | Forest soil microbial communities from Barre Woods Harvard Forest LTER site, Petersham, Massachusetts, United States - Inc-BW-C-12-M | ecosystem: Environmental > Terrestrial > Soil >... | reverse complement strand
CGCATTGCCTTTTCTCGAAAGAGGCTTGGACATCGCGCACGACATGCACGATGACGTGCGCAGCCTGCACGCGATGCTGTGGTTGGCGCGCATCTATACGAATACCGGCAATTTTGATCGTGCGTCTGACCAGTTGGAGGCATCGCGGCAGCTGGCAACGGAGCTGGGCGATGAGGCGGCGCTGGTGGAAGTCGACACTTGCGTTTCGGACGTTGCCGATCGGCGCCAGGATCACGCCGCAGAACGCCGCGCCAGTCTGTCGGCGCTCGAACACGCAAAACGCTCCGGAAGCAACAAATGGCTGGCCCACGCCCTGGTCAATCTGGGCGATTCGTATCTTAAGGCCCGGGATTATCGCGAGTCGCTGAAGTATTCCAAACAGGCGCTGCCGATCGTGCTGCGGCTACGCGGTAGCGGCGATGAACCGATCGTGCTATTCAATGAAGGGCTGGCCAACATCGGTCTCGGCATGATCAAGCCGGGCGAAAAATTGGCGGAAGAGGCAATCGCCGGAGCAATCGCAGGCGACGATCTGTTGGACGCGCAGGAATTGATGCGCGAATACGCAGACGCCCTTGAGCACGCCGGGTATTTGATGATGGCAATCCAGGCCTATCACCGTTACGACGAAATCAGCCAAAAAATCATGACCAGTACGCGACAGCGTGCGTTTCTGGAACTGTCGGCGAAATTCGACGACGAGCGCAAGGCGCGGGAGCTCGAGCTTTTGCGCCGCGATAATGCGCTTAAGGTGTCCGAGATGCATGAACAGCGCTTGCGGCTGCAGCTGATCCTGGCGGCGAGCCTGTTCGTGACCGGCATTTGCGCCGCGCTCGCGTGGGCATTTGCCCGCGTGAGGAAGGCCAACGACAGGTTGCGCTTCAATAGCGAGCGTGACGCGCTGACGGGACTGCGCAATCGCCGCTATTTCAACGAACACGTGTTGAGCGTCGATGGTGCGCGGCCGGCGGTGGGTTGTGTGTTGCTGGCGGATCTGGATCACTTCAAGCGCATCAACGACACGCTGGGACACCCGGCGGGCGACGCGGTATTGGCAACCGTGAGCCATCGGCTATCTGCCGCATTGCGCGAGAGCGATAAACTCGTGCGTTGGGGCGGGGAGGAATTTCTCGCGGTCCTCGATCCGATAACCAACGACCAGGCCGATCGGACTGTCGAAAGACTTCTGCAGGCCGTGCGCCGCGACCCGGTGCTCTGGAACGGGCAGGCGATCGCATGTACGATTTCCATCGGCTACGCGTGCTTCCCCATGGCCGGATCGGACACGGAAATTTCATTGCAAAGCGCCATCAGCCTCATCGATAAGGCTCTCTACGAAGCAAAACGCCGCGGCCGCGATCGCGCCTGCTTGATCAGCGCGGTGACCGCGCGCGACGAACAGCAACTGACGATGATCAGCGACGAGTTCGAATCCGCGGCGGCCGACAGCAGGATTCAACTGGTGGAGATGGGCGCCGCCGCTTGAGTTGTTGACCGCATTGCGAAATGCAGTCTTCCTGTTCGCGTTCTTATAATAAGATAGTCATTCCCTAAATGACGAACTCCTACCGGGACATGCATGACTGCGCGCGACGCAATTTTGAGCCGATTACGCGACCGTGATCCCGAGACGGCCTTGGAAAGAGAATTCTATTGCAGTCGGGAAGATTATCAGATCGATCTTGACATGATTTGGTACCGCGATTGGCTGTTCGTGGGCCACGACTGCGAGGTCGAGAAAAGCGGCAATTACATGACGGTGCAAATCGGTGAGTATCCGGTGCTCATCGTGCGCGACCGTGACGGCGGCTTGCGCGCATTCCACAATACCTGCCGACATCGAGGGTCGAGAATCTGTTCGGCACAGTACGGCACTGCGGCGCGATTCGTTTGTCCTTATCATCAGTGGACCTACGCGCACGATGGACGTCTGATAGCGGCGCGCGACATGGGCGATGACTTCGACAAATCGCAGCATGGCCTGAAGCCGGTGCACTGCGCGAGCGTCGGCGGTTATATATGGGTGTGTCTGGCGGCGGCGGCGCCGGACTTCGAGCCGATTCGAAGACACCTCGAACCGTACTTTCTGCCGCATCAAATGCATCACGCAAAAGTGGCCTTTCAGTCGACCATCATCGAACAAGCCAATTGGAAACTGGTTTGGGAGAACAACCGCGAGTGCTATCACTGCAAAGCCAATCATCCCGAGCTGATCCGGACCTTTCCCGAAGAACCCACCGCGACCGACGGCGCGGATGCCGCTGCCAACCAGAAAACCGCCGCGCGCTGGGCGCACTGGGAGTCCCTCGGCCTACCGAGCAAATTTCAAATCTCGGCCAACAATCAGTACCGCACCTTGCGTACCCCGCTGCTCGAGGGGTCGGTTAGTTTCACCATGTCCGGCAAGGCCGCGGTCCGGCGGCCGCTGTCGGATTCCGTGACGGAGCCGGATATCGGCACACTGTTGTTGTTCCACTTCCCGACGATCTGGAACCATGTGCTTGCCGACCACGCCATTTCATTTCGCGTGCTGCCGATCAGTCCAACTCAGACGCAATTGACGACCAAGTGGCTGGTGCATCGGGATGCCGTGGAGGGCGTGGATTACGATCTCAAAGAGTTGACCGAAGTTTGGTTGGCGACCAATGCGGCCGATACCCGCAACTGTCAGGAAAATCAGATTGGCGTGAGCTCGCCCGCTTATGCTCCAGCGCCATATTCTCCGGTACACGAGGCCGGCGTGACGCAATTCGTGCACTGGTACTGCACGCATCTTGAGGCCAGGCTGACGAATGATGCGCAGTAAGCGGAGCAGCGGCATAACGGACCGCTACTCAGCCCTATCGATTGTCCGGCACGCCGTGACCCGCGCGCCGTGGCCGCGGGTGTGGCGTACGCCCGCGCCCAAAGGGGGATATGACATCATCATCATCGGCGGCGGCGGTCATGGACTGGCGACTGCCTACTATCTCGCCGCCAATCACGGGATCAACAAGGTCGCGGTGCTCGAGCGCGGCTACATCGGGTCGGGAAACGTCGGGCGCAATACGACGATCGTGCGGTCGAACTATCAGCTGGACGGCAACACGCAGTTCTTCGAGCACTCGCTCAAGCTGTGGGAGGGACTGTCGCACGCTCTCAATTACAACGTGATGCTGTCGCAGCGCGGCCAGATCGTCCTGGCGCACGGCCCGTCGCAACTGGACGTGATCGCGCGCAAAGGCAACATCATGCGGTTGAACGGCATCGATGCCGAGCTGCTCGATCGCGACGAACTGATGCGCGAAGTGCCGTACCTCGACTACTCGCCGCAGGCTCGTTTCCCCATCTATGCAGGACTGCTGCAACGTCGTGCCGGTACCGCACGGCACGATGCGGTCGCCTGGGGTTACGCGCGTGCCGCCGACCGGCTCGGTGTCGATATCATCGAGAACTGCGAGGTGTGCGGATTTACCGAGGTCGGCGGCCGCATTACCGGCGTGCAGACCAACCGCGGGGAGATCCAGGCCGAGCGAACCGCCATCTCGGTAGCCGGGCATACATCGCATCTCGCGGCGATGGCCGGCCTCAAATTGCCGGTCGAAAGCCACTTACTGCAGGCATTCGTGACCGAGCCCATCAAGCCGTTCGTCGATCATGTGATCTCATTCGGCGCCGAGCTCTTCTACATTTCCCAGTCGGACAAGGGGGGTCTGGTGTTTGGCGGACACATCGACGGGTTCAATAGCTACACACAGCGTGGCCAATTTCCCAAGGTGCAAGACGTCGCCGAATGCGCGGTTGCGTTGATCCCGTCGATTTCGCGGTTGAGAGTGCTGCGCCATTGGGCCGGTATCCAGGACATGACTCCGGACGGCAGCCCGTTCATCGGACGGACGCCGGTTGAAAATCTTTATCTAAACGGCGGCTGGTGTTATCAGGGATTCAAGGCGACGCCGGCCACCGGCTGGTGTTTCGCACACACACTCGCGCATGGCGAGGAACATCCCTTGATCCGGCATCTGTCGCTTGACCGATTCGAGCGCGGCAACGGCTACGATGAATACGGGTCGGGCAACTGGACTTACAAGCAGTGAGCACATGCTGAAAATCCCCTGTCCCAATTGTGGCGAGCGCCACTACACCGAGTTTCGATACGGCGGTGACGCCAGCAAGCGGCGCCCCGCCCACGGTGGCGCGGATATGAAGACCTGGCACGACTATGTCTTCCTGTTCGACAATCCGAAAGGCGCACATCGGGAATATTGGCAGCACGTGCTCGGCTGTCGGCAGTGGCTCATTCTCGAACGCGATACGGCGACGAATCGTGTGGGCGACGCGCGGCTTGCGAGTGACGGGACGCCGCGCCGATGAGCCATCAAGCGCGCCGACAGCCAAGCGGCGGCCGCATCGATCGCGAGCGCGCACTCAGCTTTACGCTGGAGGGCCGAGTATTGTCGGGGTTTGCGGGCGACACCCTGGCCTCCGCTCTGCTCGCCAATGACATCAGGCTGGTGGGGCGCAGTTTCAAGTACCACCGTCCCCGCGGCTTCATGGCCGCGGGCGTCGAGGAGCCCAACGGTTTATTTACACTCGGAAGCGCTGGGCGGACGACGCCGAATGTGGCAGCGACGGTGACGGAGCTTTACGAAGGACTTGCCGCCCGGCGTCAGAACGGATCGCCTTCGGTCGAATTCGATTTGATGGCGATCAATTCGCTGTTCGCACCGCTGCTCGGGGCGGGGTTCTATTACAAGACATTCATGGGGCCCTGGGCGGGCTCGTGGATGTTCTACGAACCGTTCATTCGCCGCGCCGCGGGTTTGGGCCGTGCGCGGCACGAGCGCGATCCCGACCGCTACGAAACTTGCTACAAACACGCGGATGTCGCCGTGATCGGCGCGGGGCCCGCAGGCCTCGCGGCGGCGCGCGCAGCCGGCGCTTCCGGTGCACGCGTCGTGCTCATCGAACAGGACAGCCTGCTGGGCGGCGCGCTGCTTTCGAGCCGCACGGATGAGGCGCAGGAGGCCTTGCGGCGCGACATGGAACGCGCAATCGAAAAGCTGCCGACGGTTGAGATTTTGCGGCGTACGACAGCGCTCGGTCTGTATGACGGCAACATGTTGGCACTCGTTACCCGCATGGCGAATGGACAGCCCGATCCGAATCTGGGCGAGCCATTGGAAGTGATCACCACGCTCAATGCCAAGTCGATTATTTTTGCGACAGGAGCAATCGAGCGCCCGCTGGTGTTCGGCGACAACGACCGCCCGGGCGTGATGCTGGCATCGGCGGCCCAGAGCTATCTCAACCGCTATGCAGTCGCCGTCGGGCGCCGCGTCGTGGTGGCGACCAACAACGACGCTGCCTGGTACAGCGCGGCTGATATCGCGCGTGGCGGCGCCGAGGTGACCGTGATCGACCAGCGCCTAAAGATCGATGCGACGCTGCGGCAGCTGGCGGAACAATCGCGGCTGAGGGTTGTGATCGGAACGGTGGTGACCCGGGCACTCGGCCGGCGCTGGGTCGAGGGCGTGCGCACGGCGGCCCTCGATGCGGCGCCCGAACGCACCCTCGCTTGCGATCTGCTCTGCATGTCCGGCGGCTGGTCCGGCACCGTACACCTCACATCGCACAATGGCGCGAAGCCCGTCTATCGTTCCGATATCGATTCTTTCGTACCGGGCGAGTTGGCCGCTGGCCAATATGTCGCAGGTGCGATCATGGGATCATCGCGGTTGTCCGAGATCATCGCCGGCGGCACGCAGGCGGGATCGAACGCGGCAATGCATGCGGGATTCACGGCGGCGGCGATTGTGGATGTCGCGATCCCGGTACCGGACAGACCCTACCGGGTCGAGCCGGCGCGCACACCGCGGACTGCTGCGCGTGGCAAGGCTTTCATCGATTTTCAGTCCGACGTGACCACGCGGGATGTGAGCGCGGCGGTAGCGGAAGGCTTTCAATCGGTCGAGCACCTGAAGCGCTACACCACGCTCGGCATGGGAACCGATCAAGGCAAGACCAGCAACGTGAGCGCCGTGGGACTGGTGGCGGACCTGCGTGGCGTAGGCGTGTCGGCGGCGGGCACGACGACCTTCCGGCCTCCGTACACTCCTGTATCGGTGGGAGCTCTGGCCGGGCGCAACATCGGACAGCATTTCCGCCCGGTGCGCCGCTCACCCTTGCACGACTGGCATCTTGCCAACGGCGCCGCCCTGATCGAAGCCGGGCCCTGGTTGCGTGCCTGGTACTACCGCTGGGCGGGAGACACTGCGCTTAGCGCCTATGTCGAAGAGATGCGGCTGGTGCGTTCCGCCGTCGGCCTATCCGATGTGTCCACGCTGGGGAAGATCGACGTGCAGGGGCCGGATGCTGCCGAGCTGCTCAACCGCGTTTATGTGAACGGGTTTGCCAAACTGCCGGTAGGCAAGGCTCGATATGGGGTTATGCTCAATGACAACGCCACCGTTCTCGACGACGGTACGACCGCACGCTTCGCCGCAACGAAGTATTTCATGACCACCACCACCGCTCAGGCCGCTGAGGTGATGTCGCATCTCGAGTTTCTGCTGCAGACGGCGTGGCTCGACCTCAACGTGCAAGTGGTCTCGGTGACGGACGAGTGGGCAGGCATGTCGATAGCGGGCCCGCAGGCTCGCGCGGCGCTCGAGCTGTCCCTGCCGGGGCAGGATTTCTCGGACGCCGCACTACCGCACATGGGTTGCCGCGAAGCCGATGTCGATGGAATTCCGTTACGCACCCTGCGATTGAGCTTCTCCGGCGAACTCGCCTATGAGCTCTACGTGCCGGCCGGCTACGGCATCGCCCTGTGGGAGAGATTGCTGGCACGCGCCGCGCCGCTCGGCATCCGGCCGTATGGCCTCGAGGCATTGGCGGCCTTGCGTATCGAAAAAGGCCACGTGGCGGGACTCGAACTCGATCGTCGCACCACGCTCGATGATTTGGGCCTTGGCAGGATGGCCGCAAAGGACAAGGCCTATGTCGGCCGCGAGCTTCGCGACCGCGCCGATCTCAAGAACCCGCAGCGCTGGAGTCTGGTGGGCCTCGAGTGTCTCGATCTTAAACAGAGGTTGCGCGGCGGCGCCATTTTGTTTGTCAGCGGCGAACCGCTCGCTGGGCATGGTCGCGGCTATATCACCTCGGTCACCTGGTCTACGGAGCGGAACTGTTACATCGCGCTGGGGTTGTACCAGGGTGGACTCGCGAGCGTCGGACAGGAAGTCGTGTGCGCCTACCCGCTGAAAGGGGAGATCGTGCGCGCGCGCATCGTTTCGCCGGTGTTCATCGATGCACAAGGAGAACGTCTGCATGTTTGAATGGCATTCCGCGCTGGCGGGGTCTTTGAAGTCCGGCGGCCGCGACGGCGCGAGCGGCGGCAGGCAGCTGCGACTGAGCGAGGTGCGCGGCTGGCATCTCGCGCAACTCGCCGTGTTTGCGGATCATGAGGGCGAATTTGAAGAACACGTCCGCGCCTGCTGCGGCGCTGATTTGCCCGTGGAATTGTATCGAGGCGTCACGAACGGCGACTCGCACCTGGTTCGCATCACTCAGCATCAATACTGGTGGATTGCCGCCCGCAGCGACCCAATGTTCCGGCTGGCGCGCGAGCTTCCCGCAGCCGCCGGCACCGTAACGATGTTGTCCGCCGGTCGGGTGAGGCTGCGCATCACGGGTCCCAAGGTGCGGGATGTGCTGGTGAAAGGCATCTCGCTCGACCTGCATCCCTCGGTATTTCAAGTCGGTCGAGGCGCGCACACCGGCCTGCATCATACCGGCGTATTTCTTGAACGGGTCGAAGACGAAACTTACGAAATCTATGTACCGCGAACTTACGCCGAATCGATTTGGGAATGGCTGATCGACGCAGCTCTGCCATTCGGCTATGACGTCGCAGTCGAAGGATTGGCATCATGAAAACGCATGCGCGGGTCGCCGTCATCGGCGGTGGTGTGGTCGGTTGCAGCGTCCTTTACCACCTGACCAAAGCCGGTTGGCAAGACGTGGTACTGATCGAGCGCGATCAGCTGACGTCCGGATCGACGTGGCACGCCGCCGGCGGCTTTCACACTCTCAACGGCGATCCGAATGTCGCCAAGCTGCAGGGCTACACCATCGGCCTGTACGACGAATTGGAAGAAATATCCGGTCAGTCCTGCGGGCTGCATCGCTCGGGCGGGCTGCTCCTCGCGGATACGAAGGAACGCATGGAGTGGCTTAAAATGGCCCATGCGCGCGCGCGCTATCTCGGCCTCGAAACCGAGCTGTTGACTCCGACGGAGGCCCGGGAGCTGCTGCCGTTGATCGAGGAGCGTTTCTTTGTCGGCGCCATGCTCGATGCCGCGGACGGCAATCTAGATCCCTACGGTACGACTCACGCCTATGCCAAGTCGGCGCGCCTGGGCGGTGCGGAGATCTATTTACAAACCAAGGTCACGGCCATCGAGCGACGCGGCGACCGTCTTTGGAATGTCTTGACGGACCAGGGCACGCTGATCGCCGAACACGTGGTGAATGCGGGCGGCCTGTGGGCGCGCGAGATCGGCCGTATGGTCGGCATCGAACTGCCGGTGCTGGCCATGGAGCACATGTATCTCGTCACGGATGACATGCCCGAGGTGATCGCGTACAACAAGACGCACGGCCGCGAATTGCCGCATGCCATCGACTTCAAGGCTGAAACCTACATGCGCCAGGAGCGCAGCGGCCTGGTGCTCGGCACCTATGAACGTGCCTGTGTGCCATGGCAGCCGCGCCAGACGCCGTGGGATTTCGGCAGCGAACTCTTGCCGCCGGATCTCGACCGGATCATGCCCTCGCTGGAGGTCGCCTACCGGCACGTTCCGGCTCTGGAGAAAGTGGGCGTCCGGCGCATCATCAACGGACCCTTCACGTTTTCGCCTGATGGCAATCCGCTGGTCGGACCTGTTCAAGGTCTGCCGGGATTCTGGTGTGCCTGTGCGGTCATGGCGGGCTTCAGCCAGGGTGGCGGCGTCGGTCTCGCGCTCTCGCAGTGGATCGTGAACGGCGATCCAGGTTTCGACGTGTGGGCGATGGACGTCGCGCGCTTCGGCGAGTGGGCCACGCGCAGCTACACCAATGCCAAGGTGCGGGAGAATTATTCGCGGCGCTTTTCGATTCGATTTCCAAATGAAGAGTTGCCGGCCGCGCGCCCGCAGCAAACGACCCCGGTCTACGATCTTATGCTGGCGCAGGGCGCGGTGATGGGCGATAGCTGGGGCCTGGAGACGCCGCTCTGGTTCGCGGCGTCCGGTGAGGAGCCCCGTGATGTGGTCTCCTTCCACCGCTCGAATGATTTTCCCCGTGTCAAGGCGGAATGCCTTGCCGTGCGCAACGGCGTCGGCGTCACCGAAATTTCCAATTTCGCGAAGTACGAGATCGCCGGACCCGGAGCGGAGGCCTTTCTCGCGCTGCTGATGACGAACCGGATGCCGCGCGAAGGCCGGCTCGTGCTCACGCCGATGCTCAATCACAATGGCAAGCTGATCGGTGATTTCACGATCGCCCAGGCGGCGCCGGAACGTTATCTCGTGTGGGGTTCATCGCAAGCGCAAATCCATCACATGCGATGGTTTGAAGCACATCAGCCGGACGACGGCTCGGTGCGTATCGGACGCTATGACATGAGCCTGGTGGGATTGTCGATCGCGGGGCCCCGATCGCGGGAGGTGCTGCAACGGCTGACGGACGAGGATGTGTCGGGCGCTGCCTTGCGATTCATGGATCATCGCGCTTTGGACATTGCGAATGTTCCAGCGCTGCTGAACCGGCTGACGTACACCGGGGATCTGGGCTATGAAATCTGGGTGGCGCCCGAATATCAGCGGCGCCTATACACCGAGATCATGGCCGCCGGACGCGACCTTGGCATCGCCAACTTCGGCATGCGCGCGCTACTGTCGTTGCGTCTCGAAAAGAACTTCCCAACCTGGTATCGGGAACTGCGCCCGATCTATGGCCCCTTTGAAGCGGGGCTCGAGCGCTTTGTGGACCTGGGCCGAGGCGCCTTTATCGGCTGTGAAGCCGCGCGGCGTGAGCAAGCGTCCGGCGGCGAGTGGCGCCGCGTCAGCATGGTGATCGATGCCGCAGATGCCGACGTGCTGGGCGATGAACCGATCTGGCACCAGGATCGAGTGATCGGTTGGGTTACATCGGGCGGCTTCGGGCATTTCGTCGAGCTGTCGCTGGCGCAGGGTTATATTCCGGCGGCGCTTGCGCGCGAAGCGGGAACTGGCGGGTTCGAAGTCGAAATATTGGGCGAGCGCCGGCCGGCGCGAATCATCCTGAAGCCGCCGTTCGATCCTGAAGGCGCGCGAATGCGCCTCTAGTCCCGCGAGACCGGCGCGACGGCCGCCGGCTAGCCGTTGGGGCCGGAAATTCGTTGCCACATCTTCTTTTGCACAACGATGCCTCCAGCCACTTCCCGCCGGGTTGTGAATACCAGGCGTCCGCCCTCCAGGCTGACCGTCTGCGAGTAACTAGCGCCGCTTTCACCAGGAATGAGGGACGATTTGATGTAATGGGTGACCGTCGCAGTGGTCTCGTCATATTTCCACGTGCCGAAGTACGCGTAATAAGTATCGAGCACCGCGGCCTTGAGCGCCGCGCCCTGCGGCGTGTCATGCGTCGGTCGCGATGCCGGAGCTTCCATGGCCGGCCGGTGCTGGCCGGCAATTTGAACGCTCATCCAGCCGGACGCATCGTAGACGAGAAGGCCTGTTGAATCGGCGTTGTAGAAAGGGTCGAGCATCGAACCCAAGGGCCCCTCGATCCGGATGCTCACAAGTTGCCAAGCACCGATGAGTTCCTGTCGGGTCGCATGCGGTGGGGGAATGCGCTCCGCGGCTGCGCTCAAGCCTGCGGCCGCGTTCAACACTATGAATAAAAAAAACGGCCATTCGGCAGCGGCCGATATGCGCATCCAAATCTTGATCATTTTATCGCCTGCGCGGCAGCCAGTCCCTCGCGGGCGAGGCGCCGATTGGGGTAGACGGCGAGCGTCTTTTCGAATGCGGCGACCGCTTCTTCGCGTCGCCCATCGCTAAGCAGAAGCTCGCCGAGCAATTCATCGAGCGGTTTGGCCGACCAGGGTGGACCGTATTCAAATGGCACGTGATCCACCGCCAGGATGGCCTCGCGAACCTGCGTTATGCCGCCCGTCCGATCACCCTCGTGAAATCGGATCGTGCCTTCGAGGGCGGCCGCCATGGCGGCCGCCTGTTCGAGCTCTTCGTCCCTCACATTGTCCTTCCAGTCGGCCGTGACGCCGGTTGGCAGGTTTCGTGCCACCTCGATGCGCGACCTGAGCTGCTTGAGCGCCCGTCGTGCATCGGACGGATCTGCGGACGTGATGCCGCGCGCGAAGTCGAGCGCCGCGAAATAGCCAATGGAGGTGATGCCGCTGCTGTCGATGGCCGAACGGGCATCGGGACCCTCTGCGCCTCGCGTCTCCACCAACCAGATGGCGCGCGCGTCGGCGAGCCTGATGCGGGTTTCCTTGGTGGGCTGCGTGGCCGCATCGCGGGCAACCGACCGCACCAGCTCCTCGGCCTGCTGACGCTTGTCCTCCTGCAAATATGCGTACGTCAGCCACAGCAGCGCATGGTAACCCCCGTCGCCTTCCGCGCGGGATATCTTCAGCGAGGCGACATTCGCGGCGATCGCCTCGTCCCACATACCAAGCGCGAAAAAGATGTGCGACGGCATGTGCTGTGCGTGCGCAGCTGCCGGTGCCACTTTGCCATACAGCCGCGCGGCGCGAAGCCCGAGTGGCGCATGGATCGGATCGTCGTAGGCGTGAATGAGATAGTGCAGAGCGCCGGGATGATGCTTGTCGATCTCATATACCGCTTCGGCCTCGGCCGCCGCCCGCATGTAGTTGGCGTGATTGCGTCTGCCGTTGGTCAGCCCAAGTATGGAGAGCGCATAAAACGCTCGGGCATCGAGATCATCAGGGTACTCGTTCGCCAGCACGCCAAGCGCCAAACTATAATTCTCATCTCTCTGAGTCTTGTCGCCGTTGCCATAGAGCTGCTCCACCGACTTGAGGTAGGCGCGCTCTCGAGGTGTCCCTGCCTTGGCCGCCCGCAGCTCCGGTGTCGCCGCCAGCCTGGCAAGCGCGGCACGTGCGGCGCCTTGATCCTGCTCTGCCCAGAGGGTCTGATTGTACGTGAGTGCCTCTCCCCAATACGCCATTGCGAACTTTGGATCGGCTCGCTCGGCGGCCTGGAACGCCTGGCGCGCGGCATCGTACTCAAAGCTATGCAGCAGCAGCAATCCGCGCATGAAGTCCGGCTGCGCGCTTGGCGCTCCCGAATTCGGGAAGTGGACGGTGCCGAGGCCGACACTGACGGAGCCCAAGCTTTGGCTGTGCTCGTGGGCCGGCACAGCGGCGACCAACGCGGCCGGGCAGGCGAGCATGGCCATCAATGCCAGGGTTGGTGTCAAGAAACGCTCCCCACGTTTTCGTTCGAAATCGCGACCGGCTTGGAAAGGTCAACGGCAAACCAGGCAGCCGCCGCCAGCAGCGCCATGATGAAGCCGATGATGAATGCGGCGTTCCAGGCGTGATGGCCCGACAGGTACGCCACGATTGGAACGCCGATGATGCCGCCAAGATTACCGCCGGTGTTCATGACGCCGGTCGCGGCCATGGTGTCCGCTTGCGCGACGTGCGTGGTTCCACCCCAGTACGAGCCCTCGGTCACCTCGATCGCCATGAAACTTAAGGTCAACGCCGCGACCGCGACGTAAGGATTACTGCTATACACCGCGAACAGGAGCAGCATTCCGGCGACCGGCAGCGCAATCAGCGGCGCGAGCCTGTACCCCCAGCGGATGCCAAAACGCGTACACAGTGCCTCGGTGAGACCTCCGCCGCAGCCGGCGCCGAGCGCGGCACCCAGGGGCGGCAGGCTTGCGAGCACGCCGCCTTCGAGAGCCGTGAAATGTCGCTCCTGAATCAAGTAAAGAAACGACCAGTTCGCGACCAGATAATACGCGTAGTTCATGCAAACGTAAGACAGTGTCAGCAGCGCAATTTCGCGATTGAGGAGAATTCGCAGGGCGCGTCGCACACTGATGCTGGAATCAGCCGGCGGAATGTGGATCACGTCGAGTTCGCCGAGTTCGATGGCCGACACGGACGGATGTTCGCGCGGCGTGTTGCGGCCATACCAGACCCAGATCGCAATCAAGGCCAGCGGTGGCAGCGCCCACCAGAAAAGCGCTCTTTGCCAGCCCAACGCGTGCATGAAGACCACCAGCAGGGGCGGGGCCAATGCCGCGCCTACCTGCGCCGACATCACATTCAAGCCGTTGGCAAAAGCCCAGCGATTGGCCGGCAGCCAGGATTCAATGACTCCGGCGATGACAGGAAAAAATGGCGCGTGCGCGGCGCCGAGTATGAACTGCGAGGACACCAGAATCGCAAACAGCGCTGTCCCTGATAAAAGGTTAGGGGCCAGCGGCACCGCCACGGTTGCCGCAACCGCAATCAGCGACAGTATCGTCAGCGCACGCCGCGCCCCGACGCGTTGTCCAAACACCCCGCCGGGAAACTGCATCACGGCGTAGCTCAATACGAAGGCCCACTGCAACCAGCCGATCTGCATCTGGCTTAAGGAGAGCTCGGGCATGATCCGCTCGGCAGCGACGGTCAGGCTGCGCTGCTGGAAGTAGAGGACTGCGGCAAAACCGTTCAGGAGCCAGAAGATGCGCCAGCGGATGCGGGGCCGGCGGAGCGGAGGACGTTCGGAGATCAACCTGCCAATGGCGGCCTGGGAGATCAGGGGTCCGCTCCCAGCCGCGCGGGAAATCCCGGGGCGCGCAATGGCGTTGCGACCGCATCTTCCAGCAACTTGACGATCATCGATGAGAAAGCGCCGCCACCATACTTGGCTCGACCCTCAATGAAGATCTGCTCCATCAGGCCGGCGAGCCGCAGCGGCACGCCGAACCGGCGTCCGTACTCCAGGGCGAATCCGGCGTCTTTGCATGCGAGATCCATGGTAAAGCCAATATCATAGCTGCCGTTGAGAATCACCTGGCTTTCGGTTTCGTGGACGAAACTGTTGCCGGAGCTCGCGGCAATCGCATCGAACGCAGCGCGCAGATCGACGCCGGCTTTGGCGCACAGCATGAGTGCTTCGCCGGCCGCAATCAGATGTATGAATGCCAGCATGTTGGTCACCACCTTCGTGACCGCCGCTTGCTCGATTCCACCCAGATAAATGATGCGTCCACCCATGGCCTTAAGCGCCGGCTCGTGCCTGGTATATACCTCGGGCGCGCCGCCGACCAAAACCGTGATGTCGCCGGCGGCAGCCCGATGCACGCCGCCGGTGACGGGGCAGGCGAGGGTGGAAATGCCCCGCGCCGTGGCCGTCGCCGCCAGCGCCTCGATCTCGGCGAAGTCGTTGGTGCTCATTTCGATCCAGGTGCTGCCGGTCTTAAGGGCGGGCAGAGCCTGTCTTAGAACCTCCGCCGTGGCCGCCGGCGAGGGCAGGCACGTGATCAGGCAATCGCTGATCTTGGCCAGCTCGGCTACGGAATCCGCCCAATGCGCTCCGGCTGCCAGTACCGCGTCGGCAGCGCACCGCTGCAAGTCGAAGACTTCGAGCTGAAAGCCGCCGCGCGCCAAATTGACCGCAAGGTGCCCACCCAGAGACCCCAGTCCGATGAAGCCGTAGCGCAACGTTGACTCCCGGTTATCCCAGCGGCCGATCACTCATCTCCAAATGCAGTGGACCGTCCTCGACATAGGCGTTGGCGCGTGCCACCGCTTCGTTGAGTTCGACCCCAAGTCCCGGCGCCGTTGGCGGGATGACATAGCCTTGTTCCCAGCGAATCGGGGTCTTGAGCAGCTGGGCGTGAATCCCGCCCCACTGCTGAATACTCTCCAGGATCAGGAAGTTGGGCGAGCAGGTGGCGATCTGGATGTTCGCCGCACCCACCACCGGGCCGCAATAAAGATGCGGCGCGATTTGCGCGTAATGCACTTCGGCCAACGCCGCGACTTTTT
>Ga0210394_10005016_pt1 | contig 15045 bp, 15 predicted proteins | sample IncBWC12MmetaG_FD_160121 | JGI IMG/M metagenome (GOLD analysis project Ga0210394, IMG submission 160121) | Forest soil microbial communities from Barre Woods Harvard Forest LTER site, Petersham, Massachusetts, United States - Inc-BW-C-12-M | ecosystem: Environmental > Terrestrial > Soil >... | reverse complement strand
CGGTTTCGGGGATCGTAGGTGTCCATACTTCTGCCGGCTTGCCGCAGGGCGGATCGGTTGACTGGTCCAGCCTGGGTGCACCTTATACCTCGCTACCTTCAGGCACGGTGACGCCAGTCAATGGTCTGCTGGGCTTGCATATGACCTTGTCGACGGCAACGGGTATGCCCCTGGAAACCCTCACCAACTGCAATACGGGAGAAGATTGCGGTTGGTACGGAAACTTTGCGGAGGGCGCGAGCCTGCTGTGGATGAGCGGAACGTATTACGGCGACACCCAGTGGTGGGCGCCCAACGGTCCGCTGACGGTGCAATTCGATAGTCCGCAGCGGGGCCTGGGGTTCCAGGTGATGGGAGATGAGGTTGACCCATTCACCGCCACGCTCTGCGCGTACAACTCCGCGAACACGCTTCTGGGTTGTGTTCCCTTCAATGGCCAAGGCACCGGCACAGCCGATAACTCAGCGATTTTCATCGGCCTGTACGACGACGTTGCGGAGATCGCCAAGGTGACCGTGGACGCGGGCGGTCTGCTGTATCCTCACGATTTCGCCATCGGGCAAATGTCCGTGATCAACGGCCGCCAGCAGATGTTGCCGGCCAGCGTCACGGTACCGGCGGGAGCGGTTTCCGCCAATTTCCCCGTCAGCACGGGCGCCGTCAGCACAACGACGGTCGTAAACATCTCCGGTGCCTTTCATGCAACACAGAGTGGCGCTCTCACCATTACTCCACCGGCACTTTCGACGGTGACGCTGACCCCCAACGCCGTCACTGGTGGTTCTTCCTTGATGGGCACAGCGACTCTGACTGGCCCAGCTCCGGCGGGCGGAGCGGTGGTGACATTGTCGGCGGACAACACGGTCTCCACAGGAATTCAGGTCGTCACAGCCTCAAGCGGTTTGCCGCAGGAGGGTTCGGTGACCTGGACAGATCTCGGTCCGTCATTTACCTCGATTCCTTCGGGGACGGTCACGCCGGTGGCAGGCATCTCTGGACTGAATATGACGATTTCGACGTCCAACGGTTCGTCTGCTATGGTCTTGACCAACTGCCCGGCGTTTGCCAATTGCGGCTGGGGTGGCAACTTTGTTCCCGCGGCTCCGCTGTTGTGGGTTGGCGGAAACTATGACGCGAAGGGGAACTGGGTGGCCAACGGACCGCTGAGTCTGACTCTGAACACTCCGCAACGGGGCATCGGTTTTAGAATCATGTCCGACGAGGCCGGCACGTTCACGGGTACCGTCTGTGCCTACAACGCTGCCAACTCACTGCTGGGTTGCGTGCCCTTCACCGGCTTCGCCGCTCCGATCGCAGGCGGTGTCAACAGCCTGGCCGTGTATGTTGGCGCCTACGATGACACCGCGGAAGTTTCCAAAGTAACGATCGACGCCGGCGGCGCGCTGTATTCACACGACTTTGCCATCGGGGCGCTGTCGGTCGCGGCGTCGCGCCGCATGGTGCCGTCTAACGTCACCGTACAGGCAGGAGCCACGACGACCGGCTTCCCGGTGAACACGGATAGCAGCGGCGTGCAAACCACGGTGACGATTACGGGCACCGACCAGACGGCGCAAACGGCTACGCTGACAGTCACTCCATAGAGTCACAACTCCACTAAAGCCCCAGAGCCCGTTGCTGCGTGGACACGCATGCACGTGGCGAGTACACTGCGCAGTTGCTGTCGGCTTCATGGGGAGAAACAATCGAGTGTTTACGCTAGGGATTTCAGGTTTGGCCCACGATTCGGCCGCCGCCTTGCTCTCGGAAAACGGCGTCGTTGCGGCCATCGAAGAAAGCAAGCTGGTGCGGTCGCGCACGGCCGGCGGGATTCCTCGCGAAGCAATCGGCTATGTTCTCAAGCGTGCCGCAATCACATGGCGTGACATCTCAGGCCTTGCCATTGCCAGTCGGCCGTTACGTGCCTGGGCGCGAGAGGCATGGCTGCGTGCCCGGTTGACGCCGCAGGCTCCTCTCTCGAGCGGCTACTATCAAGCCAAGGCACTGGGTGATTTGGGTCGTGAACTCAACAACCAGCGCCTCCTGCCCATGCTTGGCGATTCAACCGGGCCACAACTCATCGCATTGGAGCATCATCTCTGCCACGCCGCCAGCGCCTTTTACGCCTCGCCGGCTGAGCGAGCCGTCGTTCTTACGCTGGACGAAAACGGCGACGGCTTGGCCGGAACCGTGATGCTAGGGGAAGGTGCCCGCCTTCACCTGCTGCGTTCCATCGCCTTTCCTCATTCCTTGGGATGGTTGTTCTCTCAAGTTACTGAGTTGGTCGGTTTCAATCCGCATTCCGATGAACACAAGACGCAGTGGCTCGGCCTGGAAGGAGAACCCGCGTTCGACAAGCTATTCCTGGAAATTCTTGGCGGCGCGCCTAGTGGAAGTCTGCGGCTTCAGTCGCGCTATTTCACTCCTGGTCTTGCCGGCAGCGTCGCTTTCTCGCCGCGGTTCTATCGGGCCATCGGCGTCAAACCTTTCACTCAGAAAGCCGCTCCGAACAATCTGCCACGCGCGCCTCTCTCTGACCCTATCCGGCGCCAATTGGCTGCGAGCGTGCAGCAGGCTTGCGCCTCGGTGGCCGCCCGGCTCGCCGAAAGTTACCGCCCTTCCACCGGCACGAAGGACTTATGCCTAGCCGGCGGACTGTTTTTGAACCCCTTCATTGTCTCTGAAGTTGAAAGGTTGACTGGATTTGACCGGGTGTTCGTTCAACCGGCAGCGGGCAACGAGGGGACTGCCTTGGGCGCCGCTTGGTACCTACAACATCAGTTGAAGGGCTCTCAGAGATCGGCGCCCATCGGCCACGTTTATTGGGGCCCTTCCTATTCCAATCAGGAAATCAAAAACGTTCTCGACAACTGCAAGGTACATTACTCTTTTCATGACAGCGAAGACCACAAACTCCAGGAGCTTCTGCGCTGGCTCCACGCCGGAAAAATTGTGGCTTGGTATCAAGGCTCAGCCGAATTTGGCCCCCGTGCGCTCGGCAACCGCAGCCTGCTCGCCTCCCCGTGGGCTCCGTACGTGAAAGAGAACCTCAATGAGTATGTGAAACACCGCGAGACGTTCCGTCCGTTTGCGCTTTCCGTTCCCGCTGAGCGCTCGGCTGAATTTTTTGACGCCTCCTCCTGCGCCCGTTTCATGGCCACGCTGGGCCGCGCCAGGCCTGAAGCGCGACATATGCTCGAATCGTTTCTTCTGCCCGGCGCTCGCGTGCGTTTGCATATTGTGGAACGGGCTGTGAATCCTTCCCTCTGGCGATTGCTCGAAATGGTGGGCCAAAATGCCCCCGCGCCGATACTTGTGAACACCTCGTTCAATCTTTTCGGGGAGCCGTTGGTCATCTCCCCGCGGGAGGCCGTGCGCAGCTATTATTGCTCGGGAATCGATGCGCTGGTGATTGGCAGTTTTTCGCTGACGAAAACTTAGCTGCGACCAACGATATACCGGGCGACGGGCCTGCCTGCAGCCCTTTAATAAGCAAGGGAATGGCGTGGGGAGTTGCGCCTAGGTTCTAGTCGGAACCGAGAATCGAATCCGCCGGTTGCGGGATCGCCGGCTGTCGAGGCGACCGTTTCGGAGGTAGCCCGGCGGCACGGATCTTATAGAGAAGAGCGCGATAGCTGATCCGCAGTTCACTGGCTGTGCGTTTGCGGTTCCAATGGTTTGCTTCCAGTACGTTCAATATGATCTTGCGTTCCAGCTCTTGAACCGCTTGTCGCGTGACCTTCTTTAGGTGAACGGGCCCGTTGAGCGGCATTTCCACCGCCTGTGTCCGGCTGGAACGCAATAGTTCCGAGCTAACCGCGTCCTCCGAACCAAGGATTACATATCGTTCAACCAGATTTTCTAACTCACGAATGTTCCCCGGCCAGTGGTGTCCTTCCAGCAAGCGCATCAGGCCGGTCGAAATCGGCTGTACGCTTGCACCGTGACGCTGCTGGTGTCGCTCCAGGAAATGGTTCACCAAGTCGCGGATGTCTTCGATCCGCGCGCTCAAGGGCGGCATCTGTAAGTTTACGACGTTAATTCGATAGTAAAGGTCCTGGCGAAACCGGCCTGCGGAAACCTCGAGATCCAACACCCGATTGGCAGCACAGATAATGCGAACGCGCACCTGGATATCTTCGCGCCCTCCAATACGGGAGAATTGCCCATCCTGCAGGACCTGCAGTAGTTTCGCCTGCAGGCCAAGGTCGATCTCGTCAATTCCATCCAGGAAGAGCGTTCCACCGTCGGCCATTTCGGCTCGGCCCGGTTTGGAGGAATAAGCCCCTGTAAACGCGCCCTTCTCGTAGCCAAACAGTTCGCTCTCCAGCAGCGTCCCCGGAATGGCGGCGCAATTGACCTTGATAAACGGTCCAAGGGCCACTGGCGATTGGAGGTGAAGATAATGTGCCATGACCCCCTTTCCAGTTCCATTCTGCCCCTGAATTAAGACCGGTATGTTCGACCCGGCGATCTTTTTGACTTTCTGGCAGATTAGCTGCATTGCCGATGACCGGCCAAAGATGATTTCAGCAGGCGGCAGATCATCGTTACGAGCTGCAATCTTGGATTTGTGCGCCCCGGTAGGCATCGATGCTCTCGTCCGCCTGGAATTTAGGGATTGCGGACGCCCCAGCCATCCCTTGCATATGAGGAGCCAATCTCGGCACGTCGTCCCTGACCCTTGTGGCAACCATCGAACTTCTGGTATCGCTATAAGTGGCTTATAATGAATGACTAAGAAGGAAAATGACTCCCGCCTCGTGGATGGGGCGAGAGCCGTTTTCGGCCACTGGCCCCGCAGGGAAAACGCTTGCCGAATCTGTGCAGCATCCTGCCCAGCAAGCCAGCTATTTTCTTAGAGTTGGAGAGCCTGGGGCCGTCTCGAGGGTTTAGATCCAGCGGTCTCTTGCACCAGTCGTTTTAACAGTTGTGCCAGCCGGCCCCGGGCTTCGGGCCCCATTGAAGTGAACTGGACGCCCATTCCTTCGCCGGGGATGGAGCTTCTGATCACCGCCCGTGCCCGGATTTCTCCACCCGGAACCTCGAAATACAGGCGAATTACGTCACCGACAGGGGGCGGCTCGTTGGCACGGATGAACAAGCCCCCCAGCCCCACTGTAACAATTCGCGAAACAACACGTTCGCCTATGCCTTGCCAAGCTACCTGCATGTGCTGCTGCGGTCCGACGCGAGGGTAGCGGCGCTGTCTGTCGGGAGGGGCATCCATTAGAACGCTTGCAGGATAGCACGCTGCCGAGCGGATCCGCCTTTTCAGTTGTCCTATTGGCTACCCCCAGAGCGCCGTAGTGCGGGTTATCTAGTCGGTGTCTCAATCGCTTGGCGCCTCTTGAAGCCTCCCTATAAATTTGTGTAGGCTGAAAAATGTGAAGCGGGCCTCAGTAAAACAACAAGAAGTCTGCATCCTGTCGCCCCACCCGCTGGTGCTGGCTGATTTCTCCCGAATTCTCGAGGAATCGGGTTATCGCCTGGTTTTGCGGCAGTTAGAATCTATGCTCGCGCCTGATTTGCGACGCTTGCCGGTCCCCAAAACGTTGTTGTACGTCGTTGATGCCCATGCCTCGGCGCCAGCGACGGTGGCCCTTATCACCAATGTGTTCGAACAGTCGCCGGGCGCGCGTGTGCTCGTAGTGGGTGAAAAATTTACAACCAGTGAGAGTCATAGTCTCCTGCGGCACGGAGCCAAGGGGCTGTTGACCTACTCGGAGGCGCGCGAGCAGCTTTCGCGTGCGTTACCCCAGATGGCTCGAGGCGGGTACTGGGTACCCCGAGCTACTCTGGCTGATTTTGTGGACTCCATTCTTAATAATTCGCGCACCAATCGCCTCAAGGTAGACACCTCGGCCGACCTCAGCCGCCGCGAGCGGGAGGTTCTGGACGCGCTCCTTGAAAACTTGGCGAACAAGGAAATCGCCAGCAGGTTAAACATTTCTGAGCGCACCGTTAAGTTTCATGTATCGAATTTGTTGAATAAGTTCGGCGTGCGTCGCCGCGCAGACTTGATTCTGCTGTGCTTTCAGCAGCGGCAGGCTGTCGCCCCGGTCCTCACATAATTCGGCATCGGACTGCTAGCCCAGGTCATCAACAGGGGAAATGCCGCAGGCTGCGACGTCGCTATTGTGCCTCAGTAAATTCTTGCTATATTCAGAGGTCTTCCAGTGTCTATGCAAATCGAGTCGGAGCGCGGAAACATTACCATGATTGATCGCAAGCCGGAATACTTCAAGGGCGCGCAGCTGAAGGTCGCCGTGATCGGTTGTGGTTACGTCGGTCTTCCGCTGGGGTTGCGTTTTGCTGAAGCCGGTCACCGAGTGGTCGGATTCGATACCGACATCAGCAAAGTCGAAAAACTCAACGCAGGCCAAAGCTTTATTGGCCATATTCCGGGCGCTAGGATCCAGCAATACGTCCGCTCCAAACACTTCTCGGCCACGGCAGATTTTTCGCGGCTGGCCCAGATGGACGCCATTATCATCTGCGTGCCCACTCCACTGGATCAGCGCCGCGAGCCGGATTTGTCCTTTGTCGAGCAGACTGCTCGTTCGATCCAGCCGCACCTGCAGCAAGGCCAGTTGGTGGTGCTCGAATCAACCACATATCCCGGAACCACCGAAGAGCTGGTATTGCCCATTCTCGAAGCCGGTGGCCTCCGTTGTCCACCAGCCAATGGTCGCGACTCCGACCAAATCCCCACTGACTTCTTTCTGGCCTTCTCTCCCGAACGCGAAGATCCAGGCAACAAACAGTACGGCTTGGCCCAAATTCCCAAGGTCGTGGGCGGGGTGAATCCCCCCAGCGGCCGTGCAGCCGTTGCGCTCTATTCGCAGATCGTAGCGCGGGTCGTCCCAGTGAGTTCTACGCGCGCAGCGGAAATGGCCAAATTGCTCGAGAATATATTTCGCTGCGTCAATATCGCTCTGGTGAATGAGCTCAAGATGCTGTCCTTGCGCATGGGCATTGACATCTGGGAAGTGATCGACGCAGCGGCGACCAAACCGTTCGGCTTCATGCCTTTTTACCCGGGGCCCGGCTTGGGCGGACACTGCATTCCCGTCGACCCCTACTACTTATCCTGGAAAGCACGCGAGTTCGATTTCTCCACCCGATTCATTGAACTGGCCGGAGAAGTGAACACTGCGATGCCCTACAACGTCGTAGAATCCATCGCCAGCGCGCTCAATGAGCGACAGAAGTCTCTCAAAGGTTCCCGCATACTAGTCCTCGGTGTCGCCTACAAGAAGGACATCGATGATCTGCGCGAGTCGCCGTCCCTCAAGATCATGCAACTTTTGGGTGATCGTGGCGCTCTCGTCAACTATAACGATCCCTACTTCCCGCAGCTCCACAAAATGCGCCACTACAACTTTTCCGAAATGACCTCGATAGAACTCAGCCCCGCCGCCCTCTCCTCGTACGAGTGCGTCGTGATCGCCACTGACCACTCCAGCTACGATTATGATGCGATCGTGGAATCCGCAAAGCTCGTCGTGGACACGCGCAACTGCACTCGCCGTATCGTCCGCCATCGCGGCAAGATCGTGCTCTGCTGAGAACTGCATGAGTGCACACCGCGACTCGATTCGAGCCCACCTGCGCGAGAGTTGCCGTGTCAAGGAAAGCTTTTCGGACGAATTGCTCGCCCGTATCGAAACCTTTGCCGTACGCTCTGCGGAAGCCCTGGCAAGAGGGCGCAAACTGGTCTTCTTTGGAAATGGCGGCAGCGCTGCCGACGCCCAACACTTGGCCGCCGAGTTAACTGTTAAGTTGCGTGCGGACCGCCCGGGTTTGGCGGCGCTGGCGTTGACGACCAATACCTCCGTTTTAACGGCGGCGGCCAATGACCTGGGATTCGAGCGGGTGTTCGAGCGGCAAATAGAGTCTCTTGTATCCCCTGGTGATATCTTGGTCGCACTTTCCACCAGCGGTGCCAGCCCCAATATTTTGCGCGGCCTGGATGCGGGTGCTGCGCGAGGCGCCTTCCGCATCGCCCTGACGGGCGAAACCGGGGGCGAACTGGCCAGCCGGACCGATCTGTTGCTCAATGTGCCATCGCGCGATCCACAGCACATTCAGGAAGCCCACATCACCATCGGGCACATCGCGTGTCTGCTGATTGAGCAGATGCGCATGGGTCGCTCGGCTCGTTGAACGCCACTCTAACTCGCACAATGCCATCGCTTTATGCCGCTGCTTTCTCTTTTTCCTTCGGTGATTTTCTGGGAATCATGGGAATCATCGTCGGAACAGCGAATCCAACTCCGAGTTGTTCCGCGACTTCGAGCCGATATTCAACGTCATCCGCCAGCTTGGAGCAGGAATAAGGCTCGCTCAAAATCAGTGCGCCACATGGCTGATCGCGGATCGATGCGGGCTACTTCGCTGCGGTCGGCGGCGCGTTATGACGTTCAGCGGCGTTGACATGCACCGTCCTCCGCGTTAGATTTCGCCGGTCTAGTTGCATTGGGGCGGGCCGACCTGACTGGTCAGTCGGCTCGCTCCTTTTGACCATCATGACGAGACATCTCGTCGGCATTATCCGCACATGGGCTGCACTCCTTGCGCTGTTGATCCCTGCGCCGAAACCAGCACAGAGAGCCGGTCCAGATTCGATCTATCCCCGCACTATCCGATGACCGAAAGTTCAGCGTGCCGCGTGGATTCGACAGAATCCAAGCAGCACCGCGATCCTACCGGGCTCACTCGAAAAAGATATGGTCGAAAATCACATCCACGATGAAATTTGTTTCGGAATCCCGAACGCCATGTGGAGCCTGAGCTAGTGTTCTTGTTTTCAAGTTGTTTTGGTCAAGTGATTAATGCGAGATGCTTCAGCTTGCGGTAGAGAGTCGTCTTTCCAATTCCTAGCATGCGGGCAGCCGCGATCTTGTCGCCTGCTGCCTTTTCCAGTGCTGCAATGACCAATCGTCGCTTCTGCTCCTCTAAGTTCCAAATATGATCGTCTTCGCGCGCGGCCGCGCAAGTCTTCCCCATGATGCTCGAAGGCAAGTCATCGACCTGTATAGTTGAAGATGAGCTGAAAGCCACGCCGCGTTCGATCACGTGCTCTAGCTCGCGTACGTTCCCAGGCCAATCGTAGGCCATCAGCGATTCCATAGCCTCCTCGGAAATCGTCCAACTTCCGTCTGTGGTTTCGCTAAATCTATCAAGAAAGTATCTCGCAAGAAGCGGAACATCGGCTTTGCGCTCGCGGAGCGGCGGAACATCTATTTGCAGTACATTGAGTCGGAAAAAAAGGTCCTGACGAAACGACTTGTCCCTGACGGCCAATTCCAGATCGCGGTTAGTGGCAGAAATGATGCGCGCCTTTAGCGGAATCCAACTGGCAGACCCTACCGGTCTGATTTCCTTCTCTTGCAAGGCCCGGAGAATCTTTGGTTGCAAGTTCAGCGGCAAGTCTCCGATTTCATCCAGAAAAAGAGTTCCACCGTTGGCTGCGCCCATTAATCCTTGCTTCGATTGTGTTGCTCCAGTGAAAGCACCTTTCATGTGGCCGAACAATTCTGTCTCAAACAGGGTCGGTGTGAGAGCGGGGCAATCGACGGCGACAAATGGCCCACTCTTTGACTGCCCTCCAAAATGAATGGCGCGAGCCACCAATTCCTTCCCAGTTCCGGTCTCTCCTCGTATGACAACCGGATAGGTACCCTCCCTCGCCGTCGTAACCTGGCGATACAAACGTTGGATTTGGGGCGACGAACCCACGAAGCCGCCGAAGCAGCATTCGTTGCGCGGTGGGCTGGGCAACCCGCTTGTCATCAACGCTCGGGTACGCTCCTCAGTTCACGCAGCTACGCTTAGACTATTGCTAACAGGATCAAGTAATTGAAAACTGTTCAATTTGGCACACTTTTGCATTTTAAGTTTTTGACGGTTTAGGCCCGGCGGCTGCCAGAATCGAGTAATGCGGGAAGCGAAAACGCGAGCCACGTTGTCCCTAACTCGTGATCATAGAAAGTGTCCACTTTTGAACAGTGTGGCACTTGTGGATCGCTCTACGATTCCCCTATTGTCGGGGCACAAAGAAGGAAATGCAGCAATCTATTTCGCAAGTCCTCCCCTTCGTATATTGTTTGCCTAGCCTTGTAGGCTAGTACATCCTAGCCTTATAGGCTAGGATGGGTGGGCAGCCATTGACCATTCTGGAATTGGGCTGGAGGATTTAGGATGCCATTTGTGTTGATCAAAGAACACAGGTATACAGTCCAGATCGGCGGTGAGAAGCAACTTCTGCGGGTTGAAGAGTTTCTTGCAGGGCCAGCGATCTGGCGTGATAAATTCAGACTATACATTCCAGCGGACGGCAATAGGATGCCAGAAACGATATACGGCACAAGTGCGGACGAGGTTGCAGAAAAAGGTGCTGCGTTTATGACACGGTGAGACCTGTGAGCCGCGAAAGGAGCGACGACCAACCTGCCCTCCCGACACGCACCTGTGACTGGTAATTGCATTCAGTTCTGCAAAGAGTCGCGCGATTTCTTGCACTCTCTCAGGGGTCCTCATACCACAGGAACCGAACACCCACCGCGTATTTTGGCTCAGAATCGACCGAGCGTACGTGTACGACTCTTGCGAAGTATATGTATTCAATCTCGGGCTGGCCGCTAATCTCGTGCGGCATCGCCAGTTGCAACTGAACCTGTTCACCAACGGATAGGGGAAGAACGTCTGTGACGAACAGCATCCCTTGCTGCGAGATGTTCACGGATTTGCACGTGTACCGGTTCCCGTCCTGGCGAACCTGCACAGGAACAGCAACTTCGATTCGGGGCAACAGACGCCGTTGTGGCTGAACCATAAGGCCCTGACCCGAGAGCCCAGGGTGGTCGCGCCGAATCTAGTATAGTCTACTTAGTAGTGTCAACTCTCCTACCCGGATAGGCTGCTTCTTCCATGGGGAATTGATGCGACAGCTATCTCATGGGGGTAGGTAGTTGGTCCTAGACGCCTGCTCCACGAGACTTTTCGTCGCGTCTGTTCGGGTCCTGCGTAACTTTGGATTCAAGATATTCAACGGCTTCTCTCGCGACTTCGAAGGAACTACCGCCGTAGAACGTTCGGGCCTTGTAGGAATCAGAGGCGGGCAGGTTCAGGCGGAAGCGTCCCGGCCAGGATTCTGTACCCGAAAGGAACTCTTGAATGCGGAGAACTAGTTCTTGAGAACCAACGAAAATGATGTAGCGTTCCTCGCGTAGGATGGTATTCAAAAGGGGCACCCCTCGCCGGGTCTTGCTCAGTTGTCGATACTTTCGTTGAGAACTGGGACGAATCGTAAAGCGATTCGGCAATGCAATTCTGTTCACAATTGCACACGTACACGATTCAAACGACCTTGTTCATACGAAAGTTGCGGTATTTTTCTTGATTTGGTGCCGTACTCGATCAAGATTCCGTTGGTTAGCGGAATCATCGTTCCGCGTATGCGGTCGCAACGCCGCGATTGCGATGATTACGTGTTGGACCGGGCCGGTCAGCAAAAGCTATGCGGGGAATGGCCCGCCCATAATTCTGTCAGGAATAGTTTCTTTGTTCATCATGGCCCCCCATCATCACAGTGAAATGGAGTCCGTGCAGTCCCATTTTAGACAGTCGATACAGTTGCTTATCGGTGGACCGGGAACCAACCGACTATGATCGGGCGCGGTCGCCGTGAAACCGCGAGCGTGCAATTCGGAACAGACCCGGCTGCCGGATGCGCATAGGATCAGCCTAGACTAAAGGCGGCTTTCAGTGGATCAAGCAGAATTCAACGAATTGCACACAAGCTGCGTCACTGCGTTGGGCAACTATGTCACGGCGGCTGAGCTAACGGCCACGATGTTGGAACAATGTACGCCGGAACCAATGCCATTGACCGGCCGATTGAAACTGCTCGTTCAGGAACGCGCCGAGGAACAGTCGCACGCCATCTACCTGAATGTTAAGAGTGTTCTCCACGACGCGGCGCGGTTGGGCTATCACTACATACCTCAGTGAAGATGTAATCCGTAACCAGCTTCCCGTGGAAAAGCGATTGGAGACCCATAAAAAATCGATTGGAACTACCTTCAAGCACTCGTATACGCTTACTCTGTTCTCTCAGCCCTCGTAGCGAGTCGGGTCGTCATGAATCTCAGCGATCTGCTTCTCAGACTCCAGCGTATCCAACAGTTGTGGAAGGAAATACAACGCGCCAAGCCAAACACACCAGAATACGAAACACTCATGAAACAGATTCGCGTCCTGTCGGCTGAATATCAGGCACTCGTGACGCGGCTGAAGCAAAAATCAAAATGAAGTGACCCCGCTCCCGGACAGTTTCCGTCCGTTCAGAATCGTTCCGCGGGTCATTGGACAAAGTGTCTCAAATTGAGCAGACCCTGACTGCCGAGAGAGCTACGATCAGCCAACCCATAGACACACCCCGGAGAAGCAGTTGCGGTCTAGACCAACGCTGCTTCTTCTTCTACTTTAGGCCCACAATCTTGGGAATCATTGGGGAATCATTGTGCGAGTCAGAGAGCCGTCCGGATGCTCGTAAGTGACGCCAGACAAGCATTTAGATTTTTACCGCTACTAGTGATTGAGCAGATGCGCATGGGTCGCTCGGCACGCTAGCGGTTACCGATAGAATTGTCCCGCCATCAGAGCGCTTGCCTGCTGCTCGGCAGTCGCCTAGCTTAGAATCCATGAGCAATTGGTCATCTGCTTCCGGTCCAGACGCGAATCGGCGTCGCAGCCAACGAGTTATGCTGAGTGTGCCGGTGACCCTCTCGGGCAAAACCGCCGCCGGCCCGTTTGCGGAAGATACACTCACGACGGTTATCAACGCTCACGGAGCCCTTCTGGGCCTGACGGCGAAAGTTACGAAGGGCCAAACGCTGCGCCTGAAAACCAAAACATCTCCCGAGGAACAGGAATGTCGGGTGATCTGGGTCGGGCCCGCCTCGGAAAGAAAGACGCAGTGCGGGATCGAATTTCTCAAACCGGCGCCAAAGTTCTGGGGAATCTCTTTTCCTCCGGCAGATTGGTCGCCGTCCTCTGCACCCGTAATGGCCGGATCCAAGGAGCAGAAGAAGTAACCTCGTTTACTGTCGGCTCATCAGCTCTACGCGGGCCGAGCCAATCGGTAGTTCCGCCTCGATCAGGACCGGTGTTCGGCTCGCGTCCTCAGTCAGCCAGACGGAAAAAGAAGTATTCATCAACTCGTGGCCCTGCTCGAATACCTGCACGCGAATGTGGGAGGCGTTGAACTGGCCCAAGGGCACCTGGACCTGTTTGCCGGTTTCTGCCAGCTGCGCATGCACATCGTACAAGTGGTTGCCGTCAAAAACCGGCACTCGCAATTCGGGAGTTTTCTTCCAGTCCGTGGCCCTCAGAATATAGAGCAGCCCCAACGGGTCGCGCGTGCCCGGCTGAACGCGCGCCGCCGCGACCCCTGCGGCAAGGGGTTCTTCGCCGGTGTCCATCCGCCATGTGTGATCTTCGCGATTACCCGCCTCCCGAAGATACATCTCGTATTGCAACGAGGTCAGCCTCACCGCATCCGTGTAAGAGTCGAATTGGTCATCCAGTGGATATAGGACGCGCACGGTGTCGACCGTCTGTGCCGTGGCCCGAAAATGCCATGCGGTCTTGCCGAAAAAATTGCGCCGCTCCACGACAGTGAATTCCAGCGCGCCCGCCTTTACGGTGAACTTGGAAAACAGGATCTGAAACGCCAGCCGCTCCGTTCCTGAAAAGGGAACCTCGGCCTCTCGAACTGTCGTCTTCGCCGGCACCGGCGGCGCCACGGCTGTTCGTCGCGGTGTGGATTGGCCGATCAACAACGGAACGCAGCCCAGCGCTACGCATGCCAGTCGCGCCAGCAACGCGCCGTTCCGTGCGAGACCCCTTTGGAATCTGGCGAAAATCATCTCAGAGAGTTGGAAGGCGCCCAGCCGGGGGCAGTTGTATGCTCCAGCAAGGATTGTTGCGCCATTCCATGACAAGGTTCCTCCCGCACGATATATTGGCAGGGTAGCGGAAACGCACTGGCGTTGCCAAGAAGTTCCGGACGCCCGTGGCGCTCTGAGCAATCGGCGGATTGCGGCGAGGAGGAAGGCAGCGATGCGCTATCTGGTCACGGGCGGCGCCGGATTCATCGGCTCGAATACCGTGGACGAACTCGTCCGCCGCGGCCACAGCGTAGCAGTCCTCGATGATCTTTCCACAGGCAAAGAGTCCAACCTCGAAAGCTCTCGAGATCGAATCGATTTCTTCCGCGGCTCCATCAACGACGCCAAGATGGTCGAGCGAGCTTGCCGTGGTGCTGACTTCGTTCTGCACATCGCGGCGCGCACATCGGTTCCGCGTTCGGTGAAGGATCCGGCCGAAACCAACCGCATCAATGCCGATGGCACGGTGCAGGTATTGCTTGCGGCGCGCGACGCAGGCGTGCGGCGCGTCGTATTTTCCGGCTCCTCTTCCATCTACGGCGAAACGCCCATTCTGCCGAAGCGGGAAAGCATGTCGCCTGCGCCGATCTCGCCCTACGGTGTTTCCAAGCTGATCGGTGAGCTCTACGGACAGGTTTTTCACCGCGTGTATGGCCTCGAATTCGTTACGCTGCGTTACTTCAACGTATTCGGCCCTCGCCAGGACCCTGGCTCGCCCTATTCGGGTGTGCTCTCGCTTTTCATCACCGCCATGCAGAAAGGCACTGCTCTCATCGTCTACGGCGATGGCGAGCAGTCTCGCGATTTCACTTTTGTCGAAAACGTAGTGCAGGCGAATCTTCGTGCCTGCGAAGCCCCGGGCATCGCCGGCATGGTCTTCAACGCCGGCACTGGCTGCCGCTACACGCTCAATCAAACCCTGGCCCTGCTTGAAAAGTTCGCCGGGCATTCCTCGCGCGCCAATTACGTCGAGGCGCGCAAGGGCGATATTCTCGACTCGCAGGCTGACATTTCCCTTGCGCGAGAAAGGCTGGGCTACGACCCGTCCGTGGGATTTGAGGAAGGTCTGCGCCGCACCTGGGAGTGG
>Ga0210394_10005015_pt1 | contig 15049 bp, 18 predicted proteins | sample IncBWC12MmetaG_FD_160121 | JGI IMG/M metagenome (GOLD analysis project Ga0210394, IMG submission 160121) | Forest soil microbial communities from Barre Woods Harvard Forest LTER site, Petersham, Massachusetts, United States - Inc-BW-C-12-M | ecosystem: Environmental > Terrestrial > Soil >... | reverse complement strand
GGTCGGGGCGACCACGGAGAATCCGTCGTTCGAACTTAACGCGGCGCTGTTGTCGCGGGCGCGGGTTTTGGTGTTTCACTCGCTCGACGCGAGCGCGATCGAAAAGCTGTTCGTTCACGCCGAGACAATCGAGGGGCGGAAGCTGCCGCTCGAGGCGGAGGCTAGAGCCGTGCTGGTTCGCATGGCCGATGGCGACGGCCGCGCCGCGCTGACCTTGGCCGAAGAGGTCTGGCGTTCGGCGCGCGGCGGGGAGATCTTCGATGCCGTGCAGTTGCAGGCGATCCTGCAGCGCCGCGCGCCGATCTATGACAAGTCGGCCGACGGCCACTACAACCTGATTTCGGCGCTGCATAAATCGGTACGCGGCTCCGATCCGGATGCCGCGCTCTATTACCTCGCGCGCATGATGGATGCCGGCGAAGACCCGCTTTATCTCGCGCGCCGCGTGGTGCGGATGGCGGTCGAGGATATCGGCTTGGCCGACCCGCAGGCGCTCGTCATCTGCAACGCCGCCAAGGACGCCTATGATTTTCTGGGCTCGCCGGAAGGCGAACTCGCGATCGCGCAGGCCGTGATTTATCTTGCGACCGCGCCGAAATCCAACGCCGCCTACAAGGCATTTGGCGCTGCGATGCGCACGGCAAAGCAGGCGGGCTCCCTGCTGCCGCCGAAACATATTTTGAATTCGCCGACCAAACTGATGAAGTCCGAGGGTTATGGCGCGGATTACGATTACGATCACGACGCGCCGGACGCCTTCTCGGGCCAAGAATATTTCCCCGACGCCCTGGGCCATCAGACCTTTTACGATCCGCCCGATCGCGGCTTTGAGCGCGAAATCCGCAAGCGCCTGGACTATTGGGCGAAGCTGCGACGAGAGCGCTCCGGCAAATAGCCGGTGCCCTGAGGCTCACATGCCGCCGCCGCCGCCGGTATTTTTGCGATCGAAATCCTCATACATCGGAGGGGGCCACGTCGGATTGGAAGGCTTTCAATCGCGGATTGCGGTTCTCTTTTGGATCTTCTGAATCCTCTCTGCTTCCCCGTTACCGCTCGTTGCCGCCTTGGCTGGCGTGATTGTGGGGACCGTCACAAGCGCCGCCCCGCAAATGGCCAGTGTCAAAAGCCGGATCGCAGATTTGCCCATGAGTCCCTCCCGAGGTGATTGAGGCAAGCCGTGCCCGTTAAAGCCGTGCCTGTTGTAGGTACGCAACGCCGAGGCAAACGTTACTGTGTGGCCGTGTTACCTCCCCGTCTTGACGAAATCCAGAATGGCATCCGTCAGGCGCGTGTCGGCGGTGTTGATCGAATAGACTTCCGACATGTGGCTGTGCTGGGGCAGCATCACGGTGCGCGCGCATCCGCCAGGTCGCTTGCAACTCGCCTCCTTGAAGAGATCGAGCTGCTTCACAAAGCCGGGCAGATCGAGCTCTGAACTCACCGCCATCAGCGGTATATTCGTCTTGAGGAGACCGGACAGCGAGGACTGGGCTGCATAGCGGGAAGCGTCACTGCCGAAATAGGCCTGCTCGGGCTCGGTGAGCGGGGCCGCGGTCAGGTCGTAAATGGCGGACACCATGATCGCGCCCCTTACACCGCCGTTCTTCACCTTGTAGAACTCCGGATGCGACGCGTAGCTTGCGACATGTATGGCGCCAGCCGAGTGACCCATCAGATAGATGCGTGAAGGGTCGCCGCCGCGTTCGCCGATCTCTTTCGTAACCCATTGAACGGCGGCCGCGACGTCCTCGGCGCCCGCAGGCCAGGGAAACTGCGGCGCAAGGCGGTAGGTGATGTTGACGCCGATGAAGCCGTTCTTCACCGCCCACAGCATGATGTTGTCGTAGAAGGGGCTATCAGGCGTCCGCCGCTTGTTGCCGCGGACGAACGCGCCGCCGTGGACGAACATCAGCACGGGCCGGCCTGACGTCGTGGCCTGCGGCATGAAAATATCGAGCAGGTTGCGCTCGGCGGGACCGTATTTGAGGTCGCGCTCGACCCTGGCGCCAAAATAGGGCTCTTTTTGCTGAAGGGGAGCATAGAGGGCGGCGGTGGCTGGTGGGTCGATGACGCGGCCAAGCTCGACGAGTTTTTGGGCGATTTCCGGCGGCATTGGACTGTCCGCGGCCCATGCTGATGCAGCCACCATCGCTGCAATCACAGCCAAAGCACGCTTAAGTAACGACATCCCGAATGCTCCCTGATCTACCGGTCGCGGAACATGACCGATCCGGCCGGAATTTGTGATCATTTCGCCGTGACGATCCTTGGCTTTTGCGCTACCCAACGCTTTAACCTGGAACCGCAACCCGTATGAGCCGCCGCACCCGAAAACCTCTGCCCAAGCGCAACGCAGGCGATCGCCCGAAGGGCGCGAGGCCCTACCGGGGCTCGCAAGCCGAACGCTCAAAGGGGCACCGTCCCGGCGGCAAGCCCGGGGCACGCTTTGCGACACCTGCGCCCCATGCGGCGAAGCCGTTCAAGGCCGAGCCCGCGAAGGAAGTCGCCGAAACGGCGCTGTTGCCCACCAAGGTCCAGACCGTGGTCGTGACGGCGGACGAGAACAACATGCGCGTCGATCGCTTTCTGGAAGCGCGCTTTCCGGGGCTATCGTTCTCTCACATCCAGCGCATCGTTCGTAAGGGCGAGTTGCGCGTCAACGGCAAGCGCGCCGACAGCAAGGACCGGCTCGAGGAAGGCCAGAGCGTTCGCATCCCGCCGCTGAAGCTCGATGCGCCCAAGGGGGGCAGCGGATCGCTCTCGGAAGCCGCGGCAAAGACACTCGCGGCGCTCAAGGAAATGATCCTTTACGAGGACGCCGACGTGCTGGTGCTGAACAAGCCAGCTGGACTGGCGGTGCAGGGCGGTTCCGGCACCACGCGCCATCTCGACCAGATGCTGGAAGTGATGCGCGATGCGAAGGGGCAGAAGCCGCGTCTGGTGCATCGGCTCGACAAGGAAACATCTGGCTGCCTTCTGGTCGCCAAAACACGATTTGCCGCAACCGCGCTGACCGGATCGTTCCGCCATCGCTCGGCGCGCAAGATCTATTGGGCGCTGGTGGCCGGCGTGCCGAAGCCGAAGCAGGGCCGCATCTCGACCTTTCTCGCCAAGGATGAGAGCGAAGAAGACTCCATCATGCGGATCGCCGAACACGGCGACGAGGGGGCAAGTCACGCCGTCACCTACTATGCGGTGGTGGAAACCTCGGCCCAGAAGCTCGCCTGGGTATCGCTGAAACCGGTCACCGGGCGAACCCATCAGCTGCGCGCGCATATGGCGCATATCGATCATGCCATCGTCGGTGATCCCAAATATTTCAACAAGGAAAACTGGGAGTTGCCCGGCGGTTTGCAGAAACGGCTTCATCTTCTAGCGCGCCGGATCGTCATTCCCCATCCTCGCGGCGGCGTGATCGATGCGACCGCGCCCTTGCCGCCGCATATGCTGCAATCGTGGAACCTGCTCGGCCTCGAGCACGACCGTTTCGACCCGATCGAGAACGCGCCGGAAGAATAATTTAACTTGCGGTTTCGCGGGGGCATCACGACATACGCTTCATGATGAAGAGATCGATCGCAGCTTTTCTGTTGGCCGTTACGCTTTTCGGCGCAAGCACCGCGTCTGCGCAAATCATCATCCCGCCCGGCGGATCGAAATTCAATCCGCCATTGCCGGCTCCGCCGCCGTCGCCGAAGATCGAGGTTCCGGCGGTGCCGCAAATGGATGCGCTGCCGAGCCATAACTATCTGCCAGCGCCGCGTCCCTCGTTCGGCGACAAGATCACCAATTGTCTGGAGGAGGGTGCCGCAGGTGGGCTTGGCCCAAGCGACCGCGAGGAGTATTCGCGGAGCTGCGCCAACAGCCGCTGACCGGTTATCGCGCGGTCAGGAATGCTAGAGCCAAAAAAAGCAGCCAACCGACAATGACCAACGCGGTGATCGCTCCGGCCATTATCTTGAGTATTTCCTTCGCCGTATAGCCGCGCATGGGTTCCAAGTCCTAGTTTCTGTATTGCGCCAAAAACGCGCGCAACGAATCGTGCGGGCTTTCGACGTCGTAAATCACCCAGCCGTCCGGACCGTTGATCAGGATGAAATTCATGGTGATCGCGTGTCCCTGATTGTCGAAGGCCGCCGTCACATAGGTCTTGTCGAATTGCTTGCGCAGGATCGAAGTCGCGATCGCGCCGAGCCTCCATGTCTTGTTTTGCACCAGAAAATCGTAAGGCGCCTTGCTTGGCGAACGCCAGGCGTCCCAGAGGCTTGAATCGAAGAATTGACGCGCAGTATCTTCATTGTGCGGCAAGCCGCTGGAAAGCGCCGACGAACGATCGCCGTAATAGGCATAGACATTGCGCACCAGCGATTCCGGCGACCGGAAGCCGGCCTGCGCGTCTGCAATGCCAACGCAGGCCGCAAGAATGAAGCCGATGAGCAGAGGCCAAACGAATGCGGCCAGTTTTGCCCTGATGTTCGCTTTCATTAAGGCCATCGCTGTCGTAAAATTACCCCTCAATCATACACCGGAAGCCGAACACGAACATGCGCGAGTTGTCAGACGAAGTCGCAGGGATATCCGCCGTCGATCCGATGGAGTCCGCGCGGCGGTCGTCACGCGCGGTCCAGCGCAAGCGGTTTTATGCAAGCGCAGGCGTCGGCGAGACCGACGGCGGCTTTATCGTGACGCTCGACGGCAAGCCGATCAAGACACCCTCGGGGCGGACCGTCATCGTGCCCTCGCGTTCGCTGGCGGAGGCAATCGCGGCGGAATGGAATGCGCAAGGCGAGAATATAGAACCCCTGACCATGCCGTTGACGCGCCTTGCCAACAGCGTCGTTCAGGGCGTCGTCGATCAGGCCGAGGCGGTCCGGGATGACGTTGCGAAATATTTTGGCTCCGATCTGTTGTTCTACCGGGCCGGCCATCCCGAAGGGCTGGTCGCGCGCGAGGCCGGCCATTGGGACCCGGTCCTGTTCTGGGCGGCCGAGGCGCTGGGTGCGCATTTCATTCTTGCCGAAGGCGTCATGCATGTGAGCCAGCCTCAGTCCGCGATCGCCGCGGCGCGCGCGGGCCTGCCCGCCGATCCCTGGGCCATCGCGGCCATGCATGTGATCACGACGCTGACGGGTTCGGCGCTGCTCGCCTTGGCGCTCTTCCACGGCGTGATCGATCCGGATCAGGCCTGGGCGGCCGCGCATGTCGATGAGGACTGGAATGCCGAGAAATGGGGGGTGGATGAGGAGGTGGCGGCGCGCAGGGCCGCCAAATTGGTCGACTTCAGGGCTGCCGCGGGCGTTCTGAAGGCGCTCGATATCGGGCACTAGATGCGTCTCGGTTAACGAGAGGTTTACGACAGCGGGCTAGCCTGGGCGTCACCAATCCGGTGAAGCCATGGCGATCACGATCACCCCGAATATTCAACCCGCATCGGCGCCGAGTGCGCCGACGGCCGGTATTTTGCTGCAACCGGGACAGGTGGTCACGGCGCAAGTCCTGCAGGTGCTGGGCACCGACCAGGTGCAAATTGCCATCGGTGGCCAGACGATCGAGGCGACAACTCAAGTACCGCTTCAGGTCGGCCAGTCGCTGCAATTGCAGGTCTCGCAGACCCCAGGCGGCATCGGGCTTGCCATTGTCAATCAACCAAGCACGGTCAACCAGCCGAGCACCGCCGCAAGTCAGTCGAGTGCGGCTGGCGCTGTGACCTCCGATTCCGTCACGCTAGCGCCCTCGTTGGTGGCGAGCCTTTCCGTGGCCACGCCGGCAACCCCATCCGCGCCAACCAACCCACTCACACCGGCCGAGACGCTTGCCGTGACACTCGCAGCCCAGACGGCGGCAACCCTGCAGACTTCGCTCGCGCCGCTATTTGCCAATCTCGATGTCGCCGCCGGGCTCAACCTGCCGCCGCAGGTTCTTGGGGCGGTGGCGCAAGTGCTCGCCCAACAGACCAATCTCGATCAGAACCTGACAGGTAACGCGGTCAAGCAGGCCTTTCAGTCGTCCGGCCTGTTCCTCGAAAGCGCAATCGCCGCCGGATCGGGATTGTCGTCGAATGGCGGGCCGGATCTGAAGGCGGCGCTGATCGTGCTCCGCCAGGCGCTTTCGACCTCGCTCTCGACCTCTGTTGCAAGCGCGAGCGGGGCGGGCAATACGGCGACGTCTGGCGCCACATCGCCGCCGGGCGCCGCAGTCCCGCAAGGCGCCGCGCCAACCGGTCCGGCATTGGCTGGCGCGCCTGCATCCGATGCCGCGTCGGAGGTGGTTTCAACGGGCGGGGTATCTACGCCGGCGACTGCGAATAATACGGCTCAGCAGGGCACGACGCCGGCGGCCTTGGCATCCGCACAGACGGGACAATCCGCCGTGCAGGATTCCGCATTGCTTGTGACGATCACCGCCGAACTTGCGCCGCAAGAGGTGCTCGCACCTACACTCTCGATTGTGCCCCAGACAGGCACGGCGGCGGGCACGGCTGCGACCACGCCAGCGGCTTCGGCCTCGAGCGCAGCGCCGGCCATTGTGCAGGAGATTCTTGAGCTTGCCGTTGCAAACCAGGCCACGGCGTCGACGGCTGTGTCCGCGGATGCTGTGGCGCGTGCGGCCACGAGCAGCGTAGCACTCAATCTGTTGCAGGAAGCGGTTCAAGCCTCGCCGCTGGCGGCTGCAAACTTCTCGCGGCTTCTGTCCGAGAACGGTCAGGCGCTGGCGCTTTTGCCCGTCGTTACCGGTGTGCGCACGGCGGCTGTAGACGATGCGGAATTCGCCCGCAGCAACCTGCCGCCGCCGCCCGTCAACGGGGCATTGCCGTCGGCGCAACCGGTTGCGCCGCCGACGTTGTCGGTTCATGCGCCGCTCGAGACCACGTTGCAGCATCTGCTTTCCGATACCGACGGCGCCATCGCGCGGCAAACGCTGTTGCAGATTGCCTCGCTTCCCGGCCAGGCCGATCCGTCCGTGACGCGCGTCGATGCTTCCATGCCGCGCTGGAATTTCGAAATTCCCTTCGCGACGGCGCAAGGCACGGCGATGGCGCAATTCGAGATTTCGCGCGACGGCGGCGGCCGCGATTCCGATCCTGCGAAACAGGTCTGGCGGGCGCGCTTCTCGCTGGATGTCGAGCCCGCCGGTCCGGTTCATGCGCTGGTGTCGCTGAACGGAGAGCGCACGTCGGTGCGGATGTGGGCGGAGCGACCGGCGACCGCGTCGCAATTGCGGGCAGGGGTCGCGCAACTTGTTCAAGCTTTAAGTCGTGCCGAACTCACGCCCGGCGAAATCGTGGTCCGCGACGGCGCACCGTCGCAAGGTGCGCCCGCATCGCCCGGGCATTTCCTGGATCGGGCGTCATGAGCACGGGCAAAAAGCGCCAGCTCGCGGTCGCGCTGCATTACGATCACCTCGGTGCGCCGCGAGTCGTTGCCAAAGGCAAGGGCAGTATCGGCGACAAGATCATCGAGATTGCCAAGGCCAACAACATTCCGATCCAGGAAAACGAGGTGCTGGCCGGCGCACTCTCCAACGTCGAACTCGGCGACGAAATCCCGGCCGAGCTTTACAAGGCGGTCGCCGAGGTTCTGATCTTCGTGCTGCGGCTGACGGGCCGGGCACGCTAAAAGCGCGGTCTGCCCCCGATTACTTCGGAGGTGCCTCACCAAAAAATCCAATGATTTTGGTCAGTCTTCCATCGGGTCCGATCTCGCCGAAATCAATCGACGTATCGCCCACGGTTCCGTCAGGGCGAACCAGTCGCCAGAGGAAGCGCACCACGTGATGATGAATGTCGATGCCACTCATGAATTCGACCCGCGCACCGGGGCGGGTGGCCTGTACCTTCGCGATATGCTGCGATAGCTGTTGGCGGCCGGCCAGCTCGACATTTGGATCGACATAGACGCCGTCATCGGCCCAGCATTGTTCAAGCAGGGTTTGCCGGATTGCGGCATCGGCCTCATTCCAGGCCGCCATATATCGCGTTACGGTCGCTCGGGAATCGCCGTGATCCATGAATTTCCTTCCGGTCCGCCGAAACCTATCATCGGAATTTCGACCTCGGCAACGTTCTGCTCTGTTCGTCATCATTTTATCACGATGAAATGCAAATCGTCCCCACCACCCCATCTCTACTTCGGACCGTCCCATGATCACCCGCCGTTACGTCCTCGGAGCCCTCGCGGGCGCGGCCGCTCTGCCGTCGCGCGGCTTTGCCAATGTCGCCCCGCCGCGCAGCGAAACACGATCCGATCTGGCGAAGCTCTTCACGGATGCCGGAACGGAGGGCACCTTCGTCGGCTACAAGGCCGACGATTACCTGCTGATCTCCGGCGACACCGATCGATCGCGGGAAGCAAAATTGCCGGCCTCGACCTTCAAGATTGCGAATTCGTTGATTGCGCTTGAGACCGGCGTGGTCGGCGATCCCGACAAGGACGTCTTCAAATGGGACGGTGTGGTCAGGAGCTTCGAGGCGTGGAATCGCGATCACACCTTGCGCTCGGCGATCGCCGCTTCCGCGGTGCCGGTCTATCAGGAGATCGCCCGGCGGATCGGGCCCGAGCGGATGCAGAAATATCTCGATCTTCTCGACTACGGCAACCGCAATATCGGCGGCGGCATCGATCAGTTCTGGCTGACCGGAGACTTGCGCATCAACCCGGTGGAGCAGGTCAATTTCGTCGATCGGCTGCGCCGCGGCGCGTTGCCGGTCTCAAAGCGCAGCCAGGAACAGGTGGCCGATATTCTGCCCGTCACCAAGGTGGGCGATGCGGTCATCCGCGCCAAATCGGGGCTTCTGGGCGCCGAGGTCGGCAAGCCAACGCTTGGCTGGCTGGTGGGCTGGGCCGACAAGGGCGGCGCGACCACGGTGTTTGCGCTTAATCTCGACGTGCGCGCGCCACGCCACATCGCCGACCGCATGAGCCTTTCGCAAGCCTGCCTTGCGGCGATCGGCGCGATCTGAGTGCAACTGGCGTTACGCGGTCGGCTGGAGTCTTTTGTTTTGACGCGTTTTCTTCACGCGAACCGGTTTCCACTTCGCTCGAAAACGCTATAGCATCCGCGTACAAAAAAAGCCCGGAGGAAATCATGAAATCTGCTCTTCTCATGTCGTCGATGATGCTGGCCGCGGCGGGCGGCTGGATCGCTGCTGCGATGTTTGCACCGCCCGCCACCGGCAAGGAGCCGCGCTTTCCGCAGCTCACCATGGATCAGCTCAGCGAAGCGCAAAAGCCGCTCGGCGAGCAGATCATGAAGATCTCAAGCGTCGGGATCGGCGGGCCCTACAATCCAGTGATGCGAAGCCCCGTGCTCGGCCAGCGCCTGTTCGATCTGTTTCATTATCTGCGCTGGGAAACATCCGTCCCGACCAAGCTCAACGAGCTCGCGATCCTGATCATCGGGCGGCAGTGGCGCTCCCAGGTCGAATGGTTTGCCCACGCGCCGCTGGCGGCAAAAGCAGGCCTCGCCTCCGATGTCATCGCCGAGTTGAAGGCTGGCCAGCGGCCGTCGAAGATGGCTGAGGATGAGGCGGTCGTGTACGACTTCGTCACCGAACTCACCACGACGCAAAAGGTCTCCGACGAAACCTATGCGCGGGCGAAGAAGGTGTTCAACGATCAGCAGATCGTGGATCTGACGGCGGTCGCGGGCAACTACGTGATGGTCGCGATGATGCTGGCGATGGCGGAAGAAACCGTGCCGCCCGGCAAGGAGCCGCCGTTCAAGGTGGGGGAAAAGTGACGCCTGCGGTGCAGATGTCATTCCGGGGCGATGCGTAGCATCGAACCCGGAATCTCGAGATTCCGGGTCTGGTGCTTACGCACCATCCCGGAATGACGGCCTCCAAGAGCTACCCCAACCTGAATAACGCCGCCAGAAAGTCGCTCACCGCCTTGCGCGCTTCTTCGGCGGTTGCCGGATTGCCGCCGACATGCGGGTTCAACTCGACGCACGCGTCCTGATAGCTGAAGGGCGCGTTGGTATCGGCGTTCATGAGTACGCCGCCTTCGCCTTCCCGGATACGGCAATTGCGTACGGTCTGAACGTTCTTCGAAACGACGAGACTCGAAATACCGAGCAGGCCTAGATCGAAAACGTGCTGCGAATCCGGATATTCCGTCAGCGTCACGTCGCGCTTGGCCTCCTGCAGCCGCGCCACATAGGCTTTACAGACCGCAACCGGGTCGGTGTCATCCGCCGTGCCGTGGAAAATCCGGATCGGCCGGTCGGCGACCTCGGTATCGCCGAGGAAGGTCGTCGCGCAATCCGGATAAAACGGGATGTAGCCGGCGAACCGGACTCCCGATTTATTCCAGAGCTTGTTGAAGCGATCGAGGCTCGCATAAAGTGCTGCCTGTCCGCCGCGAGAAAATCCCATCAGCACGATGCGGTCGGGATCGACGCGTGGATGTTTGGCCAGGATTTCGAGCGAGCGGTAGATATCGAGGATGAAATTGAGCCGGCCGAGCAGGGCCTGGTTAGTATTGACCGAGGTCAGGCCGCGGCCGCTGAAGCCATCGATCACAAAGGTTGAAATTCCCATCGTGTTGAACTGACGCACCCAAGGTTCGATATTGGCGCCGATACCGCCCGATCCATGCATCAGCACCACGACGGGCCGCTTTCCGGCGCCTTGCGCGATGCGAAGTTCGCCGCCGACGGTGACCGGACCGCCGTCAGACGATCCAGTCAGGAATTGCTGGTCGGAAAGCGTCAGGGTCGGAATCGGATAAAGCTCGACGCGGGCAGCGGCATCCTTCGGCAACGATTGCGCGTTGGCTTCAAAGGCTGTTAGCGCCAAGCCGCCACCGACGATCCCGGCCACGATCCACGTTCGTAGGGCTCCCACCACCGCTTCCCCCTATGTTGTTCTTTGCTTCGCGCGAATAGAACAACCGGATGGCGAGCTGTCAAACCTTGGGTCTTCAAGTGCCCCGGCCGATCCGCCCGAGATGGGTGAAACCAAATCCGCTTCTGTATTTCAGCCCATAGCCGAGCGCGCGGTCGAAGCCGATATGCGCGAGCCATATCATCGCAACGGAAAGCAGAAGCGGCGGCGTAAAGCCAAAGCCGGCCGTCATCAGCGCCATCGGCGCGATGTAGCTGTGCACCGCGTTATAGGCGACGGCGCCTATTCTCGGGCCTGCGAGATAACCGAGGAAGCTCAGGTCCGGTGCCAGAAACAGCACGGCGTAGAGCCACCAGGGGCCGCCCCAGAACCCGTAAAGCAGCGTCATTCCGGCGAGCAGTGTCAACCCTTCCAGCCGGAGCAGGGTTCGCACACCGCCCGATACGGCGCCAGTCATCTCCTGTCCGGTCGTTGTCTGGCTTGCGGTTTCCGTCATCGGCTTTGCCCCCGGTTTGAGAGATCGGGATATTAGGTGCGATCGGGATATTAGGTGGACCAGGCTCGGCCGAAAAGCGCTGCTTATGGGTAGGTGCCGAATGGCGGATGGATCCTGCGGGGAAGGGCGTTTCCTCGCCGCAAAAGGCCGTGTTAGAACGAAAAGGCAAATCGGGCTGGAAGAAGACATGAAAGACATTCTGGACACCCTTGAAGAGAGGCGCGCGGGCGCAAGGCTCGGCGGCGGCGAAAAGCGCATCGCGGCGCAACATGCGCGCGGCAAGCTGACCGCTCGGGAGAGAATCGAGCTTCTGCTCGACAAGGGCAGTTTCGAGGAATTCGACATGTTCGTCGAACACCGCTCCACCGAGTTCGGGATGGAAAAGACCAAGGTGCCGGGCGATGGCGTCGTCACCGGCTGGGGCACCGTCAATGGCCGAAGGACTTTTGTCTTTGCGAAGGACTTTACGGTATTCGGGGGATCGCTATCGGAAACCCACGCGCTGAAAATTACAAAACTTCAGGACGTGGCGATGAAGGCGCGGGCGCCGATCATCGGGCTTTACGACGCGGGTGGCGCGCGCATTCAGGAAGGCGTCGCGGCCCTTGCCGGCTATTCCTATGTGTTCCGCCGCAATGTCATCGCCTCGGGCGTAATCCCGCAGATTTCGGTCATCATGGGTCCGTGCGCCGGCGGCGACGTCTATTCGCCGGCGATGACCGACTTCATCTTCATGGTGAAGAACACGAGCTACATGTTCGTCACCGGGCCCGACGTGGTGAAGACCGTCACCAACGAGGTCGTGACCGCCGAAGAGCTCGGTGGTGCCTCGGTGCATGCGACGCGCTCCTCGATTGCGGACGGCGCCTTCGAGAACGACGTCGAGACGCTGTTGCAGATGCGCCGCCTGATCGACTTCCTGCCTTCCAACAACACCGACGGCGTGCCGGAATGGCCGAGTTTCGACGACATCGAACGCGTTGATCTGTCGCTCGACACGCTGATCCCCGACAATCCGAACAAGCCCTACGACATGAAGGAGCTGATCCTCAAAGTCGTGGACGAGGGCGATTTCTTCGAAATCTCGGAATTGTTTGCGAAAAACATCGTCACCGGGTTCGGCCGCATCGCCGGCCGGACGACTGGCTTTGTCGCCAACCAGCCGATGGTGCTGGCGGGCGTGCTCGACAGCGATGCCTCGCGGAAAGCCGCCCGCTTCGTGCGGTTTTGCGACGCCTTCAATATTCCGATCGTGACCTTTGTCGACGTGCCCGGCTTTTTGCCCGGCACCGCCCAGGAATATGGCGGGCTGATCAAGCACGGCGCGAAGTTACTCTTCGCCTATTCGCAATGCACGGTGCCGCTGGTCACCGTGATCACCCGCAAGGCGTTTGGCGGGGCGTTCGACGTGATGGCGTCCAAGGAAATCGGCGCGGATATGAACTATGCCTGGCCGACTGCGCAGATCGCGGTCATGGGCGCCAAGGGCGCGGTCGAAATCATCTTCCGCGCCGACATGAATGATCCCGACAAGATCGCCGCCCGCACCAAGGAATACGAAGACCGGTTTCTGTCGCCCTTTATTGCGGCCGAACGCGGATATATCGACGACGTCATCATGCCGCATTCGACGCGGCGGCGCATCGCCCGTGCACTCGCCATGCTCCGCGACAAGCATGTCGAGATACCCGCCAAGAAGCACGACAATCTGCCGTTGTGAGGAAATGACCAGTCAAACTCGGAACCGTGGCGACGGATGCGGCGGGATACTCTGAAGTGCGATGACCGACGAGGATCCGACCGACGAAATATCAGAAATCGAAGCGCGGATCGAGGCGCTTGCCGAAATTGCTGAACGCTGCCGGAAGTTCATTCTGGCGTCGAAGCTAGCGATCGCCGGCGGCTTCGCTTTGCTGCTCGCCGCGATACTTGGCCTCTTCGGGGCTGGTCAGGGCGCCGCGCTCGGATCGATTGCCTTGATTCTCGGTGGAATCGTGTCGCTTGGATCGAACCTCAGCACGTTGCGGCAGACGGTGGCCGCGATCAGCGACGCCGAAGCCATTCGCTCGGACCTGATCAGCGGGTTCGATCTTCGCCTGGTTCGTGATACCCCGACGAAGCTCACGTGATGCGCCGTCGCAGCGCGGCCGGTGCGAAAGCGCGATAAACAGGGAGCTTGCCGTGGCCGAATCGTTCCCGATTTGCGAAACTGCAACTTGCAGGTTCGAGTGCGTTAGGAGTGCTGTCGCTGGCGTCCCATTCTTATCTAAGCCAAGGAGAAGAAAGGCCATGTCGGATCAGTCGAATTTACCAGGCTTGGCCAGGCCGGCGTTCTGGCGCCGGGGATTGGCGGGTTTATTTGATTTCCTGACGGTGTTTTTCGTCGGCGGTTATGTGATCGGCTCGCTCACCGGCGAGACAACAAAAGACGGCTTCAACCTGACGGGCCTGCCGGCGCTCGTGCTGTTCGCGATGATCGTGGCCTACTTCTATATCGGCTGGAAGGTGTTGGGTGGCACGATCTGGCAACGCATTTTCGGCGCGAGGCCGGTGGTATAACCACGGCAAACACCCTCCGTCATGGCCGGGCTTGACCCGGCCATCCACGTCTTTCTTCCGGACAAAATTTAAAGTAAGACGTGGATGCCCGGCACGAGGCCGGGCATGACGAGTCGGCAGAGGCCTCTGGCCCATGTCTACACTGTTCGCTTTTCTCCACCACCTCTTCGCCTTCACGCTTGTGTCGGCGCTGGCGATCGAGTTCGCGCTGATTCGGATGGAGCTGACGCTTGCCTCGGCGCGCAGGCTTCAGGTCACCGACCTCGTGCTTGGCATTGCGGCCGGGCTGCTGCTGGTGATCGGGCTATGCAGGGTGTTCTTCTTCGAGAAGGGCGCCGAATATTACTGGCACAGCCACGCGTTTCTGACCAAGTTCGGCCTCTTCATCATCGTCGGCCTGCTGTCGATTATCCCGACCATGGAATTTCTGTCCTGGCGCGGGGCGATCCAAGCAGGGCAGGTGCCGGTCTGGGCGGCTGCAAAGCGAAAGCGCGTGGCCATGATCATTCACATCGAGCTTGCGGCGGTCGTGATCATCATTCTTTGCGCTGCGATCATGGCGCGCGGCGGCTTTGTCTAGATTTCATAAAACCGGCAGATCGCGTTGAACCTCATCCACGTCGCAAGACGTGCTCGTGATCGAATTCAGCGAACATTCATCTTGAAAATGGAAAGCTGCCTTTCTCTTTCACCCGAGAAAGGACTGAAGTCATGGAACGCCGGGATTTTCTAAAACTCACTTTTGGATTTGTCGCGGGCGGCGCGGTACTTGCCGCAAGCGCACAGGCCGCACCCTTGCCGCCGGTTTCTAAAGCCTCAGTGCCGTTGGCCACTGGCGACACCGTCGAGCCTGCGGTCGTATCGCAGGACGAAGTCGACCATATCAAGCCTGAAGAAGTGCGCTGGCATCATCATGGCCATTGGCATCGGCACTGGCATCGCCGTTGGCACCGTCACTGGCACCGGCATTGGCACCACCGTCACTGGCGCCACCACCGTCATTGGTAATCTTCGCTGAGCTGATCTGATCTGACCAGAATTCATTTTTTCGTCACGTACTAAAGGGTCACTTACGAAAAGGGGCGGGAAATTTCCCGCCCCTGTTGCTTTGCGAAAGTCAGAACGCCGGTCACTTCGCCAAAAAGGCC
>Ga0210394_10005014_pt1 | contig 15054 bp, 11 predicted proteins | sample IncBWC12MmetaG_FD_160121 | JGI IMG/M metagenome (GOLD analysis project Ga0210394, IMG submission 160121) | Forest soil microbial communities from Barre Woods Harvard Forest LTER site, Petersham, Massachusetts, United States - Inc-BW-C-12-M | ecosystem: Environmental > Terrestrial > Soil >... | reverse complement strand
ATGGGTTGGATTCGGAGCAGTAGATACGCGCCGGCGTGAATTGAGATAGCGCCATAAAAGATCGCGCTGGATGGCGTGGGGCCTTCCATCGCGCGGGGAAGCCATCCCGAGAACGGAACCTGCGCCGCCTTTCCGGCAGCCGCAACGAGTAAAAGCAGACAGATGATCGTTGTTTGGATTCCGGTAAACGCGGGCAGGCCGGCGGCAAACAAAGTGGTCCCAGCCCAATGATTGATGGCGAACACGCCCAGCAGCAATCCGATGTCACAGGCACGATACACTGCGAAGACGCGAAGACCGTTTTCCACCGGCGCGGTGCGCTGCTGAAAGAATGCGATTACCAACACCGAAGTGATGCCCACCATCTCCCATCCGGCCACCAGCAGATCGAACGAACCAGCGGCGAATGCGAGCGAAGATCCGAATGCGAACAGGTGCAGGAGCAGGAAGAAGCGCAGAAAACCGCGCTCGCGATGCAAGTATGTCGCCGAGAATTGCCCGATCAGTCCTGAAAGCACAACCGTCAATGCAAGGAATGGCACGGAAAGACGGTCTGCCAGGAGCACGAGGGGGAAATGGTAATCGTGCACGGTAAACCAGTTGCCGAACGTCACCATGACGGCCGGAGCCCCGGTTGAGCCCAGCGTCCAGACAATTACGATAAGGGCGAGAATGCAGGCAGAAAACGTCAGGCCAGTGATTCTTGATACCACGCGTTCGCTCGGAACCCAGCCCAGCAGCCATAGAAGTGCAAACGTAGCGAAGACCACGCCGGGCGCTGCGACTGCGAACGAGAGTGTGGCTTGCGAAAAATCCACTCCTATCGGCCTCCCGCCTCGGTTTGAATCCAGGCCATCGGCAGATGTTCAATTTTGCCGCGATACCATTCCGCGGAGGAGAGAGCGACTGGCAGGCGCTCGATGGGCTCGTCAAATTCCCTAAAGCCGCCGTTCCGGTGAACCTGAACTACACCTGACGCCGGGTCAATCGTGGCTATGCGAATCCAGCGGTTCTCGACCAACTGCTTCAGGGAAGCACTGGCGTTCACCACTTTCATCAGGCGTTCCGGCGTGGTCTCGATGACGAAGAGAATCCGCACGGGCTCATGGATCTCGACCATTTGCCAAGGCAATCCGGTTCGCAAATCGCTGGCATGGCCATCCATCACACCGATCAGGCTCGTCACATTGTGAGGAAGTTTCGTACCGCAGCCATAGCGATCGTTATCAACGAAAGAGAAATAGTACTCCAGACTGATACCTGCGCAGACCGGAACTACAGCTGCCAGCAGCGCAGCAAGGCTCTCATTGCCAGGATCCTGCTCGGCGTCGTATGAAACCAAGAATGCGCGCCGATCCAAGAAGAGTCCGCGTGTGAGGCTGCGTCGCCCTACAATGCAGACCGAGTTCGTGCAATGCCCATACTCAGGACGCGGTTCGGCCAGGTGCTCGCTGCGCTCCTCCACATGCCGGAGCGCGACGTCCGCCGAGGCGTTAACGGGGCAGGACTCGAATCGGCGAGCGCGCTCGTGAGCATTGAGAGCCCTAGCCTTGTCGAGGGACTCGCGAATGCGGGCCAGATCGGCTTGATGCGTATAGGGAAGTGCCTCGACGTCGTAGAATTCCACGTCGTCGTTGCACGTATCGTGGTATCCGCCAATAAACCAGGTGTCATCGGGAATTTCAATGCCTCGCTCGCGCAAGCGATAGCGCACTTCCGGACGGTTGGCCATGGCGGCGAATAGCCGCGCATTGGGGCCGCCGCGGCGTCCCCCGCAAGCTCCACAGTCGTGGGCCGATTCGTGTGGGTTGTTTAGACTGGTTGATCCGTGGCCGAGGACCACTACGAGCCGCGCAAACCCGCGCGCTATTCCAGCCGGTCCCAGGACGCTTGCCACTCTTTCTGCCTTCTCGGCGGCCGCGAATCCCATCAAGAGACCCGTCATGGCGCCCTGTGATTGCGCCGTGTTCCGCATCAGCGTCAGTTCTGTGCGGGGCTCGGGAAGGAACGCCTTGTTCATCCACTCACGTAATTGCGCGTAGCGCCTGGGCGCCAGCAGGTGACCAATCAGTGGAACCGACGAGAGTAATCCGAGAGCGCTGGTAGAGAGCCAGCCGCGCAGCAGCGTTCTCGACGATAAGAACGACTGCCGCATGAGCCCTCCGAGAAGCCGCCTGCGCCAACGGCGTTTCTTCAGCAAGGCGCTGTCTTCTGGCTTGGATTGCTCGATGACAGCGTGCTGCGGTTTCACTACCACTGGAGAAAAGGCGGCGCCGTGCGGATCGTCGATCCCCTTGTAATCCACGGCAATGCCAAAGTACCCAGCCGAGCTGAACGTCTCGACTTGCGGGTCTACTTGTTCCAGCGTGCGCCGGATGGATTCCTCGCGCTCGTCGATGCAAAAGAATACTTGCGTGCCCGGTCTGTCCTTGACTTCAGACAGGCCCCGGTATCTGCGATGACTCGCCAGCCCGCACAGTATGTCGCGTTCGTGCCAGCGTTCATACGCCAGGTGAAGGATCCGGCGGCGCTCCAGCCCATTGCATGCTTTCACTTCGCTCACCAACGCCTCCCACTCTGGATCGGAGAGCCGAGTTACTTCATCGGCGGAAAGCGACACTACGCGGGCCGCATCATAGATGCGGGCCGCGCGGCTCAAACGCCGTTTTTCTTGGGTCTTGAGCGGGCTCTCCTCGGGCACTGCCTGAGCGACGCCCATGCGGGCGGCCACGCGGGCCATTGTCAGCCTCACTGCAAGATAATCCATCAGCGAGGCAGGCACGGATTCGTGCTGAGCAAGGGAAGCCTCTTCTTCGAGCCTGCGCATCAACCCCGCCCAACCGGGCAAAGCCAGCAACTCCGACCGCAGGACGCTTTCCCAGTCGCGCTCGTGGAAATAAGAAGTATCGAGGTAGTCCAATACTGCGTCCGTTGCCGAGAATGCAAAGTATTCCTGCCGGCGAAACTCTTCGTCCAAACCCGTCAGATATCGGGGGAACATGCCTCCCGCTTGAGACAACAGCGTCCGGACGCTTGCATAGAAGCCCTTCTGGCGGTTCGGCATGGACCAATACGCCATGCCTTGATCCAGAAATACCGAACACAACCGGATCAGCCATGGGTGGATGACCTCGTCCACTAAACTCGTGGATGCGGGCTCCTCCTCGTGTGCGACCGTCCGGGCAAGACAGGCGTCGAACAAGAGCCGCAGGGCTGCCTGGCGGAAATCTTTAGCCAAGTCGCCCTGCTCGGACCGCCATATGATGGTGGCGGCGTCAAACTCCCGCACGCCGGGCGTTATCATGGCACGGCGCAGCGAGCGCCGGCTCAGCCGGGGGAACACAACGGTGTCAGGCTCGCTGTCCAGCACTGCGTCAATATCCTGCAGGTGAATGCGGCCGCACGCCAGTTCGGCTCGGTACGCCGCTTCGCTCATATACGGTTCGGCGCCGAACAATGTCCAGGCCTCGATCACGGCCTGCTCGAAGGGCAACTCCTCGAAGGCGTGCAGTGTATTGTGATGGACGAAGACTCCAATCGGGCCCTGCTTCGGAAGCAGATGCGCCACGTGGTCAATCACGTCGCGCAGCAGATCCTTACGCTGTTTGATTAATCCGCTAACGGCTGATTCCGTACCAAGCGCGTCCATTCACCCTCACCGGCCTTGCTCTTCTGCTTGAATCTCGCCCAACATCTGAACGGATTCATTAAGATGTGTCTGAAAATATTGGCGCATCAGATCAAGCACTTTGATCAGAACCTTGTTCCGGAGCGAATAGAAAACTTGGTTACCTTGCTTTCGGCTGGTGACGATCTGCCGGCTGCGCAGGATCGCCAAATGTTGAGAAACGTTGGCCTGCTCTACTCCCAGCCGTTCTTGAATGGCGCCAGCTGGCATCTCACCCTCCCGCAGAACCTCCAGTATGGCGATACGGGTCGGATGAGCGAGCGCTTGAAAGATACTCGCCTTGAACTGTCGCAGTATGTTCTGCATAGGGCCATTATATTCGATTGGTCGAATATTCGCAATGTACTCTTCTGGCTTCCTCCGCTCTCGTGTGCCTGCCCGATGACAACGACCAAATGATCGATCTACAAGACCTTCCTGCGTACTTACAGGCTCCGCAATTGGGACACGTGCCGCATGTTGACGCCCTCGAAAGACAAGAACGCCTGCTCATCTTGCGGGCGTTCGAGGAGGCGGGCGGCAATGTGCGCGAGCCAAGAAAATCTAGCGAGTGATCGCCGAAATTCTTCCCGAGAATATCCACATGCAGCGGGTTTGCCGGGAGCTTGGGTTTCGCTTGGAACAACTTCCCGATTACGGCGTCCGCGCGATTTACGAGATTACGCCCTAGCGCAGGTTGTACTTGGCCATCTTATAGCGCAAACGGTCGCGGCTGATGCGCAGCAACCGTGCGGCTTCGGATTGGTTCCCGCTCGCGCGCTCCAGGGCGTCGGTGAGCAGCCCCTTTTCATGTTCCTCAAACGAGAGCGCTGCGCCGGATGTTTCCGTTTCATGTGAATTGAGCGCCGGGCCGCGCTGCTCGGAATGCCGCAACGACGCGGGCAGATCTTCGACGTCGATGATATCGCTGATCGCCATCATGCATGCGTGGCCCAACGCATTTTCCAGTTCCCGGACATTACCTGGCCAGGAATGCCGCGCCAGCACGATCTGGGCCCGGCGCGTAAGCCCGTGAATTTCTTTATTGAATTGATTGGCGAACCGGTCCAAGAGAAACTTCTCCAGCAACGGCAGATCCTCGCGCCGTTCGGCCAGCGCCGGCGTTCTCAGCTCCACCATCGCCAGGCGATAGTACAGATCCTCGCGAAACTGTTTCTGCGCGATCAGGTCCTGGACGTCCCGATTGGTGGCTGCGATCACGCGCACGTCTATTTTTCGCGGCGTGACCGAACCCACTCGGGTGACTTCCTGATTTTGGAGAGCGCGCAACAATTTAGCTTGCGTGCTGAGCGGCATGTCTCCGATCTCATCCAGAAACAGCGTGCCACCGTGCGCGTACTCCATCAGGCCCATTTTGTCGGCGGTTGCGCCGGTAAACGCGCCTTTCACATACCCGAACAGCTCGCTTTCAAACAGCGTCTCCACCACCGCGGAGCAGTTGCAGGTGACGAAGCGGCCCGAACTGGCGGGGCTCAAGTTGTGCAACGCTTTCGCCACCAGATCCTTGCCTGTTCCGGTGGGCCCGGTGATCAGCGCGGAGCGATAGTGGGGGGCAACCCGTCGAATGCGCGCAAATAGATCCCACATCAGCGGGCTGCGTCCGATCATGCCTTCAAAGCGCGAAGTTTCCAGCAGCTGGCTATCCAGCTCCAAAGCTCGCTGCCGGTGGCGAACGTTCGCTAAGAGCTTCTCCACGCGGCTTCGCAGCGCCGTGATCGAGATGGGCTTATTGAGATAATCGCTGGCGCCCTTTTGGATGGCCTCGACCGCGGTTTCGCTGGTGTAGTGCGCGGTCATAAGGATCACATCAATGGAGGGATCAAATTCAACGATGCGCTCGAGCACATCCATGCCGCTGAGCTTCGGCATCACCAAGTCAACCAGCACGATTTGCGGATGTTCCTGGAAAATCAGGTCCAGACCTTCTTCCGGATCGGTGGTTGTAAAGATGGCGAGGCCATCCTGCTGCAACGCTTCGCTTACCAGCTCAAGGCTAGTGGGTGTGTCGTCAATTGCCACCAGCTTGATCGAAGGAAGCATACTTGGCTTGGATATCACTATGTTAAGCCGAAGAGCCGTCAGATGGAACGGAAACTGCTTAGATAAAGTAGGATTCACCTGTGCTGGAAGCAATTATTCAAGCCTCGCCCCTAGCGATTATCGCTGTCGATGCAGAAGACCGTGTAACTCTTTGGAATGAAAGCGCCGCGCGAATGTTCGGCTGGAACGAGGAGGAAGTCTTGGGGCTGGCGCTGCCGATTCTTCCTCCCGACGCCGAGTACCTGCCCGTAGGAAGCGAGCAGCAACCCGGTCCTCAACACGGAATAGAGTCCGTTCGGATACGCAAGGATGGGGTCCGCGTCCCGGTCAGCATCTGGACCGCGCGGATCGCCAGTAACGGCGGCAGGCTTACGGTGCTGGCGGATCTCACCGAGCTGCGCGAAGCCGAACGATCGCGTGCGGATCTTGTAGAAAGTGAGCGTGCTGCGCGGGAGTTGGCGGTTGCGGGACAGCGTTTTTCGCTGCTGCTCGAGGCTGCGCCCGATGCGATTCTCGAGGTGGATCCGAAAGGCCGAATTGTCCTAGTGAATTCCGAGGCGGAGCGGCTGTTTCAGCGCTCGCGCGAGGAATTAGTCGGATTGCAGGTGGAAGCGTTGCTACCGGAGCGATATCGCGGCGGACACTTCGCCCATCGCGCCCATTATGCCGCTCATCCGGTGCGCCGGCCGATGGGCGCCGGTCTGGATTTGTACGCGGTTCGCAAGGACGGTACCGAATTCGCCGTCGACATCAATCTGAGCCCTTTGCCGGAGGGACCGGAAGACGGGCACGTGATGTGCGTGCTTCGCGACGTCAGCCAGCGCCGCAGCGCCGAAGAAAGGATTCGAGTTTTGAATCAGAGTTTGGAGCGGCGGTCTTCGGAATTGGCCACGGCTAATCAAGAGCTGTTCTTGCGAAATCAGGAAGTGGAGCGCACCAACCGGCTGAAGAGCGAGTTTTTGGCCAGCATGAGCCACGAACTGCGGACGCCGTTGAATACCATCCTGGGATTCTCGGAGCTGCTCTCCGAGCAAAGCGCTGGGGCGCTGAACGAAAAGCAAAAACGTTTTCTGACGCACATCCAGCACGATGCGAATCATCTCCTGGAGCTGATCAACGATGTCTTGGATCTCTCCAAGATCGAAGCGGGCCGGCTGGAATTGCGCCTGGAGAAATTCCCGATGGCGGTCGCGGTCGCCGAGGTGCTTACCAGCATCCGGCCGCTGGCCGCTGCCAAAGGGATCAGTTTGGACAGTACCCTCGACGCTCAGATGGCGCTCGAGGCCGATCGCGTGCGCTTCAAGGAGATCTTGTACAACCTGCTTAGCAACGCGATCAAGTTCACGCCCTCGGGCGGCCGGGTGTGGATCGAATCGGCGATTGAGGACGGGTCGGCTCGCTTTGTGGTCGGCGACACTGGAATAGGAATCGCGGTCGAGGACCAGCAGGCCATCTTCGAGAGTTTTCGGCAAGCCAGCGCTACCACCAAGGGTGTCCGCGAAGGTACAGGCCTGGGCCTGGCCATCACCAAGCGCCTGGTGGAACATCATGGCGGGAAGGTTTGGCTTGAAAGCCAATTGGGAGAGGGCAGCCGGTTTTACTTCACTCTGAAGCTGGGTCAGGAGCCCGATCCGGAAGCCACCGTTGCGCAGGCCGGAGATCAGCTGACGCCGCTGGTGTTGGTAGCCAGCCACTTGGCAAACTGGCGCTTGGAGATTTCGAAGCAACTCCAGGGCGATGGATATCGCGTGGAGACCGCGGCGTCTGGCGCGGACGCGCTTCACAAAGCCAAGGACTGGCACCCCCACCTGGTGGTGTTGGACGTGGAACTTCCGGGAAAGAGCGGCTGGGAGACGCTGCATGAGCTTAAGACGTGGCCCGAGACGCGGACCATCCCAGTTATCATTGCTTCCCCAGCGGATGAGGGCAAGATGGGCGCAGCTCTGGGCGCCGCCGAATCGTTGACGAAGCCGCTCGCCGCCGGGGCGCTGGTCCAGGCCGCGCGCAGGGTTCTTGGGTCTGAGAGCTCGTTGCGAGTGTTGATTGTCGACGACGATCTGGAAACCCGGGAGCTGCTGGCGGACACACTGATGAACGAAGGGCATACGCCGCTGATTGCCCGATTCGCGGCTGAGGCGCTCGCAACGCTGGCGACTGCCCGGGTGGACGCAATTGTCCTCGATCTGTTGTTGCCCGGCCGTAGCGGCTTTGAAGTGTTGAGCGATATTCGCGCCGATCAGCGGCTGCGCCACATCCCGGTGTTGGTGCTGACGGTGAAAGACTTGAGCGAGCGCGAACGCCAGACTCTCGCCGCCCAGGGCGCTCATGTGTTTGCGAAAGGCGCGCGCTGGCGTCAGGAGCTGCTCCAACAGCTCCGCCGGTTGAGGCGCGCCGGAAGCGGGAAGCGAGTGCTGGTGGCGGACGATAATCCAGCCGGCCGTGAGTTGGTTCGCGAAGGTCTGGCTGCCCACGTCAGTTCGATCGTCGAGGCGGCTAATGGGCGGGAGGCGCTTGAAAAAATTCGTGAGATGCAGCCCGATCTGGTGCTGCTCGACATCCAGATGCCGGAGATGGATGGCTATGAAGTCCTGCGCGAAATCCGCGGCGATCCGTCGCTCCAGGGGCTTCGGGTGGTCGCGCTGACGGCGTTCGCGATGCAGGGCGATCGCGAAAGGGCGCTCGACGCCGGTTTTGACGAGTACCTCACCAAGCCAGTGAGTGTCGCGACGCTCAAGGCGCAATTGGATGACCGATTGCATGATAAACCGATTGCAAGACAAGAGGTGAAATGACCAATCGGTGGAGTTTGTTGGTAGTGGCAACGCTGCTTTCATGGATTTCCGGAGCCGCGCAGGATCGGCCGAAGGGCGCGGATGAACAGCCTTTAATCATTTCGATTCGAGGCCCTGCCCTATACAAGGCTTACTGCGCCTCCTGCCACGGCGAAGACGCCAAGGGGCGCGGCCCGATGGCGCCGTGGCTCAAAGTTCCACCGCCCGATTTGACGCGGATCGCAGCCCGCAATGGCGGAAAGTTTCCGCTGGCCCGCATCAACCGAATCATCTCGGGCGAAGAGAAATTGCCCAGCGGCCACGGAACCCGCGTGATGCCGGTCTGGGGACCCGTTTTTTCACAGGTGACCCGCGACCAGGATCTCGGCCGCGTGCGTATCGATAATCTGGCGCGATATCTCCAAGACATCCAAAGCAAATAGCTCGCACGGTTCCACTCAAGCGCCCTGGGGCAAATGGCGCAGCACGGAGCGATAGCGCCCAGACTCTGGATGCAGGCCGTGGAATTCCTTTGGCTATGCGCTTGCACATCTTGTGGGGGAGGCCATTATGTTCCAAGACAAATCCGTACAGGAAGACGTCATCCGCGAACTGGATTGGGAGCCGGTTTGCCATTCCAGCGAGATTGGCGTAGGCGTCAAGGACGGAATCGTCACGCTCAGCGGCGTTGTGAGTAGTCACGCGGTCAAACGCGCCGTCGAGCGGGCTGCCGGACGCGTGCGGGGCGTCAGGGCGGTCAGTAGCCAGTTGGAAGTGAAGCCGGTGGGGCTGGCGGAGCGCACCGATGGCGATATTGCTTGGGCGGCTGCCAACGCGCTGGCCTGGAACGCTCTGGTTCCACCGGAACGCGTGTGGGTGAGTGTCTCCAAAGGCTGGATCGTGCTGGAAGGCGCCGTGGAGCGCAGATTCCAGAAGATGGCCGCCGAAGATGCCGTGTCCGACTTGGCGGGAGTTGTGGGCGTTACGAATTTGATCGCGGTGCGGCCGACCGTAGCTCCGCGAGAGCTCAAGGAAGAGATTGAGACCGCGCTCGAACGCGCCGCCGATTTGGATTCAAGGCAAATCGTGGTTGAGGTGGAAGGCGATTGCGCCCGGCTGTGGGGCTGCGTCCGGTCGGTTGGCCAGCGGGAGGCCGCGGAACGAGCAGCCTGGTCGGCTGCGGGGGTCCGCAACGTATCCAACCACCTTACGATTGAGAGTCACGTGGATCGTCAAGCGAAGTCGGGAGCAGCTTAGCTTCGTGTCAAATGCTCAGGACCGGGCATGGCGAGTCGCGAATAAACGAAGGCTCAGATCCCGAGTAACGCGTAAACCGGAAAGTGGCACGATCGTTTCGTGGAGTGCGCGGCTCACAACGTGGACGGTTCTGGAAGACATCTGGCTGGGAAACATAGATAATCTGAGGTTCCTGGAGGGCTTAAGTGGAGGTTGTTCAACAAAATTGATGCCTGCCCTTGCTCCAACCTTGGGTTGAGGTAGATACCGACTACGGGCAGAGACAACGTGTAATGCCATCCGATTCCGTCCCTGGCCACCACATTCCAACTGTGTCCGGCCCTTTGGCCCAAAGGGGTTGTTGAGGGGCTGCAGCAAGGTCCCGACTTCGTTAAGACTTACTTTCAGACCGATAAATCAGCATAACCTGCCACATGCCCATAACACGTCCCGCACGACCAGCCCACGTGCTGAAGACTGGATTCACGCGTCAGGAAGAGGGCGGCAGCGCAATTGAAGCTAGTAAGATCGCAGGCCACTCAACCGTGAGCCAGACCGGGGACTACACCTTTGTCCGGTTGGAGCGGCAGGACGAGTTGACTCGTGCGATGCAGTCCCGAAGAGCGAAGGCTAACGCCGAGAATCCTGAGAAAGAAGCTCAGAAATTGGCGAACGCCGAAACGGAATGACCATTCGGAAATTGGTGCTTCTCGGTGGGCGACACCTGTCGTTTGCGGTCAAGAATTTCAAGCCGCGCGGCCGACTTATCGTTCTTATTCCGCCAACCCTGGTTTCCGGATGCCCGTCAATCCGACAAGGCCACCTGGAACTGCGCCGCGGCCGTGTCCTCGTTACATGTTTGCCCAGTCACCGGACTGCTCGAATGCATACGCGGCGCGGTAGATGGCAGGCTCGTCAAAATGCTTGCCGACCAGCATCACCGACACCGGCAGGCCGTCCGACATGCCACATGGCACCGCCATGGCGGGGTGATGGGTGATGTCGAAAGGCGCTGTATTCCCGATCATGTTCAGGGCCCGTTCGACGTAAAGCTCCCGCGGCGCGTCAGCGGGCGGCAGTGGCGTGGCCTTGATCGGGGTTGTCGGCATCAACAGCAGATCCTGCGTCGCCAGCGCCGCATCGTAGGCCGCCGTTAGCCGCCGCGTGATGTTCATCGCCTTGCCGTAGTAGCGGCTGCCATAGTACTTGCGGATGTAGGTACCAAACAGTGTGAAGAGCTTCGTGGTTTCGGACATCTCGTTCGCCCGCGTGCGCCAGCCGCGATGAAAATCCATTAGGCTCGTCACATACAGATCCGGACGACTGACACCATATCCATCTCCCCACATCATGGTCTGGGTCAGCCCTTCCACACCGATGGGCATCCACAATGCGGCGCCCGCTAGGTGCATGGGAATCGAAATCTCCGTTACCTCGGCGCCGAGCGTGGCGAGACGCGCCGCGGCATCGCGCACCTTGGTGTTGACGTCTGCCTCGGCATTAGACTGCTGGAATCCTTCCGTCACGATACCGATGCGCATGCCTTTCACTCCACCATCCAGCATGCTGGCGTAAGGATGCACCTTCACATCGTATTGGCGTGGGTCGTAGCCGTCCGGTCCCGCCAGCACCTCCAGCAGCAGCGCATTGTCGCTCACATTCCGCGTGATTGGCCCGGTGTGATCGATGTAGATTTCGATTGGCATGATGCCCGTATAGGGCACCAGGCCGTGTGTCGGCTTCATGCCGTAGGCGCCGCAGAACGAGGAAGGCATGCGAATCGACCCGCCTTGGTCGCCGCCCAGCGCCATATCCACTTCGCCAAGCGCCACCAACACGGCACTGCCCGAAGACGAGCCACCAGCCGAATAGCCCCTCTTGTGCGGATTGTGAACGGCTCCCGTGGCGTTGGTATGACTACCCCCGGACAGGCAGAAGGCTTCGCAATGCGCCTTGCCAACGATTGTGCCCCCGGCATCGAGGATACGCTCGACCACTGTCGCGTCGATGTCGGGCATGTAGCCTTCTAGCGTCGCCGACCCATTCATCATTGGAACGCCAGCCAGCATGATATTGTCCTTGAGCGCCACCGTTTTCCCCGTGAGCTTGCCGGTCGGCGCACCGTGGACGGTCGTCTTTACGTACCACGCGTTGTGAGAGTTTTCCTCTCCCACCGGGCGATAGCCCGGGGTGCGGGGATAACGCACTGCCGGCAGAACGTCAGGCATGGCATCGACGACGTTATAAGCGCCAACGCTTGAGCGCATCAGCCCAATGAATGAAGCCACATCGGCGTCGGTCAGGTCTAGGCCGACTTCGCTGGCGATGTCGAGCAACTGGGACGGTGTAGGAAGCTGAATAGCCAAGAGAAGTTCCTCCGATCGGCGGCTTTGCGCCGGTCAAGATTGCGTGCGCGACTGCAAGGCGTGAGCCTTCCAAACCAAGCAGGTCGCATCATTATAACGTTGAGATCGCTTGGCAACCAAGACAGGGAATGGATGACGGCGGATCTGGCCTACGAGTGCCGATGGTGGCTAACGGTACTGTTCCGGCGGTCGTTAAATCCCGAGTCAGCCGCGCCAGTGATCGGGCTGACACCTCTACTTCATTGGCGGCGGCGAGACTAAACAGAGTGCAAAAACTTTAGAAGGTTCTCGAAATAGAAGGCTTGGTCGTCCCACATGCAAAGGTGACTGCCTTGCAAGCAAATGAACGAGCTTGCGTTGGGCATCAGGGTCGCCATTTTCTTCATGTCTTCAGGGTCCATCTCGTCATATTTCGCGCCAATCGTTAGCGCGCGGGTCTTGATCTCATGCAGACGGTCCCAGCGCTCCCAGTCCTTTAAATTGCCGGTCACCAGGAATTCGCTCTTACCCTGCATTTGGACGTAGATTTTCTGGTTCGAGTGACGGAACGCGCGCGTTACCGGTTCGGGCCACGGCTTGATGCGGCAGATCATCTGTGGGTACAGCTGGTCCATCATGATTTTTCCGTACTCCGGGTTGTCGTAATCGCTTTTGGCTTCGAGCGCGCGCAATCGAGCCAGCGAAGCAGCAGGGAGCATTTGAACCTTTAACGCCGCGGTTCTCTTGAGATAAGCCTGGGTGCCAGCACACATGTCGGAAATCACGAGTCCTCGCAGGTGGCTTCGATACTTCAACGCGTAGTCGATTGCGAGAATGCCTCCCCACGAGTGGCCGTAGAGCACGAATTGCTCGAGACCGAGCCCGCGCCGCACTTCCTCCACTTCCTCGACATATCGTGGAAGAGTCCACAGGGCGGGATCGTCGGGCTGATCGGAATTGTTGCAGCCGAGCTGATCGTAATAGTACATTTCAATCCCGGCCTGGGGCAGAAAGGACTCCATTGCTTCGAGGTATTCATGGCTGAATCCTGGGCCCCCGTGTAGCAGCAGAACCTTGATGGGGCCGCTCCCTAATTTCTTGGTCCACACCTTGTATTTGGCGTTCGCCACGGGGACCATGCGAATGCCAGCAGTGCGAATGCCGGTCGGATTGAGATCGTCCCGCTGCGTTCGCGGGACACTATCGCATAACCCAAACCGCGCGCTACTCACGCCAGCGGCGATTAGAGATGCAGTGCTGGTTCCTATGAAATTTCGGCGATTCATGTATTCTCCTTGAAAACGGTCTTCAGTGCGCCAATGGCTTTGCCACGGCTGCCCTTCCGGCTGTCGGCTGTAACTTGTTTTGCCCTAGGTGCAAAGTCGATAATCGCAAAGTACTACCCGATCGATCTTGGATTTACCGGTAATTATTGCGGCCGCCGGAACAGGCCTCCGTAGACGCTTTCGCCAGGATGTGACCTTGAATCGCCTTCATCACGTTGGCGCGCGTCTCGAACGCGTCAGCCGATGGTTTCACGTCCAGCTTCGTGTCCAGGGCGTAGAGCTCAAACACGTAGTGGTGGAAAGGACCGTTCGCGCCAGCTCCTGGGCCACGGTACATGGGTCCGGTGGCGCTGATCTGATAACTCCCGTCGGCCAATGGCGATCCCTTAGGTATGCCTTCGGGCAGGCCGGTCGCGGTCGCCGGAATATTCCAAAGAACCCAGTGCGCCTGATCGTCCGTCGTCTTGTTGCGTGCGAGATCCATGTCGAGCATGTGTAGGAAGAAACTCTGGGTGGCGGCGGGCACATTGGCCCAGCTCATTGCCGGCGATGTACCCTCGCCGACCGCAACGCCCGGAGCGGCCTGACTGAACTTGACGGGAATCTGACCGCCGTCAGGAAATCCCGGAATGGTCAAAGTCATGGCCGGTTGCGGAGGTGCTTGAGCAGTTAGCGTGCAAGTCAAGGCAACCATGATTGTTGAAGAAGGAAGCAATCGCATGGGTCTATCCTAGCTTGGAATAGAGTACCCCGAAAGGGTTCAAACCGACAGTTTACGTCGGACACAACGGCACAGACCTCTTCGTCCCATCTGCCTGGTTTCTCAACTTCACTATTTCGCTTTCGCCGTAACCTTCGTATTGGTTCAATTAGTTTTTTGACCCGATGCCAATGCAGGGTGCAAAGTCCCAAGGTCAAGTCAGGACTGCCTGATGTCTGTGGTTCGCCCGATGCTATCATGTGTTGGTGTTTTGTATGCGAAATCCCCGACTAATCATAGAAATGTTCGCCCTGCGTTCGATATTGAGCTTCCTTATTGCGGCATCCTCGTTGATTTGCCAATCAAAGTCGTTCCGCTTTTGCCTGAGATAGACGCGTACCTTGGCTCGTTTGCCGAGAATCCAACGGAAGAAGCTTGCTCGTTTGGCGATTTGCCCAGGCTGCTGTCGAAGCGCAATCCCTGGTCGCAGAACAAAGTTCGCCCTGACGGCGCAGCCTTTACAAATCCTGAATTTCCAGTTCTCTATCTACTCGGCATGCTCTCGCTCTTCATAGCTCTGCCCTTGTACGACATCATTCGCAACCGGCGCGTGCATCCTGCAACTGCCTGGGCGCTGCCATTGTTAATCTTGATCTGGATTTTAGGCATAGTGGTGGGAATGTCCAGCGTTGGGCGATCTTTCATCCACTCGCTCGGGTAGGTACCACCGGAGCGTCTGCTCAGGGACCCGCTGATCCGACTAGCGGAATATTGGCGCTTGTTATTTCTGGCTAAGCGCATCGAGCACAACGCGCGGCGCGCCGGGAGGTTAGTGTCTCGCCTGCGAGTCGATGTGACCCGTTTCGTAGACTTCGCAATACGCACGCTCCGGCACAAGTCCGGCGTCGGCAGCTCCGTTGAGCCGCAGCCCTCGCGGCTCCATCACCCACGGTTCCACGAGCACATCGGGGTCTTCGATGGTGATTTC
>Ga0210394_10005012_pt1 | contig 15057 bp, 25 predicted proteins | sample IncBWC12MmetaG_FD_160121 | JGI IMG/M metagenome (GOLD analysis project Ga0210394, IMG submission 160121) | Forest soil microbial communities from Barre Woods Harvard Forest LTER site, Petersham, Massachusetts, United States - Inc-BW-C-12-M | ecosystem: Environmental > Terrestrial > Soil >... | reverse complement strand
TACCTGGGAAGTTCATGACTTAGCTCCTTACAGCCGTAAAAAGCTCGCTCAAGCTGACCTTTCTACTCCAGAAGCGCATTACGCGTTTACCACGGTAGCTGGATACCAACCTCGTAAAAATGTCATCGTTGACAACTTATTTTAATTAATAATTTCAAATAGTTATTCAAAAGCCTCGGCACTTCGGTTCCGGGGCTTTTTTGTTTGACTTAGTAGTAAAAGTATAGTATAATAAATAAATGCGCACCAAAGAGAAAGAACGAGAGTATAATAAAAGAGCATACGAAAAGAATAAAGAAAAACGTAAAGCAGCTGCGAAGGCTTATCATGAGACCAATAGAGAAATCGTTATTGAAAAAATGAAACGTAGATATGATGATCCAGAATATACTTCCAAAGCTGTGGCTCGCGCCTTAGAATGGGATAAATCTCATCCGATGGCAGTAAAGGAAAGAGTTGCAAGGTATACCAAACGCACCCAACCCCAAAAGAATGCCCGCACCGCACTATACCGTGCCCAAAAACTCCAAGCTACGCCGCCATGGCTCACTATTGAGCAAAAGCGTCAGATCCAGAAGATCTATAAGGATTGCCCACGAGGATATCACGTAGATCACATCGAACCGCTCAATGGGAAAGATCGTAAAGGTCTGCATGTACCTTGGAATCTCCAAATCTTGCCTAAACTCGATAATTTAAAGAAATCAAATAAATAATTGACTAATCCGCATCCCCGTGTTACCATTTAAAGGTGACCACTCACCAGTTCAGAGCGTTAATCTATCTTCAGCGCATGAATTACACTGTATTGTGTAAACATCATTTATTTGATTTATATGTGTCTTTATATAAAATACAATTACTTGGTCCACTGGTGCTCAAATGACTACTCACGAACTTCGCTGCTTTGATTTTCTTAGAGCATATAAAACTTTTAAAGGGCATAAGTATCATGTCATGTATTTGGTTTTAGTAAGGGAATTGCATAATATTCACAATGCACATAAAAAAATTATTGAAGGTCAGCAGGCAATTATTAGATCAAGAGGACAGTTTAGTAGGATATTTAGAGGTGCCAAATGAATATAAGTGCCCTAACCCCCTTGGAACGCAGGATATTCGACACTCTTCACCAGTATCGCTCTATTGAACTTCTCCATGCGCATTTATTTGATTTATTCCTTTCTCTGAATAGTAAACAGAGAGCTTTCGAACAATATGGGAGGATTTATAATGAGCGCCCATGAATGCCGGTGTTTATCTATTTTAAATGATTATTACCATCCAATGTTTAATTGGACCATTCCAACCATATATGCATCTCTTTGGGTAAGCTTAAGCGATAAATACGTTAGATCGGCGGCCTTATGATGCCAAGTAGATTTGAAATGCGTATTTATATGCAAACCTTACAGAGGTTCACGAAATTGCGTACCCAGATTTGGATGGATCCGTTCATGTTCAAAATGGTCGCTAATATTTGTCGGAAACTTGAAAAGTCTACTAGAAATAGTCGTTGGACTTGGGACACCAGAAATATTCCTACTTATGTGACTACTGCAACTATAATTATAGATCCATTTGTAATGAACTTAAGTGGCGGTTATTCCACAGATCCTACTGAACCAGTTTATACGATACATAGAAATAAAAAATGATCAGAAAAATTATTGACTTTTTGTTGAATGAGCGGTATCATAAAAGAATGAACCAAAGCCATAAATTAGTTATCGTAGAGCATACGTTCGAAGGCGAAGATAAATTTTGGGATTCTCTCATGGATAAGAATCAATTTATGACTATCACTGACTGTAAAGCTGAAAAAGCTTTTTCCGGTAGTTTAATTGGCGAAGTACGCTGCTAATGGATATTCTATTTGTAATACTTATTTGTGCTGGCGCGGCCATTCTAATGAATATTAAAGAGGCTCGCGAAAATAAAAAAGTAGATAGCAAAATTATTAAATGTGATCTTCATAAATGGGATACGAATGCAGTAGGAATGCTGGCATGTAACAATTGTGGAAAGATAGCGGGAACTTAGTGAGTATTTTTGGTAAAAAAGTAGAACCTATTCACGATAGGATTAGGCGAGCACCAATTAAAGTGCTTTTGCCAATTCCAATTAAGGGTGATTTTTACGGTAATGCTAGATGCTTCAATCTTAATGAAGCTCCAGTAGGAGTTCGGGTATCTCCATTACGGTGGTATGAACGTAATAAAAATCTTTGGGCTAAAAATGGAAGTTTCCTCTGCGGCGGTGCTCTAGTTGATTTGGCTAGAGGCGAAACTCCTCGCGATCTTGACATGTATTTCAGAGATGAAACATCTATCAAAAGAACTTTGCATGAAGCAGCTAATAATGGCTATATTATTGAAGACCAAAATTTTTGGGATTTAGCCCGAGGAGTTTATCAGATTGTAATTAAACATCCTGGTGATAAATCAATGTATCCTGATTTGAATATGGTGGTATCACAATATTTTGGTGATATTGAGCACGTTTTAGGCTTATTCGATTTAGACATTTGCTGTGTCGGCGTATGTTCGGATACATTCACTTATACAGTGAATTGGCATAGATCTTTTGCAGATAAAGTATTTCAGTTTCATGTCGTGCGCAATATGTTAGTAACCCAAAAGCGTGTCTTAAAGTACGCAGAGAAGGGTTTCACTTTTGTTCCGTGTACGACTTATAAAGAAATTCCAGCAGGCCAAAAATTTTATTGACTTTTAGAATAAAGAAAGGTAAGATTGTTATATGAGTTTAAGCACTATTGAAGAAGGCATTATCTACTTACTCCACCACGAACCGTATTACGCCCATCTTTTGATGCGTATGCGTCGTTTTAAGACTAGCAAACGCCCAGGGGCTAAAGAAGATAAAGATGCTCCTCCGCCAACTGATAAAGACGGAAAACCTCTGGACGCTGAGCAGATTGAAGCAAGTAAATTCACTGCAGGCGTGAATATCACTGACGGAATCAATCTGTACTATAACGAAAAATGGTTTAATTTACTTAGAGATAAGCATGGTCTTGGCGTTGTAGCTGGAGTCCTCAAGCATGAAGCTGAGCATATCACATTCATGCATTTGAATGGTCGCGAAAAGGGTATGGAACCAAAACTCCATAATATTGCCGCCGACTGTTCAATTAATCAATATAATTCACTTTTAAAACCTTGGCTTGATTCGGGAGTTGGCGTATCTTTAGAAAGCTTTCGTAAGCTCGTAAATAATCCAGCCATTGAAGCTCAGCAGACGACCGAGTATTACTACGCCGCCCTTCAGCAAGAATCTGAGAAGCAAAAAGGCTCAAAAGAATTTCAAGATGCATTGAAGGAAATGGGCGAAGGCGGAGACGATCACTCTATGTGGGGCGATGGTGTACCAGAAGAAGTGGCTAAGCGTATCGCTAAGTATGCTGTTGAGCAGGCTGCCGCATCTGTTGGTCGCGGGAATATCCCAGGCCATCTGCAAAAAGCTATTGATGCCTTCAATAAAGAAACTCTCAATTGGAAGAAAATTCTCCAACGTTTTTGGTCTAAAGGTTTGACGATTGAAACTCGCAATACTCGTATGCGCACTAATCGCCGATTTGGCATCAAGCAGCCAGGCAAACGCTCTAAACCATTGACTCAAGTTGCTATGGTGATCGATACGTCTGGATCTATGTCAGATGATGACCTTAACGCAATTTTTGTAGAAGCATTTAAGATGCATGAAGCTGGCGCTACGGTTGATATCATTGAATGCGATACCGCTGTGCATAAAGTGTGGCGTTATACCGGCAAAAAAACCGGTATTCAGGTCAATGGTCGCGGTGGAACTAGTTTTCAGCCGGGCTTAGATGCTGCCAAAAAATTAAATCCAGATGCAATCATTTACTTCACCGATGGTGATGGCGAGAGAGATTTCACCACCCCAAAAGGAATTCCTATTTTATGGGTACTCACTCAAGAGGGTCACTTTGGTTCGATCCCAGAAAGCGCCCGCAAAGTATGGATGAAGACAAAGTAAATGTTAAAAGTTTTGTGAACTTCCAGAAACTGACTCCTACTGAATTAATGCAATTAACTCAATCAGGTCGTGTTTTTAGAACCACAGAAATTGCCAATGCCTGCGCTTTATTTGATTATCCTGATTTGCAGGGTAGAGCGATAAGCAGCGGCAAAGTAGACGAAGATATTTTGGTTCACTTATCTAAATCAGTTTACCCAACTATTCGCATGGCAATTGCTTCTCATGCGAAAAGCCCTAAATTGATTAAAGAACTTTCGATGGATCCCCATTTGGATGTCAAAAAGTGTGCCATTTATAACTCATTCGCCCCCGCTGATGTAGCCTTGCTGAGAGCTAAATATGAGCTGGAAAAAAGATTAAAGCAAAAAATAATTTGACTTATTAAAGTAATCATGTTATTCTAAGTAAAGACAAAACCCATTAGAAAGGTAACCCGAATAGAATGAAAGTATCAGAACTTAAAAAAATCTTCCCGTATCTTATGCAAGCCCAAGTACCAGCGCTATTGATTGGACACCATGGTGTCGGTAAATCATCAGTAGCTCGCCAACTAGCTGAATCGCATGGGATGGAGCTGTTTGATGTGCGCCTTGGCACCATGGCAGATGCAGGAGACTTACTTGGTCTTATGCATGAAGGCACCGATGAGCATGGCAATAAATTTTTCCACCATTCGCTTCCAAGCTGGTGGCCTAAAAAGGGCGAAAAGAAACTGATTTTCATTGACGAGCTTAATCGTGCTCGCCCAGATATGCTTCAAATGGTATTCCAATTGATTTTGGATCGCCGGATTCATACCCATGTTCTTCCAGAAGGATGCTACGTCATGTCGGCTATCAATCCAGATACTGATGACTATAAAACGACCAATATCGATGACGCGGCTCTATTGAGTCGTTTTTGTCAAATCAAATTCCAACCTTCGCAAGAAGAATTCCAAGATTACTTTCGTTCAACCCAACCGGACCCTACTTTTTTTGGTTTCATCGCTGAAAATATGAATGAAGTAGATTCCACCGGTCTCCAAGGCTTTGAACTTAAAGCTAAACCAGATCGCCGTGCGGTAGTACGAGTCAATCAATTGATCCAAGCTGGCTTACCAGAAGAATTTTGGATTGAAACCATTGGCGGAATGCTCGGTTATGAAATGTCAGTGAAGTATCACACGTACTTTAAAAATAATCGCTTGAAACCGCTCACTGGTGAGCAAGTACTTGATGAATATAATAAGCATTCTCATGTGATCGCAGAAATGCTTAAAAAAGAACGTCATGATACTATTACCGTATCTGTCGATAATGTTCTCGCAGAAGTATTGAAAACCCCGAAGCTGACTAAGAAAGAAAGTTTGAATTTACGTTCATTCTTACTAGATATCCCCCGCGATATCGCCCAAGGCTTCACCGATCGTTTTGTATCTGATTGTAGCAAAACTAATAAAGATACTATTCGAATGGTTAATGAATATGTTCTCGATGAAGATTTTATCGAGCACTTTACGAATAAGTTGGCCTAAATGACAACTCTCCTCCTTGTTGTCATTTTCATTCTCTCCGATACATTAGCAGGTTATCTAGTGTATCGGAGATTCCAAAAACAAAAATCAGCTCTAGCTTTTGCTAGTGAAAGAATTTCTAACTTAGAAGAAGCTGCTGGCCAAGAATATCTAAAAGTCGAAGCCCTAGAAGGCGTGTTCAAAGTCCTCGAAGCAAACGAGAAAACCTGGATTAAGGTTATGTCTAAGCAAGAGGAACGAATCAAAGGACTAGAAAAACGACTGCGTGTAAAGGGTAAATGAGTCACACCATTCTTTATACTGACGGAAGCAATAGTTTAAAGACCGGATTCTGTGGCTGGGCCGTAGTGGGTCTAATCAATGGACAAATGGTACGACACTGCGGCTATTCACGGGGTACCAATCAATTTGCCGAGCTAATGGGTTTTCTTTCGGCTCTCAGGTTGGTACCCCATTCTCAAATGGAAGGTGTAATCTTTACCGATTCGATGTATGTTATAAATGGACTCACCACTTTCCGATTAAATTGGGAAAGAAATGGTTATAAAAATGTAAAAGGGCAAGATATTGCTCATAAAGAATTTATAATCATCGGCCATAAATTACTTGATGAAAGACCCAATATTAAAGTAAGGTATGTTCCGGGCCATAAAGGTTTTCAGGGTAATGAGTTGGCAGACCAGCTTGCAAAAAAGGCAAGATATTTTGCAGAAGGTAAAATACAGCAATCAGACGTAGACGGAGAAATGATCAATGGCCTCACGCAAACAATCGAACAAAAAAATATTGGCTATACTTAGTCAATTGGTTGAAGAAAATCCAGATCTAAGGTTTTCGCAAATATTAATTATTTCAAAAATTTTAGGTGAAAATAGATTTGAATTAGGTAAAACTTACTATGAGCTTGATTTTTATCAAGAATCATCGGCATTGCTAGAAAAAATCACGTCTCAAATCAAGAAAGCTGGCACAATTTGAAAGTAACCGAAGGAATGGTTGTCAAAGTTAGGAAGCCTTTAAAAAATAAAATTGGTGAAGTTATCGAATCGATCGGAACTATTTATCATATTTTTGGGTCCGATGTCCACGTACTACTAAGTAATGGAGATATTTGGTCCGGTACTGTTAGTGAAGTGGCATTGCATGTTGCAATGCCTATTGAACAAGTGTAAGTTAAGTGGTAGAGTAATAAACAGGAGATACAATGGCATTAGGAAAAAAGAAAACTAAAGAATTAAAACAAGCACTTCAGAAGAAATTGGATCGTCTTGGAGTTAAATCAGAAACAACCGCGAAAGTAATTGGGAAGCGCCCCGCTCTTACTATGCAAGAGGGTAAGGTTGTGGAAACGATGTTCCCCGTAGTGCAATTACAAAATATGCAACGTAGGATGATCAAACAATTGATCGCTGGTGGAGAAAATGTAGTTAGACAATTTATCGCTATGTCAGACGAGTCACTTCGCGGCACGCTAAATATGCCAGCGGTACCGGTAAATAATGAGCAAGCGCACGCTGAAGCGTTAGAACGGTACGAAGAAACACATATCGAGGCATCCAATGAAACGTCCGATCTGGTGGCTTTATAGAGGTATTGGGGTTGCTGCAATTGTGCTATGTTTAAAGCTATATAATGAAACAAATGTATGTAATTATTGGCTTTTATTCATATCTGCTGGTAATTTTTTACTATCGGCAGACCCTTTTAGCCCCTAATATTTACTGTAGAGGGTATTATGGAAAATGCAAGATTTGAATTTTCTGTTCGAATAGAAGAAGCAGTTTCTTCAGACCTACCCTTGCCGATTTTTGACTCAGAAAAAAGTTTGATCGGAGCGTTTACGGTGTATCATGAGACCTTGTTAAAAGGGTTCATTGCTGCTCATGGATGGCCAGATTCACTTTTTGCAGAAGAAGGATTATGGTTTACTTTGGGTAAAGATAAGGACCACGCTACCGTGACCTCTCAAAAAACTTCTGATAAGTCATCTCGAATTAACAGCATCGAACGAGGTATTTTATGAACGGACCAGATTTAAGTGCAAAACCGAGATTCCCAGGTCTTATGGATTCCCTGGATGAGGGTAGCAATTATATTTGGGTTAATGAGTTCGATGATCAATCTTTACAATTATTTTATGCCAGCTTTACTCGCCTAGAGGGCGATCCAAGTGTACAAATTATCCCAATATTTATTGCTAGTTACGGTGGGGATACCACGGTGTTGGCTGCTATGAGAGATCTGATCAAGTCGTGCCCTAAACCGGTAGCCACAATCGCCATGGGGAAAGCAATGTCCTGCGGGACCGGGTTACTCGCCGCTGGAACCAAAGGTTATCGATTTAGTTCACCAGGATCTTCAGTAATGATCCATCAAGTTTCAAGCGGAACTGGTGGAAAAGCATCAGACATTGTTTCGGACGCTGCTTCGGTTCAACTGACTAATAATATCATGTTTAAGAATTTAGCAAGCGACATCGGCTGTACGGCTACAGAGCTTCATTCAGAGATCCAAAAGAGAAATAATGCGGATTGGTACCTAACTCCTGCCGAATGCATTAAATGGGGCATTATCGACCATATAGGTACTCCCAGGGTACATTCTCAGTCCCCAGCTACTGGCTTAATACTTACCCAAGGTCGCCCCACGAGCCGCCCTAAAAAGCCAAAATCTAAATCTAAAAAGTAATTGATTTCCTAATATTTAGGTATGCAGTACGGTTTTTTACTTTTAAATAATTACATAGATAAGAACAATTTTGATCAAACCGATACCCTTACTTTACAGTTGGGTAATCCCACCACCATATATTTTCGATTAGTTACCTTGCGGGCTCCAGCCCAAGTTAATACGGTTGGCAGATATGGCGATTCTACTTCTACCCCCTTTGATCTTTACGCTGATACGCTAAGGTTTTTGCCACTTCTCGGTACGATCGCTTATGTATCTTTTAGTTCTATAGATAACTTCAATTCCGCTGGATCGCCATGCGAAAGACCGGGTAGTTACGGTATGACTAACGTCCCAGCCACTCAGGTAATACCATCAGATGATGCTAGTATATTTTCTATCGCGATCCCCGCAGGTTTTCAGTTCGCTCCTAATACCATGTCGGTAAATTTTAATGATGGGACTAATGTTTATCAAACCCAAGCATTAAGCGACATTTCTCAGATGGATACTAGTTCAACAGATCGTTTTTTCTGTTAAGGGGATAAAATGGCAGATTTAAGAAAAGCTAAAAAGCCAATTCACGCCACATATCCAGTTGACGCAGTTAATTCAGCTGAAAACTTTGAGGTAATGGAGAATCTTATCACAGGTCGTCAAATGAAAGAACGGTTTCTATTTGGCGTACCTACGATTGCTCCATTGACTGGCGAAAAACTTACCGATGCTATGCTTAAAGATTTTATCAAACGCGCTATAAACCTAGTTGAAGCCGAATCTAAGATCGATTTACAGCCCCGCATTAAACGTACTCGTCAGCCTTTTCATGCAAAAGACTACATGAGCTATATTCACCTAGAAATTCCACATAAACCTATCCGAAAAGTAATAAGTTTAACCATATCAGCATCAAATTATGAGGATACCCCAGACGAACATTCTGATTTCCCAAATGGGTTGAAATTATATACGTATCCGTTAGAATGGCTAGATATGGCAAACGCTCAGCGTGGCATTTTAAATATCAATCCGTTCAGTCCAGCTTTTACTCCGGGACCTGGCGCAGGCGAAGTTTTTACTACTGCCGGAACAGTCCCAATCAATTCCTTTCTTGGTCAATTAGGCTTCATCCCAGGTTTTTGGAATATTGAAGTTTTGACCGGAGTTGCTTGTGAAAAAACCGGCAAAATCCCAGTTGTATTTAATGAATTGATTGGTATGAAGGCCGCCATACTTGCTTTAGATAATTTGATTCCATTATTTCGTGTAGCTTCACAAAGTTTGGGTATTGACGGATTAAGTCAATCGGTTACAGATAATTTATTTAATTTGCTAGCTAACAAGCGCAAACAACTTGCAGAAGATTATACAAGTTTACTAAAAGTTATGAAAACCCAATTCAATCAAAGTTTTTTCATGACCTCAATGTAAGGATGGCTCCTTGGTTACGGAATGGATCAAAAATCGCAAACAAAGTCTTGATCAGCTTGTGCTTCATAAAAGCATATCAGATTACTTTGCTATGCTACCAGAATCTAGTCAATCGGCATTGATGTCAGAGCTAGAAAATCAAATATCTCCAATACTTAAGACATATGCACATAAAATAGGAGCAAAGCCTGTTGATTACGTTCTTTCTTTGAGATATAATGATCAAATGAAGAAACAAACAAAAACTCTTGCTAAGTCGGAATCTTTATTTCGAATTGTAGAATTAGATGCAAAAAATGCTTGGGATGGAATAACAAATTTAATCGTTAAAATGGCCCAAAGATCAAATAATGAAGATCTCATTAAGTCACTTCGTAACGCGGCGATTGGGCTAGGGTTACTAGGCGCGTTAGGTTCCGTCCCAGAAACGCAATCCGCTCAGACAGACATTATCCCTCATGCATTTCATTCAAAATTTAAAGCACCAGATTTTGGTTCACAAAAAGAAGATAATTTTTTACATAATGTAATGCAACTTGAATCTAGTGGTGGAAAAAATACTAATCATGCTACTATTGATTATGGAAAATATAAAGGCCAAACTGCGATGGGGCGTTGGGGACTGCTACCAACTACTATTCGAGAAATGGCTCGCAAGAAAACCATGGCCGCTAATCCTGATGTTACTAAAGTCAATAGCATGAACGATAGTCAATTAAAAGATTATATTACGCATAATCCAGATATTGAAACCCATATTGCAAGATCTTTAGCTAGGCATGTTCTTGGCAGATTTAAAACTCCGCAAAAAGCAGCATATGCATGGAAATATGGCCACAATCTTTCTCCGGCTAGCATCGGTCCCCAGCAAATACAAAATAAATATGTACAAGATTTTAATCAACTTAATAGCGGCAAATCTATTCGCGGATTAATTCCGGGATCTCCATCACATTCCATTGCTATGGGCAAATCAGAAGAATATTTCCCATTACGCCTAGAAAAATGGCTTAAAAAACGACATACTGATCAGCAAAATAGTATCACTAGAACTATGGAGCATATTGGTGACCGTGCCGAAAAAGTTAAACCTCCAAAAAATGAGGATCCCGCTCAAGGACTAGATTTAAAAGATCCTTTGGATCGTATTAAGTTGGCAGTACGGAAAGTTAACGAATGAAAATAACAGATGATCAAATCGCAGAAAGAAAACTTGCAGGCGTCTCAGCTACCGGGCCGGTCGTATATGTTCTTACTCGCGGCGGTCTTCATTCAATGTTTAGCAAAAACCAAAATGGTGATATAGTGTCACTTTCGGCTGCTCCCCACAGAGGTATTGCTACGTTTTTCGCCGAACAGAAAGACCCTACGATTAAATGGCGCGATGAATTTATTGCAAAAAGTGAAAACGATATAACAGATCTTAATAAAAATGAAAATGATAATTACGAAAAATATCGCAGCATGATCTGGTCTCAGGAACAAAATTTAATTAAAACAGAAGCTTCCGATATTTATTTCGTTTATAATACGCAAACTAATGATATATGGGTATCGGATAAAAATGAACTTAAGTCGGAGATGAAAGAGTCGCAAGATGTATCTTATTGGGTAGTAAGGCCAATAGACATGACCGCTCCAGCTCGTATGGCAAATCTTTGTGAGGAGCTTCAAAATGGCGAGGCCTAAACAAAATCTTGGTCCTCGTGGCCGAGTAGCTAAACCAGTTGCTGGAAATCAACTAATTAATAACTTAATAGATTATCAAGTTTCTTTTGATAAAGAATCGTTTGATGCACTAATTCGTTCTCAGGGTGTGACTATGACCCACTATCGTGCAATTCCAGATCCAAGAGGAATGGGCTCTCGCGGGGATAACCATGCTGTAGGTGCGACCAGAGATGCGATCGACGGTTATATTTATAAACAAGCAGGAGAGTTCACCTCATTTTTTAGCTCAAACGCGAATTCATTTGAACAAGCTGAACTTGGTAGAATGGCAAGCGCTTCGGCTTATATCACTTTCCCAGATACTTACGATAATAAGCCTGACTGTCCTGTTCTAATAAATACTCGCGATAGACTTTATTTGAAAGACATTGAAATAAGAGTAGTGACTAGCCAATTCGTGGAAGCTTCCCCTACATCTATTGATAAACTTCAATTTCCTGCAACTTGTGTCGAACATCTCATAGATGCTAAAGGTGTAGAATATCATGAAAACATAGATTTTATCATTACTACAGAAGGTCACATCAAATGGACAGGTCAAAAACAGCCAGGATTTGATGTGGATATTGGGAAAGGTCGGGTTTTCGCAATCCGTTACAGATATACGCCATTTTTTGTTGTAAGCAAATTACTTCATGAAATTCGCGTTTCTCAAGTAACAAATCCCCGTACTGGTAATCGTTCGGTAGAGCGCATGCCATATCAAGCTCAAGTTCTTAGAGAATACGTTTTCAGGAATAAAGCTAATAAAGATGAAGAAGATCAAACATCTGAAGATCCTCGTTATACAGACATGCCGAAGGCATCTGGAAGACTTGGGCCAGCAGATCAGTAAACCTAATATTTGATATAAGGAATTGAACATGCAGAACAAAAGACTTTATAATACTCCAAAAAGACCATCAATGGCAGTGCAAGGCGGGATCGCCGGTTATGCGGGTCGATTACAGCCACTAAATACACCTAATGCGGATTTATCGACAGCGGTTAGTGTGGGACAGAGCATGGTAATAGCTCTTTATAATTCAGCCACTACCACTCAGTTTTATAATACGGGCATAGACAACACTGTTCTAGCTACTAATTTTACAAATGCAATGCCTATTCCACCATTGAGCTATTTGTACATAAATACATGTTCTGATTCTTATATTATTACCACTGCTGGTGTTTATGGTTTCTGGTCATATGATGAAGTTCAATATACCAACAATAATGATCAACCAAACCAATCTTTAAACGTATAGGATCATTACATCTTGAAACCCAAAAATAAATCAGAATTACTAATGCAACTTAAGTCAAAGTTGACCAAAGCTAAAATGGCTGAAGGCCCATCTGGAGCTGCGATGCCAAAAGCTCCAGCCCCGCCACAAGTGCCTAAACCCCCAGTAGCTCCCGGTAATAGCCCAGCAGCGCAGCAAGCCAAACAAGGACAAACTGCGGCTGTAAAGATGGCTTCCGCTCCTCCTAAAGCACCCCAAGCTCCTAAACCTCCACAAATGGGTAAATCAGAAACTTACTTTTCGCATAAACGCAAAGAACTTACTATTTCTGAATCACAACTTTTTACAGAATGCGAACATTGCGGAGTGCCTCAATTCACAAAAACTGAACAAGGGCCATCTTATAAACCCTGTGCTTGTTTTATGGTTACTAAGAATGAACAATTTGTAACATTGAAAAAGAATGAAACAGGTTATGCATTAGATTTCAATCCTAAAGCAGATGCTGATTCGGTTAAAGCCTTTTTGCTAGCACTTAAGGCAAGATTACTGGTGACAAAGAAGTTCGGAGACGATTAATATGGAGCAAAAGCTCTGGGTCGTCATGTTTTCAACCCAAATTGCTGACCAGATTCGTAAATTATTGGAATCGGGCAAATTTACTGAAGCTACTACGACAAACGACTTACTAAAAGCATTTCAAGAAAAGATCTCATCAGAAGTTCAAAAATCTGGTGGGCATTTGCACGTTTTTTTACCAGAATGGATGGTAATACAAATCACCCCATCCTTAGCTGAGCAAATTCCAGAATTAGTTAAATCTTTTAATGATCAAGTCGGATACAGTTTAGCAACCGGAATCGGCCTAAATTTTGGAGAAGCTGTTAAAGCCGCTAAGATTTCTGAAGAAACTGGTGACATTCAATTATTTGAAGAAGATATGAGCAAATCCCTAGAACTTCCTCCTAATCTATTCGATTATGGTGATCAATCTATCGCAAATAATGATGAGAATACTGATGCTCAGGAACAAACTTATACAAAAGGGCCAGATTATAAAGCTTCTTTACAGTTAGCAGCCGAACAGCTTCAGGCGATTATACAACAATTGGGTGGCCAAGCTCAGCAAGATGCGGCTCAGCAAGTACAGCAAATTCAGCAACAACAGGCTGCACAACAACAGCAACAAGCGCAGGCTCAGCCACGAGATTTAGTGGATGCATTGCATGGTGAACAAGTCGGCGACCGTAATCCTTACAGAGCCAAATCTGACGACAAAGATTCTGACAAAAAATCATCTGATAAGTCAGATGACGACAGCGATACTGAAAAAGATGAAGAACCTACCGATGATTCTGACGGCGACGAAGTGCAACAAAAACTAGGCGGTGCTTTGCTTCACATAAAAGAGCAAATCCCTCAATTAATGGATTTAGCAGAAAAAAATCCTGATGCTTTTAAACAGTCAATGACTTTGATCCAAAAACTTCTTTCTCTTACTAAGCAAACAAAATCTGGCGTTGAAAAAAGTGAATCGCAAGAACTAACCGGGTCTCTCAATAAAAGAATGTTACTTCCAGTAGGTTCAACTAAAAATCGTAAGAAAAAAGTTTTGGTTAATGGCAAGCAGGTTTGGAGATCCATGATTAGCGGCCAAGTACAAGACTTGAGTGGTCAAGCTATTTCTGGTAAATCTAGTAATGCGAATGCCGAAAAGGGTGCTCAGCCCAAGGAAGAATAATCCATGGCTGACAATAAAGAATTTTCCATAAATATTAATATTGATGAAGTAGCCCAGAAGTTAGGGCAAGTGGCGGATACTATTGCCCCCCAAATTCAAAAATCTGTAGAAAATCTTTCAGCCGCAACTCACGCAAAAATTGTAACTATAGTCAATGAAGCTTTCCCAGAGGATGAATTTAAGCGTCAATTTTATTTAGGCCAAGGTAAATATGCCAAGACCAACCTAAAATCAGATGAACATCCGTTGGTATTACCTGATTCTAAAAATTTACGTTGGAATAAATTAAGCAATAATCTTTGGGTAGTTGAACTGGACCCTTCCGCAGAATGGCTAGAAATGGGTCGAGATAGAGTATCCATGGCAACTGAAGATTGGCTTTTAAAGCCCGGTCCAAGTCTTAAGCATGCCAAAGATGGATCCACTTATAAAAGCATTCCGATGCCAGCAGGGAAACAGGCATCTCATAGTAAGTCAGACAAGGGAGAAGCTTTTCTTAAGGATGCTTTGATGCAGTCTATAGAAAAAGCTGGAATTGATCTCAAGACCATACAGATGGATAACGCCGGTAATCCAAAATTAGGAATTACTGATAAAATTGATACCTCAGATTTTGAATGGCAAGGCAGCTCCATCGCAGGCGCTTTCTCAAGAGGTCGTACTGCAGAAGAATCAGCCGCCACGGGGTTACCAGAGCATGAAGGACATTTCATGATTGG